>Ga0208566_1000014_pt1 | contig 183339 bp, 165 predicted proteins | sample PL_2010_150m_FD_184159 | JGI IMG/M metagenome (GOLD analysis project Ga0208566, IMG submission 184159) | Freshwater microbial communities from Powell Lake, British Columbia, Canada to study Microbial Dark Matter (Phase II) - PL_2010_150m... | ecosystem: Environmental > Aquatic > Freshwater >...
ATCGACTCTCAAGGCGCTCCTTGCAGCCCTGCTCGAGCCACGGGAGAAACTGCGGGCTTTCGAAAACAAAGGCGACAACTTTGGTCGCTTGGCGCTTCTCGAAGAAGCGCGCGTCCTGCCTCTGGGTGCTGTATGGGATCATTATTGTATCAACTCGGGTGTGCCGACGGGCGAGGAATGGATCGCCGAAGTGCATCGGTATGAACGCGATGTTCTCAGCAAACGGTCCTGAGGAGCGACTATGACACCACGTGAACGATGGCTGGCAATTTTCGCCGGCGAAAAACCCGACCGTGTGCCAACCGACTATTGGGCCACCGATGAGGTAACGGAACGACTGATGAGGGAGCTGCGGTGCAGCGATCTCGAGGGCGTCTACAACAAACTGAATATCGATGGTGTGACGCGCATCGAGCCACCCCGCATCACGCTGCATCATCCCGACGATCCAGAAGCGGATATCTGGGGGCTTCGCCGCAGGAAGATGGATTACGGGGCAGGATCATACGACGAGTTCGATACCCATCCGCTTGCAGGCGTCACGACAGTGGAGGGAATCCACGCGTACAAGTGGCCCAGCGCGGCGGACCACGATTTTGCTGCGTTCCGCCAGATGATCAGCAAAGTCCCGCGCCATCGCTTCGTGCGATCAGGCGAGTACGAGCCGTTCCTCCTCTACTGTGCGATGAGAGGACTCGAACAAGGATTGATGGATTTTCTGGAATACCCCGAGGTACTTGATGCGGCTCTCGACCACATTTTCGAATACTACTATGAACTGAACCAGCGGGCGTTTGAGATCGGAAAAGGTGTCATCGATATCGCTTACCTCGCTGAAGATCTCGGCGGGCAGCGTGGACTCCTCATGAGCATCGATGACATCCGGCGGTACATTCTTCCGAAACAGAAGAAAATGGCTGACCTGGCAAAACACTACGGCATCCGCGTATTCTATCACACCGATGGAGATGTCCAGTCGGTAATACCTGATCTGATCAATGTCACCGGCATTGAACTGCTGAATCCGATCCAATGGCGGTGCCCGTCCATGGAGCGCGAAGGATTGGTGCGTGATTTTGGCGACAAGATCATTTTCCATGGTGCGATGGACAACCAGCAGACGCTTCCTTTTGGCACGGTTGAGGATGTGCGGGCGGAGGTGGTTGAGAACCTGCGCATCTTCTCGGGAGCCCGTTGGATCTGTGCCCCATGTCATAACCTGCAACCCATCACACCCACCGAGAACATCGTTGCGATGTATGAGACCATCCACGAGTACGGTCGGTTCTAGTGCCATTTCAAGAAATGATATTATATGTCTTATCGCGGAGACGTCCCGCCAAGGGCGGGCGGGATAAACTGCGCACGCGGAGAATCGCGGAGGACGTTGTGCTGACAGTCTCTGCGTTTCTCCGCGGTCTCCGCGGCTCTGCGTTAGAGACCGTAACAACAAGAATGAAATATTTCCTTGAGGACGCGGCACCAGCATGAAGAATTCATCCCGCTGCTCGCAGTAATGCCAACAAGCGGCTCTCATCGTTCTCCGTTTCGATTGGAACTGTTAGTGTGACAATCCCGTTGCCGACAAATCTTCGCTGTGAATATCTGCACAACCCGCTGGGCGTCGATGTTAAGCGCCCGCGGCTGTCCTGGGTTCTTGGGCATCCGGAACGGTCACAAGTTCTGACGGCCTTCAGGATTCTTGTCTCCTCATCTGCTGAGTTGGCAGCACAATGTGTCGGAAACCTGTGGGATAGCGGGAAGACGCCTTCATCGGACAGTAATTCGACAGAATATCGCGGAACTGTCTTGCGATCGTTTCAGTCCGTTTGGTGGAGGGTGCAATGGTGGGACAAGGACGATCGGAAAAGTGACTGGAGCCCGACAGCTCGATTTGAGATGGGAATCCTGCACGAAAAGGATTGGGTGGCAAAGTGGATCAGCAGAAAGGACTGCAGAGAATTCAAGTCGAAGGGGAGTGTGCTTCTCGGTGAGCCTCTGGGCGACTACATCAATGCTTATACACTGTACCTGCGTCGTGAGTTTACTCTTGCGAAGCCGGTTGCCCGGGCGAGGGCACACGTTTGCGGACTCGGATACTATGAGCTCAGTATCAACGGGCGCAAGGTAGGGGATCACGTCCTCGATCCAGCGCAGACAGACTACAAAAAGAGTGTGCTCTACGCCACGTATGACATCATCGATGACCTCGTACGATCAAAGGCGACGCAAGACACTGGAAACTTCGCAGTCGGTATCATCCTGGGCAATGGCCGGCACATCCGAAGCTATGGGTATGATCATCCCAAGGCGTTTATACAGCTGATGGTCGACTACGAAGACGGAACAAGTGAAACGTTCGCATCAGATTCTGGATGGAAGGTATCGTACGGCCCGCTGCAGGAGAACGGACTCTACTTCGGCGAGCGATACGATGCCAGGCTGGAAATGGCTGGTTGGGATGAAGTCGGATTCAATGAGTCCGGGTGGGAGGAGGCGATAGAAGTCCAGGGAATGATTCCGGCTTCCCAGCTGATGCCCCCGATTCGGGTAGTGAAGTTGCTCAAGCCCGAGAGACACTTCGCTTCGGCTGAAGGTGCCCATGTCTATGACTTCGGCCAGAACTTCGCGGGTTGGGTCAGAGTATCGATGCAGGGACCACCTGGCATGGAGGTGTGCTTGCACCACGCCGAACTCTTGAATGAGGATGGCACGCTCAACACATCGCCGAACCAGAACGCCGAGGCAACGGATGTGTATATCCTAAAGGGAGACGGGATTGAGACATACGAGCCGAGGTTCACGTACCACGGATTCCGCTATGTCGGAGTGACCGGTACGCCTGCAATGCCGACAGTCGTGTCCATCGTAGGGTGCGTTGTGCATTCCGATGTGGAGCGCGTCGGCGAATTCTCCTGCTCGAATCCGTTGCTGAATCGGATTCACGGGAATGTTCTTTGGGGCCAGGTCTCGAACCTCATGAGTATTCCCACCGACTGCACCCAGCGTGATGAGCGGCAGGGATGGTTGGGAGATGCCCACCTCGCGGCAGAAGAGTCGATGTTCAATTTCGATATGGCGGCCTTCTACACGAAGTTTCTCAAGGATATACAATTCGCTCAGCGGGAAGACGGGAGCCTCCCTGATACGGTTCCGCCATATCTCGGCCGCCTGTATCCTGCTGATCCGGCCTGGAGTTCCGCATACATTACGATTGCCTGGTATGTGTATCAATTCTATGGTGACAGAAGTGTGTTGGAGTGCCATTTTGACTCCATGAAGGAATACATCCACTTCCTTCGAGCGAGCGCGGAGGATTGCATCATCAAGAGCCTGGGAAAGTACGGAGACTGGTGCCCGCCTGGCAGTATCGCGCCGAAAAGGACACCGGTCGAATTGACTTCAACATGGTATTATTATCACGACACACTCCTCTTATCGAAGATTGCGGGAGCGTTGCATCGACTGGAGGATCAAAAAGAATTGGAAGACTTGTCGCGCGAAATCAGGGATGCCTTCAACAGGCATTTCTTGAAGGAGGGTGAATATGCGGTAAACAGATTTGCCCCTGTGGATCGAAGCCCGGGCCAGACCTCCAACGCCCTTCCTCTTTACCTGGATATGGTGCCGCCAGATGAGAAAGCTCACGTCCTGAGTCGGCTCTTACACGGAGTAGTCGCGGAACAGGATTATCACCTCGATACTGGTATCCTCGGAACACGATACTTGCTCGATGTGTTGACAGAGAATGGGTGCGCCGATGTCGCTTACAGGGTCGCCTCTCAAAGGACGTATCCGGGATGGGGGTACATGGTGGAGGAGGGGGCCACGACATTGTGGGAACGTTGGGAGAAGATAACCGGTGGCGGGATGAACTCGCATAATCACATCATGCTGGGGAGTGTGGACGCATGGTTCTACAGGATTGTTGCCGGCCTCTCTTGCCTTGAGCCCGGCTGGAAGCGCATCCGGTTCGCGCCCTCCGTATTCGAAGGGCTCGACAGTGCCCACGCCTCGTTAAGAACCGTGCAGGGAAATGCGTCCATCACGTGGCAGCGGAACGAAGACAGCCTGTCGATTGATGTGTGCATCCCCGTTGGTTCGCTCGGAGTCGTAGATGTCCCCTTGATTTGGGAGAACCAGAAGGTAGAGGAAGGGAATCGAATTATCTGGCAAGCGGGGCAGCCAGCGGTGTCAGATTCGGACGATATCCGATTCCTCGAAACGGGGAAGAAGCACGTGAGATTTGAACTTGGCAGCGGCGAATACCACTTGAATTCAACTCCAATCGCAGAGAGACCCTGATGAGTATCAAAGCGAAGCTTTCAACGTTTGATGCAACAATGATTGTCGTAAGCCTGGTCATCGGGATTGGGATCTTTCGGACTCCGGCAATGGTTGCCTCTTCGACCGGAACGTCGCTCATATTTTTCGGCGCGTGGATACTCGGTGGTTTGATCAGCTTTCTCGGAGCACTGACATTCGCCGAGATCGGGTCGAGGTTCCCGAAGCCGGGGGCGTTCTACAAAGTTGTTGCGGAAAGCTATCATCCGTCTGTGGCATTCATGCTCAATTGGACTAACGTCACCATCGTGAATGGGGCAGGGGGTGCTGCAGTCGCAATGATCGGTGCAGAGTATCTCATTCCAATTGCCTTTCCCGAAAGCTGGCGAACACAATTAGTGACGCAATGCACGGCGGCAGGCCTGGTGTTTCTTCTGATTCTCATCAACTACATTGGAATCAAGACTGGCGCCTGGGCTCAGAATATCCTGACGGTGATCAAGATTGTGATGATTCTCATGCTGGGGTTTGTTGCCTTCTCTTTCGCGGGCGTCAGGCCGCCGGAACCGGCACAAAGTTTGACAAGCGAGCCATTCTGGGTCGCTCTTGGCATCGGGTTGATCTCGGTGTTTTACACGTACGGCGGCTACCAGTGCACACTGAATTTCGGTGGCGATATCAAAGAGCCCGAGCGCAACATGCCGAGGGCTATCTTTTTCGGCATCGCAATCATTATTGGTTTGTATCTGTTGATTAACCTCGCGTATTTCAGCGTTCTCGGTCTTCAGGGAATCGCAGGCTCAAAACTTGTGGCGGCGGAGGTCGCGAGGGTCTGCTTCGGCCAGTCGGCATACTTCCTGGTTTCAATCGCGATCTTCTTGTCGGCTTTGGGATTTGTGAATGTGACTCTCATGCAGATTCCCCGGTCGTATTATGCGATGGCACAGGATGGCGCCCTCCCCTCCATTTTTATGAAGGTGAACCAGAAATCTCAGACGCAGGAATTCACACTCTTGTTCTTCGGCGCAACGATTGTGATATCGATATTCTTCCTCGGTACATTCGAGCGGTTGGTGAACTATGTGATGATTTTCGATACATTGAACAACGCTCTGGTCGCCTCCACGATCTTTGTTCTTCGCCGTCGCGGAATTACATCCCCAAACGGGAAATCATATCAGGTGCCATTCTATCCATTCCTCCCGGGATTCTTCGTCCTGTTTCTTCTTTTCATCACGGTCAACATCATTGTGACACAGCCGGAATCACTTCTTGTCGGAGGAGCGATCCTGCTTGCCGGGTATCCGGTTTTTCTCTTGCTCCGAAGAGTCTCAGGCAAGCATTGAGGTGAAGATTCCTCTTCTTCCATCAAAGAGAAGTGACGGTAGCGCCGACGTCGCGGTTCCCGATTTTCAACGCTTCCCCATTGCCTTTCGGGCAGATTGAATCGATTGATTTCCCGCGGATTTTACGGTATCTATCATCACGTCAGCAAGAAGCATTTAGACAAGTACGTTGACGAATTTGAGTTCCGATGTAATTCTAAGCATGTTCCCGATGCCCGAAGATTCGGCCTTATGCTCAATGTTTGTAAAGGGCGATTGACGTACGATCAATTGAAAGAATCATAGGCCAAACCCGTACACCATGCTGATATGAAAAAGAAGCAAGGCAAATCCAAAAAACAGCAATCCGCTAACAAACACGGCGGCAGCCGATTTCAGGGGATCGTAAGTGATCGTAATCAGCAAACAGCCCAATCCAATGACACACAGGAACACAAAAAGCACCAAGCAAACAATACCGAGGATAAACGAATGAGTACCGCTTGGGGAAAAGTTCAACAATTCATGGTGCGTCAGGATGCCGCCGAGTGGACCATGGCCGTTCTTACATTCTTTATTGTTGTTTTGACTTTGGCAACCACGTGGTTTAATTGTCACCAGATTTCGATTTACGAAGAAAGTACACATTCCGATCTTCGAGCCTATTTGCAGGTTTTGAATCCCAGAGATGATCGTTTTAACGAGCAGCCTATACTTTGGATAAGCATCGTGAATTTCGGGAAAACCCCAGCGACCAATGTTTCCGTGGCTCCGACATTCTCACTGTGGATAAGGGATATTCTCCCCATTGAACCCACTTTCTATAAGCGCGACGCCTCGCGCGGATTCATGATCGCTCCGAACGAAACGCTCTATGTTCCCCTCAGACACAGCCTGGATTTCTGGAGGGAGGACACGACTTCCACGGCACAAGCTTTTGGCGTCGTCTACTACGACGATCATAGGGGAGAGGCTCACAAGACGATTTTTGCATATCAGTGGGAGCACATCAGTCGTTCTTACAGGAAGATGGCGCACTTTAACTATGGAGATTGACATGAAGAGAACCAAACCCGTCGCCACGACAACCGCGAAGAGCGAGAAGCCCCCGAAGCTCGAAATGAGTTTCGAGGAAGCAATGCGCCGGATCGTTTCCGTTCCGCCAGCTGCGATGATTTGACCGTGAGGCTTTTTACGGTTTCCAGGAAATATTCCCGTCTTGGATCTGTCAAGTGACTACAAGCCAGCTCAAGAATACTCGTCAACGAAGAACTGTCATTCCCGCACGCCTGCGTGCCGAAACGACGCACTTTGGCGTGCAGGCACGTTTTGAGCGGCCAGCCCGCCGGCGGTCTGGCGGGGAATCCAGGCTGCGCGGCCTGGACTCCCGACAAAGACATTCGGGAGTGACATCGATTGTTGCGATTGCTACAAGTCACCTTTGGTTGATTTGAGTACTTTTGTGAAATAGTAGTTCATTCATTCAGTCCCAAATCCTGCGCCAGAAGTATGCCTGACACCGTTCGAATAACCCTGTTACCTCTCGGCCATGAGTTCACCGTGCGGCGCGGGACTCCTCTTAGGGATATTCTCTTCACCTACGGGGTCGAATTCCCCTGCGGGGGCAATGCGGTCTGCGAAGGGTGCAAAGTCAAAGTGCTCTCGGGAAATCTGCCTCTCACGCAGGAGCAGGAAAACATGCTTTCCCGGAAAGAGGCGAAAGAAGGGTGGAGGCTGGCCTGCAGATGCAACGCAGATGAGGATATCACGCTCGAACTCGCTCAATGGGAGGCGAAAATCCTGGCGGATGACAGCCGGTTCGAGTTCTCTCCCCGGGAAGGATTTGGGATAGCGATCGATCTCGGGACTACCACCCTGGCGGCCCAGTTGCTTGATCTGCAGAATGGAAACGTCCTGGCTGTCGAGACAGGACTCAACGATCAGGGGCGATTCGGTGCAGACGTAATGAGCAGGGTCTTCTTCGCAGTCATGGAGAAGGGACAACCTGCGCTCGAATCTGCCATCCGGTACCAGTTGGGGGAGCTCATCGGAAAGCTCATCCTCACTTCCAAGGTTGAGGCCAGTCGGGTGGTCGATGTCGCCATTGTTGGAAACACAGTGATGCATCATTTGTTTTCAGGACTCGATGTTGCACCTCTTTCGCAGTACCCATTCAATTCTCCGACCATCGGACTCGCGAGTTTTGGACCTACTCAGCTTGGGTGGAGCATGATTCCGAATGCCGTTGTTCGGTTTCTCCCGTGCCTGGGAAGTTTTGTTGGGAGTGATATTCTCGCGGGGATCATGGCGACAAACATACACAAAAGCGAGTCGCTCGTCGGGCTCATCGATCTGGGCACGAACGGAGAGATTGTTATCGGCAATCGCGAGCAGCTTCTTTTTTGTTCCACAGCAGCTGGACCGGCGTTCGAGGGATCATGCATTTCGATGGGGATGCGTGCAACAACGGGGGCGATAGTCCAGGTGCTCGGCGCTGGCGGTTCTTTCAATTGTCGTGTGTTGGGGAATGGTGAGCCGCGCGGCATTTGCGGGAGCGGGCTGGTCGACGCGGTCGCTGTCGGCCTGTCCACGAATCACATTCGGGAGGATGGGAAGGTCCTGACTGCAAACGGCGTGCTGAATCTGTGTCCACCTGTGGAAATCACGCAAGCGGACATTCGGGAGCTGCAGGTCGCAAAAGCCGCGATCGCAGCAGGAGTCCAGATTCTTACGAAGGATGTCGGTGCTACCATCGGAGACATTTCCAGGATCTATCTTGCCGGAGCATTCGGTAATTACATTGACCGTTCGAACGCTTTCAGAATTGGTCTTCTTCCTGTGCCGCCGGAGAAGATTCAGCCTGCAGGAAATACAGCCTTACTCGGTGCAAAGCTTGCGCTCTTCCAGGCGAATTCTGATGCCTTCGGCCAAATCAAAAGTATCGTCCGACACGTCGCGCTGAACCTGGATGAGCAATTCCAGGATATTTTTGTGGGGGAAATGGGATTTCCAGAATTGCCCCCTTCTCAACCCATAGCTTCACCAGAATGAGGACAAAGGAAGATGAATAGGGATGTCCGTTCAGGTGTGGCCCGCCGCCTCTCCCCGTTCCACTTCATTGCGAGTTTCCTGGAACGAGCCGGAAGCTTGACGGTGTTCTCTGCACGTTTCTTCCCAAACGTTCTTGTTCCACCGTACGAATTTGGCGAGGTCCGACGCCACCTCGATGAATTGGGCTCGCGCTCTCTTCCACTGGCTGGGATAACGGGTTTCATAGTCGGTTTGATCATAGCGATGCAGACGCGCCCGACATTGTTCCGCTTCGGGGCTGATTCCTTTCTTCCTGCGATGGTCGCTATTTCGTTTGTACGTGAGCTCGGTCCTGTTATCACGGCGTTGATCGTCGCCGGACGTGTCAGCTCGGGGATTGGTGCCGAACTCGGTTCCATGCGCGTCACCGAACAGATCGACGCAATGGAGGTCTCAGGAATCGACCCGTACAAATTCCTTGTCGTTACACGTGTGTTGGCTTGCGTAATACTTCAGCCGCTGTTGACAGCGATCGTAAACGCGGTTGGCCTGTTCGGCTCGTACGTCGCAGTAGCTCTCGAATCGAGCATGTCCTGGCGACTCTATTGGGACAGTGTGGTACAGTCCCTGACTTTTGCAGACCTTGTTCCCGGCCTGGCGAAAACCGCTATATTCGGCTTCATCATCGGGATTGTTGGCTGTTATCAGGGCTTCACCGCGGAGGGAGGCACAGTCGGGGTCGGTAAGGCGTCGACGACTTCGGTTGTCGTATCCTCCATGCTCATCATCTTCGTGGACATGATTCTTGTGAAGCTTACGGTGGTGATATGGCCCTGATCCAAATCCGCAACCTGTCTAAGTCGTTCGATGACAATCACGTTCTTCGTGAGGTGAACCTCGATATCGAGAAGGGTTCGACGGTTGTGATTCTGGGCAAGAGCGGGATGGGGAAGAGCGTTCTGCTCAAGATTATCGTCGGTCTCATCAGGCCTGATTCCGGAAGTGTTCTCATCGATGATCGGGAAGTGGCGGGGATGAAGCGCAAAGAACTGAACGACCTTCGAAGAACAATGGGCTATTTGTTTCAGGGCGCCGCCTTGTATGATTCGATGAGCGTGAGAGAAAATCTCGCGTTCCCGTTGGTGAGACAGGAAAAACTGAACGAAGAGGAACTGGAAGAGAGAGTCCTCAATCAACTTCGCCTCGTAGGTCTCCAGGACGCTATCGAAAAGATGCCCTCAGAGCTCTCAGGCGGGATGAAGAAGCGCATCGGCCTGGCCCGCGCCCTCATCGCTAATCCGCGGATCATGCTCTACGATGAGCCGACGACTGGTCTCGACCCGATCACCTCTCGGGAGATAAGCTATCTGATCAAGAATTTGCAGGAGCGATACCAGCCCACCTCCATCGCGGTCACGCATGACATGCAATGTGCAAGGATCATCGCAGATACAGCGGCAATACTTCATGATGGGACGCTTGACCAGCAGGGAACCATCGACGTTCTCGAGCGCTCTCAGGATGATACCGTACGGAGTTTCTTTGCGACACAATAGGGAGACACCATGAACAAGAAAAGTTCATTGATCCGTGTAGGCATCTTTGTGGTGCTCGGAGGAGTGGCGGTGGCGGTGGGGATCTTCCTCGTGGGCAAAGAGGAGGGGCTGTTTCGTCAGAGCTTCCGCGTGAGTGCTTTCTTCAATACGATCGAGGGGCTCCGGACAGGCGCATCGGTGCGGCTCTCCGGCGTTGACGTGGGTATCGTCGACAAGATTGTCATCTCGCCCCAAAACAACATGGTTCGGATCGACCTTAAGTTGCGAACCACGGTACGAACATTCATAAAGAAAGACTCGTACGCGGCAATTGAGCAAGAGGGCCTCGTAGGCAGCAAGTATGTCTCACTCAGCCTGGGCACGTCGGCCTCCGAGGGGGTGACCGACGGGGACATCCTGTTGAGCAAAGAGCCCTTCAGGCTCTCAACCATTCTCGAGGATGCTCAAGGGATGATCACTAACACCCGGCAGGCGACTGCGGAGTTCACCAAAATTCTCGCTGCGGTCAACGCGGGGCACGGAACCCTCGGCAAATTAATTACCGATGAAGATGTTTATCTGGCGATGAAGAGAGCCACAGCGCAGGCCGATTCGAGCTTGCGGAAAACGGCTGACGAATTCTCCAACATCCCGAAGTTCGTCAGTGGTGTCAGCGAGAATCTTTATGGGGTCACAAAGAACATTGGGACACTGATATCCGACGTTGATTCGACAGTAATCAACGTCCGGGATATCGTTGCGAAGATCAACCAAGGGCAGGGTACGCTTGGAGCACTCGTTGTGGAGCGAAATGTCTATGATAGTCTGATGGTGATCGTTCAGAAGGGTGTCGCGATGGCCGAGGCTGCACGGGACGGTGCCGACAGGTTTGATGAGAACATGGAAGCCTTGCGTCACAACTGGTTCTTCAAAGGTTATTTTGAGGACAGAGGGTACTGGGACAAAGTGGGATACGAGAAAGACCTTGACGCGAAGATCGCAGAGCTAAGGCAGCTCGAAGAGAAGCTCAACCGGCAATCGGAAGAGCTCAAAGTGCGTGAAGAACAACTCCGCAAGCGGGAAGAAGCTCTGCAAAAGAAGTAACAGTGAAGAGGGCTGACTCTCAAGAACCATCCAACAAGGCAGGATCGTACTGTATGGCTACGGGCAAAGAAAAGACTGAACCTCTGAACTTGATGGCAGGCCTTGTCTGCCCAATACCGATTTCTGATTACCCACAGGTATTGCTGGCCCATGGGGGGGGGGGCAAGCTCAGCCAACAGATCATACAAAAGATGATAGTGCCGCAGTTCAAGAACGACCTGCTCGATCAACTCCATGATGGTGCGGTCTTCACGCTGGACGGAGAGCGACTCGCATTTTCGACCGATTCGTATGTGGTCAATCCGATTTTCTTTCCCGGAGGCGACATTGGAGAACTGGCGGTCAACGGCACGGTCAATGACCTGGCGATGTGCGGTGCACGGCCGTTGTTTCTGTCAGCGGCTTTCATCATCGAGGAAGGATTTCCGATGGATGATCTGTGGCGAGTGATAATCTCAATGCAATCTGCTGCGACGAAAGCGGGGGTGAAGGTGGTTACAGGTGACACGAAGGTCGTAGACCGGGGGAAGGGGGACAAGATTTTCATCAATACATCAGGCATAGGCGTTGTTGATTCCGGAATTCAGATTGGGTCCCGGAATGCCCGCGTCGGGGACGTGGTCATCATCAGCGGACCGATCGCAGTCCACGGGATTGCGATCATGTCGGTACGAGAGGGACTGGAATTTGAATCTCAGATTGAAAGCGATACAGCTTCTTTGAATCACCTCGTCATGCTGATGCTGGCTGCGAGCAAGAACATCCACGTGCTTCGAGATCCAACCCGAGGTGGGGTGGCGAGTTCACTGAATGAGATTGCCGAGTCATCACGCGTAGGAATAAAGATCGACGAGGAGAAAATCCCGATCACGGAACCGGTTCGCGGAGCTTGTGAGATTCTTGGTCTGGATCCGCTCTATGTTGCAAACGAAGGGAAACTCATTGCCTTTGTCTCGCCAGGGGACGCGGAATCGGTGCTCTCAGTGATGCGACAGAATCCGCTCGGAAAGGAATCCGCGGTTATCGGTGAAGTTGTTGGCGATCATCCGGGAACTGTCGTGATGAGGACTTCCATCGGTGGATCACGCGTCGTGGACATGTTGTCGGGAGAGCAGCTCCCGAGAATCTGCTGATTCTACAAATCGTTGAGTACTTCAACAGGCGCTGTTGAATAATTCATCTACAGACATGAACATTATCTGACAACAACTTAGGCAATTCGGTACAGACTGCTCTGGTTGCGTGTCGGATTCTTCATCACCTCCTTCCGTCTCGTTCTTCACCACTACGCGTTGCTCTCCTAACTCACGATTTATCAGAAGGTTGCGCTCGTCAGAATCGGGAATCGCCCGTATTCATTGGCACGAATTTGTCATGTGTAGTATGTGAGGCCCTGAAACGCCAATGGGGATCCGATCATGTCATTCATTCTTCTTTTGCTATCGCTGGTGGTCTTCGTCATCCTCGAACTCGTGAAGAGATCAGGGAAGAAGTCCACGATGCGCGAGAAATCGATCCCAGACGCACAGACCAGCCTCAAAATTGTCGAGCGCTATTATCATCCCGGTCATTCGTGGGTGGTGCTGGGCTCACCTGACGAAGTGACTATTGGGGTGGATGATTTCGCTCAAAGGGTGATCGGCCACGTCTCAGATATTCAACTTCCCGAGCTCTGGGCCAATGTGCAACAAGGACAAGTCTATACAACCCTCAAACATGGGGGGAAGTCGTTGCCACAGGTCGCGCCGGTCTCCGGAGTCATCGTCGGAATCAACAGGAAACTCGAACAGAATCCGGACCTGGTTAATGCGTCTCCGTTTGATCAAGGATGGATCGTCAAGGTTGCACCTGCAAACCTCTCGCTGGAGCTGCGAAATCTCCTGAAAGGCGTCGTGGCCGAGCGCTGGGAAGAGGCTGTTCGGAACCAGCTCGTCAGTTGGTTTTCGCATCCCTCGCAGCCGGTACTGCAGGACGGTGGGAGGATCGTCGATGGTGTGAGCGATCTGCTGAGTGACGACGGATGGCAACGATTTACGGAAGAGTTTTTCCCAATAGCAATGACAAATCGAAACAACAATCAAATCAAGAACTAAAGGAGCTACGACCATGACCGTCATATTTGTTGTGATGACAATTCTGTTCTTCCTGACGCTGGATGTAGTCGTTCGCCGTGTCCGAGCGAAAAAAGCTGTGCCGGCCGCGCTCGGTCGGACCGCCCCCTCGGCGTATCCTGTACGCATCCCCGAAGGGATCTTCTTCGCTCGTTCACATACCTGGATGAGCCTGTTTCCGTCTGGCAAGATTCGTTTGGGTGTCGATGATTTTGTCGGGCGCTTGCTGGACAAACCGCAGGTGGAATACCTCAAGGGTGCCGGCGATTCAGTGAAGAAGGGAGATCCTCTGTTCGCACTTTGCGAGGGAGGCCGCACGTTGACCGTCCGCGCTCCGATGGATGGACGGATCGTAGCAGTCAATGATGAGCTGCAAAGGAGGCCTGAATTGCTGAAAGAGAACCTTTTCAGCGAAGGATGGGCATTTACTCTCCAACCCGAGAAGCCATCAGAGTTGCGCCAGATGCTTTTCGGTGAAGAGACAAGGAAGTGGATTCCTGGCGAATTTCGAAGGCTTCGTGATGTGTTCGCGTCCGTGAGTGCCGGAGGCGAACTTGTTCCAGCCTTGCTGCAAGATGGTGGTCCCCCGGTCGCCGGCGCCTTGAAGCAGATGGGCCCCGATGTTTGGGAAAACTTTGAAGCAGAATTCCTTCAGGTACGTTAGACACAAGGGGACAACCAATGACAAAGAAAAAAGCAATGCTCATCGATATCACGATGTGTATCGGATGCAACAGCTGCCAGGAAGCTTGCAAGACCACGAACAATCTGGCGGCCGGGGAGGAAAAGGCCCTCTCGGCAACCACGTACACGGCGCTGAATGAGTACGATGGCGTTTTCGTTCGCCGAATGTGTCAACACTGTATCGACCCGACGTGTGCATCTGTTTGTCCGGTCGGCGCATTCACGAAAACCCCTGAAGGACCGGTCCTGTATGACGAAGACAAGTGCATAGGGTGTCGGTACTGTATGCAGGCGTGTCCGTTCCAGGTGCCACGGTATGAGTGGAGCAGCACGTATCCGCGCATTCAGAAATGCGTGTTCTGCCACGAGAGGATCACGAAGGGCCTTCAACCGGCGTGCGCTGAAGCGTGCCAGGTTGGCGCTACGAAATTTGGTGACCGGGACGAATTGCTCAAGGAAGCCGCGGAGCGCATCAAGGCCGAACCATCGAAATATGTGAACCGTATCTATGGTCAGCAGGAAGTGGGCGGTACATCGATCCTGTACATCACCAGCGTCCCGTTCGAAAAGCTCGGATTCAAGACGGAGCTTCAAACGGCGGCGCTTCCTCCTCTTACGTGGAATGCCCTTTCCAAGGTTCCGAGCATCGTTACCGTTGGCGGATCTCTCCTGTACGGAATATGGTGGATTACGAACCGCAGAACGGAAGTCCAGCATCACGAGCTGCGGCAACGGGAAATGGAAAAGGGGTCAAACGGTAACGGCAACCACTAACCTTCTCAATTCGAGGTGAAGACAATGAAACGGTTTCTTTCCCAACTAACATTTTGGAAAACACTCGCTGGCGTTATTCTTCTCGCAGGTGCGTATTCGACCATCGTGCGATTCTTCGGCGGCCTCGGGGCAGCGACGAACCTGAGCGACGAGTTTCCATGGGGGCTGTGGATTGGCTTTGATGTCCTCTGCGGCGTCGGACTGGCAGCCGGCGGATTTACGCTCGCTGGGATCGTCTACATCTTCAACGTCAAACGCTTCGAGCCGATCATCCGCCCGACGATCCTGACTGCGTTCCTGGGATATGTCCTCGTCATGTTCGCGCTGATGTTCGACCTTGGCCGACCGCTTCAATTCTGGCACGCGATCATCATGTGGAATCCACAATCTGTCATGTTTGAGGTCGCCTGGTGCGTCATGCTTTATACCAGCGTGCTCGCTTTGGAGTTTTCCCCGGTCGTCCTCGAGAAGTTCCACATGGAGAAGACAAAGAAGTTTGTCAAGAAGATCACCATGCCACTGATCATCGTGGGTGTTTTGCTTTCGACGCTTCACCAGTCTTCACTCGGCTCGTTGTATTTGATCGTCCCTGACAAGCTGTATGCTCTATGGTACACGCCATACTTGCCCGTATTTTTCTATGTGTCAGCGATCGGCGTTGGTTGCGCGATGATCATCTTCGAATCATTTCTTAGTTCGAGGGCGTTCAATCGGGGGCTGGAACTCGACCTTCTCACCGAGATTGCCAGGGTAGCTGTCATGGTTCTCGGTGTGCTGATGGTCATGAAAGTCGTGGATCTGGCAGACAGGCATGCTCTTCCGCTCCTGTTCAAACCGCGAACGGAAACGTACTTTTACTGGCTTGAGATGATCGTCGGGATCATTGTCCCGTTCGTTCTGCTCGCCCAGAGAAGAGTGCGGGAGAACCAGACTGGATTGTTCTGGTGTGCTGCTATGATGATCATGGGTTTTGTGCTGAACAGGCTGAATATCAGCATTACCGGCATGGAAGGGTGGGCTGGAAAGGCCTATTTCCCAAGCTGGATGGAAATCATGGTCACGATCAGCATCGTCACGGCGGGATTTATCGTCTTTGCACTTGCTGCAAAATATCTGCCTCTCTTTGAACACGAGAAGCCGCATGTGCGGGTGAAGCCGGAAGCTGAATGGATCGAAGACCTCCGCAGTGTTTCGCAACTCAATTAAGTGAGGCATGCAATGAGTGAGTCTGATTCTCAAAGAAAATACCCGATCGTTCCACCAGATGAGATCCGGTGCGTGTGGATGGATGCCGGATTAGTTTCCTACCAGCTGTGCGAGAGGAAACTCGAATGTGACGAATGCCCGCTCGATATAGCGCTCCGTCAACCGTTCGCTGATCATCAAGCTGTGCATTCGATGCAAAAAGATCTCACCAATGACCGCGGGACTTCGGAAGTGCGCGGCGCCATGTTGTACGGACGCAAGCACGTTTGGGTACGAGCAGGAGCAGAACATTCCGTCCGTGTCGGCATCGAGCCTGGATTGGCCTCCGTCCTGATCTCGCCAAAGGCTATCGTGTTGCCAGCTGTCGGTGAACACGTGGTGCGGAACAAGGTGTGTTCCTGGGTCGTGATTGAAGGGGGGACGCTGCCCATCATCTCGCCGATCAGTGGGACTGTTCGCTCAACGAACGCATACCTTGCCGAGAATCCACATGCCGTTTGCATGTCTCCACTGGGTCAGGGGTGGCTCTTTGAGTTGACGGTTGAACGTGCGGTTGAACCCGACTCCGGTCTCTTGTCGGTGGCCGACGCTGCACCTATCTTTACGGAGGACGAGCGTCGGTTCCAGGGGCTGCTTTCGGCCGAGTTGTCAAGAGGAGGAGAGGTGGTAGGGCAGACACTTGCAGATGGTGGTCAGGTACTCAGCAACCTCCCTGACATACTCGGGCCGACGAAGTACTTCAGACTCGTGCGGAACGTCTTCACCTAGCCTGCAATGTTTCAGGTCGTCATGTTGCCTTGAATGCTGACTCAGGGGCTTTCTTAAGTGTAACAAGTAATGGAGTTTAGGTTCTTAAGATTGCATTCCTGAAAGTGGCATTCAAGGCAATTGTTGTATTTTTAAGCACTCTTCTCTGGCATAGTTTCTGCGGTCTCCGTGGCGGTGAATTGCACCTATGCGCTGGTTTGAGACTCTCAAAGGCCGCCTTCTGCTTGGTTCCTTCCTCCTCCTGATTCTCTTCGGGATCTACTCATATTTTTCTGTCCGTTTCTACACAGATCAGATGATGTCGCAGGTCCTCGAGAGCGCCAATCGCGTCAGCGATTTTATAAAGAGTTCGACGCACTACAGCATGCTCCTCAATCGGAAAGAGGACGTCTACGAGATCATCGAGACTCTCGGAAAACAACCCGGTATCAACAGCATTCGCATTTATAACAAGCGGGGCGAAATAACCTTTTCGACAGAAAAGTTGGAAGAGGGAAAAGTCGTCGACCTGAATGCGGAGGCGTGCTACGGTTGCCATGATGCTGAGCGACCGTTGGAATCTGTACCTGCCGGGAGCCGGATGCGAATCTACACCGGTCCCGAGGGGAAGAGGATTCTGGGACTTATCAATCCGATACGCAATGAAGCACAATGCTCGAGTGCGGGATGCCACTCTCATCGAGCTGAGAAGACAGTCCTTGGTGTCCTGGATGTCCGGATGTCGCTGGATAAGGTCGACTCAGGAATTACCAGTTCTCAGCGTCAAATTGTCGTCCTCGCGGTCGTTCTTCTGATCATCGTCGGTGTGACGTCGGTGTATTTTGTCTTCTCAATCGTCCTTCGGCCGGTAAGGAATCTGATGGCTGCGACGAGAGAGGTCTCGTCGGGCAACCTTGAGCATGAGATCCCCATTCGACGGAACGATGAAGTCGGTGAGCTCGCACGGTCGTTCAACTCAATGACGCAGTCGCTTCAACGGGCACAGAAAGAAAACCGCGAATGGTCGATGACTCTCGAAGAACGCGTCAGGGAAAAGACAGCAGAATTGCAGAAGGTACATCAACAGATCATGCAGATCGAGAAGATGGCCTCGCTTGGCAAGCTTGCCGCGACAGTGGCGCACGAGTTGAATAATCCGCTCGAGGGGATTCTGACATATTCGAAGTTGATCGGCCGCCGTCTGCGGAAAGTCGATTCGAAATCGGCAGAGGTTGAACAGACGATCGAGGATATCGAACTCATCCAGCGGGAAACTGCCCGGTGCGGGAACATCGTCAAGAACCTCCTTCTCTTTTCGAAGAAGCAGGTCGCAGACTATGCGCTCGTTTCGGTGAGGCAAATCGTGGACAAAGCCGAGCAGATTGTAAAGCATCATTTCGCGATTTCGAATGTGCAGTTCGAGGCCCTGCTTCCACCGGAAGATCTCGCACTGCTATGCGATGAGAACCAGATCGAACAGGCTCTGGTGGCTCTTTTCATAAACGCCGTCGAAGCAATGCCCGGAGGGGGCAAACTGATTGTCGAAGTCAAGCAGGATCCACATGAGGGTGGCCTGAATATCCTCGTCAGGGATTCGGGTGTCGGAATCGCACCGGAGGACCTCCCTCACATTTTTGAACCATTCTACACAACGAAGAAGAACGGACAGGGGGTCGGGCTCGGCCTCTCGGTTGTTTATGGAATTCTGGAACGTCACGGAGGTCGACTCTCTGTCGTGTCTGAAGTGGGCAGAGGGACGAAGTTCACCATGGAGTTTTCTAAGACTGGAACAGGTGGAGGCCGGAGCAGCTTCCCTGCGGGGACGACGCAACGAGGACAATCGTCGGAAAGCCAGAATAGTATTACATGAGGATCAATATGAACGCAAATCCTTCCATACTCATAGTCGACGATGAACAGGTTGTGAGGGATTCACTCTCGAAGTGGTTCAAGGAAGATGGGTTCAACGTTTCATCTGCAGCTGGAGCCGCGGAAGCCCTTCAGCAACTTCAGGGACAGAAATGGGACATCCTCCTGCTCGACATCAAGATGCCTGGCATGGACGGGATGGAATTGCAGCAGCGGATAAAGGAAATCGATCCAGCTGCGACAATCATCTTCATTACAGCTCATGCCACGGTCGACACGGCGGTCAAAGCTCTCAAGGAAGGAGCGTTTGATTATGTCACAAAACCCGTCGACCCGGACTATCTCTCACATCTGGTGACCAATGCTCTGAAGCAGCGAAGCCTGGTCAATGAGAACTTGAAGCTCAAAGAACAGATCTCTGAGTTCTGCAAGGCAGACGAGATTGTTGGTGACTCGGCGCAGATTCAGAAGGTCTACGAGTTGATCCAGACTGTCGCGAAGACTGACACGACGGTAATGATTCGCGGAGAGAGTGGAACCGGGAAAGAGCTGATCGCCAGGGCAATCCACAGCAACAGTTCGAGACGATACTTCCCGATCGTGGCGGTCAATTGCGGCGCAATGGCAGAGGGAATCCTGGAGAGTGAGTTGTTCGGTCACGAACGGGGCGCGTTTACCGGGGCGCAGTATCGAAGAAAAGGGAAACTCGAACTCGCGGATGGAGGCAGCCTGTTTCTTGATGAAGTGGGGAACATCGACACGAAGACGCAGATGGATCTCCTGCGTGTCATCGAGACCAAGCAGTTTGCGCGGGTAGGAGGAAACGACATCATCAGGGTCGATTTCAGGGTTATTTGTGCGACGAACAAAGATCTTGAGAAAGCTGTTACGGACGGGACCTTCCGTGAAGACCTTTATTACCGGCTCAATGTCTTTTCGGTCTTCATACCGCCGCTGCGCGAACGGAAGGGAGATATCCCGCTCCTTGCCAACTACTTCGCACACAAATACGCTCGTGCAATGGGCAAGCAGATCACCTCTATCTCGCCCGAAGCCATGGATACCATCGTTCGCTATAACTGGCCCGGGAACGTGCGGGAGCTGGAGAATGCGATTGAGCGCGCGATGGTCGTTGGCAAGCCGCCTGAAATCAGGGCAGAAGACCTCCCGTATCAGCTCACGGAAAGGAACCATGTTTTGCCGGCTGGATCCATGGCGTCAGTCGAAAAAGCGCATATCATTTCGGTGCTCGAGCAGAACCGCTGGAATATTTCTCGCTCCGCCGAGATTCTCCAAATCGACCGGGTCACGCTGTACAACAAAATCGAGAAGTACGGCCTGAAGAAACCGAGTGCTGGATAAGACTCCTGGCGTGGCTTCTGCCATCAACATCCTGAACGCCTCGACGATCGCCGACGAGCGAATGCAGGAGCTTTCTCGGGCGGTTGGTCGTTCTTTCGGCCTTCGGACGTACGTAAGTCCAGCCCCCTTGAATCTCGACCGGGCATTCGACGCCTACAGAGGCCAATACAATTCGACGGCGCTCCTAGTCCAACTCGTTAATACATTTGCGGGGACGGACGAGAAGAGGATCGCAGTGGTGGGCGTGGATCTCTTCATCCCGGTTCTCACATTCGTCTTCGGGGAAGCCCAACTTGGCGGGAGCGCAGCGGTCGTCTCTACACATCGTCTGGCGAATCCGTTCTATGGTCTGCCAAAAAATGATGAGCTTTCCTTCCAACGCCTCGAAAAAGAGGTCGTACACGAACTCGGCCATACGTTTGGATTGTATCACTGTCATCAATTCGAGTGTGTCATGCGTTCCTCGACATACGTTGAAGAGATAGACTTGAAACGTATAGCGATATGCGATGAATGCGCTGCAACACTGCATTTGGCACGTTGAATTCCTCAACACCCTTTGTCGGAATCGGGAAAGCTCCACTGCACTGTTCTCATATCTGACAATGGAAGCCAGGGCTGGTCAGGAGAATCTTCCCCCGTTGAAGGTTACGGGACCCAACGAATTGGCATATATCTTGTCAACTATCACCGAAAGTCTGTCAATCTGCTCAAGTCTCCCCAACTGAAAACTGAAAGGGGCAAGCCTCCATGATCCGAGGTAAAGTGCTTATTGCCGAAGAGATCTGCAAAGGCTGTGAGCTGTGCATCACAGCGTGTCCCCAGGATAGCCTCGCGTTATCTGAGAAAATCAATCTGAAAGGCTATCGCTTCGCCGTCCTGGTTCAGGATAATTGCACAGGCTGCGTCAATTGCGCACTCGTTTGTCCGGACGCAGCCATCACAGTCTACCGTCAGAAGAAACCAGCCAAGGGCATCAATCCAGAAATCCAGGTCGCAGTCTGAACTCCTCCGCCGACTATATTTAACAACAAGCAAAAAATTGTCATGCCAACGCACAAAGAGAAATCTGAAGTCCTCCTGATGAAAGGGAACGAGGCACTTGCGGAAGCTGCCTTCCGGGCTGGTCTGCAAGCGTACTTCGGATATCCCATTACCCCTCAATCCGAGGTGATAGAGTATCTGATGGCCGAGCAGCCAAAACACGATTGTGTGGTTCTGCAAGCAGAAAGTGAAGTCGCGGCGATCAATATGATTTTCGGGGCCTCAGGGGCGGGTGCTCGAGTCATGACTTCATCGTCGGGGCCGGGGATCAGTTTGATGCAAGAGGGGATCTCTTACATGGCTGCTTCTCAATTGCCCTGCCTGATTGTCAACGTCCAGCGGGGTGGACCCGGTTTAGGTACCATCCAGCCGTCGCAGGGAGACTACTTCCAGGCAACGAAGGGGGGCGGGCACGGCGACTACCGCCTGATAGTCCTCGCCCCGGCATCCGTTCAGGAGATGGCCGATTTTGTCTTTGATGGTTTCAGGCTTGCGGAAAAGTACCGCAATCCTGCGATGATCCTGACGGATGGCGCTCTTGGCCAAATGATGGAGAAGCTTGAGATGCCCCCGAAAGGCTCCTTGCCATATCCCGAAACCCCATGGGCCACGACGGGAAAAAGGAAGGACCGTAAGCGAAACGTTGTCACTTCGCTGTTCATGCAGCCCGAGAAGATGGAGGAAGTAAACTTGCATCTCCAGGAGAAGTACCGACTCATAGAGGAGACTGAGGTTCGCTACGAGGAAATCGATGTCGATGATGCCGACGTATTGCTGGTTGCATTCGGACTCGTTGCGCGCATATGCGAGAAGGCGATGCACCTTGCCCGCGAGAAGGGGCTGCGCGTCGGATTACTGCGCCCAATAACACTCTTTCCGTATCCGTCGAAGAGACTGGCCGAGCTTTCGTCAAAAGTGGGTTCCGTGCTGACGGTCGAAATGAACGCCGGACAAATGCTCGAGGACGTTCGGCTCGCAGTCGAAGGAAGGTGCCCCGTTCATTTCAAAGGTCGGATGGGTGGGATGATCCCGTCTCCGGAAGAAGTTCTCGAAGCCATCGAGGCAATCCCAGCGAAACTACACGTCGAACTTCAAAGGTGATTCCTATGGATCTTCCTCCAATTACAAACGGTTTTGAGCTCGTCTACAAGAAGCCCCAGACTTTGACGGAGACACCGATGCACTACTGCCCGGGTTGCGGGCACGGAGTTGTGCACCGGGTCCTCATGGAAGTCATTGAGGAAATGGGGATTCAGGATCGGACAATTGGTGTGGCTCCGGTCGGGTGTTCGGTCTTCGCATATGACTATATGAACGTCGACATGCAGGAGGCCGCGCATGGAAGGGCTTCGGCGGTCGCTACGGGCATCAAGCGTGTCTTGCCTGACCGGTTTGTCTACTCGTATCAGGGAGATGGAGATCTTGCAGCGATCGGGACCGCAGAGACGATTCACACGGTCAATCGCGGTGAGAACATTCTGATGGTCTTCATCAACAATGGAATCTATGGCATGACCGGAGGCCAGATGGCTCCCACCTCGATCCTTGGGATGAAGACAACGACGTCACCATTCGGTCGTGACTCGAAGCTGGCAGGTCATCCACTCAAGATCACGAATTTGATCGCTCAGCTGCCCGGCGCCTTCTACGTCACAAGGCACGCAGTGCACACGGCCAATGCTGTTAGGAAGCTTAAGAAGGCAATTCACTCTTCGTTTGAATATCAGCTGCTCAATAAAGGAACATGTTTCATTGAAGTCCTTTCGAACTGTCCGTCGGGTTGGAAGATGACCCCGGCAGAGTCGAACAAATGGCTCGAAGAAAACATGTTCCCCATATATCCTTTGGGCGACCTCAAGACACCTTCACAAACAATGAACTAGGCAGGCATAGTTCTATGGATACGACTCAAGAAGTGATCATTGCAGGCTTCGGCGGACAAGGTGTGCTCTCAATGGGTCAGTTGCTCGTCTATGCGGCGATGCTCGAAGGGAAAGAAGTCAGCTGGATGCCATCCTACGGGCCTGAAATGCGCGGCGGTACTGCCAATTGTATTGTCATTGTCTCCGGGGTCCGAATCAGTTCCCCGATTGTCTCCAAGTTCAGTGCAGCGATCGTTCTCAATCAGCCGTCACTTGATAAGTTTGTGGAGAAAGTACTGCCGGGTGGTCTTTTGATCTACGAGCGATCTACGATCATCAGCCCTCCAGCGCGAACGGATATCGAAGTGCTTAACATCCCTGCGATCGATGAAGCGCATCGGTTGACGGCCAAGCAGGTTGCGAATGTCGTGCTGCTCGGGGCGTTCCTGGAACGGCTTCCGATCGTGAAACCAGAGAACGTCATTTTGGCACTCAGGAAGGTCCTTCCCAAGCACCGACAGCATCTGCTGCCGATAAATGAACAGGCGTTGATGAGGGGCAAGGAACTGGCCATTGAAGCTGTCGCAGAACCGATTGCCAGGTAAGACGAATCGCACCGCAGAATGAGGAAGGGTCGAAATGATCGAGAGAAACGTCAAATGTGCTCACGCTTGCCGCAATACGTGTGCCATGCTCTCTGAAGCACTTCGAGAAGAGAGCGAGATGGTCCGGTTCTACGAAAAGCTTGGCATAGAGTGCAACTATCCTGATGTGCACGACATGGTGCGGGAGCTGATTGAATCACGCAGCAAATCCGTCCTCATGATCAACCAGAAGCTGAATGAGCTTCGGGCTCGATCCGAAATCATTGATGGAGTGATCTCAAGCTACGATTCCGGAAGTGCGTGAGTTGGTGGCGGGACTTGGCCCATCAATTTATCCGATCATGAATCACACCCGGGAACCACGCCAGAGAGAATCGTTGCCCCATGAGCGTTCTGTTTAGCAGGCAGTGTGAATACGCCCTTCAAGCCGTCATGTATCTTGCTCTGAAGCCAGAAAGGGAAATGACGTCTATCAAGGAGTTGACGAAGAAGCCTGGATACAAGGCCGCGGCAGGATAGGGCTCCGGAAGAAAGGGAGGCTGCAAAGCAAAACCCCCGTTGGACTCCAACGGGGGTTTTGTTTTATTTCTCGTTCCCCTCTCGCATCGGACGGTGAGCTGCGCATAGTCACGCGTCGCTGGGAAGCCGACTCAGGTAGCCGCGTTTTTCTCGAGGAGGCGTTTTCTTGTGTAGGCGACAAGTCCACCAGCGTCGATGATCGCCTGCCGGGCCTTCGGTAATGGCGAGACCATGAATCGTTTACCGGTTGTGACATTTACGACTTCTGTCCTGGTAATTTGAATCTCGTCCGTCTCGGAAGCCTGTATATCCGGGCAGACGACAATGCGGAGTCCAAGGTTGATGCCATTTTGGAGAAAAATTCGTGCAAAACCTGGCGCGATAATGACCAGATCATGCCCTTTGAGCGCAGAGACCGCCTGTTCGCGGGACGATCCGCAGCCGAAATTCTTGCCTGCGATCATGATGCTCCCTGGTGGGATCTGTTTCGCTCTGAGCCTGCTGTTGAATTCTGTAAGATCGGCAAATGCGTACTGAGGCGTCTCAGTCGGAAGGACTGTCGCCATATACCGGCCCGGATAGATCACATCGGTTGAAATATCATTGCCAAGTTTGATCACTACCTTTGCCATCTCAGTTTGCTCCTTTCCGCGGGCTTGTGATGAATCCCTTCAGTGCTGAGGCTGCCGCAACTGCCGGTGAGCACAGGAACACCTGAGAATTGGGATTCCCCATTCGCCCCTTGAAATTGCGATTCGTCGTTGAGAGTGCAGTTTCGCCATCGCCGAGTGCACCTTCGTGGATACCGAGGCAGGGTCCGCAACCGGGATTCATAACAACTGCTCCAGCCTTCATGAAAATTCCGATGTAACCCTTTGCGAGTGCCTGCGTGTAGATTCGTCCTGAAGCAGGGAAGACGAGCATCCGTGTGTTCTCTGCGACCTTCTTTCCCTTCATTATTGAAGCCGCGATTGCAAGGTCGTCCAGTCTGCCGTTCGTGCATGAACCGATCACGACCTGATGAACCTTCGTTCCTTTAAGCGCCGCCACTGGCTTCACGTTGTCCACCGTGTGAGGGCAAGCGATCTGAGGATCGAGTTTGGTGACGTCGATTTCAATGACCTGTTCGTACACTGCATCACGATCAGGGAGCACAACGTCTATCTTGCCTTTGACACCGGCTTCCTCTCTCAGATATCGGATCGTCTCCTTATCCGCCGGGACGATACCGGCAGTTGCCCCGGCTTCGACCGACATGTTGCAAATAACGAGCCGGCCGGATGTTGACATCGAACGGATCGTTTGGCCGTGAAACTCGATGACTTTGAAATTCGCACCCTGGGCACTGATCCTGCCGATAAGATGGAGGATCAGGTCCTTCGGCCCGACGAACTTCTTGAATTTTCCTTTGACATTGACTTTGAGTGTGGGAGGGACCTCGACGTTGAGCGAAGCACCAAGGGCCCAGACGCTGGCCATTTCAGTGGCGCCGATGCCGAATGCAAATGCTCCAAGGGCACCGTGACTTGTTGTGTGTGAGTCGGTCCCGACAACCACGAACCCAGGCCGCACATATCCATTCTCCGGAAGGATCTGGTGGCAAATACCTCCAACATCACCGCGGATGTCGTGGAACTTCCCTATGCCCTGTGCCTCGACGAATTCACGAACCCTCTTCTGGTTCGTGGCGGTCTTCGCTGATTCAGCCGGTATGCGGTGATCGAAAATGATCGAGACCTTCGACGGATCCCAGATGTTCGGTCGGAATGGTGTCCCTTGATACACCTCCAGGAATTGGTTGACTACCAGTGCTGCGTTTTCGTGTGACATTGCAAGGTCCACTCTCGGCTCCACAACATCTCCTGCCTTCACTGAAGCCAGCCCCGAGGCGCGGGCGAGAATCTTTTCGGCAACTGTCATTCCCATCATGGGTCTCCTTCGCTAGATGATCTTCGATTCTTTAAACTTCCTGATTTCGTCGTCGGTATATCCATTGTTCTTAAGAACTTCATTGGTGTGTTGTCCAAGCGTTGGCGGTGGAGCATCCACTTTTCCGGGAGTCTTGGAGAATTGTGCCGTGAGACCAAAGAGTTTCAGATCACCGATGCCCTCGACGTGAACCGATCCGAAAGTGCTGCGATGCTTCACCTGCTCCTGGCTCAGCGCAGCCTCCAGGCTCAGAATGGCACCTGAGGGGACATCGTTCTTGTTCAGCACCTCGACCCAGTGGTCTGTTTCTTTCTGGGTGAGTCTTGCTTCGAGGAGTGGTGTAAGTTCTTTTCTGTTCTTCTTACGAGCGTCGCGCTCCTGGAAACGCGAGTCGGTCTTCAATTCCGGCACGCCAAGAACCTCTGCCACTGACTCCCATTGCTCCTGCTTGTTGGCTGCGATGTTGAGGTAGCCGTCCTTCGTCCTGAATGTGCCCGACGGAGCTGCCGTGAAGTTGTCGTTACCCATCAGGACGGGTTGTTGACCGCCAATCATAAGGTTTGCCGCGACCCAGCCCATCAGGGGCATGATGGAGTCGAGCAGGGCTATATCAATAAACTGTCCTTCGCCGGTTTTCTCGCGATAGTACAGTGCGCCCATAATGGCGAAGGCTGCATTCAGTCCCCCGACCGTATCACAGACGGGGAAGCCGGCGCGCAGGGGATTCAAACGTTCGTCGCCGTTGATCGCCATTTCGCCGCTCAGCCCCTGAATAATCTGATCATACGCGGGCTTCAGCGCATCAGGTCCGGTTTGACCAAACCCTGATATGGCGCAGTAGACAAGACGCGGATTTTCCTTACTGAGCACTTCATAGGAGAGACCAAGCCTGGTCATCACATCGGGGCGAAAGTTCTCCACGATCACGTCGGCGGTCTTCGCCAGCCGCTTGAAGATCTCTTTCCCTTCAGGAGCCTTCAGGTTCAATGTGAGTGATTTCTTGTTCGCGTTTTGCGCAAGAAAGCTTGTCCCCATCAGCATCTGATTGAATTTCGGGACAGACCCCAGTTTCCGGGCAAGGTCACCGTCTATGGGGTTCTCGACTTTGATGACTTCCGCGCCGGCCAGCGAGAGGTGCAGGGTCGCGAACGGCCCCGAAAGAACATTTGTGAGATCAAGAACTCGAATCCCATCCAGTAGTTTCATGGCGCTTTCTGAAAGTCGGTTGGTATTGCATGGTTAGTTGTTACGGATCGTTGATTGAAGAGGGCCCGTTTTGTGCACCAGCCCTGGCATCTCGCGTCCAAAAAACGTCGAGACTTCTCTTGCCAGAGAGATTAGTCTATCCAGGTCAACGTCGCTCCGTTCCCCGGTACGTTGCAGGAAATGCACGAAGTCTTCGGTGCAAACGTTCCCCGCCGCGACCTTCGTGAAGGGGCATCCTCCAAGTCCTGCAAAGGACGACTCAAAGCACCTCACGCCGATTTCCATCGCAGCGTACGTGTTTGCCATTCCCATTCCGTACGTGTTGTGGAAATGACAGGTGCATTCCACAGTCGGATCCAGCGAGAAGATCTCTTCGAACAGTCGCTTTACCTGGAAGGGATGTGCATGCCCGGCCGTATCGGCGAGGCTGATGATCTTCAGCCCGGCGTCCAGGTACCGGCGGATGATCGTCAGAACTCGCTCGACCGGTATCGCACCTTCGAAGCCGCAACCGAAAGCGGATTGAACAGAGACCTGCACCCTCTTGTTCTGCCCTGAAGCCTCTTGCGCCATGGCGATGATGCGCGACGCGGCTTCTTCAGTGGACATGCCGGTGTTCTTTCTGCTATGGGTGTCACTCGCAGAGACCCCCATGCAAAACGTTTCAACTCCGCATGCGTAGCCTCGCTCGAGACCTTTCTCGTTGAGGACGAGGCCGGAGAGGATCACGTTTGCAGGTTTACGCCCCGGGCTCTTGAAATATTCGAACATCTTGTCCGTGTCGGCCATCTGCGGTACTTTGTCCGGGTGGACAAACGAACCGAGTTGGATGATGTCGACGCCGGAGGCCATCAGCGCTTCAGCCCATTTGATCTTTTGTTCGAGAGGGACAACCTGCTTCTCCATTTGCAGGCCATCTCGGAGTCCGACTTCATGGATCACGATATCGTTCAAGGTTCCACCTTCAGGCATTCTGCTTGGAGTTCATGGACGAGTCTCATCCTAGCTTTGAAGCTATGGCCTGGGCCATTTCGGTTGTCGTGTTCGATCCGTTCATGTCGTACGTACGTATCGTACCTTCTTGAATGACGGCGGCAACTGCTCGTTCGAGTGCGGAGCCTTTGTCGGATTCTCCAAGCCAATCCAGCATCATCTTGGCAGCTAGGATGGTGGCTATGGGATTGACTTTGTCCAGTCCTGCGTATTTCGGTGCCGAGCCATGTGTGGGCTCAAAGACTGCAAGCTTTGCACCAATATTGCCGGAGCAGCCGAAGCCGAGGCCACCGACCATCTGAGCGCAGAGGTCGGAGATGATGTCGCCATAGAGGTTCGGAGCCACGAGGACGTCGTAGTTGAATGGATTCTTCAACAACCACATGGTCATCGCGTCGATATTCGCGTCGTCCATCTGGATCTCGGGATACCGGCTGGCAACTTCCTTGGCAGCGTCGAGAAAGAGGCCATCCGTAGCGCGGACGACATTAGCCTTGTGTACAACTGTAACCTTTTTCCTCTTGAATTTCCGCGCAAAGTCGAATGCTGCTCTCACAATTCGCTCCGAGCCGGCCCGGGTATTGATCTTGCACGAGACCGCGTATTGGTCGGGGGCGAGCTCGCTGAATGGGGCAAAAGGCTTGGCAAGACGATTCAGTGTTTGCCCAAGTTCCGCAGGAACGGGTGAAAACTCGACGCCGGAATAAAGGTCTTCTGTGTTTTCGCGGAATACGACGAGATCGATCGACTCTTTGAAGTTGAGCATGTTGCCCGGGTACGCTTTGCACGGCCTGAGGCAGATGTAAAGGTCGAAGAGCTGACGCATTCGCACGATTGGAGACCGATACGTCAGTCCTTTAGTTTGCAGATCCGGGATGAGTTCCTTCTGAGATTCCTTCACGGGCTTCGAGGTAATTGCGCCAAAAAGTGCCGCATCAACATTTTTGAGGAGATCAATCGTCCGTTGAGGAAATGCGTCTCCCTCCTGGCACCAGAATTCCCATCCTATGTCCCCGTGAATGTATTCAGCATCGAGTCCCACTTTGTCGAGAACGATCTTTGTCGCCTTGAGGACATCTACTCCTATGCCGTCGCCCGGTAACCATGCAATCTTGAATTTTGGCATTGCAGCTCCCTAATTTGAATTTCCTGTCGATTCCTGGATTTCTCGTTCATTTCGCACAATCAACTCTCAATGCTCGTGCCAGAGAATACGCGGGAGAGCACACCAGATTCTGAGCCTACCGCACGGGGATTTCCACTGATTGGTCGTTTTCCACACTTGAACGAGCCAGATTTTTCGCAATCCTGGCAAATCGGAAGAATCATTCCATCGCTTTCTATCTTTGTGGAACGATTTGTCATCATTGAGAATGATTATTCCCTTGACAAATCGATGTGGAAAGCTTAATCTAAGACAAAAGAGTCTGATATAAAACCCTATGAGTATAATCTTCAGTCGACAGTGTGAATACGCGTTGCAGGCTGTAACGTACCTTGCCAGGACCAAAGAAGGGGAGAAGACCTCGATCCGTGAACTTGCGCGGATACTGAGGATTCCGCATCACTTTCTGGCGAAGATCCTACAACGGTTGACGCGAAAAGGTTTTCTGATCTCGGCGAAGGGACCGACGGGAGGATTCGCTCTCAGCATGCCTGCGAAGGACATCACGCTTTTTCACATTGTCGACGCGATTGATGGGTTGGCGTTTGCGAACAGCTGTGTTCTTGGATTCCAAGAGTGCTCTGGCAAACACCCTTGTGCCGTGCATGATCAGTGGGGCGAGATACGTGACGCACTCTATGGAATGCTTGTCAGTCGAAACGTCGCGCAGATGGGCGCAGCCATGAAGAAACCTGAGTACGAAGCAGCAGGTAATTAGCTCTTTCTTCTTTTTGGACAGATTGCAGACTTTGTTATCCGATTACAACAACGTGGCACGAGCTTCTCACCGAGTGCTGGCTGCAGTTGATCGAACGCTCTTCAGTGAACTCACACACAATCGAAATGACTGGCCTCGCGATGTTGACAGGACATTGGCAGATCAGCACTGCCGCGTACGAACATTTTGGTGCGGAATCGAAACCCTATGAACCCAACAAATAAGCAGGCACAGAAACAACCGCGCACGGTTCCGGAGTTTTATGATCTCCTGGCGCCTCACTATGACTCGATGACGGGGTTTGAGAACCGTTTCCTGCAGGAGAAGCCCTTCTTTCGACTGCTGGTGGAGCGGTACGGCATCAAGAAAGCGCTCGATGCCGGTTGCGGCTCAGGATTCCATTCCCTGTTGCTTTCGCAGCTTGGAGTCAAGGTGACCGCAGTGGATCTCTCAGCTGAAATGCTTCGATTGACGCAAGAGCACGCTCGTCGCTATGACGTAAAACTCAAAGTGCTCAAAGGGTCATTCGGCGACCTCGGTACGCTGATTCAGGATCGTTTCGATGCGGTGTTTGTCATGGGGAATTCGCTGGCTCACCTGCTGAGCCATGCAGATTTGACAAAATCGCTCCGGGGCCTTTCGAGCCTGGTTGCCCCCGAAGGTATTTTCTTCGCGCAGAACCTGAACTATGAAAGAATTCTTGCAACGAAGGATCGCATCCAGAGTACGAAGGACGTGGGAGACACAAGCTTCGTTCGTTTTTATGAATATGACGAGGATGGCATCATCTTCAATATCCTCACGCGCCAGAAAGGGAGCGGGATGGCTGAAGAGAAGCTCGAAACAATCAGACTAAGGCCTGTCCTTCGGGATGAGCTTGTCGGGGTTTTGGAACATGCCGGCTTTGATGAAATCAAGGTCTTCGGCGGCATTTCCATGGAGCCCTTCGATTCAGGCACGTCCAAGGACCTTGTTGTCCTGGCAAGAAAACGGAACTGAAGATTCGGCGGAAAGTCCAGTTGCTCTTGGCCACGCTGTCAGGAGTTTGCTCCTGACAGCAAAAAGGTCCGCAATAGTGTCCGGACAAGAATCCTGACATCCCGATGTGGGTTTTCGTCTATGTCTCAAGAGGCGTGTGTCATTCCAGAGCATCCGTATGTGGAGGCCGACCTGGATCATGAAAGTACTATCGGGCTTCGAGTTGCACGAGGAGGTTCGTGGTATAGCGCCAGCATCGCCCTCCTCTATCTTCCTTATCGGGACACGTTTCAACCCGAGCACAGCAGCCAGGATCTTGGCTTTCGTCTTGTTGGCAGGCGCCTCCCGTACTGTATTTTCACTTTCATCGTTCTCATGTAACCTCTCAATCTTCCCAATTATGGGAACCGCCGCGATCCCGAACCACAACGACAAGAGTTCTTGAGTTATTCGCTCAGATCGACGAGAAACGCCTCGTTTTCGTGCGAATTTCGACGAGAGCCAATGCTCGTCACGTTCCTCCCACCGTCTGGATGGCATAGAGATTGCCGCCCAATTGACATCGTTTCATACAATCGAGAGGCCAAGATGATCGGTCAGGTAAAGGGAGTCGTCATGCCCATGCGCTCAACTTACGCGTACGCGGTGCTCGCAGCAATTGTAGTCACAACCGGAATAATGTGTGCACCGCTTGTATCCAGCATCTGGTTTGTGGTCATCCCAACGCTCGCGTTGCTCGCCGCTCTCGGGGGAGGTCTCATGCGGGCATGGAGCCGGGCGGTGATCAATGTTGCCGAGAATCTCCTTCTGCAGCATTCTCAACCTGGGTCCATGATGCGACAATCCGATGAGTTCACGCGAAGCCTGAACGACATCATCCTGCTGATCAGGGAGGACGGAACAATCGTAAACGTCAATGACCGCGCGGCTGCGGCCTACGGCTATTCGCGGGAGGAATTGGAGGGGAAGAACCTTCGCGCGATACGGGCGCCGGAGACAATCGACGAAATAGAACGCCAGATGGAACAAGTCACAGAGAAGGGGGGAATGGTGTTCGAGACGCTCCATCGGCGTAAGGATGGTCGGATTTTTCCAGTCGAAACGAGTTCACGGATCATTCAGATAGACGGCAAGAAGTATTTTCAGGCAATTGTCCGTGACATCACGGAGCGGAAAAGAGGGGAGGATCGGCTGAAGAGGCTCAATGATTGCTTCCTGGGGTTCGGACCGGATCCCGTGCAGAATATCAACTCACTGGTCGGACTCTGCGGGGAATTGTTGGCAGCCACAAGTGCCCTCTACAATAGGCTGAATGGTGGTTTGTTGTGCTCAATCGGTCAATGGAAGACTCCGGAGGACTATCAATCTGAAGACGATCCCGAAGGACACCTTTGTTATGATGTCATCAGAGGAGGTTGGCATGAGTTGGTAGTCGTCAGGAACTTGCCTGAAACCGTGTACTTCAAGAGCGATCCGAATGTGAGGAAGTACGATTTGAAGACGTATGTGGGAAAAGGTGTTCGGTTCGGAGAGGAACAAATTGGATCACTGTGCGCCGTTTTCCAGCACGACTTCGTGCCCGGCGCAGATGATGAACAATTGATGAACATCATCGCGGCAGCGATCGGTGTGGAGGAAAACCGAAGGCAGAAGGAGGAAGCCCTGCGCGAAAGCGAGGAGCGCTACAGGCGTCTCGTCGACCTCTCTCCGGATGCAATCGCGGTCCACTCCGGGGGGCGGTTCGTGTTTGTCAACAAGGCAGGCATCCACTTGATTGGGGCGCGGGAAATGAAGGACCTGGTCGGCACGCCGATCCTTGATATTGTTCACGCGGACTACAAGGAACTGGTCAAAGCCCGTGCGTTTGCGCAAACGACGGAGCCCGCCAAGCAACCGTTTGTCGAAGAGAAGTTTGTGCGGTTCGATGGCTCCACAGTCGATGTCGAGGTCGCTTCAGTCCCAATCACGTATGGAGGTAGGCCGGCCACGCTCGTTGTTGCCCGAGGACTGGAAGATCGGAAGCGAGTCCAGGAGGAGTTGCTCACACTCCGAAAAGCTGTCGAGTCCTCTGGTGAGATCATTTTCACGACGGACGCTGAAGGGATCATAACATACGTCAATCCGGAATTTACAAAGATCTATGGTTATGCGCCGGAAGAGACTGTTGGAAAGGCAACTCCCAGAATACTGAAGAGTGGAGTGCTTGATGAGTCGAGCTATGAATTCTTCTGGAGTGAGTTGCTGCAGAAGAGAGTGTTCAGAGGGGAACTTGAGAACAGGACGAAGGATGGCCGATTGATCACCGTTGAGGGGTCCGCAAGTCCGATTCTCGGGGACAAAGGGAATATCCTTGGCTATCTTGCCGTTCAGCGGGACGTGACAGAGCGGAAGCGTGTTGAGGATGCTCTCCGGAAATCCGAAGAGAGCTATCGCGGACTTTTCAACAGCGTTGATGATGCAATCTATATCCAGGATAAGCACGGGAAATTCCTTGATGTCAATCAGGGGGCGGTCGATATGTATGGCTATGAGCATGGCTATTTCGTTGGAAAAACGCCGGAAGCCCTCGCTGCGCCAGGTATGAACGATCTTCAGCAAACTCTCGAATCGGTCCGAAAAACATTTGCAGGTGTGCCGCAGCAATTTGAGTGGTGGGGGCGGCGGAAAAATGGAGAAATATTCCCAAAGGAAGTGCGCCTGAACCGAAGCGTGTACTTCGGCCAGGAGGTCGTGGTTGCCTTGGGCCAGGACATCACCAACCGCAAGCGCTCCGAGGAAGCTGTAAAACGCTCGGAGATGCGGTTCCGCCGTGTCTGGGAAAGCTCCATGGACGGAATGCGTATCCTGGACGAGAGCGGATCGATCGTCATGATCAATGAAGCTTTCTGCAGACTCATGGGTAAGCCCGAGACCGAATTGATCGGGCGACCATTCACAATGGCGTATGAGCCGGTATCAGCCGCTGAAGATGAAGAAGACCTGAACGTCTATCAGCATCGATTTGCGACACGCTCGTTCGCACAGCATCAGGAAGTAGACCTTCCTCTCCACGGGGGAAAGCGGATTCTTGTTGAGATGTCTAATTCGTTGCTCGAGATTCCGAATGAGCCACTGCTCCTTCTCAGTATCTTCCGTGACGTTACGGAACGGAGAGAAGCTGAACAGAGACTGCGGGAAAGCGAAGAAAAATTCCGATCGCTCTCAGAACAATCGCCCAACATGATTTATATCAACAAGGGGGGAAAAGTCGTCTATGTCAACCAACGGTGCGTGGAATTGATGGGCTTCACGAAGGAGGAGTTCTATGCCCCAGGCTTCAGTTTCCTGAGTCTCATCGCTCCGGAGTACATTCCACTTGTGAAGGAGAACCTCACGAAGCATCTGGCTGGTGTGGAAATTCCTGCATACGAATATGTGCTGTTTACAAAAGATCGGAAACGGATTGTGGGTTTGCATTCAACAAGACTCACAACGTATGATGGGGGAACTGCAATCCTCGGAATCGTCACAGACGTAACGGAGCGCCGTCACGCCGAAGAGGAACTGCGGAAACTGCATCGTGCCGTCGAACAGAGCCCTACTTCCATTGTTATTACCGACATCGCGGGCACTATCGAATATGTGAACCCGAAATTCTCTCAGATTACCGGGTACACCCTCGAAGAAGCGAAAGGACAGAATCCGCGGATCTTGAAATCGGGAGACACTCCGGCGGAAGAATACTCGAGGCTATGGGAGACTATCCTTTCTGGAAAGGAATGGAAAGGGCAGTTCCACAACAAGAAGAAGAACGGGGAACAATTCTGGGAACTGGCTTCAATTTCTCCCGTCAGGGATGCATCGGGAACCATAACGCACTTCCTTGCGGTAAAAGAGGACGTAACGGAGCGCAAGATGCTCGAGCAGCAGCTGTGGCAGGCGCGCAAGATGGAAAGCCTTGGCACGCTGGCGAGCGGGATCGCCCACGATTTCAATAACATCCTGGGAATCATCCTCGGCTATGCGAGCATGCTGGGACAGAAGTCGGTGGGGACTGAAAAGGTTGGAGTGTATCTTGACGCAATCGTCAACGCGGCCGAACGGGGTGCGGGGTTAGTGCGCCAGATCCTGACGTTTGCACGGAAGAGTGAGTTCAGACTGGAAAAGGTGGATGTAAACTCCATTATCGGTGAACTCACAACCATGCTCGGGGAAACATTCCCGAAGACCATCACCCTCTCGCTACAGCTCGAGAAGGCGCTCCCTCCGCTGTCCATCGATCGAACGCAGCTTCATCAGGCCCTCTTGAACCTGTGTGTGAATGCGCGGGACGCGATGGCCGATCACGGATCGATCAGCCTAGCGACCAGGCTTGTGGAGGGGAAGACGCTTGGGCAACAGTTCGCTGCTGCTTTGAATCAGAGTTATGTAGAGATAAGCGTCTCGGATACCGGCAGCGGCATCGATGAAAGCACGAAAGCCCGAATCTTCGAGCCCTTTTTTACCACGAAGGACGTGGGAAAGGGAACCGGCCTCGGACTCTCGGTTGTCTTCGGTGTGGTGGAGGCACATATGGGGTTTGTCGATGTCGACTCTGAATTGGGACGCGGAACGACGTTTCGGATCTATCTCCCGCTCCAGGAAGACACCATCTCTCCCGGTGAGGGGAGAAGTGTTGAAGGGCAGGATGTGCGCGGCGGTTCTGAGACCATCCTCGTAGTCGAAGATGAAGAGTTGATGCTCGAGTTCGTCGTTACCGTTCTCGGGCAGAGGGGCTACCGGGTGCTGGTAGCGAAGGATGGCGAAGAAGCTGTTAAAGTATACTCCGACCAGATGCATGCAATTCACCTAGTGCTATCCGATTATGGACTCCCGAAGATTGATGGTTGGGAAGCGTGCCGGCGGATGAAGCACATCAACCAAAACGTCAAGGTCATCCTTGCGAGTGGATATCTCGATCCCCGGATGAAAGCAGAAATCCTGGAGGGGGGCATCAAGGGGTTCATCGGGAAGCCGTATAGTACCCACGAAATACTAAAAAGGATCAGAGAGGCGCTTGATTCGTGATCGACGCTATTGGTATCCAAAAATTTCTTTTCAATCTCCCGCTTGGAGGCTGTAAGTAATTATGTCGTAAAGCGTTACCGAGAGTAAGAATTATTCGTTCTCCGGAACAAAATCCGATACGAATGTGTTATGAAATACGAGCCCGCTCTTCGTTCCTACCTTGGGCGGGTTTCAGAACAACCTCCCTGGCCCCGACGCTCACGGTGCGCGTCGGGGCTTTTATTTGTACTCCACCCCGCCTCTTTTCGGAAACCCAACCATTTGAAGAAATCCAATTAGGAACACGGGGCAGCTCCGAGGTACAGGGAGCTGGGATGCCGCCAACACATGAGTGAGAAAGTTGACGAAAGAACCAGGAGGCAGATTTCAGTTAGGATACGGGGGATTGATTCGTTGATGCCAGGAGCGAGTGAAGTTCCAATTTGGAGAGAGGTCGGTGCTCCCCAGGATTGAGCCCGGTCAGCGAAAGAGGTCCCAGTTTGGTTCTGATGAGCCGCAACGTCGGATGACCCACCGCTGCAGTCATTTTGCGGATTTGGCGATTGCGCCCTTCCGTGAGAGCTATCTCAAGCCATGCTGTGGGAACGCTTTTTCTAAGTCGGATTGGTATCTCACGGAGAGGGACCGGAGGCTCGAGATCAATGAGCGTCACGGTAGCTGGCTTGGTTTTTCGCCCTTGAATCATCACTCCCGCTCTCAATCTGGCGAGGGCATCCTCACTGGGTACGCGTTCGACCTGCACGAGATAGGTGCGTTGGTGTCCATAGCGAGGCTCCAGAAGGAGATGCTTTGCCGGACCATCGTTTGTGAGGAGAAGAAGACCCTCGCTGTTTGCGTCAAGCCTCCCGACGGGGTAGATATCACGCGGGAATGGACCGAACGCTTTGAGTGTTTTTCGCCCGGAATTGTCGGAGAACTGGGAGAGGACCCCATACGGTTTGTAGAAAAGGATGTAGGAACTCTTGATGCCGAAAGGTCTTTTTCCCATTTTTTGACACCGCAAAAAAATCCCCCGGCGTCACCGAGGGATTTCATGCCTATTCAAAGCCACGAACTGTCTAGGATGCGCCAGCAACCTCTTCATCCTGCTCTTTAAGCTCATCTCCGCCTTTGTCCTTGCTCGAATCGAAGAAACTCAGCTCTTCTGCCTTCTCGCTGAACTTGACTCTGATTTTGCTCCCGTTGGCGAAGGATCCCTTGAGGATTTCCTCGGCGAGCGGATCCTCAACATATTTCTGGATGGCCCTGCGAAGCGGCCGCGCGCCAAAGGCCGGATCAAAGCCTTTATCGGCAAGGAATTCCTTGGCCGGATTCGTCAGCTCGATCGAGATGCCCATGCTCTCCATTCGTTTGAAAAGATCCTTCGAGGAAATGTCGATGATCTGGAGAATGTGCTGCCGCTCGAGGCTATGGAACACGATCGCGTCGTCAACCCTGTTCAGGAATTCGGGATTGAAGACTCTCTTCAGGGCATCCTCAATGTGCCCCTTCATCGCACTGTACTTATCCTGTTCTGATTTCGTTCCGAATCCCATTGCCCCGGTCGATTTGATATCCCGCGTGCCGATATTCGAGGTCATGATAAGAATCGTGTTCTTGAAGTCAACCCGGCGTCCAAGACTGTCTGTCAGAATTCCATCATCCAGAACCTGCAACAGGATATTGAACACATCCGGATGGGCTTTCTCGATTTCATCAAGCAGCACAACGGAATAGGGCTTTCTCCGCACTTTCTCCGTCAATTGGCCCCCTTCCTCATATCCAACGTACCCCGGGGGCGCTCCGACAAGTCGTGACACAGAGAATTTCTCCATGTACTCGCTCATGTCGATTCGGATCAACGCTTCGTCAGAATCGAACAAGTACCGGGCGAGTGCTTTGGCCATCTCGGTTTTTCCCACGCCTGTCGGTCCAAGGAAGATAAATGATCCGATAGGACGCTTTGGATCCTTGAGTCCGGCACGCGTCCGACGGATTGCCTTCGTGAGCTTCACGATCGCTTCATCCTGTCCGACGATCACAGCCTTAAGGGCTTCCTCCATCTTGAGGAGCTTCTCTGATTCACTTTGGGCCACACGATTGACCGGGATGCCTGTCATCATTGAAACAACTTCCGCGCAGTTCTCATCGCTCACGTCATAAACTACTTCCTGAGCTTTGAGTTCCCATTCACGTTTCGCGATCTCGAGGTCGCTGAAGAGCTTCTTCTCAAGGTCCCGCAGACGCGCTGCTTCCTCGAAGTTCTGATTCTTGACCACTTGATTCTTCGCCTGCTTGATCTTCTCGATCTCTTCTTCGAGCAGCAGAATCTCCTTTGGGACGACAATGTTCGCGAGGTGAACCCGGGACCCTGCTTCGTCCATCACGTCGATTGCCTTGTCGGGCAGGTAGCGGTCAGTAATATAGCGGTCGCTCAAACGGACAGCCGCATCGATTGCCTTATCAGAGTAGAGCACACCGTGGTGCTCCTCATATTTCTGTTTGATGTTTAGCAGAATCTTAATGGTCTCATCAACGGTCGTTGGATCGACCATGATCTTCTGGAACCGGCGATCGAGGGCTCCGTCCTTTTCAATATACTGCCGGTATTCGTCGAGGGTCGTGGCGCCGATGCACTGCAGCTCTCCGCGTGCGAGTGCCGGCTTGAACATGTTGGATGCATCCAAAGACCCGCTTGCGCCGCCAGCGCCCACGATGGTGTGTAATTCGTCTATGAAAAGGATGACGTCCTTTGCTTTCTCAAGCTCGTTCATCACGGCCTTCATCCGCTCTTCGAACTGTCCCCTATACTTCGTCCCCGCGACGAGGGCAGCGAGATCCAGTGTAACGACTCGCTTATCGTGCAGGACTCTGGAGACCTTTTTCTGAACGATCCTGAGGGCCAAGCCTTCAGCAATGGCTGATTTTCCAACGCCGGGCTCGCCGATAAGGACAGGATTGTTCTTCTTCCGGCGGCTGAGAACCTGGGCAACCCGCTCAATCTCCTTTTCCCGCCCGACGATCGGGTCCAGCTTATCCTCGATAGCCAGCTTTGTGAGGTCCCGGCCGAAGTTGTCGAGGACCGGTGTTTTCGATTTGTCAAGCTTCTTCTCGGTGCTATGAGGAGCAGGGGGAGTCGAGGGTTTTCCGGAGATGATGTTGTCGAGTTCATTCCGCACAACATCGTAATGAACGTTGAACTGATGCAGAATTTGTGCCGCAATATTATCGTCATCCCGAAGGAGCGACAGCAAAAGGTGCTCGGTCCCAATCACGTCTGATTTGTATAGCTTTGCTTCGAGATAGGTGATCTTCAAGACCTTTTCGGCTTGCTTGGTGAGAGGGATGTTGCCGATTGTCAAGGTGCCACCGGAGGTCCGGACTGTGTCTTCGATCGCTTTCTTGAGCTTGTACAGGTCAACCCCAAGATTCCGCAGAATTTTGACAGCAATCCCTTCGCCTTCCCGAATAATGCCGAGAAGGAGATGTTCCGTTCCGATATAGTCGTGGCCTAAACGCAATGCTTCTTCCCGGCTCAGCCGGATAACATCTTGCACACGGTTGGAGAAATTGCCTTCCATTGAAGCTCTCACCTTAAATAAGTTGGACTGTTATGCTCCCTGATACGTCTAACAACGCAAAAGGCTTTGAATGAGTTTCCTTTAAATATAACCAATTTTGAAAGTGCAGTCAAGGCAGGCGATTTGGGTGATACATTTCGATTCTTCTTTAAGTCATATCTGCAATTCTTTGGGGTGTGTCCTAAACTTCCCTTTGACTTTTCAAGCGAAAAAGGTTAAATTTTTTATCAGGTCATAATATGGTTTGCCAAAGAGGATTCAGTGGCGCTTGAGAAGGCTACAGGGCACGATAGAAAGCTTCAGGACCGACTGCTTGGGTCAGGTGATGTCCCCGGGCATATCGCCATTATTATGGATGGCAATGGTCGATGGGCGCAGAAACGGGGTCTCCCACGAATCGCTGGGCACCATGAGGGGGTAAATTCTGTCCGAGATATCGTCGAAGCGTGTGGTCAACTTGGAGTAAAGTATCTGACAGTGTATGCCTTTTCGACGGAAAACTGGAAGAGACCACAAGAAGAGGTTTCTCTTCTCATGCGGCTTCTCTTGAAAGCCCTGCGGGACGAAAAAGATCGGTTGCACCAGAATGAAGTGAAACTGAAGGTCGTGGGAGACATCGCAGCATTGCCGCAAGACATTCAGGATGAGCTCCTCGACGGCATCGAGAAGATGAAAGATAACAAGGGCCTTACACTTATTCTTGCTCTCAGCTACAGCGGCCGTTGGGATATCACGAATGCGATCCAGCGCATGTACGACGAAATACGGTCTGGCAGCCTCAAGAAAGAACAAATCACTCAGGAACTCATCACAAGTTATCTCGCAACCAAAGATTTTCCCGACCCGGACTTGCTCATTCGTACCAGCGGCGAGTTTCGGATCAGCAATTTTCTTATTTGGCAGATTGCCTACAGTGAGCTCTTCATTTCTCAAGAGTTTTGGCCGTCCTTCCGCCGGAAGCAATTATATGAAGCAGTTGCGAATTTCCAGCGGCGAGAGCGACGGTATGGGATGGTGAGCGAGCAGCTACACAAGAATGAATCCAGTGGATTAGACCCGCTCCGAGGGATGGAAAGGTTTCTAAAAAGTGCGTCAAAGTCTTAAACATACTCTTCTCGTCGCCGTTCTTCTGGTATCCTGCACGTTGTCGCAAGCGCAACAGCGTCCGGAAGTGTTCAAGATTCTCGGCATTTCAGTCGAAGGTCAACGTTCTTCCGATCCCGCGGCGATTATTGCCAACACAGGTTTGAAAGTAGGAGAGGAGATCACGCTCCCCGGCGACCAAACGCGCACGGCCATCGATCGTCTCTACGGATTGCGGTTGTTTGACGATATTCAGATTTTTACCGAGAACCGCACACCTGAAGGGGTCTATCTGTTGATTCGTGTCAGGGAAAACCCCCGGCTGGAAAAAACCGAGATCGTCGGCAACGATGAACTCAGTGAAGACGAGGTTCTGAAGAGAGTAAACCTTGTCAAGGGCCAGATCGTCACGGCGCAGGATCTTTCGTTGATACGGCGATTGCTCCGGCTGAAGTACGCTGAAGATGGATATCTCAATGCCGACATCAATCCTGTACTGATCAAGGATTCCACAGGCAACCGGGTCACACTCCGCGTGACAATCGATGAAGGACCGAAGGTCAAGGTCGATCGCATCATATTCCACGGCAACAAGCAATTCAGCGATGACGATCTCAAGGGGTCGATGAAAGAGACGGCAGAACGAGCGTGGTGGAAATTTTGGGCGAGCAATAAGTTTGACAAGAAGAAATATGAGGAAGACAAGCGCCTCATCCTGAATTATTATCAGAAGAACGGGTATCGTGACGCCGAGATAATTTCGGACTCTCTCTTGTACGACAAGAATAAACAATACCTCACCATCGACATCGTTGTGCATGAGGGGCCTCCGTACCGGGTCCGGAACATTATCTGGGAAGGGAACACCGTCTACACTCCCGAAGTCCTTTCTCAACGGCTTGGGTTTCTCAAGGGTGATATCTACGACAAGGAAAAATTCGAGAAGAACCTCTATCGCAGCGAGGAGGAAACAGACGTCTCCTCACTCTACATGGACAATGGCTACCTGATGTTCCAGGCGGAGCCCGAGGAGGCACGCGTGGGAGGCGACAGCCTGGATATCACAATCCATATGCGGGAACGAAACCAGTTCAGGATCGGCCAGGTTGTTATTACAGGGAACACCAAGACGCACGAGAAAGTGATCCGGCGTGAGCTGTACACTCTCCCGGGAGACTATTTCAGCCGCCAGGCTGTCATCAGGAGCGCACGTCAGCTTTCGCAGCTCAATTACTTCAACCCTGAGAAAATAAAGCCGGACACACGCAATCTGGATGTCGAGAAAGGGTCCGTCGACCTCGAGTATGCCGTTGAGGAAAAATCCAGCGACACGTTTAACATGTCTGTCGGATATAGCGGCTATTTTGGTTTCAACGGGGCACTGGGGCTGACGTTCAACAATTTCTCGTTGAAGGAACCTCTCCGCGGCGGCGCAGGTCAGATGCTTAGCTTTGACTGGCAGTTCGGTGAAGGAAGCCGCTATCGGACTTTTTCGATCGGGTTCACGGAACCGTGGATGTTCGATACGCCCACGCTTTTCGGCGTCAACCTCTTTGACCAGCGGCAGATCTTCTACTACGATCTGAGACTTACCGGTGCTTCGGTGCGAGTTGGTCGTCGATTCAGATGGCCCGACTACTTGTTCAGGGGCGACTGGACTCTTCGATTCCAGCGTAATGACGTCATCTCCGGTGGATCGTACTATCTGGAAGGGACGACGACACAGGTTGACATTTCGCAGGTCATCTCCCGGAACAGCACTGACAGTCCGATCTTCCCGACACGAGGATCCAATTTTTCGCTCCTCACGGAACTTTCAGGAGGGTTCCTCCCGGGGAATGTGAAATTCTCCAAACACATCTTCAACGCCGATTGGTATGTTCCGATTCTGGGAGGCAATCGCATTGCGCTCGCGCTTTCGAGCACTCTTGGATTTGTCTTTGGTATTGGCGATAACCCGAGAATCCAGCCTACCGACGTCTTCTTCATGGGAGGTACGGGCCTGGGCTACTTCAACACAACGCCGTTGCGTGGATATGAAGACCGGGGAGTAGGACCTGCAAGCGGAGGTTTGGCTATGCTCAAACACTCAGCTGAGCTGCGATTCGCGCTCTCGATCAATCCGATACCGATCTACGCGCTGCTCTTCGCAGAAGCAGGGAATGTTTGGAAGGAGCCAAAAGTGACTGATCCGATGGATCTGCGGCGGTCGGCAGGCGTTGGAGTCCGGCTTCTCATTAACCCGATCGGCATGGTAGGTTTTGATTACGGTTATGGATTCGACGCTCCGGCTCCAGGTACTTCTCCGCCCGGCTGGCGCTTTCACTTCCAGTTCGGAAAAGGATTCTAAATATACAATTCTTTGAAAATCACTCTAACCGCTAACTTCATTTTGAGGACACCGTGAAGAACATTTTCATCATCATTGCTCTCGTCGCTGCGCTGGTTCTCTCCTTCAGCGTTGTTGCCGCACAGACATCGAAGGCTGCGTTTGTCGATTCCGAAAAAATCCTTGGTGAACTGCCCGAAGCGCAGAAAGCCTCCAAGGAACTTGACGCGCTTGTCAAGGGGTGGCAGGATTCTGTTGCGACCATGAATGTCAGTCTCCAGAAGCAGGTGGAGGAGTATCAGAAGCAGTCTTCAGTCATGGCGCCCGCGAAGAAGGATGCCGAGGAGAAACGTCTGGGAGACCTCAACCTGAGACTGCGTGAATATGCCGCTCAGAAGCTCGACGCACGGACAGGCGAGGCAGCGCAGGAACGTGAGAAGCGACTTACTCCGATCCGGGAGAAAGTCCTTCGCGCCATTGAAGCAGTCGCGAAGGAAGACGGCTTCACGTTCGTGTTCGATCGCGCCAACGTTTTGTACGGCGATGCCAGGGTTGACCTGACGTACAAGGTCATCGATCGGCTGAAGAGGGGCACAACGGTTAAAGGAAAGTAGTTCTGCGGATTCCGGTGTGTTTGGGGGAGAAGGTAGAATCATTGAACGGGCGAAAGGCGGGGTGTGACCATGAAGAGTATCTTTCGGATCTCGATCGTCCTGGCTCTTGCGATTCCGTCGCTGCTGATGGGCCAGGCGAAAATCGGCTACGTCACGACCGATGCCATCATGAAACAGTTGCCTGACGCGCAGGATGCGCAGAAACAGCTGGATCAGATCGTGGTCGACTGGCAAGCGGAGTTGAACAAGCTCCAGCAGGATTGGCAGAAGAAATTCGATGACTATGAAAAACGAAAGCTGATCATGACAGAGCAGCGTCGGGTCGATGCCGAGAAGGAAATGCGCGATCTCGATCAGAAGATCGCTGAGTATCGAAACAAGAAGTTCGGTCAAAACGGCGACTTGTTCATAAAGCAGAACGAGCTCATGAAGCCGGTGCAGGATCGCGTGTTCAAGGCGATCCAGGATGTAGCGCTCGAAGAAGGATTTGATTACATCTTCGACAAGAGCGGAGAGATCCTCCTGATGTATGCAAATGTCAAATACGACCTGACTCTGAAGGTGCTTGCGAAGCTCACAATTTTGCCCGCTGCAGGCAAATAGTCCAAGGTCCGCCTATGACAGCCCGAGAAGTCGCGGTTTTCGTACGTGGTGAACTCAGCGGGGATGAAGGAGCTGAAATTCTCCGGGTCGCCAAGATCGAGGAAGCCGGTCCTGGCGACCTGACGTTTTTGTCGAATCCAAAGTATGAGAAGCATATCGGGGCGACCAGGGCATCCGCAATCCTCGTGTCCACGTCTTTTGACCCGAAGCGTGGCTCTTCACGCGAAGGCCTTACCTACATCAAAGTCCCTGATCCGTACGTCGCATTTCTGCAAGTACTGAAGCGCATCACGCCGATGCCGGATCCATTCTGGGAGGGTATCCACGCAACAGCCGTTGTTCCTCCATCCGCAACGATCGGGAACAATATCTCGCTCGGTGCGCACGTCACCGTGGGCGAAAATGCCATTGTCGGCGACAACACGAAAATTGCTCACGGATGTGTGCTTGGTGATGGTGTCACAATCGGTGACAACTGCCTGTTGTATCCAAACGTCACCGTGTATCATGGATGCCGGGTGGGAAAGAGCGTGATCATCCATGCAGGCGCAGTGATCGGGAGCGATGGATTCGGTTTTGCTCCAAAACCAGACGGCTCGTATGAAAAGATCCCGCAGATGGGAATCGTCGTCCTCGAGGATGACGTGGAGATTGGGGCGAACTGCACGATCGATAGGGCGACTCTCGGCCAGACGCTGATCAAGAGAGGAGTGAAGCTCGACAACCTCGTTCACATCGCTCACAATGTCGTCCTCGGAGAGGACACCGTCATCGCCGCACAAACGGGCATAAGCGGAAGCACAAAGGTCGGGAAAAATGTCATCATAGCTGGGCAGGTCGGGATCGTCGGGCATGTTGAGATTGCGGACAAAACAGTGCTCATGGCGAAAACGGGCGTATCGAAGTCTACAGAGCCCGGGAAAACGTACTGGGGCACACCAGCGAAAGAACACGCAAGAGCATTGAAAATCGAAGTTATCACACGATCTTTGCCTGAATTGGCCAAAGATGTTGAGGAGCTGAAGAGGTCGCTTGAGGCATTGAGAAATCGGCTCTCCGAAACGAAATCATAAGAACACTATTCGGGAAAACCAATGCTCGTTCAGCAACATACGATCAAGACACCCGTTACGATGAGCGGCGTCGGTTTGCACACGGGAGTGCAGACAACGATGACCTTCAAGCCTGCGCCCGAGAATTACGGTATCCGGTTCCGGCGTATTGATGTCGGCGGGACTCCTGAGATTCCGGCCGATGTCGACCATGTAATCGGTGTGGAACGCGGGACCACGATCGGCATCGGCGACGTACGCATTCACACAGTGGAACACGTGCTGGCGGCAATCGTCGGTCTTCAGGTCGATAATGTCATCATTGAGCTCGACAACATCGAGCCGCCGATCGCTGACGGGAGCTCGAAGCCCTTCGTCGATATGATCCTGGAATCCGGCGTTCAGGAACAGGAAGCCCCGAAGGATTATCTGATTATCGATCAGACGATTCGCTACCAGAACGAAGAGAAAGGCGTTGAGATCGTCGCGCTTCCTACCGATGATTTCAGGGTAACGGTCTTGATTGACTACCATAACCCGGCCTTGGGCAGTCAGCACACCGGCCTTTTCAACCTTGAGAAGGAATTCATCACGGAGTTTGCCCCCTCCCGCACGTTCTGCTTTCTTCACGAAGTTGAAATGTTGCGCGACAAAGGATTGATTCGGGGTGGAAACCTCGACAACGCGATCGTTATCGTTGACCGCGACTTGTCTGAGGGTGAACTGAAGAAGCTGGCGCACAAACTCGGGATTGATCACGCGCTCATTCTCGGCACAACGGGGGTGTTGAATGAGAAACGGCTTCACTACAAGAACGAACCTGCGCGTCACAAACTCGTCGATCTGATCGGAGACCTGGCGCTGATAGGCGTTCCGTTGAAAGCGCAGATCCTGGCGGCACGGCCCGGGCATGCGAGTAACATTGAGTTCGCCCGAAAGGTCCGCAAACTCTACCAGCAGAAAAAGCTGGTTAAGAAGTATATGCACGTCAAAAAAGAAGGGGTGATTTTTGACGTCAATGCCATTGCCCGCATTTTGCCCCACCGGTTTCCTTTTCTCCTCGTCGACAAGATTATCGATTTTCAGCTCGACGAGCGGGTGGTGGGAGTGAAGAACGTAACACTGAACGAGCCATTCTTTCAGGGCCATTTCCCCGATCAGCCGGTGATGCCCGGCGTCCTCATCGTGGAAGCGATGGCACAGGTCGGAGGCATCCTGATGCTGAACGGACTCGAGAATCCTGGCAACAAGTTGGTGTACTTCATGTCGATTAACAATGTCAAGTTTCGAAGACCTGTGGTGCCGGGCGATCAACTTGTCTTGGATGTCCAGATGGTCAGCAGAAGATCCAAGTTCATTCAAATCCGTGGTCAGGCGTTTGTTGACGGCAATCTTGTCGCAGAGGGGGATTTCTCTGCCGCGATCGTGGACAAAGAAGGCATTCAGGCAAAAGCAGGGAACCACACAGACTCCTACCAACTTTCTACCACCAGTAAGAATCCTTCTTCGAAATAATGCCTATTCACATTGATTCTCTTGCAGTCGTAAGCCCCAAAGCCACGATTGGCGATGGGGTCCAGATCGGGCCATTTGCCGTGATCGAGGATGATGTCGCCATCGGAGAAGGGACCATGATCGGCGCACACGCTGTGATTCAGAGCGGCAGCCGCATCGGGCGGGAGTGCAGGATCCATCCCATGGCAGCCATCGGTGGTCTTCCTCAAGACCTCAAATTCAAAGGAGAGCCCACTACTCTTGAAATCGGCGACAAGACCGTCGTCCGCGAGTTCGTCACACTCAATCGGGCAACAGCCGAGACCGGCAGAACGATCATTGGAAGCAATTGCCTGTTCATGGCATATTCACATGTTGGCCACGATTGCGTCGTGGGCGATAATGTGATTCTCGCGAACTGCTGTGGGCTCGGTGGTCATGTACACCTGGGGAACTGGGTCATCCTTGGCGCGTTGACGCCGGTGCATCAGTTCTGCCATATCGGTGATCACGCCATGATCGGCGGGGGGTTCCGTGTGGTCAAAGATGTGCCACCGTACATTCTCGCTGGAAGCGAGCCTTTGATTTTTGCAGGGCTCAACATCATCGGTCTACGGCGCAGGGGGTTCTCCGCAAAGTCAATCGAATTGCTCAACAAGACCTATCGTCTCATCTACCGTTCAAGTCTCAATGTGTCGCAAGCGGTGGCCCGCATCGCGGAAGAAGTCGAGCCAAGTCCCGAGGTCGAAGCGGTCCTCTCGTTTATTGCGAAGAGCAAGCGCGGTATCATTTCTGGCTACGTTCATCATTAGATGGTCTGGCAGTTTCGGAATACTGGGTGTCGGACTGGCGCGTTCAACATGAGGTATGACGAGAGACTTGCGCAGTCGCTCGTCGCGTCCGATCGACCGTCCGTCGTCCGATTCTATGGCTGGGATCCTCCCGCTATTTCGCTGGGTTGGCATCAGGACATAGGAGAGATCGACCTCGAAAAGTGCGCTGAAGCTGGAATTGATGTGGTGCGACGCCCAACCGGCGGACGTGCGATCCTCCATTCGGATGAAGTGACGTACAGTGTTGTAACGGTTGCATCACAGAAGAGCATCCTGTCCGTCTATCAGGAAGTCAGTGAAGCACTGGTGAGCGGCCTCCGAGTCCTCGGTGCAGACGTCGCTCTGGAGAAGTCCCAACCCCATTTCCCCTCACTCTATCGTTCATCATCGGCAGTTGCATGTTATGCCAGCGCTGCACGGTACGAAATCCATATTGCCGGACGCAAACTCGTGGGAAGTGCGCAGCGGAGGTACGCTCGCCGGGATGGTGAGGAAGTTGTGTTGCAGCACGGATCGATCCTCCTGGGGCCGGATCATCTCAGGATGGTCGATTTCTTGAAGGCTCTCGATGATGACCAGCGCCTGGAGTTGAAGTGTGAACTGCAGGGGAAAACGATCGACCTTGCCTCAGCTCTTGACAGAACGGTGGAACGTGACGAGGTCGTACTGGCTCTCAAAAGGGGTTTCGAGCAGGCGTGGAGCATTGAGTTTTTACCATCTGGCACCGGAGATCAGGAAGAGGATGCCTTCGATGAAGGATCAGCCGGGGGAGTGCCAAAGTGAAGAACAAGCAGATTCATGAACCGATGCCCTGGAAAATTCCAGCACAATCGTTGGCAAGAATGACCCGGTTCTTAAAAATCCCAACTATCGGAATCGAAACGGGACCACGAATGACGGTCAGATGGTCATCGTCTCCAATACGCCTGCGATCTCTGAGGATGAATCGAACTGAGTCCCGGCGTCGGGATTGTGTGAATGGGTATTTTTTGATATTATAGGTGAGCGTGAAAAAGAAACCGAAAAAGAGACTCAACATCCTTGTGTCAAACGATGACGGCATTGACGCACCGGGAATCTTCGCACTTGTCCAGGAACTGAAGAAGATCGGCGATGTAACTGTCGTCGCTCCTGACAAGCAGCAGAGTGCGGTCGGGCATGCAATCACGATGAACTTTCCGCTTCGTGCCAAAGAGTTCAAGAAAGACGGAGTTTTTTTCGGCTACGCGGTGGAAGGTACACCGGCGGATTCTGTCAAACTTGCGGCGAGAGCTCTCCTCAAGAAGAAGCCCGATCTTCTGGTGTCGGGGGTGAATCACGGCGCGAACACGGCCATCAGTATCATCTACTCGGGAACCGTGTCAGCAGCGACCGAGGGGACAATCCTCGGCATTCCATCGATCGCTGTTTCCCTGACGACTTATGGTCCTCCGGATTTCAGATATGCGGCGAAATTTGCGCGAAAGCTGGCTGAGCTGGTTATCAAGAAGGGTCTGCCGGAGGGCACGCTCCTGAACGTCAATGTTCCGCCGCTGCCGGAGAAAGAAATCAAGGGTGTGGTCGTGACGCGACAGGGAAGGGCAGTTTGGAACGACACGTTCGATGTTCGGAGGGATCCTGCCAACAAGGAATACTACTGGTTGACTGGCGCCCTGGAGGACAGGGACGAAGGGCTTGGATTTGATCAATCTGCGATTCGAAACAACTATGTATCCGTTACTCCCATCCATTATGACCTGACAGATTACACGCTGTTGGAGGCGATGGATCGCTGGAGTATCGACAAACTTCACTAACAACGATTAAGAGGAACCAGACCATGAGAATTGGAATACTGACAGGCGGCGGCGATGTGCCTGGCCTGAATCCCTGCATCAAAGCTGTCGTCTACCGGGCAATCGACAACGGCGCAGAAGTCGTTGGAATCCGTCGTGGATGGGGAGGATTGCTCAATTTCGATTTCAATCGAAAAGACAACGAAGGTGACAACTACGTCCATCTGAACAAACTCAACACGCGCACCATCGACCGCTCAGGCGGAACCTTCCTGCACACCTCCCGCACGAACCCGGGAAAGGTAAAAACGGATGATATCCCTAGCTTTCTTAAGACCAGCGAGCACGAAAAACTCGGGAAAGACTACAAGGTGGACTTCACTCCCCACGTCCTGAAAGCTGTTGAGCATCTGGGGATTGATGTCCTCATCACCATCGGTGGCGACGACACGCAGAGCTACGCTGTGCGCATGCACAAAGAGGGCGTGCCGGTAATAGCGATTCCCAAAACGATGGACAATGACGTCTTCGGTACTGACTACTGCATCGGGTTCTCAACGGCCGTGACACGCAGTGTGGATTTCATTACAGCGCTCCGGACGGTCGCCGGTTCGCATGAGCGCATTGCCGTTGTGGAGCTCTTCGGCCGCAATTCCGGTGAAACGGCCTTGATCTCCGCCTATCTCGCCGGCGTGGATCGCGCTCTCATCTCAGAAGTCCCGTTCGATGTGGAAAAACTTGCGCGGTTCGTTGAGAAGGACAAAGCAAGCAACCCGAGCAACTATGCCGTCGTCACGATGTCTGAGGGTGCGCACCTCCTCGGCGGACAGGTTGTGGAGTATGGCGAAGCCGACGCCTACGGTCATCGTAAGATCGGAGGCATTGGATCGGTGACTGAGGAGGCTCTCAAGAAGCTCACTGGTATCCACACGGTGTATCAGAAAGTCGCATACCTGATGCGTAGCGGTGAACCCGATGCGCTTGACCGCATGGCTGCAATCAGTTATGCCAACCTGGCGACGGATCTCGCGCTGAAGAAGGAATTTGGGAAGATGGTTGCTTTGCGGGAGGGAAAGTACACGACCGTGCCGATTGAAACGCTGACGCAAGGTCTGAAGCGGGTCGATGTCAACGAGCTGTATGACTCCGAAAACTATCGCCCGAAGGTTGCTCACCTGCTCGGCAAGCCGATGTTCCTGTACTAGACTCGACTGACGTACGATTGGTGCACCCGCACAATGCGGATGCAATCAAACATCCCGCTTCACTGAGGCGGGATGTGTTTTTTTTGGTGTGCCGGTAGGGGCGTGTCGGCTAGCGCCGTTTCATCTTGGGCGGAGCCTGGTACACCGGAAGGACGCCATATTCGCTGGCCGCCCACAGCGTCAGGATCGCCGTGATGCCTGCGATGCCACGCTTCTCGTCCTGGCTCGGAAGTACCAGTCCATAGGTGTCAGCAACGAAATGTAGATGGTTGAGAATGCGCTTTGCCTGCGATCTCTCGATCCAGCCATGCCAGAGGTCAACTTGATCGACGATCATCGCTTCATGTCGGCGCAGGAATTCCCCGAGTGAGATGAAGTTCTGGCTACGTGGCGTGTGTGGTCTGCAGAGGTTGAGAAGATCACCCAGATACTCATTCCACAACCTGGCGAAACCACGATTGCTTGGTTTGAGAAGGTATCGCGCCCTCGCAACGGAAAACCGTGCCTTCGTTCTGACCCGAAAGCGTGGAATGACCGGATGAAAATCAAGAATCGTCTGAATGGCTGTTTTATCCCGATCATCCCGTTCGTGATGAATCCATGTTTCCCTCAGGTCACGCCAGGAGAGAATCGAGAGAACAGATTTCTTCTCGCTGTCAAGAATGATGAACTTTCCTTTTTCTTCCTTGACGGCCGTTACCCAGTGGCTCCATTCCTGCACGCACAGCAAGACGGGAATACCGCGGCGGAGATACGAAATGAGCTCCAGTCGGGCCTTCTCAGGTTCGAAGCGCCGGATAAACCTGAGGTCGCAGTTGAATCGATGCGCTGCTTTGGCAAGCTGGAATTCATCGGAGCCGTACCACCAGCGAGTGCCGGCAATTTCAGTGATCTTGTTTTCATCAGCCAGGATGCCAAGCATTACAAGGGCATGCTTCAGGGCAAACGGTCCGCATTGCCACAGATTGGGTTGAGGATAGAATCCCATTGAATAGATCTTCCTGCAGTAAGTGTGCGCAGAACCTACCGAAAGTTTGATGAAATTACAACATTGACGAAAACCCGAAATGCCAATAATGGCGGTTGTCTCGGTCTCGAAGTTTCTGTATCTTTTGAGCGAATGCTAAACGAGGAGTGTCCCGGCACGTATCGCTGTGCCGTTTGTGGCCAGGAAAATGAGACGTTTATAGACCTTTTGGCGGGTTCCCGTCAATCGTACGTGGAAGACTGTGAAATCTGTTGCAGGCCGAATGTTCTGCGTGTCAAGGCTGACGAGCTGAGCGGCGAAATCTCTATTGAGGCGGAGTTTGAGGGGTAGTGGTTCCTCTCTTTCCCGAAATTGGATATGTCCACCCCTTTAATGAAACAATATCAACAGGTCAAGGCGAAGCACCCTGACACTATTCTCTTGTTTCGCATGGGTGATTTCTACGAGACCTTTGAAGAAGATGCGAAGACTGCTTCGCGGGTGCTGGGCATTACGCTCACCAAACGCGGGAACGGCGCCGCCGGGGAGGTGCCTCTTGCCGGTTTCCCTCATCACGCGCTCGATACGTACCTCCCGAGACTCGTGAAGGCCGGTCACAGAGTTGCGATTTGCGAGCAGCTGGAAGATCCTAAGTTCGCGGTGGGAATTGTAAAGCGCGATGTCATCGAGGTGGTGACCCCCGGCGTCGCGTTTTCAGACAAGGTTCTTCAGCAGAAACAGAACAACTACCTGGCCGCCGTCGCCCTCCCGTCGCCGCTCACGCAGGGAGACGAGATGATCGGCTTCGCGTTTATCGATGTATCGACTGCCGAGTTCGGAGTAACGGAATTCCCCCTCAGGAATCTGCCCGACCAGATTCATGTCCTGCAACCGTCCGAACTTCTCGTCCAGAAACGCGATCTCGAGACTGTGGAGAGCCTCCTGCGGGACAAATTCCGGGGGCTCTACACGAAAGTCGATGACTGGGTTTTCAACGGCGACTACTGCTACGAGATGCTCGTCAATCATTTCAAGACGCAGTCTCTCAAGGGCTTCGGCGTCGAGCATCTGAAGACCGGAATCGTTGCTTCCGGTGCAGTCATGCACTATCTACAAGAGACGCAGAAGGCCAATCTCCCGCACATCAAGAGGGTCACTCCGTTTGATACCAGCGACTACATGGTACTGGATGCCTCGACGAAACGGAACCTCGAGATCACGGCTTCGCTGTCGGGACAATCGGATGGTACCTTGTTTGCCGTCCTTGATCGGACGCAGACCGCGATGGGGGGGCGAATGCTCAAAGCGTGGGTCAATCGTCCGCTGAAGAAGCTTGAACCCATTCAACAGCGGTTGGACGCGGTGAAGGAGTTTTTCGGAAACGATGCCGCAAGGCACGATCTTCGCGAAGTGCTGGGGCAGGTTGGCGATCTCGAACGACTTGTAGCGAGGATTGCCACCGGTAGAGCGAATCCGAGAGAGCTGAAGCAGCTCGAGCGTTCACTTTCCTTCATCCCTTCTGTGAAGACGCACGTTCGTGTTTTGAATGCGACGACGCTCAAGGAGATGCACGGGCGGTTGAACACGCTCGATCAACTGGTCAGACTGCTCCATGACGCAATCGAAGATGATCCACCCCTTTCCATGGTCGAGGGGGGAATCATCAGGAAAGGATACAACCAGGAGCTGGACGACCTGCGCACAGTGGCGTTCAGCGGAAAAGACTGGATCGCGAAGCTCCAGGCACAGGAGCGCCAGCGTACCGGAATCCCGTCGCTCAAAGTCGGCTACAACAATGTGTTCGGATACTACATCGAGATCACGAATACGCACAAGGACAAGGTGCCGGGCGACTACATCAGGAAGCAGACGCTGACGAATGCGGAACGCTACGTCACGCCTGAACTGAAGGAGTATGAGGAAAAGGTCCTTCACGCCGAAGAGAAGATCCTGGCTCTCGAAACCCGGATCTTCACCGAAGTGCGCGTTGCGATCGCTGAGTATTCAGCAGACATCCTGGAAAATGCCCGGATCCTTGCTACGTTCGACTGCTTTGTGTCGCTCGCCGATGTGGCTGTCGAGAGCAATTACGTCTGTCCGGATGTCGACAACTCCACGCGGCTTGAGATCAAGGAGGGACGACATCCCGTCATCGAGCGGTTGCTGCCGCCGGGCGAACGCTACACAGCGAATAGCACTTTGATGGACACGGAATCGGACCAGATCCTGATTATCACCGGGCCGAACATGAGCGGCAAATCGAGCTATTTGCGTCAGGTAGGATTGATCGTTCTCCTGACCCAGGTCGGAAGCTTCGTCCCGGCTGCGGAGGCACGGATTGGGCTGGTAGACCGGATCTACACCCGCGTCGGTGCGAGCGACAATATTTCTTCCGGAGAGAGCACATTCCTTGTTGAGATGCATGAAGCGGCAACGATCGTCAACACGTCGACCAGCCGAAGCCTGATCCTGCTCGATGAGGTGGGCCGCGGAACGAGCACGTTTGATGGCATCAGCATAGCGTGGGCGTTGACTGAGTATCTTCACTCTCGCATTGGCGCCAAGACTCTTTTTGCAACCCATTACCACGAACTGAATGAGTTGGCGGACCTTTTCCCGCGGATCAAGAACTACAAAGTCGATGTGCGGGAATATGGCGACAAAGTGATTTTTCTGCATAAAGTCCTTCCTGGTTTTGCAGATCACTCGTACGGAATTCAGGTCGCACAAATGGCAGGTCTTCCCGAGGAAGTGACGGAGAGAGCCAAGAAAATCCTGAAAAACCTCGAGGAATCAGAGCTCAATGTGTACTCAAGCGGCAGGCAACTCAAGGGCCGGATTCCTCCCCCGGACATTCAGATGACGTTGTTCGAGGTGAAAGATGACCGGCTTCGTGAAGATATTCGCAAGCTCGATGTTGAAAACATGACTCCGATGGACGCGTTGCAAAAACTTGCTGACTTGAAGAAGCAGATAGAACAGAAGTAGTCGCACTGCAACAAACCCGAGCGAACCAAAGGGTCATCCACAGAAACCTTCATCCGAGGCCTCATGACAGATCGACAATACCTGGAACTTCGAACTCACAAGCTGACACATATTCCCGTCCTCAAAGTGGACCCTGCCATTTTCGAGGCAGCCTTCGTCCACGGCTGTTCCATGCAAAACTGCGACGCGTCGTGTTGTCAGGGGGGCGTGATGTTGGATGTCGCGCAGCGGGAAAACATCCTTCGAAACGCTGATCTCGTGCTCAGGCACATGGAGCCTGACCAGGTGCATGATCCCGGACAGTGGTTTGATAGCGATGAGGATATTGATGGTGACTATCCGTCAGGGAGGGGCGTTGGCACACAAACGACGGAACGAGGTTGTGTTTTCCTCAAGCGTGGCGGCCGGTGCGTACTCCAAACAGCTGCAGACGAAGAAGGTTTGCCCAAGGATGCTCTGAAGCCCTTCTTCTGCTTCGCGTTTCCGGTGACCATCGATTCCGGAGTGCTGATGATCGACGATCCTGACTTCACAAACCGCCCCGAATGCTGCACCATGATCCCCGGAGGTTCTCAGTCGGTGCTTGACGTGTGTTCGTGGGAGTTCGAGTTTGTTCTGGGAAGTGAGGGGGTCAAAGCACTCCATGCACTTGCTCCGAAGAAGCCCTGAGATAGCCCACTACGGAATCACTTCCTACCCGCATTGTTTTCCGCTCTGCACAGCATTTCACCCCGCCAAACCTGGCTCTGTATAGACCAATCTGCGAAGAACTGAAAACCCCCGGCGACCAGATCGTCGCCAGGGTTATAGGACGTCAGGTCCTGACCTCTGTCCAGCACTATACAGTGAATTCGCGAGATGCCATCGTTTTGCTCGCTGCGGTCATTATGCCGGTTGCGCTAAAGCTCACGGTCTGACTCCACGGAAAGCCCGACAGCCTTATAAGTCCGCAGCTCTGAGGATTGAAGCAGGGGAGAGCCTGTAGCGTTTCACTTATGTCTCCTTTTGATGCGACCACCGTCGCGACTACATTCAGAGGGGCCAAATTCATACGTTTCTTGGGGCACCGCGGGGCTCATTGGGCACCAAAATCAGGGGATTGATTCTTCTGCGTGGAGTTCTTTTCCTGAGAGGGAATTAATTCTTGGCTGACATCCCTCTCCTACAAGATTTCGCTTGACAAGATCAACGAAGATCACTACCTTGGATACCAGAGAAACCAATACAGTTTCCAAGCTATCAGTTGCTCTACTCTGATAGTCCTTTCGATTAGACCAATATCTACAGGAAGAAACTAGCAATACCGATATAGTATTCCTTAGACCGGGCGATACGATGCAAAGCGATCTTGATTTGCGGGAGAGAGTTCTGGAGCACGCGCGCAATGAGTTTCTTGCCCGGGGATTCAGCAAGGTCACGCTCGATGAAATCTCTTCGCATCTTGGCATCAGTAAGAAGACCCTTTATAAGTTTTATCCGAGCAAGGAAGAGCTTCTGAGAGCTTCCTTGCATGCTGCGATGCGCTCCGCGGGGTGGGAGCTGGAGCGCATCATTTCTTCAGACAAACCTTTTGTCGAGAAGCTTGCAACGGCGATGATGACGATGGGGAAGTACATCAACAGGTTTGGAAAGGGAGGGCTCATCGATATCCAACGCTTTGCACCATCAATTTGGAAGGAGCTCGACAAGTTCCGCGAGGAACACATCGTGAGTCGATTGGTTACCATGATTGTTCAGGCACGACATGAAAACATCCTTCGTGCTGATGTCAATGAGCAAGTGTTGATTCGTATGCTTGTGAGTTCTATTCAAGGAGTCTTAAACCCTGAAGTCCTCACGAAGCACTCGTTCTCAGCCCAAGAAGCCGCGCAGAGCATTTTCAAGGTTCTCTTCGAGGGAGCTCTGACCGACGCATCGAGAAAAGAATTCCACGTCTTTGACAAACCAACTGAATTCGTCTAGTTCACAATGAAGGGCGCCATGAATACGAAAGCGATTATCCTGCCTCTGAGCATTCTGCTTTGGGGGTGCGGCAATAACAACAAGGGTGCGATCGAGGCGAGCGGCACATTGGAAGCGACCGAGGTGAAAGTGAGCGCCAAAGTGCCGGGCCAGATTGAGACCATACGTGTTCAGGAGGGGAGCGAAGTGCGAACGGGGGACACGCTCGTCATCTTGGACCGATCAACGCTCGAGCTCCAGTGGAAGCAAGCGCATGCGGGCTTTGAGGTCGCCGATGCCCAATACAGGCTTTTGTTGAACGGCGCCCGCTCAGAGGACCTGCGACTTGCTGAGGAGTCTCTCCACCAGGCGGAGGCTTCATACAAGAGCGCACAGGATGACTATGCGCGTATGAAGCAGCTTCTCTCCACCAATACCGTGACGAAAAAGCAATACGATGACGCCGAATCTCGTTATACGATCGCGAAGGCCCAATGGAATTCTGCAGAACAGAACTTGGGAAAGGTACGAAAGTTCGCGCGGCCGGAAGACCTTGCTGCGGCAAAGGCTCGAGCGAATCAGGCCAGGGCAACCGCCGATCTCCTGATGAAACAGCTGGGCGATGCCATCATCGTTGCCCCGGTATCCGGGACTGTTACTCACAAACCTTTCGAGCAAGGTGAGCTCATAGGCGCGGGCTCCGTTGTCGCAACGGTCACCCGTCTCGACAAAATGAATCTGATGATCTATGTCAACGAGACAGAATTGGGGAAAGTGAAGCTCGGCGGGTCCGCCGATGTGTACATAGACGCGTTCCCTCAGAAGGGGTTCCCGGGCAAGGTGATCTACATTTCCCCCATCGCAGAATTCACGCCGAAGAATGTTCAGACCAAAGAGGACCGTACGAAACTTGTCTTTGGTGTCAAGCTCGAAGTCGAGAACAGAGATGGCGCACTGAAATCGGGCATGCCGGCCGACGCGGCCATCCGATAATCTGGATCAGAATGAATACCATCGAAATACGGTACGTCAGCAAACTGTTTGGGGAGCACCGCGCCGTTGACTCTGTGTCCCTGAGCGTCGAGAAGGGCGAGATGTTCGCGCTCGTCGGTCCAGACGGTGCTGGCAAAACGACGACGATACGAATGCTCTGCGGGATTGTCCCTCCGGACAAGGGTGAGCTGCTTGTTTGCGGATTTGACGTTCAGAAACAGCCGTCGGAAGTGAAAAACCGCATCGGCTATCTATCGCAGAGATTCAGTCTGTATGGTGATCTGACGATCGACGAGAATATCGAGTTCTTTGCAGAGATCCATCGTGTCCGGGATTACCGGCTGCGCCGCGAAGAACTTCTCGAATTCACCCGCTTGGCCCCTTTCCGATCTCGTTTCGCTGAAAACCTTTCGGGAGGAATGAAGCAGAAACTCGCCCTCGCCTGCACGCTGATCCACACGCCGGAAGTCATTTTCCTGGATGAGCCGACTGCCGGTGTCGACCCTGTCTCACGGCGCGATTTTTGGAAAATCCTTTCGAGTTTGCTGAAAACCGGAATTACCATCCTGATGACAACACCCTATTTGGACGAGGCAGAACGGTGTACGCGTGTTGCAATGATGAATGAAGGGCGGATTCTGGTTGCCGATACTCCGCAGAACCTGAAGGGAAGCATGAAAGGGGCTTTGATCGAGCTGGTCTGCAATGACGTTCGCAAAGCGTCGGCGCTGCTGAAATCCGAAACTGTGGCTCGGGAAGTGCAGGCATTTGGAGATCGGCTGAACGTCGTGGTTGACGACGAAAAGAAGGGGATGCGAAAGATTGTTGATGTCTTGAAGAAGAATTCAATCGAGGTGATGGACAGAAGAACTATCAGACCATCGTTGGAGAATGTTTTCATCTCTCTTCTATCAGAAGGTATCGCAAAACCAGAAACTGTGGAAGGCCCCGGGGCATGAAAAACTCCAGTATCGTCTTTGCCGTGATGTGTATCTTCGGTTGGTCGGTCTCAGCCGCGCAGCCGAGGATGCTTACCGTTGGGGAGAGCGTGAACATCGGACTTGAAAACAGCAGGGTTCTGCACGCCTCAAAAATGAAGTCAGAATACGCTGGCTCTAAGGCGAGCGAGATGTCCGCCATGCTGTTTCCATCGGTGAAACTGCAGGCGTCGTATCAACACCTGAGCGAAGTGCCTGAATTCAAAATCCCCTTTCCTGGCGTCCCCACAATTTTCCCATATATCCCGAACACGTACACTGCTCGTGCCTCTCTCCAGCAGCCGCTGTTCACGGGGTGGAAGCTCCAGGGGGCTGCCGATAACGCTTCGTACCAGGCCGAGGCATCCAGGAGCGATGTTGCAAAAGACAGAGACGAGCTTGTGTTCAACATCAGATCGGCATACTGGGGTTTGTTTCGTGCGAAGGAAGTCCAGCGGCTGGCGGATGAGAACGTCACGCAAGTCTCTGCGCATTTGCAGGACATTGAGAACCTTTTAAACCAGGGGCTCGCCACGAACAACGATGTCCTGAAGGTGAAGGTCCAGTTGTCGAATTCCAGAATTCTTCAGAGTGACGCTGCCAACAACGTCCGTGTTGCGGCCATCGTCTTCAATTCGACAATTGGTATCGCGCTCGATACCAAGGTCGGGATCGCTTCTCCATTGACCTCGTCGACGAAGGATTTCCCCGAGCTGGAGACGATCCTCAAATCAGCGTTTCAACAGCGCCCTGACGTGCTTGCACTCGAGTCCCGAGTCAAAGCGGCGGACGCCGGGATTGTGGCGGCGGCTGGCGGATGGTTCCCGCAGATTTTCCTGACCGGAAACTACTATTATTCCCGACCCAACCAAAGGATCCTTCCATCGAAGGATGAATTCAAAGATACATGGGACTTTGGAATCTCGTTGCAGTTCGATCTATGGAACAATCTGACGGCCATGCATCAGACGAATCAGGCGAAGGCACAGTATGAGCAGACCAAGGATGCGCTTGCAACGCTCAGAGATGGAATCACGCTGGAAGTGATGCAGAGCTACCTCAATTACCAGCAGGCAAAAGAACGGATTCATCTGGCGGAGCAGAGTGTCGGGCAGGCGAATGAAAGCTATCGGATCACGGCAGAGAAGTTCAAGACCGGTCTCACGACAAGCACCGAGCTCCTCGACGCAGAAGTGGCGTTGCTGCAATCGAAATTGCAGTTCACACAGTCGCTTGTCGAGCACGAACTTGCGCAAGCCCGGCTCGAAAAGGCGATAGGCGAATTGCACTAAACATACGACGAACGAGCGTGGATGGCATCTTATGGCTGTGAATGCAATCGAAGTCGATAATCTCACAAAGTGCTTTGGGAAATTCTGCGCCGTTGACCACATCAGCTTCGGAGTCAGGCAAGGGGAGATCTTCGGGTTTTTGGGGGCCAACGGCGCGGGGAAGTCAACGACCATCCGCATGCTCTGCGGGTTGTTGCAGTCCACTCAGGGCACGGCTCGTGTGGGGGGCTTTGATATCAACAGCCAGCCGGAAAAAGTGAAAGAAACCATCGGCTATATGTCGCAGAAGTTCTCTCTCTACGAAGATCTGACGGTCGATGAGAACATCAATTTCTTTGGAAAAGTGTATGGGCTGAGCAACGGCGAACTGGCAGAACGAAAGCGGTGGGTCCTGGAGATGGCGAACTTGAAGGGGCGCCAGAAGAGCATCACGGGCACACTCTCGGGGGGGTGGAAACAGCGCCTGGCGCTGGGATGTGCGGTCTTGCACAGGCCGCGCATTGTATTCCTGGATGAACCAACAAGCGGCGTCGATCCGTTGATGAGGCGTAAGTTCTGGGAGTTGATCAACGATCTTTCTGCGGATGGAATCACGGTACTTGTGACGACCCACTATCTCGAAGAGGCGGAATACTGCAACGATATCATCCTGATCAATGCCGGAAAGATCATCGCCGGCGGGAGCCCGAAGCAGCTCAAGGAAGAGCATATCAAGACGCCGATTCTGGAAGTTCAGTGCTCAAACGTGATCGATGCGCTCGCGCTCCTTGAGGAGCAACCGTGGGCGGTCGAGACCTCGGTCTTCGGGACGCATATGCATGTCAGCGTCTCCGACGAAACAAAGGCGCGCAGAGAAATCCGACGTATTCTGAATCGCCAGGACATTCGGGTGGACAACATCGAGCGCATAACCCCCTCCCTGGAAGACGTATTCATCTATCTGCTCGATCAAGATGCGAAACGAGCCGCCTGAGGAATTGAAGCATGATTGACCGATTGCTCCCGATTATCAAAAAGGAATTCAGGCACATCCGGCGCGACAAACGTGTTCTTGCCGTGCTGACGCTTGTCCCGGCCGGGCTCTTGCTGCTGAACGGCTACGCGTTGAACTTCGACGTCAATCATATCAAGACCGCAGTGGTGAATCAAGACAAAACCGCACGATCGCGCGATTTTATCAATTCGTTTGTGAATTCAGGGTACTTCGACTATACACAGGACCTGGCGACATCCGAAGAAGCGACGCATATGCTCGATGACGGTCACGTACGGATGGTGCTGGTTGTCCCAGCAGGATTTTCCGATCACCTTCTTGCGAACGAAGCCGTTTCAATTCAAATCCTGGTCGATGGGATGGATGCTAACTCGGCGACGACTATTGTCGGTTTTGCGCAGGTGGTTACACTTCAATATTCACAGAAGATCGTCCTGACAAACCTGGCAAAAATCGGACGTGCCAACTATATCCCGATCAACGTAGAGGGACGCATCTGGTATAACCCTGAACTGAAAAGTGCGAAGTTTTTGGTACCGGGACTCATCGCTTTCATCCTGGCGATCACAGCCGTCATCGCAACCTCGCTCTCGATTGTCCGCGAAAAAGAGCGCAACACGATCGAGCAGATCAATGTGTCGCCGGTGCACTCCTTCGATTTCATCATCGGGAAGCTGATCCCGTACGCATTGATTTCCCTCGTTGCCGCGACTCTCGTCCTTCTCGCTGCCTACCTGTTGTTTGGTGTGGTGATCAAGGGAAGCGTGCTCCTTCTCTTCGCGGCGACACTCCTCTTCATCGTCGCCGCACTCAGCATCGGGCTCCTGGTGTCGACCATCTCAGACAGCCAGCAGGTCGCCTTTCAGATCGCCGCTGTCGTCTCGATACTGCCCACGATCTTGCTCTCCGGATTTATGTTCCCGATTCGCAGTATGCCCTGGTGGCTGCAGATACTGTCAAATGTTACACCGGCAAAATTCTACCTGGTCGTTCTCAGGAGCATTCTACTCAAGGGGGTCGGGCTTGCCGCGTTCTGGGAGCAGATCGTGTACCTCGTTCTGTTCGCAACGGTTCTGCTGACCATCAGCACACTGCGATTCAAACGGACGATAGGATAGAAGCGTGAGTCTCCAACGCATCATAGCGATCCTCAAGAAAGAATTCGGTCAGTTGTTCAAAGACCGGCGGCTGCTGCCGATTGTTTTTGTCGCGCCGGTTCTTCAGTTGACATTGCTTGGTTTCGCAGCGTCACTGGATGTGAAGAACATCTCGATGGTTGTCTGTGACCTGGACAAATCCGCCGAGAGCCGATCGATGATCCAGAAGTTCACGAACTCCGGGTATTTCACTATGGAATACGCAACGGAGGAGTACAGCGCAATCCAGCAGTTCATCGACGACAACAAAGTAACAATGGCGCTTGTGATACCGCCTCGATTCGGCGACAAGGTGTTGAGGAGAGAACCTGCCAGGATCCAGGTGATTCTGGATGGGAGCGAAGGCAACACTGCGGCGATCAGCATGGGATATGTCAACCAGATCATCATCGGGGCATCGACGCAAATCCTCACAGAGGTGCTGGGGGGGAGGGCTCCTGCTGGCCGGGTCGATCCTGAGGTGAGGGCATGGTACAATCCGTCATTGAAGAGCCGGAATTTCATGGTTCCCGGGGTGCTGGTCCTCATCCTGCTCATTACCACGACGAATCTGACGGCGATGGCAATCGTGAAAGAGAAAGAAGTTGGTACGCTTGAGCAGCTTATGGTGACGCCGATCAGATCGTTTGAGTTGATCCTTGGGAAGCTCTTTCCATTCATCATCGTCGGGATGACGAACGTTTGTGTCGTCCTCACCGTGATGGTCTTCGGCTTCGGGATCCCGATCAAAGGAAGTGTTCTCCTGCTCTTCGTTCTCACTGGCACTTTTCTGATGACCTCGCTGGGGGTCGGTCTCTTTGTCTCGACGATTTCGAAGACCCAGCAACAGGCAATGATGACTGCCATTTTCTTTGTCATGATGCCCATGATGTATATTTCTGGCTTCGTGTTTCCTATTGAAAACATGCCGATGCCCCTGCAATATCTCTCGCTGTTCATTCCCATGCGCTACTATCTCGTCGTCGTCCGTTCAATCATTCTCAAGGGCGTGGGGCTCGACATGCTTTGGCCGCAGGCAGTGATGTTGCTTACGATGGGTCTTGCCATCCTCGTGGCCAGCGCGCTGCGATTCCGAAAGAAGCTTGACTGAACATCACGGCTCTTCATCCAGCAGTCAGGCCGGGGGTCAAATTTGATTTTCAACTGGAAATGAGGTAAAATTACTTCACTAGAAGCTCGGAGGAAGACCCATTATTTGCCACAAAGGCACCAAGCCACGAAGGAAAAAGACCTAGATTCTTTAAGTTTTTGTGGTGCTTTGCGTCTTCGTGTCTTGGTGGCAGGACTTGTCGGTCGCGTTTCTAGGTGTCTGCGGATTGGTGCAAGTGCGGTGCCCGGAGGGCATTGGTTCTCGGATCTTCAGAGGAAGATCCAATCTGTGGCTTCGCCGCCAGATCAGTGGTCCATGCCTCAGGCCAAATCTCCCACAGCGGCATAACAACGGTTTCTACTTCGTTATGATGAACCAGCGTCGGCTGTACCGAACAATTGAAAGTTTCGCTCATCACGATTTCAAGACGGACAAGGAGTTACTCAAGCACGTTTTGAATGAAATCGTCAAGGATGAGATGATCAATATCAAAGGGGGGCGGATCTGGCAATACGAGCCCTCCACAGATTCCTACCGTCTCATCCATCAGATCGGTGTGATCGAACGACTTGAGCCGGGCTACAAGATCGGGCTCTCGAACTACCCCATTTTCTATCAGCTTGCAGATCATCGGTCGGTGATCGCGAACGAAACGGATCGATATCTCAGGAAAAAGGGGATTGTCAAGTACTCTGCGACAGCGGTTGGTGAAAAGATCGATGCAAAAAAAGGAAAGGTGCCTCAGTATATACTCGCGTTCAACTCGGATAGACTCGAAGAGTCGCTGCTGGCCGATCTTAACATTATCAGCCTTGCCGTGACAGCCCTCCTTCGCGGGAAAAAGGTGGAACGCAAAGCGTATCTGCTCGAAAAGGACCTTGATAAAGCTCGAGAGATTCAGCAGAGTATCCTTCCGCAACACGCACTGAACTTTCACCACTATGAACTCTATGGTGTCTCGATTCCCGATCGGGTCGTGGGAGGTGACTTTTTTGATTACCTTCTGCCCAATGAGGAAGATGACAGGCTCAGTGTCGTGATCGGCGATGCGGCGAGCAAGGGTTTCAGAGCTGCTGCACAGGCACTCTACGTTTCCGGCGCACTCAGAATGGGCATCAGCTATCACACGAAAATCAGTGCGCTGATGTCTCGTGTGAACAAACTTGTCAACAAGACATTTGCCGAGGAACAATTCGTCACGATGTTCTACGCTGAACTCTCGAATGATCCTAAAGGCCTGCTTCTCTACTCAAATGCGGGACACAATAGTCCGATGGTGTACCGGGCGCTCGAGAAGCGCATCGACCTCCTGGAGGCAACGGGGCAGATCATGGGTCCGTTTCCCGATGGTGTCTACAAGGTGGACAACACTCATCTGAACAAAGGTGATGTCGTTGTCCTGTATACCGATGGTGTAGTCGAAGCTGTCGGAGGAGGAGCGATGTATGGCGATGATCGGTTGGAGCGGAACATTAAAGACGCGGCCCATCTCAGCGCCAAAGAGATCTGCCGGCGCTTGCTGGACGATGTGCTTCAGTACTCCTCAGCATCAGACGATGGGGACGATAAGACGATCGTTGTGATCAAGCGGCTGAACACAGCCGAACATCAGTGATTTCCAGACGAGGATCCGTATGACAGAACAAAAACGAGTCGGGGTTGTCACAGGAGTTACAAGTGGTACGATGATAGCCGTCGTCGATGCCGACATCAAGAATCTTGCCAAGGAACTCAATGGCAAGATCTACTATGTTGGACAGGTCGGCAGCTATGTCCTGATTCCGGTGGCAAAGGTCATCGTCGTTGCTATGGTTTCGGAATTCAAGAAGGTCGATCTCTCGGAGAACGGCAAAATGACTCAGCGGTACGTCATGGACCTGAGCCTTGTGGGGACCGTCAAATCCGGTCGATACGAACGTGGCGTCTCGGTCATCCCGCCGGTTGATTCTCCTGTCTTCATCGCCGAAGACGCCGACCTGACCGCTGTATTCTCCGTGTTCCGGAAGTACGGATTTTCGATTGGACAACTCTCCCTCTTTGAACGTGAGCGCTCATACCTGGACCCAAACAAGTTTTTTGGAAAGCACCTGGCAGTTCTCGGTTCAAGCGGTTCTGGAAAATCGTGTACTGTTTCTTCCATCCTGCAAAAGGTTGCGGTGTATCCGGACACCAACATTATTATCCTCGATATCCACAATGAGTACAGTAACGCTTTTCCGGAGACGAGCCAGCATCTCGACATCGCTGAGCTCGAGCTTCCGTTCTGGCTGATGAACCTCGCGGAACTCCAGGAAACATTTATCGACGACCGCGACGAGAACTCGGCCATCCAGCTCACCGTCTTCAAGGACCTCATTGTCGCATCGAAAAAAGGAAAGAACCCCGGTCTGGCGGATATCCTTACAGTTGACACGCCGCTGTATTTCGACCTTGCAGAAGTGCGGGCCAAGCTTCAATACTACGACACGGAGAGAATCACCGGGTCCAGCGGCTCCATTTCGAAAGAAGGCCCGTTCTATGGAAAGTTCACCAGGTTCCTGGTCCGGCTTGACAGCCGTTTGAACGATCCGAGGTACGCGTTTATGTTCAAGCCTAAACAATACGTGCAGTCTTCTTCGTTTGCAGAATTGTTGAACAGGATCTTTGGACGAACGCAAGATTCCCGCGTGACTATCATGGACTTGAGCGGTGTTCCGTTCGATATTGTGAACACCATCGTGTCGTTGATTGCCCGCCTCGCCTTCGATTTCAATTTCTGGAACGCCAACCGACGCGAGTTTCCCATTCTCCTCGTCTTCGAAGAGGCTCACAACTATCTCCCCAGCGGCGGAACCACGGGGGGGGCAGCGCGGCGTACGGTTGAACGTATTGCGAAGGAAGGTCGTAAGTACGGTGTAAGTTGCATGATCGTGAGCCAGCGGCCGTCGGAGGTCTCTGAAACAATTCTCTCCCAGTGTAACAACTTCGTCATTCTCCGCTTGACAAACCCCGTCGATCAAGGCTATGTGGGCAAGCTGATGTCTGATACATTCTCCGGACTCATCGACACGCTCCCCTCGTTGCGACAGGGGGAGGCTCTCATCGTCGGAGAGGCTATCCCCATGCCGCTCCGTGTCCAAATCGATTTTCCCGACCCGGAGCCGAGCAGTGCTGACATCAAGTTCTTCGATAAGTGGAAGCAGAGCGAGGTGAAGACGGAAATTCCGGACGTCGTCGACCGCTGGTGGCATCAGCACAGAGGGTGAACCACACGGCCCTATCCGGGCTCTTCTGACCGGATCCAGGCGAGGAACGAAGTCATTTCCCGGCGTGTTCTATCCATGTGTCGTCCACACTGGAAAGGTAAAGCATGCTGATCAAACGAACCGGGGATCTCAAGACTTCAGAAATCACACCTGAACATCTCTACCTCAATCGTCGCGACTTCATCCGTGGTGCGTCCGCGGCCGGGATTGGACTTGCGTCGTCATTGGTATTTCCCGATCCAGCGAGAAGCGACGATCGATGGCCCCGAGGGAAGAGAGGGCCGTATGATACCGATGAAGAGGCCAACACCTTCAAAGATATCACCACGTACAACAACTTCTACGAGTTCGGTGTCGACAAAAGTGATCCGGCAGCGAACTCCGCAGGGTTCCAGCCGAAGCCGTGGACAGTCCGGATCGAAGGAGATGTAAAGAAACCCGCGACGTACAACCTCGAAGACTTCATCAAACCGTACAAACTCGAAGATCGTATCTATCGCATGCGGTGTGTTGAGGGTTGGTCGATGGTCATTCCCTGGCGCGGTTTCCCGCTCTCCGATCTTCTAAAGAAAGTCGAGCCAACATCCCGTGCGAAGTTCGTAACATTCGAGACGGTCTATCGGCCTGGGCAAATGCCTGGTCAGAAGCAAAGATTTCTCGAGTGGCCCTACGTCGAGGGTTTGCGAATGGACGAAGCTCTCAATCCCTTGACCCTGCTGGCGGTCGGCTTGTACGGAAAAGATCTGCCAAACCAGAACGGGGCTCCGTTGCGACTCGTGACCCCGTGGAAGTACGGCTTCAAGGGGATCAAGTCCATCGTCAAGATCAACTTCACCGACAAAGAGCCACGAACGACCTGGAACATCTCCGCCCCCGGCGAATATGGTTTCTATTCAAATGTGAATCCCGGAGTAGATCATCCGCGGTGGAGTCAGAAGTCGGAGCGGAGGATAGGGGAGTTCTTTAAGCGAAAGACGCTGATGTTCAACGGATATGCGGATCAGGTGGCGTCGATGTATGCCGGCATGGATATGCGGAAGAATTTCTAAGAGATCATTACCGACCAGCGGCAAGGACCATTCGTGACCAGAGCTCAACGGGAAATCGGTGTCCTCAAATCTGCGGTCTTTGTCCTTTCGTTGATCCCCCTGGCACTTCTTCTCTTGAAAGCTGCCAACGATGAATTGAGTGCCAATCCGATCAAGGATATTACAGAGGAGACCGGAATCTGGACTCTCCGCTTTCTCGTGGCCACGCTCTCCATAACCCCCCTTCGAAAAATTACAGGATGGCAGCGATTTGCCCGTTTCCGCAGAATGGTCGGGCTCTTTGCTTTCTTTTACGGATTCCTGCATTTCACGACGTATGTCTATCTCGATCAGTTCTTCTCGTTTGAGGAGATCCTCAGGGATGTTGCGAAGCGCCCCTTCATCACAGTTGGATTCACCGCGTTCGTCCTTATGATCCCTCTCGCCGTCACATCGCCGAACCGGATTGTGAAGTGGATGGGAGGGAGAAGATGGCAGCAGCTCCACCGGCTGGTCTACCTTGTGGCACTCGGAGGAGTATTTCATTATCTTTGGCTGGTGAAGGCTGATACGAGTCGGCCGTTGCGGTACGGCGTCGTGCTTTCTGTGCTGCTCCTCTATCGGATGTGGGACTTCTTCAAGTCGAGGGGCGTGGGTAGCAGGGTCAAGGTGTAGAATGGGCGAAACTTCTCACAGCAATTTGATGGGCTTCATCGATGAGTCAAAGTAGTCTCGTCAAACAAGTCTTTGGTGTACTCCTGGGATTGGCCCTGGTTGCGTCCGTCCTCGGACAGGATAAGGTCAGGGATCTGGAGCAAAGGGTGCGATCGAATCCGACGGATGAATCAGCGCTCATGGAGCTTGGACGTTTGTACCATGACCAGGGGACATCGGGAGATGAGAACGCAGTTGAAAAGAGCTTCGACTGTTTTGACAGGGCTTTGGCCATCGATTCCACGAATGCTGTTGCACTGGCGTACCGGGGAAGTCTTTGGACCATGCGGGCACGTGATGCCTGGTGGCCGCCGAGTAAACTGAACCATCTGAGGCAGGGGGGAGCGGAGTTGGATCGGGCTGTCGAGATTGCCCCCGACAATATCATGGTTCGCCTGATTCGGGGAATCAACGGGTTAGGGCTGCCGGCCTTTGTGGGACGTCTGCCGACCTCGCTCGAGGATTTTATTGTTCTGCTCAGACATCCCGCTTTGCCTGAACAGACCCGCGAATTGAAAGTCGCTGTCTACTACTATGCGGGAGTAGCACACAAGCGCGCCGATGATTACGAGAGGGCGCGTGAGTTGTTCAAGAGAGCAATTTCCATTATGCCGGACTCGGAATTCGCCAGGCGCTCACAGGAGGAACTGAGGGATATGTGATTGTGACGCGGTGACGGGTAGGATCAGCCGAGTGAGTTGATCACCCGCCGCAACCTTATAGTGACTTCTTCTGCGATCGACTTCAACGCGTCGTTCTCCACCAAAGTTGCCATCGTCATCGGGTCGAACGCCGCTACGATTGTCCTGCCATTCTTCTCATACACGATCACGTTGCATGGGAGAAGCAAGCCGATCTGCTCTTCTGCGATAAGGGCCTTGTGTGCAAACGGAGGATTGCAGGCGCCAAGAATAACATACTTGTTGATATCGACATCGAGCTTCTTCTTGAGGGTGTCCCGAACGTCGATTGTGGTCAGGACGCCGAATCCTTCCTTCTTCAACTCTTCGGTTACTTTTTCGATCGCTTGCTCGTACGGAAGCGACACGGTTTTTGAAAATCCATAGCTCATTGTGATACCTCCGAACTACGTCCCTTTTTCTTAAGAGCCCTCTTTTGTCTTTCCAATCGTTAGCACAGCACCCATCAGAGCTCCATACGCAGTGCTGGTCCACGGATTGCTCGAGATGGGGCAGGTCCCGTTGGAGCAACCAATGAAGTAGTAGTAGGCGAATCCGCCGAGCGCTCCAAGGACAGGCGGAGCGAATCGTTTGATCCTCGAACGTGCTAACGGAGTTTGCGGAAATTCCACTCGACCAAACCGCCTTTCATATGCGCCGTTGTGAATCCCAGACGTTTGAGCCGCACTGCCGCCGTGAGACTCCGATTCCCTGATTGGCAATAGCAGATGATTTCCCTGCCTTTGTGCTTCTCCAACTCAGTGTATCGACGCCCTATCTGATGGAGTGGGATGTGGTGAGCTCCCTTGATATGGTTCTGGCTCCACTCTTTGTCCGTGCGGACATCGAGGAGCAGAACGCCATGGCTGGAATGGGTTTTCTCTTCGACCTCGGCAGGACTATACCCCGTCACGGACCTGGTGACCAGAAATCGCCGCAGGGAAAACAAAGCCAGTACAGCGACAACGATATAGAAGAAAACTTCTCCGCTCATCGGAGATACTCTCGATTCGACGTGAAGAGGATCAATTCAATCCGCATGCGCCACCGCAGCAACCGCCACCCATTTCGCATGTCGGCTGCGACGCTGAAGATGAAGCGGACTTGCCTCCCATCGAGACCATCGCAGCGGAGAAGAGCTTCTTGTGTTCCGCCGAGCCGCATTGCGGACAAACCACATCTTCGGCTACTTCTTTCGCTTTGTGGTACACATCGTATGTCATTCCGCATTCAGAGCAACTGTAATCGAAAACTGGCATCAGTTCAATCTCCTTGTTCCATTGAATGTTGGTACGAAACACAAGCTGCCGAGGGTTGACGCCTGTTCACTAGGCAATCAGTCAGTTGGGACGAAACGAAGCGACCCCCCGCGGATCCAACCGTCTGCTCGATATGATGCTGGCAATTCCCGAAGGATTCGTCGGCTTCGATGTCTTGAAATGGAGCACATCACTTCAGGAGCGATCTCAGCACGAACTGCAGAATGCCATCGTGTTTGTAGTAATCCACCTCATTCGGCGTGTCGATCCGCGAGATAACAGCAAAAGTCTTTACACCCCCCTCCGGGGCCGTGGCTTTGACAGTAAGCTTCTGCCGCGGTTGCAGGCCCCGCGAAATTCCTTCAACGAAGTAGGTCTCAAATCCCGACAATCCCAGCGTCTTGCAGGTTTGTCCTTCTTCAAACTGCAGGGGAAGAACGCCCATCCCGACAAGATTGCTCCGGTGAATCCTCTCAAAGCTCTCGGCTATGACAGCCCGAACTCCTAGCAGCCTGGGGCCTTTTGCGGCCCAGTCCCGCGATGAACCAGACCCGTATTCCTTCCCGGCGATGATGATCAAAGGGACTTTCTCGTCTTTGTATTTCATCGCGGCGTCAAAAATCGACATCGGCGTTTTGGAGGAGGGATGAATCGTCCAGCCCCCTTCGGTACCCGGAGCCAATAGGTTGCGCAAGCGGACGTTTGCAAAGGTCCCGCGCATCATCACTTCGTGATTTCCCCGGCGAGCGCCATATTGATTGAAGTCCTTTTTCTCGACGCCATGGTCGATGAGGTACTTCGCCGCCGGACTGGTGGCAGAGATCGAGCCCGCCGGCGAGATGTGATCAGTTGTAACCGAATCGCCGAGGAGTGCCAGGACTCTTGCACCTGCGATGTCCTTAAGGGGGCGAGGCTCCCGGGGCAGATCCTCAAAGTATGGCGCCGCTTTGATGTACGTTGAATTCTCTTCCCACGCGTATCGCGCTCCTGTTGGTACGGGAAGCGTCTGCCACTCATTCCCGCCTTGAAATACGTTCGAATACTGATTGTGGAACATCTCCGACTTAACGCAGGAACGGACAGTGGACTCGACTTCCTCAGGCGAGGGCCAGATCTCATGCAGAAAAACCGGTTTTCCATCCTTCCCGGTCCCCAGGGGATCGTTTTGAATGTCGATGTCCATCGTCCCTGCAAGTGCGTAAGCGACTACGAGCGGAGGGGAGGCCAGGTAGTTTGCCTTGACCTGGGCATGCACGCGCCCTTCAAAGTTGCGGTTTCCCGAAAGCACGGAAACAGCGACAAGATCATTGTCCTGTATTGCTTTCGCGATGGATTCCGGCAGAGGTCCGCTGTTGCCAATACATGTTGTGCATCCGTAGCCCACGAGGTTGAAACCAAGCGCGTCGAGATATGTGTTCAGTCCTGCTTCGTTCAGGTAGTCCGTCACCACCTTGGATCCTGGTGCGAGGCTCGTCTTCACCCAGGGTCTGGTCTTAAGGCCGCGTTCGGCCGCCTTCCGGGCAAGAAGTCCAGCGGCAACCATGACGGATGGATTGGAAGTGTTCGTGCAACTCGTTATGGCTGCGATGACAACTGAACCATGCGCGAGCTGGAAACTGGAACCGTTCTTCTGGACTGGCGCGGATTTCAAAACGGTTTCTGCTAGGTCTTTCTCGAGCGTCGCGGAATGCGGACTCGTAGACTGGTTGATCCAGCTTGCGGCGACATCTTTGGCGAGTTGTACACCCTTCAGCTCGAGCATCTCAACAAGGGCTTTTCTGAACGACGGCTTGCTCTGTGAGAGAGAAATCCTGTCCTGCGGGCGTTTCGGTCCGGCTAAACTGGGATCGACCATGCTCAGGTCGAGTTCCAAGGTGTCGCTGAATTGTGGTTCCGGACTGTCCGGCGTGTGGAACATGCCCTGCTCTTTGTAGTATGCCTCGACCAAAGCAACCAACTCCGGGCTGCGTCCTGTGAACCGAAGGAAATTCAATGTCTCTTGGTCGACGGGGAAGAATCCCATCGTGGCGCCATACTCGGGAGCCATATTGGCAATTGTGGCACGATCCGCGAGCGAGAGACTCGACATCCCAGGGCCGAAGAACTCGACGAATTTTCCGACAACCCCCTGCTTTCTTAGCATCTGTGTTGCAGTAAGAACGAGGTCTGTGGCAGTTGCACCCGAACGGAGTTTCCCTTTGAGCTTGAAGCCAACCACTTGCGGTATCAGCATCGAGATCGATTGACCGAGCATTGCTGCCTCTGCTTCGATACCGCCAACGCCCCATCCAAGGACACCCAATCCGTTGATCATGGTGGTGTGGGAATCGGTGCCGACGAGCGTGTCAGGATAGGCCCACGTTTCGCCATCGACCTGTGTGGTAAACACAGCTCTCGCCAGGTATTCCAGGTTAATCTGGTGGACGATTCCCGTGCCGGGAGGGACAACCTTGAAGTTCTTGAATGCCTGCTGTCCCCACCGAAGGAATGCGTACCGTTCCATGTTACGTGCAAATTCTTTTTCAACATTCATGAGGAACGATGTGCTGGATCCAAATTCGTCGACCTGGACAGAGTGGTCGATGACGAGGTCAACCTGCTGCAGAGGGTTGATCTTGCCGGGATCGCCTCCCATCTTGACCATGGCGTCCCGCATGACCGCAAGGTCTACGACACAAGGAACTCCCGTGAAATCCTGAAGAAGCACGCGCGCTGGCATGAAGGCAATTTCCTTGTCGGGCGTGGCTTTCGCATCCCACCGAACGAGAGCTTCAATGTCTTCGTGTCGCACGACGCGCCCATCTTCCTGCCGAAGAAGGTTCTCGAGCAGGATTCTGAGTGATATCGGCAGGCGGTTCAGCGCATTTGGAAAGGACTTCTCCAGCTTACGGAGTGAAAAAAAAGTGTAAGACTTGCCGGAAGCCGATAGAGTCGACTTGGTCTGATAGCTGTCCTTCAGTTGCATGCACTCCTCCTCGGTTACAGGGCTGAAGATCTGTGAACGACATCGCATCGATTGAAAATTGGGATACTTATGGTAGAAAAAAATCAGATGATTTGCCAGATGCGAGTATCCGGAATCCGGATGTAATCCGGGTTGAACCAGGCTGACTCTTTGTTTTTTTCTCAGTATATTGACAGCATGGAAATGAGAGACGTCTCCAACGAGGCAGCAACGAGCGGCTCGGCGCTTGCACGGGCACTTTTGAGGGCCCACCCGGGGTTTGCTCCAAGCGATCTGGATGCTCCGTGTCGAAGGACTTGGACAATGCCCAGCCTCCCCGGGAAAACCATGCTGACCAGAGTCCATTTTCTCGCTCTATGTTCCGCCTTGATTGCAAGCTCTCTCCTTGCTCAAGAATCGAAGGAGTATCTTCATCAACGCCTTACATCCGAGGAAACGCGCCGGGCAGAGCGTGTCTCACAAGTTTCCTCCACTCAATCGCCAGGTCAGGAGGGTTTTGATGTCACGTACTACAAGCTTGATCTGAAGCTCCTGCTTAGTTCCGCAGGCGTGCGTGGATCTGTCACGATGGTTGCCAGGAGCCTCGTGAACAATCTCGCTTCCATTACGCTCGACCTGATGAGTTCGATGACAATCGACTCAGTCTACGCCGGAGGAATTCGGGTTCCCCGCGCTCAACAACCATCTCTTGTCACCATCAACCTTGATCGCAGTTACTCAATCGGACAGTTATTGACGGTCGTCGTGTACTATCACGGCGTTCCCGGGAGCTCAGGGTTTGGGAGCTTCACGTTTTCGACGACGTCCACTGGATCGCCGTGGGTGTGGTCGCTCAGCGAGCCGTACGGGTCGAAGGACTGGTGGCCATGCAAAGATCACCCCGGGGACAAAGCAGATTCCCTGGATGTCTGGATTACATGTGAATCACGATTCAAAGTAGGGTCGGAAGGCAGGCTCATCTCGGTTCTGGACAACGGGGATGGTACGAAGACGCACAAGTGGAAGCATCGCTATCCGATTGCCACGTACCTCGTTTCGATCGCGGTCGCAGAGTATACCGAATTATCCGGCTGGTTCAAGTATAGTTCTTCAGATTCGATGCAGGTGCTGAATTATGCCTTGCCTGGGTCGGCGAATTCAGCCTCTAGTTCAATGGGTGTGACGTTGTCGATGCTTCAAATCTTCTCCGACCTCTTCGGGCTCTATCCGTTCATAAAGGAGAAGTATGGGCATTCCCAATTCGGTTGGGGCGGAGGTATGGAGCACCAAACGATGACATCGCTTGGGAGCTTCAGCGAGAGTCTTATTGCTCATGAAATGGCGCACCAATGGTTCGGCGATATGATCACCATGCGAACGTGGCCACACATCTGGCTGAATGAAGGATTCGCTACATACGCCGTTGCCCTTTATCGGGAGAAAAAATATGGTTCAGCAGCGTATCTCGATGAGATCATCAATAGTATTTTCCCGGGCGTGAAGGGGTCGAATGGCTCGGTCTATGTGAGGGACACATCGAGCACCAGCACGGTTTTCAATAACGCACTTGTCTACCATAAAGGGGGGACGGTCCTTCACATGTTGAGGCACGTTCTCGGGGACTCTGTCTTTTTCAGAGCCATGAAACAGTATGCAACAGACCCCCGATTTCAGTTCGCGACTGCATCAACCGAGGATTTCCAATCGGTCTGCGAGACTGTTTCAGGAAAGTCGCTGGGGTACTTCTTCAATGAATGGATCTATGGCGGCAGCTATCCGACGTACCGGTACGAATGGGGGACGGCGCAGAATGGCTCGAACTACACCGTCCGGGTCACACTCTCACAAAGCGTAGGGACCAGCAATCCTCCTTTCTTCCAGATGCCTATCGATTTCAAGTTCATGGGGACGGGGTTGGACACGACCATTGTGGTCATGAACAATCTGAAGAGTCAGGTATTTGTCTTCGACCTCCCGAAGAAGCCGACGTCCTTTCAGCTCGATCCAAACAACTGGATAATAAAGGACGTATCGGGAACGATAGTCAACATCGAGGAAGCAGCGAGCGTCCCGGAGGAGTTCGCACTCCAGCAGAACTATCCCAACCCGTTCAATCCATCGACCGTCATCCCCTTTGATCTTCCGAAGGCATCGCAGGTGAGGCTCGAAATCTACAATGGGCTCGGACAGCTCGTAGACGTTCTTCTGAAAGACCAGATGTTTGCGGCAGGGCATCACACGGTGCAGTTCGAGGGGGTTTCGGCGAGCGGTGGCAGCCTTCCCTCCGGAGTGTACTATTGCCGATTGATTGCGTCAGGCAGTCCGATCCAGACAAGGAAGATGGTCTTGGTGCGGTGACAACTCTCACCAAAGAGTCGGTCGCCACTTCTGGTTCCCCGGACGCTTCGCTGACGTGAGAAGTGCGAGCGGCGTATTGATTACGAATCGGAAGACTGGTATATTAGAGCCCACGTTCAAAGATTTGCCCACTATCGAACGAGTGAAAGCCAAAGTTGCCCAAACGAAGTGACATCAAGTCCATCCTGATTATCGGTTCCGGCCCCATCGTTATCGGTCAAGCATGTGAATTTGATTACTCTGGGACTCAGGCCTGCAAAGTACTGAGGGAGGAGGGGTATCGCGTCCTCCTCATCAACAGCAATCCCGCAACGATCATGACCGATCCGGACCTCGCCGATGCGACCTACGTCGAACCCATCACACCTGCTATCGTCGAGAAGATCATTGAAAAAGAACGGCCCGATGTGATTCTTCCAACGATGGGGGGGCAGACGGCACTTAATATCGCCGTCGCACTTGCAGATAGCGGAGTGTTGAAACGATATGGTGTTGAGCTGATTGGCGCCAAACTCGAAGCGATCAAGAAAGCTGAAGACCGTGAGTTGTTTCAGGAGGCGATGAGGGAGATCGGACTCGAGACCCCGCGCGGAAAGTTCGTCCATTCGATCGAGGAAGCTCTGGCTGCGGTTGCAGAGATCGGCTTGCCGAACATCATTCGGCCCTCGTTCACTCTCGGAGGGACAGGAGGGGGGACGGCCTACAACCTCGAGGAGTTCCGCGAAAAGGTGGAGCATGGGTTGGGAAGCAGTCCCGTTCATCAGGTTCTTGTCGAAGAGTCGGTGATCGGGTGGAAGGAATATGAGCTTGAGGTCATGCGCGACCTCAAGGACAACGTGGTGATCATCTGTTCCATCGAGAATTTTGACCCGATGGGGGTCCACACCGGGGACTCGATCACCGTAGCGCCCGCACAGACCCTCAGTGACAAAGAATATCAAACGATGAGGGACGCGGCGATCAAGATCATCCGGAAGATCGGCGTTGAGACGGGAGGATCGAATATCCAGTTTGCCGTCAATCCAAAAGACGGAAAGATGACCATCATTGAAATGAATCCCCGCGTTTCCCGTTCTTCGGCGCTTGCGTCAAAAGCTACAGGATTCCCCATCGCAAAAATTGCTGCGAAGCTCGCTGTCGGGTACACGTTGGATGAAATCCCGAATGACATAACGAAGGAAACGCCGGCCTCGTTCGAACCTACCATCGACTATTGTGTTGTCAAGATCCCGCGATGGGATTTTGAGAAATTCAAAGGGGTCGACGACACGCTTGGCGTACAGATGAAATCTGTCGGCGAAGCGATGGCGATCGGCCGGACGTTCAAGGAAGCGTTTCAGAAAGCTCTGCGTTCTCTCGAGCAGGGGCGTTTTGGCCTCGGGGCCGACGGGAAGGATTTCCTGGACGTCCGGACTCTCTCTGACGCTAAACGGGAGGAGTGGAAGAAGAAAACGCTCGACCGTCTCAGAATGCCGAAGCCAAACAACGTGTTCTATATCCGGTATGCGTATCAACTTGGTGCGACAGTGAATGAGGTGCACACCATCACGAAGATTGATCCCTGGTTTCTTCACAACTTGAAACAGATAGTTGATTTCGAGGAGGAGTTGTATGCCTACAGCCTGCAGCCTTCGTAAGGTTACGGCGAATCGCGATGGCTCATCACCTCGACGGAGGCTGAGCCTCGCGGCTGTCCAACTGATCTTCGTTTTGAGTATGGCTCTTGTTCTTCCGGGGCGATTGCTCGCCCAGCCCACCATCCCGCCCGACAAAGACGCCCTTTTGAAGGGGCTCGGGATGGGACTCGCAACGATCGCGGACGTGAACAGCTATCCGGGGCCGAAGCATGTCATTGGCCTTAAAACTGAACTCGGCCTGACGCGGGATCAGCTGAAGAAGACAGAGGCACTGGACAAGGTCGTTTCGAGCTCAGCGGTAGCGAAGGGTGAGGAAATTGTGCTGGCAGAAGAGGAGCTCTACAAGCTCTTTGAGGCTGGAACCATCAGTGAAAAAGCGCTCAGGTTGCAGCTCGAGCAAATCGGGAAACTGCGTGCTGATCTGCGGTTCATTCATTTGCAGGCACACCTGCGGATGAAGCAAATCCTGACCTCCGATCAAATAAAACAGTACAACGAAATCAGGGGACGTGAAAACAAGCTCGAAAACTAAGGGCGTTCCGATGCCCGTCACGCGTGACGTCCTGCTGAAAGCCAAGCAATACGGCTTCTCCGATCAGCAGCTTGCCCATCTATGGGGGTCAACCGAGAGAGCCGTCCGGCAACTCCGCAAAGATATGGGTGTTTTACCTGTTTACAAAACAGTCGATACGTGCGCGGCTGAGTTCGAAGCGCACACTCCCTATCACTATTCAACCTATGATCAGGAGAACGAGTCCATCCGGACCGACCGGAAGAAAGTGATTATTCTGGGCGGAGGACCGAACCGGATCGGTCAGGGCATCGAGTTTGACTACTGCTGTGTCCACGGAGTCTATGCGCTGGAGGAAGAGGGGATTGAAACGATCATGATCAACTGTAATCCCGAGACGGTGTCGACGGACTACGACACAACCGACAAGCTGTACTTCGAACCGCTGACACTCGAGGATGTTCTCAATATCTATGACCACGAGCAGCCGCTCGGGCTTATCGTCAGCTTCGGAGGGCAGACGCCGCTCAAGATCGCCAAGGCGCTCGAGGAAAACGGTGTGAGGATCCTCGGCACCTCCTCTGAAGGAATCGATATCGCAGAGGACCGCGAAAGATTTGGTGCGCTGCTGCGCAGATTGAAGATTCCTCATCCAATGTACGGAACAGCGTATTCTGTCAGTAATGCAGTTCTGGTGGCAGAACACATTGGCTTTCCTGTCCTGATCCGTCCTTCCTATGTGCTCGGCGGGCGTGCCATGGAGATATGCTACAACAGCGACGCTGTCCGCGAGTACATGAAGAAAGCCGTCGATGTTTCCCCAGAGCACCCCGTCCTGATCGACCGGTTTCTTGAGGATGCGTTTGAATTCGATGTCGACGCCGTGTGCGATGGAAAGGATGTGCTCATCGGCGGAATCATGGAACACATCGAAGAAGCGGGCATTCACTCGGGTGATAGCTCTTGCGTGCTTCCTCCGTATATGATCTCCGAAAAGAATCTGGATGAAATCAAGCTCCATACCGTCCGACTCGCGAAAGCACTGAAAGTCATAGGACTCATCAACGTTCAGTACGCCATGAAGGATGGTGTAGTCTATGTGCTCGAAGTGAATCCACGGGCATCCCGAACCGTTCCGTTTGTGAGCAAAGCCACTGGGCTTCCTCTCGCCAAGATCGCGGCCAAGGTGATGATCGGCAGAACGCTTGAAGATCTGGGTGTTAAGAACTTCGACTTCCAGAAGGTAAAGCACATTTCAGTGAAGGAAGCCGTGTTCCCGTTCTCGAAATTCCCCCGGGTTCCGATTTTCCTCGGACCTGAGATGCGTTCAACCGGCGAGGTCATGGGGATCTCTTCGGATTTCGGAGCGGCGATCGCAAAAGCTCAAATGGCGGCAGGAAACACGCTCCCGACGGATGGGACGGTGTTCATCAGCGTCAACGATAGCGACAAGAACGAGATCACTTTGAATATTGTCAGGGATTACGAGCGATTGGGCTTCTCCTTTGTCGCAACGGAGGGGACGGCAAATTTCCTCAGCCAGAAGGGGATCAAGTGCGCGATCGTCTTCAAAGTGAACGAGGGCAGGCCGAACGTTGTTGATCTGATCAAGAATGGCGAAATCAAGCTCGTCATCAACACTCCTCTCGGTGAAGGGTCCCGGTACGACGAATATGCGATTGGCTGGGCCGCCATCGAGCACAAGGTTTCCTTCATTACTACCCTCTCTGCTGCCGCAACGGCGGTGAAGGGGATCGAACAACAAGACCGTCTCGGGCTCGAGGTCAAGAGTCTGCAGGAATACCAAAAGGAGATTGTTGAATAGGGCGATTTTCCGCGTATTTGCCTCCTTCCTCCCAAACCCCTTGTTCCCATTTCTTGCTTCCTGGCGTCTAACCAAAAGGCTCGTGATCGGCTGAATGTCCCTGGCGAGTCGGCAATCGCTGTTTCGAAGCGAATTTGCTCCAGTAGTAATTTTCGTCGTGATTCTTTGGAAGTCCTTGACTTATTTTGCCAATTCAACTAAATTAGAGCGTTAAAAGAATCATCTCAATCTACACTTTAAGTTTGGAGGCCTAGGTGTTTGCAAAGCCGATGGTGGCTTGTCGTTTCAGGCTGTTTCGTCTTTTTCTGACGTTTTTGTTCCTATTCTTTGCCTTGACAGGTATAGAGAGTTTGCGGGCGGTTGCTCAAAACCTGCCGGCCCTGAATTCGAATATTGCAGAAGAGCAGGACTACGCATTTGCTCACGGCCTCTACAAGGATGGCCTTTTCCAGATCGCAACAGAGCAGTTTGATAAGTTCATCAAGAAGTACCCTCAGAGTGTCAGAATACAAGACGCTCAGTTTCTGCGGGCGGACTGCCTTTTTCAACAGGAACAATATCCCGCCGCTGCTAGAGAGTTCTCTGTCTTTGTCGGCCAATTTCCCACATCGATTCTATCAGACAACGCACGTTTCCGCCTCGGTGAGACGTTTTCGAAGCTCAAGAGGAACCGAGATGCGATAGAATCGTACAAGTCGATCCTCGATCAACCAAAGAACCCTTCCGTTGCCGGCGAAGCTGCATATTGGATAGGCGAGATCTACCTCAAGGAGGGAGACTTAACGAACGCTCTAAAATACTATGCTCTTTCGTATGAAGGATTTGCCGGGAACAAATTGCAGGATTATGCCGCCTATTCCGCCGCGTGGGCGAATCAGAAAAAGGGAGAGTACACCAAGGCGGCGGAATGGTACAAGGTCGTTATTGACAAGTTCCCCCAGAGTTTGCTGGTCTCCTCGTCACGGGTGAAAGTTGGGGAGTGCTACTACAACTTGAAGGACTACGCCAGGGCGATTGAAGAACTCACAACAGCAAAGGCACGCATCGACTCCGTAGCTCTTCGGGGTGAAGCCGACTACCTCATCGGAGAATCACAGTACAATCTCGGCCAGTATGACAAAGCGCAGAAGCAGTACGAGTCTTTCCTGAAGGAGTATCCCGAGCATCACTTGACTAAAGAAGTTCAATACGCGCTCGGATGGACCCTCTTTAAGGAACGCCAATTCGTTTCTGCCGCAGAGGTATTCGGGAGGATCGCCGGTGCGGAAGATCAACTTGGTCAAGCCGCCCAGTACCGAAAGGGTGTCGCAGAAAAGCTTGCCGGAAATCGGCAGTCCGCTCTTGAAACCTTCGCAAAACTGCCCACGTGGAATCCAAAAGGAGAATACGCCGACAATGCGCTGTATGACGCTGGCACGATTCTCTTTGAGGACAAGAGGACGAATGAGGCGAAGGACTACTTTGGCCGGATTGTCACAGGATTCGATGGCAGCGACGTCGTTGCGGACGCGTACATGATGCTTGGAGAATGCTACGTTGTCAACGCGACGTACGATTCTGCGAGAAGCTGCTTCGAAAAGGCCCTCTCTTTCAGCGATCTGTCGTTCGAGACGAAGGTGAATTCAGCCTATCAGCTCGCATGGTGTTCATTCAAAATGCTCAAGTACAAGGACGCCTCAGCCGGTTTCTCGAAGTTTGTCGCGTTATATCCGGATCACCCAAAGTCGGCTGAAGCATTGTACTGGCTTTCCGAATCAGAGTACCAGGGGGGAGATTTCCGCGGTGCCCTGAAGCATTTTCAGGCAATCGCCGGTGTTGCGAAGCATGGACGACGTGAAGAGGCTCTCTACGGCATCGGGTGGACGTACTTCAAGCTGCGTGACTTCCCGAAGGCGATTGATTCATTTGAGAAGCTCATTATTGCCTTCCCATCAGGCAAGTTCTCGTTCGACGCACGCCTGAGGTTGGGTGACTGCTACTTTCAGCAAAAGGACTACAAAAGGGCCGCCGGCGCCTATCGGACTGTCGTCCGACTTTTCCCGAAAAGCGACGGAGCCGATTACGCGCTGTATCAGCTTGGGCAGACCTATTCTCGCTCAGGGGACCACGAGCAGGCCTCCGACCAGTTCAGTGCGTTGATCAAGGCGTATCCGAAATCCTCTCTGTCGGACGATGCGCAATTTGCCCTTGGCTGGATGAAGTTTCAACGGAAGGAGTATCTTGCGGCCATTAAGGAATTCCAGGTCGTACTCGCCAAATACCAGGAGAGCGAACTTGTTCCAAGGGCCTTTTACAGCATCGGCGACTCGTACTACAATCTCCGGCAGTATGCGGTGGCTGAGAAATCCTACCGTGAGGTGATGCGGAGGTTTCCCACGAGTGCTCTCGCCGCTGATGCGTTGACAGGCATCCAGTATTGTCTCGTCGCCCAGGGTAAAAGCAAAGAGGCAGTCGGGACGATTGATGCGTACGTGAAGGAGAACCCCACTTCGCCGAACGCAGAGCAGCTTTGGATAAAGAAGGCCGAGCTTTTGTTCAGCCAGAAGCAATACGTGGATGCTGCTCAGGAGTACCGGTCGTTCGCTGACGGGCACCCTCAATCAAGCCTCCGTCCACAGGCACTGTACTGGTATGCGCGGAGTTTGCAGGAAGCCGACAGTATCGTTGAAGCAGCCAGTGCATATCAGGTTGCCGCTGATGCACCAAATGCGTCAGGGAACATCAAGGGGAATGCATTGCTTGAGGCCGGGCGCATCTTCCTGAGGCAAAAGGACTACGAGCAGTCCTTCAAGGTCCTGGATCACGCTGAGAAGGATCTTGCGAATTCAGAATTTGCTCCGCAGGTCGCTTATCTCAAAGGGCTTGTGTTCTTCGAGAACGGAGCAACGGATGATGCGAAGCTAAAATATGAGTTCGTCGTATCGAAATACCCGTCAACAGCCGAAGCAGATAGAGCGCGGATAGGATTGACGAGAATTGCTTTGCGGGGGAAAGAGTACGCAGCCGCGCAACGACTTGCGCAAGAGGTTGCGACGACGCGTACTGATGATGTTGGTGCTGAAGCTCAATACCTCAGCGGATTGACCTATGCACAAAGCGGCGACTGGCAGAATGCCATCACGGCATTCCTTCGAGTTCGCTATGTCTTTCCATCGCACGAACTCTGGCTTGCGAAAGCCTACGTTGGGTTAGGGCAAACGTATGAACAGGTCAACGATGTGATCAAGGCGAAGGAATCGTACCGGCAAGTGCTGAAGATCTCAAAGAGCGGAGAAGAATTCGAAGCAGCATCGCAACGCCTTACGGTGCTCGGACAATAGCGCTATGACAAGACCGTCAATCCTGACCGTTCTTTTCGTCTTCTTCGTGATGGCGTGTGGTGTTGCGCAGGAGAAACCGACACCGGCTGGAAAGTCCCAGCCAGACCCGCGTGCCCTGGGTGTAACTGCGCCTGACACGGTGTTCAAATCAGCCCCGCGGGATAGCACCGCGAGAAGCACACAAGCTCTTCCGAAGTTCGATCTTCCTGAATACGTCATCACCGGTGTCGCCTCAATCGACCTGCCGGATGTTGAGAAGCAGGAAGGTGACGAACCACAGCATGCCGTGGATCTGGCAAATCCACTCGATGCGTCGCGCGATCGCTTGACGGTCGGGTTCGTTTCCGGGGAGAAAGAGCGACTGCCAATGGCCGTCGGATCAGTGAGCAGTGGCAGGATCCAGGCAAGCAGTGGTGCGTATTTCAATTCGAAGTTCGGTCTATGGGTCAGCAGTCTGGATCCTGACTACTTCTTTTTCGGTGATGCACACTATGGAGTTTCGCGGGCCTATATTCCGTTCACAAACCGCTCTGGAGGAAACATCAACGTTACTGGTGGGATGACGTTGCACGATCCTTCAGAGCGGTATGGCGGGGGAATGCTCCGGGGCGATCTCGGCTACGGAAGCGAGGCGTACCGCTTCTACGGCTCCTCCTCACCCGGGGTGCTCAGAACCGTCTCACGATTCCGGCTTGGGGCATCTCTCGATTCTCCGCGTGAACTCCTGTTCAACTATGGTGTGGGTGCCGGTTTGGTCGTAACCAGCATAGGTGATTCTGCTGGCAGTGTCTCGGAAACCCAATTCCATTTTGGCGGCGAGTCAAACCTTCTCGTGGGATCTTTTCCGCTTGACGGAAGAATCGACCTTTCTCTGGCTTCCATCGCAGGGTCTGGATCAGGGGCTTTGCCCTACCTCGAGGCATGTCTGATGACGCCCAAGCACTGGTTCGGAGGCTTCTTCGTCCAGGGATCGGTTCATCTCTTTCTCACTCAAGGCATGCTCAGTCAGAAGCTTGCGCGTGTGTATCCTCATGTGGCGGTCGGCTTCAGGGTCTTGGAGAAGTCCGTTGCAAGCGCTTCGTATTTGGGAAAGGTGCAGTTCAATACGCTCTCAGTGCTGATTGATTCTCATCCTTACCTGTCTGCTGTTTCGACGATCAGGCAATCCGACCTGCCATTGGATCTTATCCTGGCACTTGAGACCGACTGGAGCGAAGTCTGGCGAACGCGATTCTCCGCACGCTTTCAGACGGTTCGCGAGTATCCTCTCTTTACGGAGGGCGGGGGTGTAACACCGTTGGGGGTGCCGCAACCCAAAGGAATGTGGGTCACTGGCTATCTTGGGACGACGTCCATCGCCTCTTATGAGGCAAACGTATTTGCGAAGTTCGATGCAAATAGTTACTTTACGCTGTCATTGGAGATCAATAGTTCGAAGAACTCAAAAACGCAGTGGGATGTTCCCTATCTTCCGGACCTGCGCATGAGTGCAGGACTCTCTCTGCAAGTGTCACGCGGGCTTCGAGTTTTTCCTTCCGTAGCCTATCTGGGTCGCCGCGTGCCTGATCTCTATGTGGCAAGCAAGTTGAAAGAGCATGCACGAGTGGGATTGAAGGCAGAGTATTCGGCGCTCGAGGCTCTTGGTGTATTCCTTGACATCCAGAATGCGACGGATTCAAGGTACGAAGAATGGAGCGGGTACAGGGCGGCCCCGCTTGTGATCACAGCTGGAATAGGATATCGTTGGTAATAACTCAGAGTGTGAGCAAATCGCTCCTTTCAAACTCCCAAACATAGGAGGTACTTTCAATGCCAGATCTTAACCTGCAAGATGAAGGATCGTCGGAAAACCTGGAAGGCTCGGGGGAGCATTCCGAAGAGACAACGATGCCTGAGGAGGAAACTGCCAAGAAGAAGGGCGGATTTGCTGCGATTATCATCGGAGCCCTCGTCGTCCTCGTCGTAGGTGGTGGCGGTGCGTTCCTTCTCAACAAGCTCGGCGTTATTCATATTTTCGGCGGGAAGAAGGCGGCACCCGATGTCGTGCAGCTTCAGGATCAGCAGACCCCGCAGACAGAGACCGCGAGGCAGGAGGCTGGTGCCGGTCAAGCTCAGATGATTGAGACCCCTCCGGTTGGTGAAAAAGGAAAGGCGGCATCGTCGGCAAAGAAAAGCGGGGAGAAGGCGATTGCGAAAACGGCGGGGAAAGAAATGCCCGCTCCTGCCTTGAGCGGCAAGCTCCAGGAAATGAAGGGGGAGTATACTATTCAGGTTTCAGCGTGGCGTGACAAGGAAATTGCGCAGGAAATTGTCAGACGTCTTGAGGATGCAGGATACCCGGCGTTTGCCGAGGATCGGGCCTACAAAGACGCAACTTGGTACACTGTTCGCGTCGGTCGTTACGCGTCGCGCAAAGATGCAGAGATGGCAGTTCAGAGCTTCGCTGAGGAATTGAAGTCCAGCTATTGGATCGACAAGGCAAGGTGAAATAGGTTTTCGGGGGGGCATCGGACCTGAAGGGCGGGTCTGTTGTGGGATGTCGGTGTGCAATCGCGCCGGTGGGATCGTTGACTTCCTGCTGAGGGACGGTGATGAAGCAGGAAGAAGGGGAGTGATATGTCGGATCTTTATCTTTTTCTCCAGCGAACGCAATCGTGGTACGGCGCCGTTGAGCTCGTGCAGAGTTATCGAAGGAACCTGCGACGCGGCCTGACGGTTTCACTCGTGCTTCATGCTTTCCTGCTGGGTGTCTACTGGCTGCTTTTGTACGACAAGGCGGCAGAATTGTCGGGGCACGAGATCCGCATCACGACGTATGAAGAGCTCACCGTCACCCCCGGCATCGGCCAGTCGGACTTTGGCCTCAAGGTGCATCCCATCCTGGCTCAGAACGTCGAAAGCGGTGATGAGCCAATCCGTGTCTCTCGTCCATCGAAGGGCTTCACAACCAGGAATCCCAACGCACGGCCTCGTGCAATGGGTCGCGGAATCGGCGACCTTCCCTCTGTATTGCCCAATGACAAGATCAACGCAAACAGTCTCGCTGCAGTAGAAGAGAATTCACAATGGGATCGCAATGATCCGGTCGGGGGAAATAACAACCGCGATGATCGGAACAATGTTAGCGGCGGTCGTCCTGTATTGGGCAGGGGCGGCAATGTCCCCAGTGGTCTTGCTGCTTCTGGTATTGGCTCAGCGGCGAAGCCGGCGCCAGGATTGTACGGAACAGGAGGGAGGGGCGGAACCGATTTCTCAGGAGACGGCACAGGAGGAGGAATTGGATATTCCATGAATTGGCTTCAGGGGGGCACGAGACGTAAGCTGGCAGGAGACCTGCCAAAATACCCTCCCGGATCGAAGGTCGAAGCCGAGATTCGGTTGTTTGCAGTTGTGATGCCCGACGGTTCGATCGGAGGCCTTGGGCCTGCACAGAAAGGAGATACGCGTCTGGAGGAGGCCGCCTTGAAGGAAGTTCGCTATTGGCGATTCGAGCCGCTGAAGCCTTCTCAACCCCAAAAAGATCAGATGTGCGAGATCACCTTCCTCTTCACTCTAAAGTGAGGTGAACGGGTGAATGTCTAGTTCCCCGAGTCCTTGTTCCCTTCGGCGGTTGATTCCTTCCCTTCTTTGTTACTCCCTTTTAGAAACAGATAGTAGAATCCTACTTCTCCGAACATCAGGATCAAAAGAGAAATCGTATCACGACTGATTTCCTTGCGCAGGATCCGAAGGAAAAAGGAATCCGTCTGGTGATAGTACCACTTGATGAAGAACTCCGGAGTGAAGAGGAGGTTTGTCAGCATCGTCGAGACCGTCCAGCCAACGGCGAACACAATACCCATGAATGCCACCGCGAGAAGACCCTCGCTCAGCCCGCCGGTCTTTTTACGGGAAATGAAGGCGTAACCGAGCGCAACACTATGAAGCAAGAAAATGTATGCTGCAACCATGATTGAACGTGTTCGTTGCGAGTGATTGAGGGGAGCAATTAGTAGGCGTCTCTTCCGAAAAACACCGCGCGAACGGTTTTGAGTATTATCTTCAAATCGAAGACGAGCGACCAGTTTTCGACGTAATACACATCGTATCTGGTCCTTTCCTCGATTGGAGCATTCCCGCGCAGTCCATTCACCTGTGCCCATCCTGTCATCCCCGTTTTCACTCGATGCCGATCGAGGTACTTGGGGATTTCTCTCTTGAACTGATCCACAAAATGCTGGCGTTCCGGACGGGGACCCACGATGCTCATCTCGCCCTTGAGTACATTGAGCAGTTGTGGCAACTCATCGAGACTGAAGCGTCTGAGGTACTTTCCGATCCACGTCTTCCGCGGATCATTCTTTTTTGTCCAGATTGGGCCCGTCTGGCCCTCGGCATCTGCTCGCATCGTTCTGAACTTGATCAACCGGAAGGGTTTTCCGTCAATGCCCACCCGCTCCTGATGGTAGAAGATGGGGCCTTTTGAATCGAACTTGATGATCAACGCAAGCAGACCGAAGACCGGGCTGGCAATGACAAGGAAACAGGCGGAGGTAACAAGGTCGAATGAGCGCTTGACAATCAGGTTCCAGGTCGTGAGTGGGACTGCCTTGATCTTGATGAACGGTATTCCGTGAAGCTCCTTGATACGCACGCGACTGGTCATCAACTCCAGCAGATCCGGTACCATCATGATCTCTGTGTTCAATCCTTCGGAATCACGGACGAGTTCATAGAGGTGAGGGTGGTCCCTGTAGGTCAGGGAGACAAGAACAATATCAATTCTGTGATTCCGGATGTATTGTGGCACGTGGGAGATATGACCAAGGAAATCCACTCCGCTTGTCTCCATCTCATTCAGCCCATTGACTGAGAAGAAACCCACTACGCGGTATCCGAGCGCAGGATTCGATACGATGCTGTCGTACACCCTGCGAGCCGTCGGGTTCGTTCCGACGATGACCACATCCTTCAAATCGTTTCCTCTGGCATACCAGAATTGTTCAAATCGCAACACAAAGTACCGTGCGATTGAAATGAAGGCGACGGCGAAGAAACCAAGGAGCGCGAACACAGCCCGGGAATACGTGAACGCCCTGTAGAAGAAGGCCGCGCTCATGACAACGAGCATGCCCACGAAGACGAGCCTCACGACGGCGAAGAATTCGTCGGAGAAATACACGTTTCTACGCGCTGCATACATCTGCCGGGAGTTGAACAAGAAGAGCCACGTTGGAATGACGATAAGCGATCCGGCCACGTATGCACCGAGGGAAGGAATGCCGAGCGTGATCGGCACTACTTCTGTCAACGGCGAATGGAATCGAAGCCAGTACGAGAACAGGAATGCCGCCTCGATGGCGAGCATATCTGCAATAACGGTGAGAAGGGGGATGAAGAAATCTTTTCGCGACTGGTGCGGCATTCTGGTATAATGGTTTTCGTGAAGTACCTGCCCAGGAAAACTGCCCGGATTGCCCTCATTCCTTTGCGAGGTTATGATGGCCGATAGACCGACTATCCGAACATCTCCTGCTCGACTTCCTGGAATATGATGTGTCCGATCGTGATGTGCCCCTCCTGGATACGCTGGGTGTCTTCCGACGGAACAACGATCGCGAGGTCCACGAGATCCTTGGATGCTCCTCCGTCTTTCCCAAGCAGGCCGATGGTAACCAGCCCGTTCGCGCGTGCTTGTTGAAATGCATTGTTAACACTCGCCGAGTTGCCGCTCGTGCTGATTCCGATCAACACGTCGCCGGTCGCACCCAGCGCTTCAACGGAGCGCGCAAAAACGTTGTCGTATCCGATGTCGTTTGCTCCTGCGGTGAGGGCTGAGGTGTCAGTCGTGAGGGCAATTGCCGGAAGTCCGGGTCGTTGTATCTTGGGGCTGAGGCGGATGACGAACTCTGTCGCAAGGTGCTGGGCGTCTGCTGCGCTGCCTCCATTGCCGCAGAGAAGGATTTTCTTCTTCTTGTTGAACGCTTCGATGATGATGTCGACGGCCTTTATGATCTCCGGTACGCACTGTTCGGCGATTCTCTGTTTCGTTTCGGCGCTCTCCCGGAGAGAGTCGAGGATAAACTTCTGCCGATAGACGAGCGTGAGCGGTAGATGTGCCATGGTTGATACCCGCCGATCTGGAATTATCGCTTCACGGCCGGTCCTGTGTGGACGGCTTCTGCGAATTCTCTGATAAAGGAATGATGATTGTTGAGTTCGGTGATTGTTCCGGTGACGACAAAGGACGCGCCTGCCTCAACCTTCTTTCGTGCGTCTTCTGGTGTGCGTATTCCGCCCCCCACGATGATCGGAAGCGAACATCGTTGGGCGATTGTCCGCAGCATATCGTCGGAAACGGATTCGCGGGCTCCGCTACCGGCATCGAGATAGAGGAGCTTCATTCCGATCAGTTCCGCCGCGAGAGCGTGAGCAAGAGCAATATCGGGTTTGTCGCGGGGAATCGGCTTCGTGTTGCTCATGAATTCAGCGGACGTTGTGTTGCCGGCTTCGACGAGCATGTAACCAGTGGAGAGTGCCTCCAGCCCGCTGCGCCTGATGATGGGCGCAGCAATAACCTGGTTCCCGATCAGGTAGTCCGGGTTCCGGCCGCTGATCAGCACAAGGAACAGAATCGCATCAGCCAGCGGTGATACCTGCATGATGCTTCCCGGAAAAATGATGACAGGAACTGATGTGTTCTGTTTGATGGTTCGCAGGTGGTCCTCAAAAACGTTGGTCAGCATCAGGCTGCCGCCAACAAGGAACCCATCTGCACCCGCTTCTGTCGCTTCACGTATGAAGGAGGGAAGTGACTCCAGATCGTTCTTATCCGGATCGAGCAGGACGAAATAGCCTGCCCCGCGTTCCTGTCGCACCTTCAGCAATCGGTCGTAGGTTGTCATTGTGTGTGCTTAGTTCTTCGTCATCATTGAGTGGACGATTGAGCCCGTCGCTGCAAGGGCTTCCGGGAGTTTTGAGACCTCTTTTCCGCCTGCTGTTGCCAAATGCGCCTTTCCGCCCCCTCCGCCTCCAAGGAGCTTGGCGACGGCTCCGACAATCTTGCCCGCTTCGAGTCTCTTCGACGCGACGAGGTCGTCCGTCACGACGCAAACGAGAGAGACTTTCGCATCGATGACAGCCGCAAGCAACCCGACGCCCCGACCGAGCTTTGAGCGAACGGTGTCGCCCAGCGACTTGAGTTCTTCAAGTGAACCAACCTCAACCTGGGCAGAGACGACCTTCACGTCGTCGATCGCCAGAGCACCAGCGACCAGTCCGTCGATAGCGCCCGATTGTGATTGGAGACGAAACTTGGAGAGCTCGCGCTCCAGAATCTTCGACTTCTCAGCTATCTCGAGGATCAGCGTCTCGATGGAAACTTCTTGCCGGGCGCGTTCATCGAAGTCACGCCGAAGGTCTGCCCCATAGCTCTGTGGCAGGGGAGGTCTCTTCTTGAGGTCGGAGATCGCGGACTCGAATCTCGAAAAAGCAACCTCCTCCTCGAAAGGTGGGAGACCATTCTGCGCTGCGAGTTGGGTCCCAATGTCCCGGAGACCCTGCAACTGTCCCGCGGCATAGTCAAGGCGCTCGGAGGCGGTTCGATCCTGAAGCTTCAGAAGTTCAAGGGCGTGATCCGCGGTGACGGCTTCGATGCGACGCACGCCGCTGGCGACACTTCCTTCTGACTTGAACTTGAAATATCCGATTTCTTCCGTGGAGTGGACGTGGGTCCCGCCGCAAAATTCCCTGCTGAAATCACCGAATTCGATCACGTTGACACGGTCCCCATACTTGTCTCCAAAGAACATCAGCGCACCCATCTTCTTCGCTTCTTCGAACGGGATATCCCGATGATGAAAGAGCTTGATCCTATCCCTTATTCTTTCGTTCACGAGCGCTTCGATGTCGGACAGCTCTCCTTCTGAAACCTTGGAAAAGTGTGAGAAATCGAATCGGAGGTGCTCGGGCGCGACGAGCGAACCTGCCTGATGCACGTGGGTGCCCAGAATCCGTCTGAGCGCCGCGTGGAGGAGGTGCGTCGCTGTATGGTTCCGCATGATTGCGTTTCGTCGCTGGGCGTCCACTATCGCATTGACGCTGCGCCCAACTTCGAGTGTGCGAGGCGATTCAAGTATGTGAACGTTCACATTCCCGCTCTTTTGAGTGTCCAGCACCGTTACTGTTGTGTCGTCGAATGTCAACTCGCCCTCGTCGCCAAGTTGTCCTCCGGACTCCCCATAGAACGGAGTCGTGTCGAGAATCAGGAGGTTGTCTTGCGAAGAAAGGACAACGCCCTTTGACTGGAGGCGATCATAGCCGACAAACTGGAATTTCTTTTCGAGCGGTGTGGTATCGAGTGCCCGGGCCGAGTTCTTTCCGCGCACAAGCTGCGCATCCATCGCGCCGGTGGTGTGCGCATCGAGTTGAACGGAAACATCGACCGATCGGGATCGCGTCCTTTGTTCCTCCATGAGTCCGGTGAATGCTCCGACGTCAACTCTCAATCCGCGTTCTGTAGCGAGCAACTCGGTGAGATCAAGAGGAAAGCCGTACGTGTCATACAGCTTGAATGCGTCCTCGCCGGGAAATGTCTTCGAGTGACCCATTTGTTCCACAACGTGCTCGAATATTTCGAGCCCCCGATCGAGCGTCGTGTTGAATCCTTCTTCCTCTCCGCGGATGATCTTCTGAATATGCCCTTGTTTCTCGCCTATCTCGGGGAAAATATCCGCCATCGTTTCTGCGATCGTCGGTACGAGTTGATACAAGAAGGGTTCACGCATGCCGAGGTTTCTGCCGAAGCGGGCAGCTCGCCGCAAGAGCCGGCGAAGCACGTAGCCGCGACCTTCGTTGGATGGTGTCGCCCCATCTCCTATTGCGAACGTCAGCGCCCGAACGTGGTCGGCAAGCACGCGCATGGCTGTGTCAATCTCGAACTGCTTCTTGTCTGTACCAGGTAGCTGGCCGTCATACTTCTGACGCGTAATCTCCCCAATCCGTCTGATCAAAGGCATGAAGACGTCGGTGTCGTAGTTCGAGGACTTGTCCTGGAGCACCGCGCAAATCCGCTCAAATCCCATGCCGGTGTCGACGTGCTTGGCGGGGAGGGGATTAAGCGACCCTTTGGCGTCTCGGTTGTACTGGATGAATACCAGGTTCCAAATTTCCATCACTTCCGGCAATCCGGCATTTACCATGGACGCAACGGCATTTCCATGGGGCGTTCGGTCGATATGAATCTCAGAGCACGGTCCGCACGGTCCCGTTTCCCCCATTTCCCAGAAATTGTCCTTCTCGCCGAAACGGAGGATGCGGCTGTGGTCAATATCAGTGACAGTTTTCCAGATTTGTTCAGCCTCATCGTCATCCTTATAGACGGTCACCCAGAGCAGATTCTTCGGCACCTTCCAGGTCAGTGTGAGCAATTCCCACGCCCATTGGATGGCTTCCTTTTTGTAGTAGTCGCCGAACGACCAGTTCCCCAGCATCTCAAAAAATGTGTGGTGATAGGTGTCCCTGCCGACCTCCTCGAGGTCGTTGTGTTTGCCGCTGACCCGAATGCATTTCTGCGTGTCTGCAGCCCGCGCATAAGAGCGTTTGCCCTTACCAAGGAAGACGTCCTTGAATTGGTTCATCCCGGCATTCGCGAAGAGGAGGGTAGGATCGTCGTACGGAACGACTGGTGAACTTGGTACAATGGCGTGTCCTCGCTCTGCGAAGAAACTCAGAAAGCTCTGTCGGATTTCAGCTGATGTCATGTCATTAGGAGTGAATGTCTGGTTTCAAATTTCAATTTGCGTGTGCAGTCCAATCTCTTCGAGGACTCCGGAAACCTTGACGCACCCGTCCATCGGACCTGTGAACACTGCAGCTCTTCCGGTGTGATGGACTTCCAGGGTGAGTGCCTCTGCTTTGGCAGAGGCACAGCGAAGGGCCTTGATAAGCTGCCCGATGACCTCTTCGAACGTGTGAATCTCATCGTTGAAGAGAATCACCTTCGCTGGCGGTTGAATGAGGACGTCGCTATCCGCAACATGCTCACTGACAGTCTGCTGGTCCACTGAGCCTTTCCCTCGAAAATCCTGCTCTGTGCAATGAAAAGTTATGCAATGGTACTCAAAAATCGACTCGGATTCAAGAAACGCCCTAACCATCACACTAAAAAAAAAGGCACCCCGCCAAAGCGGGATGCCTCAAACGTCCGAATGACAAGCGCTACATATTACTTATGATAGCGTCTCCAAACTCCGAGCACTTAACCTCTTTTGCTCCTTCCGTCAGGCGGGCGAAATCATACGTGACGACCCGCGAAAGAATCGTCTTTTCAAGACTCTTCACGATCAGATCGGCGGCTTCTTTCCAACCCATGTATCGTAGCATCATCTCACCGGAGAGAATCACCGATCCGGGATTCACCTTGTCCTGGTTGGCATACTTGGGGGCTGTTCCATGCGTTGCTTCGAACACGGCGTAGCCGTTTTCGTAATTGATGTTTCCCCCGGGTGCGATCCCGATACCGCCAACTTCAGCGGCCAGCGCATCGGAGATATAGTCCCCATTCAGATTGAGCGTGGCGATCACATCGTATTCGCCCGGACGCGTGAGTATCTGCTGCAGGAACGCGTCAGCGATTACGTCCTTGATGACGATACCGTTCGGCAGTTTGAGCCACGGTCCGCCATCGATTGGTGTCCCGCCGAATTCCTTCTGTGCGAGCTCGTAACCCCATTCCCGGAATCCGCCTTCCGTGAATTTCATGATGTTGCCTTTGTGTACGAATGAGACCGATTTTCGCTTGTTTTCGATCGCGTACTGGATGGCGGCCCTGACGAGCCGGTCGGTGCCCTCTTTCGACACGGGCTTGATCCCGATGCTCGACGACTGCGGGAAACGAATTTTCTTCACACCCATTTCACTCTGGAGCCAATCAACAACTTTCTTTGCCTCCGCCGTTCCCGCTTTCCACTCGATGCCGGCGTAGATGTCCTCAGTGTTCTCTCTGAAGACAACCATATCGACCGCTTCGGGCTGTTTGACCGGCGATGGAACTCCCCGAAAGTATCGCACCGGACGCAAACAGACATAAAGATCCAGCAATTGTCGGAGGCTCACATTGATTGACCGAATGCCGCCTCCAACGGGTGTCGTCAGTGGTCCTTTGATGGCTACGATGTGGTTCTTGATTGCTTCGAGCGTATCATCGTGAAGCCAGGTATTTGGTCCATACACCACATTCGCCTTCTCCCCGGCATACACTTCAAACCAGACGATGTTCTTCGCTCCTCCATATGCCTTCTGGACAGCAGCGTCAAGGACACGCTGGGATGCGCGCCAGATATCCGGGCCAGTGCCGTCTCCTTCGATGAATGGAATGATCGGGTGATTCGGCACAACAAGTCTGCCGTTGGAGAAAGTGATTGTCTGTCCGTTGGCAGGAGGGACGAGTTTGACGTATTGACCCATTGTCTGCATGCTCCTTCGAATGTTTAATCGGTGCTCTGGATGTGCTCACGGATGCGTTGTGCGTATCGCGTCATTTGGCCATCCGGGTATTGTTTGAGTTTGAGTTCAAAGCGTATGTTGTCGTTCGTATATCGCGGCGTGATGTGCCAATGAAAATGGAACACAGATTGTCCCGCGACTTCACCGTTGTTACAGAAGATATTGAATCCCTCAAGCTGCAGGCTTGAAACGAGAGCCTGGCAGACGCGGGTTGTTGTTTCCATCAGTCCCGACATCGATCCGGCGGGCAGATCAAGAAAAGTCCGGCAGTGATCCTTGGGGATGACGAGAGCGTGTCCAAAATGGATTGGTCTTGTATCAAGAATGGCAATCGCTGTTTCGTTTTCATACAGCACTTCGGCGGCTGCTGATCGTGCAACGATTTGGCAGAAGACGCAATCCACGCAATCCATTGAGGGGCGCACTGTTATCAGGAAAGGAGCCAAACTCAACATATCAAAAAAACTCCGCATGTCAAAGGATTACGAGGGGGAAAACACCGACACTCTTCTCTTGTGTGTTGCGTTCAAAGGTAACGCGAGACTTGAATCTAAATGAAGCATTTGCTATATTTTCCGCCGGGTTTTCTATATCAATACACAATTCGAAGAAGGGGGTTGTTCAATGAAATACCATGCCACGCCACTGATCATCTTGGCAGCCGTTGCCTCATTACTGTTCGTCGGGTATCAGTGCGGTTCGCCCGAATTCACAGGTGCGAAAGTGCACATTCAGCAAAGGAACTTCAAAGAAGCAGCTCGCCTCCTCGAAATTGAAGTTCAGAAGAACCCGCAAAACGAGGAAGCATGGTTTTTCCTCGGCGGCCTCAAGGCAGACCAGGGAGACCTCGCCGGTATGAACAAGGCTTTCGAAGCGGCGCTGAAAATCTCTCCCAAGCACGTTGCCGAAATTCGCGCGATGCGGTACAACCAATGGGGGCAGAATCTGAATGCAGGAGTGAGCTACCTCGAACGGGCAACCAGCGATTCCGCTCAATACTATGAAAAATCGATTCATTCCTTTCACCAGGCGATCGCTGCCTGGCCCGATACGTCCCTCACATACCGTTATCTCGGCTATGTGTACAACAACAAGGGAGATTACGACAACGCTCTCGAGGCCTTTAAGAAGGCTTGGGATATGGGTAAGGATCTTGAATCAATCAAGCGGGCTGGAGCGATCTACCTTATCAAGGGCGACGTGCACAAAGGCAAATTCGAGGACTCGAATGCGCTTGCGCTGAAAACCCTGAAGAACCTCGAAGAAGCCAAGAGAGCCGGATCGAAAGACAAGGTGAAGGAATTCCTCGGAGTGCCTGATGAAACGAAAAAGGGACCGAAGAACTCCACCAAGGAAGACTGGATCTACAAGGCCTACCAGCTTACAATCTCCTTCGACGGGGACAAAGTGCTTGAGCGGAAATTCGGCCAGCCCGCCTACAAGCCTGCAATCGATTCCACCGAACATGCACTTGCCCAGGCACAATATGACAAGGCTGTGGCGACTCTCGAAATTGCGCGTAAAGCAGATCCGAAGGACAACGAGACACTGCAGAGATTGTTGAAAGGCTACGTGGAGTCGAACCGGATTGAGCCAGCCGTGCGTGAGTTCGAGAAAGTTGTTGCCGGCGACACCACCAACGCGAAGACGAATAGATTCATCCTTGGCGTCCTCTACCGGACGATCGGTAGGTACGATGATGCGATTGGGCAATTCAAGGAAGCCACCAAGATGGATCCAAACGATTGTGAGATCATGTTTGACATCGCGGCGACCTACTATAACTGGGGTGTCGACATGATCAAGACGTCCGACGAGAAGAACGAACAGTCGGATGCGTACAAAGCGAAATTCCAGGCCGCTCTCCCATATATGGAGAAGGTAGCCGAATGCAAGAAAGAAGATGCAAACATCTGGGAAACAATGGGCACGATCTATGCCCGTCTCGGCCAGCAAGACAAGGCGATGAAAGCATTTGATCAGGCCGATAAGATTCGGAAAGCCATGAAGTAAGCCGGATTGTTTCGGATGGCTTTTAGATGCACCCTCGTAACGCCCATCGGATCGAGACTCTGTTTCGCCGATGGGCGTTTGTTTCGACACGTGTCACAAAAGGGAACGCCATGAACGAGCAGAACCAGCCACAACAAATCAACATCGAACTGGGTGAGAAAGAAGCGGAAGGGATTTATTCGAATCTTGCGATCATCACCCATTCTCCAGCTGAATTCGTCATCGATTTTACGCGTGTGCTTCCAGGAATCCCGAAAGCAAAGGTTCATGCCAGGATCGTCATGACGCCGCAACACATCAAGATGTTCCTCTCGGCGATCAAGAGCAATATGGAGAACTACGAAAAGAAGTTCGGAGAGATCAAGCTGGTGGGGGATGACACGGGTGCACCGATCTTCGGTTTTCAACCTCCGGGCAAAGAGGAGAAGGTCAACTAAGGAATTTGTGAACTCCCGCTCAGTCTAGAGGATGTAGCGGCTGAGGTCACGGTTCTTGACGATGGAGCTCAGTTTCTCCACCACCAGGCTCTTCGTGACTTGAATGGACGCTGACAGGATCGTATCAGGAGCATCGAACAAGGGCTCCTCAAGGAGGGTTGTCAGAATCGTGTGCAGTCTGCGCGCACCAATATTCTCAACTTGTTCGTTCACTTCGTAAGCCACTCTCGCAATTTCCCTCACCGCTTCGTCATCAAAGTCCAGGTTGATCCCTTCCGTCTGGAGGAGCGCGGCATATTGCTTCAGGAGCGCATTCTTCGGTAGGGTGAGGATCTTCACGAAATCGTCTTCCGAGAGGCTCTGAAGTTCCACCCGAATTGGGAAGCGACCCTGGAGCTCAGGAATGAGGTCTGATGGCTTCGCCACGGTGAACGCACCCGATGCGATAAAAAGAATGTGGTCTGTTTTGACCATCCCATACTTCGTGGTGACGCTGGAGCCCTCCACGATGGGGAGCAGATCCCGTTGGACCCCTTCGCGTGAGACATCCGGGCCGGTTGTTTGACCCCGGCTGCTGGCAATCTTGTCGATCTCATCGATGAAGACGATGCCCGAGTTTTCAACGCGCTGCAGCGCCTCCCTCGTCGCTTTCTCCATGTCAATCAGCTTCTGAGCTTCCTCCTGCGTCAAAAAGACCTTTGCTTCGGCGACGCTCAGCTTGCGCTGTTTGTTCTTTTTCGGGAAAAGATTCCCGAACATATCCTGCACGTTGATCCCCATCTCCTCAAGGCTCATCGGCCCCATAACCTGCATGAGCGGCATCTGTGACGTAGGAACATCGATCTCTATGATGCGATGATCCAGCTCGCCTGCTTTCAGTTTCTCACGGAATTTCTCTCTCGTCCTCCGGTTCTCTTCTTCATATGCTGCGGTATTTTCTTCGGAGAGGGTTCCTTCCGGTCGGCGGACAGGGGGGAGGAGTTCATCCAGGATCCGTTCCTCTGCGAGATCAAGCGCTTTTGCCTGGACCTCGGATGTCTTCTCTGCCTTGACCATGTTCACAGCAATTTCTGTCAGATCCCGGATCATCGATTCCACATCGCGTCCAACATATCCAACCTCGGTGAATTTCGAAGCCTCCACCTTGATGAACGGAGCATGAGCGAGTTTCGCAAGGCGCCGGGCAATTTCGGTTTTGCCGACACCCGTGGGCCCGATGAGGATGATATTGTTCGGCATGATCTCCTCGCGGAGATGCTCGGGCGCCTGCAGCCTGCGCCAGCGGTTGCGGAGGGCAATGGCAACTGATTTTTTCGCGTTCTGCTGGCCGATGATGTACTTGTCGAGTTCTTTGACTATCTCGCGCGGTTTGAGTTCGCGGGCACTATCAGAAGCCTGTTCCCTGGGCGTTGAAGGCATGCTAGAGCTCTTCCACCGTGATGTTGTTATTCGTGTAGATGCAGATTTGAGAGGCCGCCTGAAGCGACTCCCGCACCACGTCCTTCGCGCTCATCTGCGTGTGCTTGATGAGCATGCGGGCTGCGGCCATGGCATACGCACCGCCGGAGCCGATAGCGACCACCCCGTCGTCAGGCTCTATGACCTCGCCCGTCCCGGAAATGACAAGCGAGTGAGTCTTGTCCATTGCTGCGAGGAGCGCTTCGAGTTGACGCAGATACTTGTCGGTACGCCAGAGCTTGGCGAGCTCAACTGCAGCGCGGACCAGCTGCCCTTGGTGTTGTTCGAGTTTCTCTTCAAACCGGTCAAGGAGGCTGAAGGCATCGGCAGCTGAGCCCGCGAATCCTACCAGCACTGATCCCTGATGCAGCTTGCGAATCTTGTTCGCATTCTGCTTCATCACGGTTGCACCGAGGGTCACTTGTCCGTCGCCTCCGAGAGCGATATTCCCCTCGCGCCTTACCCCAAGAATTGTCGTCGCATGGAGTTGTTCTATCATAGTAAGGAAGTCCCTTTGGTGGGCGTCAGATTTTCTTGCGCAGGCGTGCGATGGGGATGCCCATCTGCTCACGATATTTCGCGACAGTCCGGCGGGCAATTTTCACACCTTCGCCGCCAACCATGGCGGCGATCTTGTCGTCATTCAACGGTTTCTGCGGATCCTCAACCTCGATGATGTCCTTGATCCTGTGTTTGATCATTCGGTTGGAGACATCCTCGCCCGATTCTGTCTCGAGTCCGGACGTAAAGAACTGCTTGAGGGAATGCACGCCGAATTCGGTCTGCACATATTTGCTGTTTACAACGCGGCTAATGGTGGAAATATCGACGCCGACCACCTCTGCAATGTCCTTGTAGATCATCGGCTTCAGGACTTCGCCTTCTTCAAACCACTTGCGCTGGCGGTCAACGATGGCGCGCATCACTTTCATGAGCGTCTGGCGTCGTTGATGGATGGAGGCGATGAACCACTTTGCTGCTTCAAATTTCTGCTTGATGAAATCCTTCGCTTCCTTGGAAGCTTTCTTCCCCTTCGGCGCAACGAGGTCCCTGTATGCCTTGTTGATGCGAAGGGCAGGCATGTTCCGATCGTGCAGCGAGATGATGAAATCTCCCTCGTCGTTCTCGACGATGAAGTCCGGGGTGATGTAGTTCTCCTGGGCCGAAAACTGTCCCTCTCCGGGTTTCGGGTTGAGATGTTGAATGAGTTCGATCACCCTCTTGAGTGAGTCCATCCCCACATGGAGATCGTTGCCGAGGTTCTCAAACCGCTTGAGTTTCAGATCCTCGAAATGGTGCTGGAGGACCTTCAAGGCAAGCTCTTTGATGTGAGGATCGCACTTTGTTGTGCGGACCTGAGCTATCAGGCATTCTTGGAGATCCCGGGCTGCAATCCCGGGTGGGTCAAGCAACTGTATGAGCTTGAGCACCGCTTCGGCCCGTTCAAGGGAGATTTCGAGTCCGAACGTGAGGTTGAGATCTTGTACAATGAGTGCCAGTTCTCGGCGCAGGTATCCGTCCTCATCGACGTTCCCGATAATTTCTTCAGCGATGAGGAAGTCCAAGTCATCCTCGCACTGAAGGCGAAACTGACTCAGCAGCCGCTCTGACATCGGAACTGTCGACGCCAGTGGGCGTTCATATTCCTCTTCCTCATCCTGGGGCTTGTATGATTCGGGACTTTTGTATCCGGCGAGATCGTCGTTGATGTAGTCTTCAAGTGAGTAGGATTCCTCTTCTTTGTCGTCAACTTTCTCTTCTTCAACCGTTTCGGCGGCAGCTTCTTCCGGTTCATCCTGTTCGGTCTGCTGTTCCACCTCGTCGATAGTCTCGAGAAGCGGATTTAGCTCCAGCTCTGTTTTGATGCGCTGCTCAAGCGCCATCGTTGGGAGCTGCAGCAGCTTGAGATATTGGACTTGTTGCGGCGTGAGCTTCAGCCCGAGCCGCATTTGTTGAGAGAGATTTATCATGCGTCAAAACATAGTGTCAAAGACTAGGATGCGTTTCCTTCTGCTCTTCCGGCGCGGCAATACTCCGCGAATTGATCGTAGGATCGTTCTCCGTACGCCCGCGTCAAGGATGTGTGCAGGAATTCCCATAGAAAGACATGTTCCATCACGCCGCGTTCCAGAGCAGGACGACACTCGGCGATTTCCTCGAACCGCAATCGTTCAGGTGAGCCCGGAGCTACCCGAATCGGGAAGAGATGGCAAGAGAGCGGTTTGCGCCACGAAAGTTCGCTATTTAGATACGCTTTTTCAAATGCGCACTTCGCGATTTCGTTTTCAAAAATGGCAAAAACACACGCTCGTTTGTCCACAACCTGGGTCGTGTGATCACCCGGTCGACCCTGAACAAGGCCCCGCTCTTCGATGGCGTCCTTGTGCCGAAAACTGAGGTATTTCTTTACAATTGGATACGCTTTCTCAATTTCATCGAGCTCTTCGTTGAGAAGGGGTGCGCCCCGCTGACCCGGCATCGTGCAACACGCACCTTTGCACCGCTCCAGATCGCAGACAAATTCGATGTTGGGGATCTTGGGGTCGATGAGGACTCGTTCGAGCATGTCCAATTTCCAGTAGTTCTTCACCGCTAAAGTATGATCAATTTCCTTAAAAAACCAGAGGGTGGGGCCCCTTCTCTAGCCGTCAAGCTTGAAATTGCCTTCGAATTCTGGCAAGTTAACGCTACAACCTTTTTTCAAAGCACAGGTCTAATCCCATGTCACAAAAGCATGATTCATACACGACAGGCACTATGATCGATCTGGATTTGATACAACGGGCGAAGCGAGGGGATATGGGTGCGTTCGAGGAGCTCGTCTTCCGATACGATAAACAGGTGTTGACGATTGCAGCCCGTCATGTGCAAAGTTCCGAGGATGCGAAGGACATCTATCAGGAGGTCTTTCTGAGGGTGTATCGGTCGCTTCCAAAGTTCCAGCTCAGAAGTCAATTCTCAACGTGGTTGTTCCGGATCACGACGAACGTCTGCCTCACGCACAGATCGAGACGCAAACGACATTTGCACGCATCGATCGATCACGATACTGACGATGAGCACGGGGGAATTCTTGCTGAGGCTATCCAGGAGTCGGGCACGGCGGACCAACACGCTGAACGGGCTGACACGGCTCTACACGTAGGTCGGGCACTCGAGGCTCTCTCACCAAAGCAGCGGATGGTGTTCACGATGAAGTACTACGAAGGATACAAGCTACGCGAGATTGCAGAGATGATGGGGTTGGCAGAGGGGACTGTCAAACGGTATCTTTTTGTTGCTACGCACAAGATCCGGAACTCGCTGAAGGATCTTCTGTAGCAGGAACGAAACAAGGCACGATGAGGACAAGGCCATGAACCATGATCAGTACCGGGAGCTGCTCCATCTCTCCCTCTATCGAGAGCTCAATGACGAGCAAGGGCAAGAGTTGAGCCAACATCTCACGACTTGCAGCTCTTGCTCCGAAGAATTCGCTCAGTTGAGGAAACTCGATGCGATCCTGCACCAGGGAAAGCAGCTTGAAATCACGGACGCTATGCTCGACGAGGCAAGGCGCGAACTACGCGTTGCGATACGTATGGAGCGAACCAAGCGTCGCCGGTGGCTCGGATTGATTGAAGGCTTCAATATTCCCTGGTCCCCTGGATACAGGGTGGCACTTGCCGGCGTTGCTACGCTTCTTGTGGGGATCTCTGTCGGCTATGTCGCCTTCGCGCCATCCGACGGCCCAGGAGTCGCTGGGATTATTCCAGCAGTGGGAACCGGAGAAGTGGAACGCAGCCAGACGCGCGTCTCCGGCTTCCGGTTTATGCAGCCCGTGTCTGACAACGGTGATGTGGAGTTCACTTTCGACATTGTGACGCCGGTCAGGATGAAGGGAAACGTTTCCGAAAACTCCGTGCAGCGGGTTCTCGCCCAGGCTCTTGTGAGCGAGCAGAATCCGGGGGCGCGACTGCGAACGGTTAGCGCACTGGCAAATCAGGCCGAATCCACGATGAACCTCGATGTAGAGATAAAACAGGCACTCCTTCAGACGCTCAAGTCGGATGCAAATGTGGGAGTCCGTAAGGAAGCACTGAAAGCGCTTCAGAAGTTTCCAATCGACAAGGATCTCAAGGAGGCATTGCTGTACGTGCTTTCTCATGAATCGAATCCAACAATGCGCATCGATGTGATCAACCACCTTGAGAAACCGATGCTCTCTCGAGAGCTCGCCGGTCAGGACATTCTGGATGTGCTGAAAGAACGCATGCAATCTGATAACAACAATTATATCCGTCACAGAGCACAAAACATCTATGAGGAGGTACAACAACAATGAAAACTACCATGAGAGTATTTTCGTTTACTATGCTTCTTGCTTTGCCGCTGCTTCTGGCATTTGGCAGACAAGCCGAGCAGGACTCACGCTCAAAGTCATTCGCCGTTGCTAAAGGGGGAACTCTCGAAGTGCGCGTTGACGGTGGTGACATTCGGATCTCCGTGTGGGAAAAGAATGAGGTGTTGGTGAAAACGGAGGGGATCGATGAAGATGAACTGGACCAATTGAAAATGAAACAGAGCGGGAATGATGTCAGCGTTGAATTCCGTAATCGGCGCGGCTGGAACAACTGGAGCAGCGGCCATCTGCGGTTCGATATCACTGTGCCCTCGCAATACAACGCTAATCTGCACACGTCCGGAGGTGACATAGATCTGCGTGGCACGATCAATGGCCTCGTTAAAGGATCCACCTCCGGCGGCGATGTGAAACTCGAGAACGTCAGAGGTGGCAAGGTTGACCTTTCTACCTCGGGCGGAAACATGCGCACAGGCGATGTCCAGGGTGATGTGACCTTGCGAACCGCGGGTGGGGATATAGAAATGGGCACTGTCGGCGGAGAGGCAAACGTTTCGACTTCAGGTGGAGACATCACCGTAAAAAGCGTGGGCAAGTCGCTCAGGGCTACTACTTCCGGAGGAAATATTGATATCGGCGATGTCGGTGGGGAAGCGAAGGTGTCGACTTCTGGTGGAGATGTGAGAGTTCGGAAGGTGTCCGGCAATGCCTCGCTCAGCACATCGGGCGGGAACATTGAATTGGAAGCGGCCAGCGGCTTTGTGAAGGCCAACACGTCAGGCGGCGATATTTCATTGCGGAATATCACAGGCTCTATCGAAGCCGGCACGTCAGGTGGGAACGTCGAAGCTGAAATGCGGCCGAGCGGCAAAGGGAAAAGCAAGCTCACCTCAGCAGGCGGCGACATCACACTCTCGATCCCCGAAGACGCCAAGGCGACCATCGAAGCCACGATTCGTATCCAGGGCCGATGGAACAGCCGTCGGGATAAGTACAAAGTGCGCTCCGACTTCAAGGCCGATTCCTATGAGCAGGATGGAGACGAGGGGGATATCCTGGCGACGTACAAACTCAATGGCGGTGGCGACCTGATTGAACTCAAGACCGTGAACTCCGACATTACTATAAAGAAGCTCCACAAGTAGCCCATCATTTTGGTTTCGATGGTCGAACCCCCGCCTCTTCAATGGGACGGGGGTTTTTTTGTTTGATTTTTGGCATCTTCCTGTTATAGGTTCCAAAGGATTTGTAGATTTTCATGTCAACCGAATCCCCAACCTGTCGTCTAATAACTGACAACCAGAAGAGGAAGCCTTCCGAATGCCCGCTGACCGGGAGCGGCAACTGATACTTGATGTGCAGGAGGGAAGCCATGACGCATTTCGTCAGCTCGTCGAACTGCATATGCGGCGGGTGTACGATCTCGCATATGGTTTTGTGAGTGATCACGATGATGCAGAAGACATCGCCCAGGAAGTGTTCGTGAAGGTGTATCATTCGATCAAGCATTTCAGGCAGGAGTCGGGTTTCAACACGTGGGTGTATCGGATCGCTGCCAACACGTCGCTTGATCGGTTGAAGCAGCGGAAACGTTTGGCTGCGCGGCTTGTCCCGATGGAAGAATCACAGATCAGTACGCTTTCGGCTAACACAGGAACAGACCAAATCGATACGACCGCCCACATTGAACGAGCACTGTACGAACTGCCGACCTTGCAGCGCGCCGTAGTAATCCTCCGCCATATGGACGGATTCTCCACAAAACAAGTGAGCGGCATTCTCAGATGCTCGGAGGGAACAGTGAAGACTCATCTTCACCGCGGACTGAAGAAAATGCGAAAGCTGTTGCACGAGGTAGGGGAGGTGGAGACATGAAACACAAAGAAATCCAGACGTCCCTCTATGAGTACGCTCGCGGCGAACTCGATGCTGGCCGGGCGAAGCAGATACAAGACCACATCGCTGGCTGCGACCGTTGTTTCGGCGAGCTTCAGATACTCCAGGAGACGATGCGACTCCTCCCATCTCGCGCTCAAAGTCCCAGCAGTGAACGAACGGAAGCGTTTTGGGCTCGGTTCCCAGCTCAGGTCGAAGGCAGAGCGCATACCGAAGAGAAGCAAGTCGTCGTTACGAATCCGGTTTGGGAGGTGATCCTCTCGGCCTTCACCTATCGTCGGTCGTATGTTCTGTCGGCGCTGGGGACAGTAGCTGTCGCGGTTGTTTCTCTGCTCTTGTGGCCATCAAATCCCTCCTCCCAACAATCAGATCGTGATTACACGAAGATCATGGGTGGGGTCAGCTCTGATCCGGCCCAGATTGCGCTGGCTGACTACTTTCGAAAATCGAAAATACTCCTCGTCGGGATTTCGAACATTTCAGCGAACAAGGGGGAGCGTATTGACCTTTCGACCGAACGGCAGGCAGCTCGGGAGCTCATCCAACAAGCGCGTTACCTTGACAACCGAGTTCTCGACGATCGCTCGCAACAGCTCATCAAGGCTCTCGAGAGGATTCTGTTGGAACTTGCGAACATGGAGCAGCACGCGAATTTGCCGGATGTCGAGATTGTGCGATCTGGAATTCACGACGAAAACATGCTTTTCAAAATCCGGATGGCTGAATCGCAGTGAAATGTGCCCGGGTACGACAAGACTTGAATTGATAATTGAAAGGCAATTCCCATGAAGACAAGAATTGGATCCGTTATCGCGTTGGTGCTGGCGTTCAACGTTTTGAGCCTCGCTTGGCAGAACGTTGCCTCCACTGGTCGCAGCGATATCCCGGCCCCACCGCAGCCGCCGCGATCGGCGCTCAGGGTTGCCAACTGCATGTCTGGGATGACATCAGGTGAATTGGCGGCAGTCCCGGACGTCATTGCGGGCTTCGAGGGGGAGGATCAAGATGACCCTTCATATACTCTCTACAAAGCCGGATACAAATTGGTGCTTGACGAGAAGTGGGCTGAAGCCAGAAAAAAGTTCAGCGAAGTGTTGTCGAAGTACCCCAAAAGCAAGTATTCGGCCGAGGCTCTGTACTGGACGGCTTATTCCTGGAAGTATAGCGACAAGAAGAAAGCCATTGAAACGTACAAGTCATTTATGAAACAATATCCCACGAGTAACTACTACGATGATGCATCGGGCGATCTTGGACGGTTGGAGAATCCCGTTGTGCCGCGGCCGGACCGTTTTGCGCCACCCCAGGCAGGGTATGCTGTAACGGCGCCGGAACTCGCCCGCGCAGCGGCAACAATCAGCGAGGCTGCATCGACGTATGGGGTTGTTCATGACGCTCATATCTACCCTGAAGGAAAAGCCGATGATCCGGAAGTACGGATGAAGGTCGAGGCATTTCAAGCGCTCATCCGATCGAACAAGGATGAAAAGACGTTTGAACTCGTAAGGGAGACGCTCCTTGATCCAAAGCAGCCCTATCGCTTGCGCGAAACCGCTCTGTATGCACTGAGGCAATTCGAAAAGAAGGATCTCTCAGACCTCTATTTACAGGTCATGAAAAGCGATACGAGCAAGCTGCTGACTCAAAACATCATCTATCAACTAGGGTTCTATGCCGAACGTGGAGATGAGAAGATTATCGACGTACTTAAACAGACGGCTCTCGATTCCAACCAGGATCGACGCCTCCGGGAGGCATCCCTTCAGGCGCTTTGCGCTGCGAAGCGACCCGATCTGCTAAACTTCTACGCTGAAGTCGCGAGGAATGACGTCGATTTACATGTGAGACAGTCAGCACTGTATCAAATTGCTCAATCAGGTTCTGCAAATGAAGATACGGCCTATAAGCTCCTTAGCGAATTTGCATTGGACAAAAGCCAGGGCCGGGAATTTCGTGAAGCTGCCCTGTCATCACTGGGGTCTATGAGGGGAAACAAACCTGCAGAGTTGTATCTCCAAGTCGCCAGGACCGACCCCGATGAACGGATTCAAGAGATGGCGCTCTACTTGTTCGTCGGTTCCGGCAAGAGTCAGCCGGAAAAGGTATCGTCAACTCTCAAAGAGATTGTTCAGGATCGCAATCGGTCGTGGTCAATGCGAGAGGCCGCGATGAACAACCTTGTTCGAATCGATGGTGACGAAGCATTGAAGCTTCTCGTTATGGTCGCCAAGACGGATCCAGAGGAGCGGATCAGACTATCTGCCATCAACTTCATAGGCTATCTTGGTAGAACCAAGGCGAAATCGCTGCTCACCTTAATCTCTTTGTTCGAAACCCTCCCCAAAAATCAGATGAACTCCGTTCAAAGCCTGATGTACGCAATTGCGTCGATAGGAAACGACGAGGCAGTTGATTTTCTTGGTAGGTTGGCCAAGACCCATGAGAATCATGAAGTGCGTCGGATTGCGATCCAGTACCTGGGAAATATCGGCGGCGAAAAGGCAAGGACGGTTTTGGTCGATATACTGAAAGGAAGGTAATCCGCTACTCGGGGATGGGACATTAGTCCATGAAACCTGGACCGTGTCCCACCTCCCGCTAGTTTGCACTCCCGTTGTACAGACTCTGCAGCGGATCTCTTCTGGATCAACGGATCCGCGCCATGCGTCCCCGTTCCTGTCTTCAGATTCCACCGCCCGCTTTCCATCTTTCTCAATCGTCAGGTGAATAGCCATTATACCGCGAACAGGTACTACGCGTAAGATCTCCAGGGTGGCTGAACCGAGGGTGGTTGCGGGCTTCTCCCAGAGTCGGCGAGGTAGCGCCCGGGGCCTTTCCGAAGATCTTTCCATACAACCTTTTCCGCTTCGCGCAGGTCTAACAAGAATCTGACACAAACGGGAACGCTAGAGGAGAGCTTCATATGCGCATTCGTTGGACCCAGGTAGTACTGTGTATGCTTGGCTGTTTCGCTTATCTGCAATCTCAGACTCCAACACCGCCAACCAAGATCTCGGCTGAACGGGTTCGGGAGGCGATGACGATTGATGGAAACCTTTCGGAGCAAGTCTGGCAAGGCCCGGGCTTAACAAATTTCACGCAGAGGCTGCCCAATGAGGGATATCCTCCCTCACAGAAGACTGAAGTGTGGCTTGCGTACGACGATGAAGCGCTCTACGTCGCGGCGAGGATGCACGACACTGCCCCCGACTCGATCATTCAGGTACTCGGACGCCGCGATGCTGACATGACGGCGGACTGGTTGAAATTCTACATCGACCCATATCATGACAGAAGGAGCGGATTCTACTTTAACCTGAGCGCTGCGGGCACGATGCAGGACGGGACGCTCTATAACGATGATTGGGATGACGATTCCTGGGATGGAGTTTGGGAAGGGAGAGCCCGGATCGGCAAGGATGGATGGACGGCGGAAATGCGCATTCCTTTCTCGCAACTCCGGTTCCATCCCGCCGAGAAGTATGTGTGGGGAGCGAATTTTAGCCGCAGCATCGGACGGGCAATCGAGAAAGACTACTTAGTCTACACGCCCCAAAAAGAGAGCGGATTTGTGTCGCGATTCATCGATGTCATTGGAATCGAGAAGATTGCACCACCAATGAACATTGAAGTGCTTCCCTATGCGACATCACGCGCAGAGTATTCTCAACGTCCTCCTGGAGATCCATTCAATGATGGCTCCAAATACTCTCCCGGAATAGGTGCCGATTTCAAGATCGCTCTCGGTTCGGGTCTCACGGTCAACGGAACCATCAATCCTGATTTCGGCCAGGTTGAAGTCGATCCAGCGGTGGTGAACCTGAGCGACGTCGAGACATTCTATCAGGAGAAACGACCATTCTTCGTCGAGGGAGCCAACGTATTCCAATTCGGGCAGGGAGGTTCGAACAACTTCTGGGGATTCAACTGGGGAAATCCCAATTTCATCTATAGCCGGCGAATCGGCCGAGCTCCCCAAGGAGGAATCCCATCCCATGATTTCGTTGAAATGCCCCTCGGCACGCACATTCTCGGTGCTGGGAAGATCACCGGGAAGGTGGGCGATGACTGGAATGTGGGCATGATCCACGCGGCCACTTCCAGGGAATACGCGAATATCCAGACCTCTGGCAGGCAGGAAGAATTTGAAATCGAACCATTGACATACTACGGGGTCGGTAGGGTGCAGAGAGATTTCGATGACGGGAGACAAGGAATCGGGTTCTTGACGACGTTCACGAACCGGTTTTTTTCTGACAGAAGGCTTCAGGACGCGGTCAACAGCCGAGCGCTGGTTGGCGGGATTGACGGATGGCAGTTCCTTGATTCAGCGAAGACCTATGTGGTGACAGGCTGGGGGGCTTTCACTTCTGTGAGCGGTAGTCAGTCGAGGATCACTTCCTTGCAGCGGGGTTCACGCCACTACTTTCAGCGTCCGGGGCTCTCTCAGTTTCAGGTGGATAGTGGGGCGACGAGTCTTTCCGGGTACGCTGCTCGATTCACATTGAACAAACAAAAAGGTGCGATGCAGCTCAACGCTGCTGTCGGATTGATTAGCCCGGGATTTGATGTTGACGACCTTGGATTCTCCTGGCGAACGGACGTTGTGAATTACCATATAGTGTCCGGGTACAAATGGACAGATCGGACCGAGTTCTACAATAATGTTCGGTTCGATGTGGCGGCCTTTGGAAGCAACGACTTTGGAGGGAATAAGATCTGGCAAGGGTATTTCTTCAGGTGCAACATCGAGTTCCCGAATTTCTATGAGTTCTCATTGATCCACGCCTACAATCCCTATACAATTGACACGCGCTCCACACGAGGCGGCCCGCCAATGCTGAATCCAATAGGGAGGGAATGGGACATCAACGTCGGGACAGATAGCCGTAAATCGGTTGTCATGAATATGTCCGCGTTCACGTATCTCGGAGGCGGTGGTGAGCAATTCCAAGGGGGATTGGAGATTGAATTCAAGCCCCTCCCGAATATCCTCCTGTCACTGGGGCCTGACTTCAGCAGAAATCTGAATCAGGCTCAATGGGTCGGGTCGTATAGCGATCCCACCGCCGTCCAAGCAGACGGCACGCGTTACGTGTTTGCTGATTTCGATCAGAAGACCATATCCGCAAACATCCGCCTCAACTGGACATTCTCGCCACAATTGAGCCTGCAATTCTTCCTCCAACCTCTACTCTCGTCGGGGAATTATCGCGACTTCAAACATTTCGCAAAGCCAAGGACTTTCGAGTTCGGCACATATGGCAGGGGCGGTTCAACGATCACGCTCAATCAGGACGGGACAGGGTATTCGGTTGATGCGGATGGAGCCGGACCAGCTCCGGGCTACTCATTTAGCAATCCCAACTTCAGCTTCGCCTCCCTCAGGGGAAATGCGGTCCTGAGATGGGAATACCGTCCAGGATCTGCTCTCTATCTCGTCTGGACTCAGACCAGGTCGGACAATGAGGCGGTGGGCGAATTCCGGTTTGGTCGCTCGATGAACAGGTTGTGGGAAATCAAGGGTGACAACATCTTTATGCTCAAATTCACATATTGGTGGTCACCGTAAGTTTTGATCGAACAAGCCACTCCACGCATCACCATTGCCGGACAAACATCTTGCCCGGCAACTGCCTCACGAGTCCCTTGAATTCGAGAGAAAGGAGATTGACGAGCGCATCTGCCGTCGATGTCTCTGCGAGTTCGGAAATTGTGTCAATCTGTACCGGCTGGTCCCCCAAGATGTTGAGGACGTTTCTCTCAAATAGCGTCAATTCAACAGGTGGGTCAATCGCACGCTCCTTCTTGAGAAGATGACGCATCTGGGGTCCAAGTTCTTCAAGAATGTCCTGCACCCGCTGCACCAACTTCGCCCTCCCTTCCCGGATCAGCTTGTTCGGCCCGGCACTCCGCTTCTCGGTAATATTGCCGGGTACTGCGAAGACTTCGCGGTTCTGATCGAGAGCTGTTGACGCAGTTATCATCGCTCCTCCATCCTCACCCGATTCTACAATCACAGTTCCAAGCGAAAGACCGCTTATGATGCGATTGCGCCGCGGAAAATTCGTTGCATCGGGTTTCGCCCCCATCGGGAATTCGGACACGACAGCTCCTTGTTCCGCGATGGCTTCGAGGAGCTTTCGGTTCTCCGGCGGATAAGGAACGTCAAGCCCGGAACCAATCACCGCGATGGTCCGACCTTTCGACTTCAATGCGGTTTGATGCGCTTGCGTGTCGATGCCACGGGCGAGACCGCTCACGACGGTCAGCCCGAGCTCGACCAATTCCCGCGCAAATATTTCGGCAGTCATTTGGCCGTACAGAGAGGGGTGCCTTGTGCCCACGATGGCTATTGAATTCTTGTCATTGGACATGAAATGCCCGAGCATGTACAGAAGCGCGGGAGGATCATATGTTTTCTTCAGGAGATCAGGATACTCGCTGTCCCAGATGGTCAGAATTCTTCCCCCGATCCTGTTGAGCCGCTTGAGTTGCTCGTCCGCGAACTTCTCGCCTCCTTTGTTATGAACGATATTCGACGCCAGCTTCTTGTCGATGCCTGGCACCCTGATGAGATCGCGTGGTGATGCCTTCAGGATGGCGGAGGGATCGTGGAAGTGCGTAATAAGAGCCCGGATCTTATGAGGGCCGATCCTCGGCACGGAGGAGAGTGTTAGGAGATCTCGAACCTTGAACATGATCAGTTGATCGTTGGACGGAAAGGACGCGGTCAAGATTGGTGAAGCAGGGGAAATGCAGGAACGGAGGCAAAACCGGAACCGGCCCGGTTTGTCAGGTTTGCCGGATTTCGCTGATGAAGGTAGCGACCAGCTCGTCTGCTTTCGCTTTTTGAGGGGCTTCTGCGATGATGCGTATGATCGGTTCGGTATTCGACTTGCGGAGATGAACCCAGTATTCCGGGAAGTCGAGCTTCAGGCCATCGGTTGTTGTGACCTTGCCTTTGGCGCTGTACTTGTTCTGAAGTCGCGAGAGGACATCGTCCGGGTTTAGAGTCCCCAGATCGACTTTCCCCTTCGTGATGGAGTACTGCGGAAGGCTTTGTTTGAGTTCGGAAACGGTGCCGCCAAATTCTGCAAGATGCTGGAGTGTCAACCCGATGCCCACCGGCGCATCTCTTCCGATGTGAGAAGCCGGGAGTATGACCCCGCCGCTTCCTTCACCGCCGACGATTGCACCGACTTCCTTCATTTTCTTCGCTACGTTGATCTCTCCGACTGGAGTCCGTATGAGCTCTGCACCAAATCGCGCACAAATGTCGTCGATCGCCCGTGTGGTAGAGAGGTTGACGACAACGCGGGGCGTTTGCGATTGTCGATTTGCGATACTCGACTTGCTCAACGACTCTTTCTCCAGGACAAACTTTACCACGCTGGCAATGGTATATTCCTCGCCGATCGGTTCCCCCTTTTCATCGATGAGGACCAAGCGGTCGACATCAGGGTCAACGGCGATCCCGAGATCTGCGTGCTCCTCTTTGACGCGGTCGGAGAGGCCAGAGAGGTTTTCCGGTATTGGCTCAGGAGTGTGGGAGAAAACACCTGAGACGTCGCAATTCATCTCCACCACATCGCAGCCGAATTCCCTCAGCAGCTTTGGGATCATCACACCTCCAGCTGCATTGACGCAATCCACGACAACCCGAAACCTGCCTTTTCGTACCTTCTCCACATCGATATAGGGAAGAGAGAGGACATTGTTGATATGCCTGTCGATCATGCCGGGATCAGAAGTGTGTTTCCCCTGTCTGTCCCACGCAGAGTAGCTCCTCGGCTGCTGTTCAGCGATAGACCAGAATGCATGGTTCTCATCGGCGTCGAGAAAAAGTCCTGTCGAAGACATGAATTTCAAGCCGTTCCATTGCATCGGGTTATGGCTGGCCGTGATGGCGATGCCGCCGGCTGCTTTGTTCATCTCGACGGTAAGCGCAACAGTAGGTGTTGGGCAGACCCCGATCCCAATGACATCGCAGCCCATCTGAGACAATGTCGACGAGACGATATGTGCGATGCTCTTTCCGGTGATTCTCCCATCCCGCCCGATGACAATCGTCCCGCGATTGCAGTATTGCGCGAAGGCCGAGGCATATTTCACGACCGTCTCTGGCGTGAGACTGCTTCCGACGATACCGCGAATTCCTGAAATACTGACCATCAAAGACATTGCCGATTCATCCCCGTTCTATGATGCGAATGTAAGAAATGAGGCCTCCAGAAGCAAGGAAAGCCTCGAGGCTTCGCTTGGCGTTTCGGTTGCTTGAATGTTTTGCTCTGCATCATTACCTTGTTCCAAAGGATCCGGGGTGAGACACATGCAACTAAGTGTTGCTGATAAGGAAGAGCTCCTGAGAATTGCGAGGGCATCAATTGCCTCGGTGCTGAGTGATCGACCCGGCGAACGAAGCGATCAGAGTGGAGCTTCGTTGAGGGAGCATTGCGGAGCTTTTGTCACCCTCCATCTTCACGGCGAGCTGCGCGGTTGCATTGGGTACATTGAAGCCCAATTCCCTCTGCTCGAAACCATCGAAGAAGCTGCGGTCAAGGCGGCGGTCGAAGACCCCAGATTCCCTCCCCTGACTGCCGAAGAATTCGAGGACGTTGAAATAGAGATCTCGGTTCTTTCCCCTCTGCAGAAAACCTCGAGCGTCGATGAAATTGAAGTAGGAAAGCACGGGCTCGTGATTGATGCAGGATACACGCGCGGTCTTCTGCTTCCACAGGTGGCAACCGAATACGGGTGGGGAAGGGAGCAATTCCTCTCCCAGACGTGCCGCAAAGCGGGATTGCCAGTTGATGCCTGGAAGAAGAAGGGGATCACAATCTATAGCTTCACATCGGACGTGTTCTCAGAGGCTGAGATGTTCCGGAAAGGTCACTGAAAAGAGGAGACTATGTCCCGAGTCAGAAAACCTGCGGTTGCCGGATCGTTCTATGACGGGGACCCCGGACGTTTGAGCCACCAAGTTGACCTGCTCCTTACGCAGGCTGAGGACAAGGACTTAAAGGGGGCGATTCGCGCATTGGTTTCTCCGCATGCCGGATACATGTATTCGGGGCTAGCGGCGGCTGTCGGATACAAGGCGTTGCGGGGTTCCACCTATGACGCCGTATTGATGGTGGGACCCAGCCATCGGGAGTCTTTCGACGGTGTGTCGATCTATCCTGGTGATGCTTATCGAACGCCTCTTGGAGATGTACCTATTCACAAGGAGATCCGTGCCGCCCTCGCGGCGCAGTCTCCGGTGTTTGTACTGTCTGATGTCGGGCATCGCAGCGAGCATTGCCTCGAAGTTCAGCTCCCGTTTCTTCAGAAAGTTCTGGGAGAATTCACTTTCGTGCCGATGATTGTCGGCAATCAAAGCAAAGAGATCTGCCTTTCGCTTGGGACCGCAATCGCCGAAGTGGCACGGGGGAAGAACATCCTTCTTGTGGCCAGCAGTGACTTGTCGCACTACCATCCATACAACACCGCCGTGAGTCTTGATCGCCGCGTGATAGACCAGGTCGAATCCTTCGATGAACTCGCCCTGATGGAACAAATTGAAACCGAGCGTGTTGAGGCTTGTGGTGGAGGGCCTGTGGTGTCTGTAATGCACGCTGCAAAGCTCCTCGGTGCGAATCGATCGCAGGCTCTTTTCTACTGCAATTCCGGAGACATAACCGGCGACAAAAGCGCCGTCGTCGGCTACCTTTCTGCTGCGTTTCTTCAGGTCCACTAAGGCGTGAGCCGCCGCATCCTGACTGACGCGGGTGCGCGTGGCTTGCCGTGAGGAATTGCTTCTCCTGCTCACAATCTCGTCTCGGATCGGCAAACAATTCATTTCCAGGTCCGATCGGTCCAGACGTTCTCCCTCAGGCCTGAACTCGCCGTGTACGCCCAGAGCTTTGAATCAATCCCAGAGCGAACGATGAGCCGCGAGAATCTTCTCAGTTCCATAAGAGGAGAAAATTTCGTATTATTTTCTTCAGCACAAATGCTCGACCTGCACGACGGGCAAGCCCATTGATGAGGATTCTGACGAAAACTGAATGATAGTAGATTATCATACGCACAACAGGCTCTGCAGACACGCACAAGGAGATCTCGAAGAGTATGTACAGGCAGCAATTCGGCTCGGGTTGGATGAAATCGGGTGCTCGGATCACGGCCCGCTTCCAGGTAACTATGATGCCCGCCATCGGATGACGGTGGAGGAGTTCTATGCTGACTACGGCCCGGCGGTCTCGGAAATGACTGAGAAGTACGCCAGGAAGATTCGAATCAGGCGTGCAATCGAAATCGACCATCTCGTTTGGGCCACCGATTGGAATCAGAAGTTCATCACCGAAAACGATTTTGATTTCGTGCTAGGATCGGTTCACTTTGTCGGACCATTAGGCCAAGAAAAACCTCTTTTCGGTCCCGAGTATGGGCAGCATGAACTCGAGTCGCTCTACGAAGGCTACTATCTGGCGATTGCCGATTCGGCAAAGTCGGGAATGTTCGATATCATATCTCACTGTGATATCGTCAAGAAATTTGGGCCATGCACCAGCAAACGCGTTGACGAGTTGACCAGAGAGGCAATGACCCAGATCAAGAAGGCTGGCATTTGCATTGAGATCAACACGTCAGGGCTGCGGAAACCTGAAAAAGAGACTTATCCAGGCGAGGGTATTCTGTCGATCGTCCGGGAATTGCACATTCCCCTCACTATCGGCTCCGATGCGCATACGCCGGAGGATGTCGGCCGGGATTTCGACGCCATTGTCGATCTCATGGAGGCCTATGGCAGAGGCAAGATTTCAGTTTTCGACAAACGACAGCGGACCGAAGTGAAGATCTCCAGACTGAGCCAGAACGGCACCAGGTAGTCACAACACGATTGCGAGGCAATGCGATGGGGTACCAGACATTGTTGGTAGAGAAGCGAAACCGGATCGCGTTCGTTACAATCAATCGGCCGGACAAACTTAACGCCCTCAACGCACAAGCCAAAACGGAATTGAAGGCGGCGTTTGAGGGAATCAGGGATGACTCGGAAGTCGATGCGGTTGTTCTCACCGGGGCTGGTGAAAAGGGCTTTGTAGCAGGAACGGACATCAAGGAGCTGACACAGCTCGATGAGCAGTCAGGGAAGTCCTTCTCAGAAGGGGGACAAGCTGTTTTCAACCTAATCGAGAATCTTGGAAAGCCTGTCATTGCCGCAGTAAACGGCTATGCACTCGGTGGTGGGACTGAGCTTGCCCTCGCTTGTCATATCCGCATAGCTTCTGAGAATGCAAAATTTGGCCAGCCAGAGGTCAATCTTGGGATAATCCCGGGTTATGGGGGAACCCAGCGCCTTGCCCGTCTCGTTGGAAAAGGAAGAGCTCTCGAGATGATCCTCAGCGGAGATCAGATCGACGCTCAGGAGGCTCTTCGTATCGGACTCGTCAACAAAGTCGTCCCTTTGCCGGACCTCTTGAAGACTGCTGAGGCTTTGGCGGCAAAGATTATCAGCAAAGGACAGATGGCAGTAAAGCTCGCTCTCCAGTCAGTGAATGCGACGCACGGACTTTCATTAGCGGCTGGTCAATCGCTGGAAGCCGAGCTGTTCGGTCGCTGCTGCAAATCGGAAGATTTCAAAGAGGGCATCACCGCGTTCCTGGAGAAAAGGAAACCGATCTTTAAGAACAAGTAGTGGAGTGGAGGGTGTGACGAAAGACGTGAGACATAGGTTGTAGCCCGAAATTCATTTCGGGGCTGGTGTCAACTACATCTGAACTTGAAACTTTCAACTCAAAACTTGAAACTCTAAACTCACAACTCAGAACCGAACTATCATGAGTCAACCGAAAAACACGGCAACCGACCAATCGAAAATAATGGAGAAGATTGTCTCCCTGGCCAAACGGAAGGGTTTCGTCTATCAGTCGAGCGAAATATATGGCGGCCTGAATGGATGCTGGGACTACGGACCGCTCGGGGTGGAGATGCTCAACAATCTCAAGCGACAATGGTGGAAGAGCATGACGTATCGCGAGAACATCGAGGGCATCGACGCGAGCATCCTGATGCACCCGCGGGTATGGGAGGCGTCCGGCCACGTGGAGAACTTCACAGACCCGATGGTCGATTGCAAGGGCTGCAAATCCAGGTATCGCCTCGATGTCCTCTTCGAGGATATGTCGGTGAAGCGAAAGAAAGAGGCCTTGCGGGAGATCGAGCCGGGGAAATTTGAAGGGCAGATCAAAGATGAGTTGGTCATCGAGGAATTCGCGAAGCGTGTCGCGACAGACGCAGATGCTGCGAAGATGGTGGCGGTTCTCTCCTGTCCTAATTGCGGCAACAAGGGTACATTTACGGAGGCCCGCAAGTTCAATTTGATGTTCAAGACATTCGTCGGACCTGTCGAGGATTCTTCCGCGGTCGTGTTTCTTCGCCCTGAGACAGCTCAGGGGATTTTTGTGAACTTCCTGAATGTCCAGTCAGCAGGAAGATTGAAGATCCCGTTTGGCATTGCTCAGATCGGCAAGGCGTTTCGAAACGAAATCAACACGAAAAACTTCCTTTTCCGGACCCGTGAATTCGAACAGATGGAGATGCAGTTCTTTGTGAAGCCGGGGACAGATGATGAGCAGTTCGAGTACTGGCGTTCCGAAAGGATGAAATGGTTTGTCGGGCTGGGCATGAAGGCGGAAAAACTCCAATGGCATCAACACCCGAAGGACAAACTGGCCCATTATGCCAAGGACGCATACGACATCGAATACCAATTCCCGTTTGGGTGGGGCGAGATCGAGGGAGTCCACAACCGTACAGATTTTGACCTCTCCAGGCACGAGCAATACTCGGGCAAGAGTCTCAAGTACTTCGATGAGGTGACAAAAGAAAAGTTCACTCCCTTTGTCATTGAGACCTCGGCGGGAGCCAGCCGTTCATTTATGGCGTTCCTGGTCGATGCGTACAGTGAAGAAGAAGCTCCGTCGGCAGAAGGAGTGATGGAGACCCGCGTCGTTTTGAAACTCCATCCGAAACTGGCGCCGACGAAGGTTGCCATCTTCCCCCTGGTGAACCGCGACGGCATGCCGGAGATGGCGACGAAGATCGAGGCCGACCTGCGACAACATTTCCGTGTGTTCTATGACGACAGCGGAGCCGTTGGCCGACGGTATCGGAGACAGGACGAAGCCGGAACGCCGTTCTGCGTGACGGTCGACTCGCAAAGCCTCCAGGATCAAACTGTCACGGTTCGTGAGCGGGATTCGATGAAGCAGGACCGAATTGCCGCTGCTGCCTTGCGCTCATATATCGCTGAGAGGTTGATGTAACTTGCCTCCCGAAGGGTACCCCAGCCGACATACTGCGTACTCACTGCGATTGCAGCAGTACTGTGCATTTCTCCTGTTGTTCCTCATCTCATCGCCGGCGAAAGGTCAATGGATTGAAGATCCGGCGGTCGATGCCCGGGTTCAGCGAGGCATTGACTGCATCTACAACATCGAATTCGAGAAGGCGGACAAAGAATTTGAGGAGGTCGTGCGCCTGGCGCCGGATCATCCCGCGGGGCATTTCTTCCAGGCAATGACAGAATGGTGGAGGATCCTGAGCAATTTCGATGATGAGTCCCGCGACAAAGGGTTCTACGCTATGCTTGACAAAGTCATCGATATGTGCGAGAAGCGACTCGACGAGAATGAGAATGATGTCACCGCGCTCTTTTTCAAAGGCGGTGCCGTCGGTTTCAGGGGAAGACTAAGGGCAAACAGGGGAGCGTGGCTGCTGGCTGCGAACGATGGTCTGGTGGCCCTGCCGGCTGTGAGGAAGGCCAACAAGCTCGAGCCGGCGAACTATGATGTTCTTCTCGGGATGGGCATCTACAACTACTACGCTGATGTCGTGCCGAGCCAGTACCCTGTGGTCAAGCCATTAATGATTTTCCTGCCGAGCGGGGAGAAGAAGAAGGGATTGGAGCAGCTTGAACTCGCTGCCCGGAAGGCCCGGTATGCGAAGGTGGAGGCGACGTACTTCCTGTTGCAGACCTACTTCTCCTACGAAAAGCAATACGTGCGGGCACTCGAGCTCGCCCGTGAGCTTCACAGCAAGTATCCGAAGAATCCGCTTTTCCATAGAATGTATGGACGGTGTTACGTGAGCCTCGGGTATTGGGCGGAGGCGTTCGAAATTTTCAACGAAGTCGAGGGACGGTTCCGGAATCACCAGGCCGGGTACGATGACTACGACGCGAGGGAAGCTTATTATTACATCGGTCGCCACTATTTTCTAGCCAGTCGATTTGAAGAATCGCTGAAGAACCTCTATCGGTGTGACGAGATCTCGAGGAAGACAGACAAGAACGGGTCCTCCGGCTTTATGTCGATGGCGAATCTCACGATTGGAATGATCTACGATCTTCAGAAAAAGCGCGGTTCAGCGCTCGCACAGTATCAGAAAGTGCTGAACATGAAAGAGTACGAAAACACGTACAGAGAAGCTCGCCGTTTCATGGAAAAGCCATACTCGAGGGCTCAATGATCGTCCAAACGTTTCTCTTCGGACTTGCAGCAGCATTTGCCGAGATTCTTGGCGGCAGTCTTATCTATTTCGGGAAATCGTGGCCGAGGCGGGTGCAGGAAACATTGCTGGCGTTGGGGGCCGGATTCATACTCGCTCTGGTGTTCCTGAAACTCGTGCCGGAGAGCATTCGGGCAATTGGTGACACCGCGATGCTGTACTGTGTCCTGGGGTTTGCCACGATCCATTTCTTCGAACACACCATCGTCGGCCATTTCCACTTCGGTGAAGAGACGCACAGCGATGTGATGGTGTCGAAGGTGGCCAGCCTGTCCGCTTTCTCAGGGCTGTTTGTACACGCTTTCTTTGATGGTTTTACCATTTCCATTGGAATGCAGTTCGACTTCGGGATCGGGGTTCTCATCTTTCTCGCTGTGCTCTTGCACAAGTTCCCTGAGGGGCTCACCATCGGATCAATTGTTATTGCTGCGGGTTATTCTCGGAAAGCGGTGATGTTGTCAACTGTAGGATTGGCTGCGGCGACAATGCTCGGTGTCTGCACGCTCTTCATATTTCAGGGGATAGGTGTTGAAGCGATCGGAGCCGGATTCGCTTTCTCGGCCGGCGTTGCTGTGTACGTGGGCGCGAGTGATCTCATCCCGGAGATCAACAAATCGAAAGACCGGATTCCTCCGCTGGTGGTGTTCGCGGGTATGATTCTTTTCTACCTGAGCGACAGGATTCTGGAAAGCTTGGTTCGGTGACGGTTTGCGTGTGCGTTAAAGGGCAGGTCTAGAGGCTCATACCGACGGAAATCCTGTGCAGACTCCCGATCTTGCCGTAGGAGTTGAACGCATAGTCGAATACATATTCACCAAGAAGTATCCCCCCTCCCAGCGATATCCCCGCAAGTCCAGCACTCGTCCCAAGCTTCAGTTCCTTCCGTTGGTGGTTGTTGTATCCCACCCGCAGCCGGACTGATTCGCTCATCAGGAACTCGGCTCCGAAAGAGAAGGCGCTGAAATGATCCAGGACCTTGTCCTGTTTGTCAGTTAGCCGGTGGAAGTTGAAATTCAGGAGAACAGGGAGGTGTTCGGGGCGCTTGGTGATGCCGATGTTCACATCCAAGGGCAGCGATTCCTTGATCCCGGAATAGGATTTCAATTGCGTGCCAAGGGTCAGGACGCTTGCTCCGATGGTAATGTTCTGTGACGGGATCTGGTAGAGGATCCCTGCATCGATTGCAAGACCGGATGATTTGAACTCAGCGATGGACGAGTAAATCAGTTTCACGTTGAGGCCGACGCTGGTCACGTCGTCGATGGAACGGCCGACCCCTACCACGACGGCGAGGTCACGGGCACCGAATGTTCCGAGTGTGTTCATCGACTCGTCGGTCTCATTGAAGGACCCATAATCAACATAGATGATTCCGCCGGCCACGGTTCCGATCCCCTCGAAGTCGCGGGTGTACGAGAGATATCCCCCGTTCACGTCCATCAAATGTTTGAGGAAACCGGCAGAGCCTTTGGATTGGGTGAGAGTCGTCAGAGCGCCCGGGTTGTAGAAAAGCAGGTTCGGGTCGTTGGTCATCGAGACAAAGCTTCCGTTGAGTCCGGCGGCCCGCGCCCCAACATCGTTGCGGAGGAAACTGTATGTCCCTTTTTCCTGCGCGAAAGTCGCGGCAGCGAAGAAGCAGAGAACAAGAAAGGAAGCCCGGAGGTGTTTCATCATCATCAATCTACCCAAATCGCTGCAGAATTTCAAGGATTCTGCAGGAGAGTTTCCCTTCGGTCCCGTAGCGGATGCGGAAAATTGCCGTTGCAGTTTTGAACAAATACTGCTACATTATAGAACAATTGAGAATGTAAAACTGGAGAGTTCGATGAAGCCTGGAATACACCCTGACTATAAAAAAACGCTCGTTACCTGTGTCTGCGGCAACACATTCGAGACGCGCTCAACGACTGGAAATCAGCACATAGAAATCTGTTCGAATTGCCACCCCTTCTATACCGGGAAACAGAAACTCGTTGACTCCGCTGGCCGGATCGAGAGGTTCAACCGGAAATACGGAAAGAAAGCTGTGGCCGATGCGCCGGCGGAAGCCGCACCCGCGGCAGAAGCAGCTCCCACGGCATAGGTCAACATTGAGGTTTTACGCATGAGTGTGCGGAATGTAATCGACAGATGCATTCCGCATTTTCTTTTCTTGCCGAACGCAAGAATCCATCAAATAATCAACAGACGATGCAAGACCCGCTCCGAATGAGCATTGACGGCGATACATCTAACCTGTACCGGGGACCGCGGGGGACCGCTGTCAAGATCCTCAACCGGGTCGACCGATCCGACGCGTACCTTGACCGGCTCCTCGAGACGGAAATGCGGAACACCGAGATGAACGAACTCGACAAGGGGCTGATGAATGAGATCGTCACGGGCATCGTACGGTGGCAGATGAAGGTGGACTGGGTTCTGACCGGTTTCTTCCATGGCAATTTTACCAAGGCTGAAACAAACATCAAGAACGCCCTGCGAGTTGCCGTTTATCAAATCCTCTTCCTTGACAAGGTGCCGCACTCTGCGGCAGTGAATGAATCGGTTGAATTCATCAAGCGACTCAGAGGCCAGAAGGTCGCCGACCTGGTCAACGGCGTGCTACGGAATATCGTTCGGAACCTTGAGAATATCCGTTACCCCGATCCCAATGAGGACAAGATACAGCACTTGGCGGTTGTCGAGTCACACCCGAACTGGATAGTCAAACGCTGGGTGACGCGATATGGCTATGATGAAGCGAAGAAGCTCCTCGCGGCGAACAACGAGCGCCCCGACCTGACCCTGCGTGTTAATCGTCTGAAGATCGACTTCAATTACTTCTTGAACCAACTGGAGCAGCATCAGGTTCAATTTGCGAAGTCTGAATACCTCGACTTCTTCGTTCGGGTCAAGCACATGGCCGGGATCGGAGGATCGGAGATGTTCAAGCTGGGCTTTTTCGTTGTGCAGGATGAAAGTGCGGGGATTGCGGTACAGCTGCTTGATCCGAAGCCGGGAGATCGTGTAATCGATATGTGCGCAGCGCCAGGTGGCAAAACGACGTTTATCGGCGAAATGATGAAAAATGTGGGTGAAATCGTAGCCATCGACCGGTACGAGACACGGCTGAATCTGGTGAAGAGTGCTTGTCAGAGACTTGGCATTGCCAACGCGCATTTTATTGCATCGGATGCGGCCACGATTCAAACTGCACCGGCGGAGAGAGTCTTGGTGGATGTTCCCTGTTCCGGATTGGGGGTCCTTTCCAAGAAACCGGATGCGAAATGGAAACGCGAACCTGAGGATCTGATCAGACTTGTCCAAACCCAGAAAGCCATTCTTGAGAACGCAGCCAAGCACGTCAAGCCCGGAGGCGTTTTGGTTTACAGTACTTGCACGACTGAACCTGAGGAGAACTTCGACCTAATCACGAATTTCTTGGCGAACTACCCTGAATTCACAATTGATAACGCGAGCCAATTCGTGAAATCTCGCATTGTCACTCCAGAGGGATATGTCGAAACGTTTCCCCACCGCCATTCGATGGATGGGTCATTCGCCATCAGATTGACGAAAGCTCCCTAAGAGACCACAGCTTCAAAGTACTTTCCTTCCAGCGTTTTTCTCTCTATATTCACACGGCGTTTGATGCCTGATGCGAGCTCGTCAGGACAAAGGCAAAGAACCGCGTTTTTCCTTTCCCGTCGACCAATCACCGAGGAGCACTGCAATGAAACGGCTCATCACTGTCCTTGCCGGCATCACTGGATTCTTGATGTTCTTGCTTATGGTTGCAGATCCTCATGGCGGCAGAGGGAGAACTTCGTCCGATCCCTTCGCTTCGACGTTCTCGATTGTTGCCATCGATATGAACACAGGTGACGTTGGCGTCGCAGTCCAATCGAAGTTCCCGAACGTCCGTCCGATTGTCCCATGGGCTGAAGCCGGTGTTGGAGCAATCGCCACGCAGTCGTTTATCAATGTTTCGTATGGCCCAAAAGGGTTGGCGCTGCTTCGTAACGGCGCGACTGCAGAGGAAGCGCTGAAGATCCTGATAGCGAACGACACGAACCGCGACGTTCGTCAGGTGGGAGTTGTGGATACGAAGGGTAATTCTGCGAGCTGGACCGGCAAGGAGTGCTTTGACTGGGCCGGAGGCATCACTGGCTTGAACAGTGGTGGGAAGGGAGTGGTCATCACTGGGAATGGATTCGCGGCGCAGGGAAACACACTTGTTGGCAAAGAGACTGTAGAAGCCCTGGCGAAGTCGTTCCAGGAGACGAAAGGGACACTCGCGGACAAACTCGTGGCCGCAATTGTTGCAGGAGGGAAGGCCGGCGGCGATCGCAGGGGAGAGGAGTCTGCTGCCCTTCTTGTGAAGCGAAAGGGGGCCGGATACGACGGGACGACGGATGATCTCATCGACATCAGCATCTACGACCACGCCAAACCGCTGCTGGAACTTGAACGTCTCTATCTTTTGCACAAGCTGTACTACTTCCGTACAGATCCAAAGAATCTCATCAAGATTGACCCCATTCTCTGCAAAGAGCTCCAGACAATTCTCGGCAACAAAGCGTACAAAGGTTTCTTGTTCTATGATGGTCCCGTCAGCGGTATGTTTGACGCAAAAACGAAGAAAGCACTGCAGGATTTCATGGGATGGGAAAACTACGACATCCGAATTCGTGATGATGATCAGATTGACCGTGAAGTGCTGGACGATATCAGAAAGAACCATACAGAGTGGAAATCCAGGAAGAAGTGATGAAGCTGAATTTTTCGCTGTTCAAGAAGACGCTGCTTCGTCGAACAAACTGAAGGGATAGACAACGACAATGAGAGCGATCGTTAAACCAAAGCCGAGAGATGGGCAGGCATGGGCATCGGGGCTCCAGATTATCGACAAGCCCGAACCGAGGGTTGAGCAACCAAATGATGTGGTTATCCAGGTTGAGGCCGGAGCAATTTGCGGCACGGACGTAGGGATCTACAATTCGAAAGAGTCGCTGCGTGTGCAAATGAGCAGGGCAAAGACGGACCCAGTCACGGTTGGGCATGAGTTCAGTGGTAGAATTGTCGATGCCGGAAGGCAGGCTCGGAATCACCTGGCCCGCCTCGTTTTTCAGAAATCCAAGACGAATGCAAACCTCAGGAAGTTCCTGCATCGAAAAACTGCACGTTCCCTCGCCACGGAGAGCACGTTTCTGAAATTCCTTGGGAAGCAATTCTTCAGCACAGCCGAAATGCACGTGACATGCGGAACTTGCTACCAGTGTCGGCAGAGAGAATATCACGTCTGCCGGAACACGATCATCAAGGGCGTTCACGATGACGGCGCGTGGGCTGCCTTTGTCAAGGTGCCGGCTGAGAACGTTCGCCTCTTCTTCCAACGGGAAATCCCGTATGAAATCATCAGCTTCATGGACGCTCTGGGAAACGCCACGCACACCGTCATGGCCGCTCCCGTCAAGGATCGATCAGTGGTAGTTCTGGGATGTGGTGTCCAAGGGCTGATGGCTGTCGCCGTCGCGAAGTGGGCCGGCGCACGGCGCATTTATGTCACGGATGCGTCGCACGAGGAATTCTCGCATGAAAAGCTCGTCTCCCGCCGTTTTGCGCTCGCCAAGACGTATGGCGCCGACCACTGTTTCGATATGACTATCGCCGATGATCGTTCAGCATTTGTTGAGACGATCATGAGAGAGACGGACAAAACAGGTGTCGATGCCGCCCTGGAGATGTCAGGCAGTTATCGTGCCTACGAAGATGCGGCCCGTGTTCTCCGGATGGGGGGCACATTTTCCCTCCTGGGGATCCCGTCAGGGACGATGCAGGTGGATTTCGCGAAGAATATCATCTTCAGCGGCATTACGGTCCATGGGATCATCGGACGCCGCGTTTTCCAGACTTGGGATCAAATGGAGGAGTTGCTGAAAGCCGGACTGGCAAAGCAGCTTATGAAGACCGGTTTTGTCACTCACCAGCTCCCGCTTGAGCGCTTCGAAGAGGGCTTTGAAGCGATTCGTTCTGGCGATGCATACAAGGTTCTGTTCAAACCCTGAGAACCAATGGCGAGAACGCATTTTGAGACTGTAAATCGACGATGATCACAGGAGTCGGAACGGACATCGTTGAAATTGACCGTTTTAGAAACCTGGAACAGAAGGCGGAGTTCCTGGAGCAGGTTTTCACACACACCGAAATTCATAGCGCACCCAACGGGTCCTCTCAAGACACATTCTATGCGACGCTCTTCGCCGTGAAGGAAGCTATTTTGAAGGCGCTGGGATGCGGTCTGCAGCAAGGTTCCGTGTGGCGTGACATTCAAATCTCACACGATTGGAGTCCCCATCTGTCCGGTTTCCTGGGGCGACTCGCTGAAGAGAAATCGGTTTCAAAAATCCATGTTTCGCACGCACACGCAGGGAAAAGCGCCGTTGCCTTCGTTTTGATTGAAACCACCAATGAGGAGAAGATCCTATGAGCAACATCGGCTCCTATGAGACCAGACTCAGAGACTTCACTTGGAAGATGGCGGAAGAGGAGTTGGGGTACGGCAAAGACGGAAAATACAATCTCGGCTATTTCTGCAGCGATCGGATCTGTGAAATCGGGAATGGAACAAAAGTCGCGCTCGTCTGGGAAGGATTCACAGGTGAGGTCAGGAGATATACATACGATGATTTGAGAATCTACAGCAATTCGTTCGCGACGTTGCTCAGGCAGAATGGACTGCTGCCGGGTGATCGCATCTGCGTGTTTATGGATCGAATCCCCGAGCTGTACATCTCCTTCCTTGGTATTCTCAAGATGGGAGGCATCGTTCAGCCGCTTTTCTCTGCTTTTGGAGAAGACGCGCTCGCAATGCGTCTCGAAGATGCCAAGACAAAAGCCATTCTGACGACCCGCAAGCATCTTGGCAAGGTGAGGAGGATACGATCATCACTGCCGGAGTTGTCATTGGTTATCGTCGTTGATGCGGGCGAGAAGCCGTTGGAACAAGGTGAGATTGCCTTTTCGATGGAAAAGGCCGTGAAGAACGAGCACATTCAGATCGCTACGGTCGGTCCGGAAACGCCATCCGTGCTTCACTACACTTCAGGGACCACTGGCAGGCCGAAGGGAGCGTTGCATGTCCACTCCTCTGTTATCGCCCAGGCAATAACGACGAAATGGGTGCTTGACGTTCGCCCTGATGATATCTACTGGTGTACGGCGGATCCCGGCTGGGTGACGGGCACATCATATGGGATCATCGGCGCTTGGGCTAGCGGTATCACACAGGTTGTCCTGGACGCAGGATTCAGTGCCCATAAGTGGTACGCGTTCATTGAGAAGCACAGGGTGACGGTATGGTATTCAGCACCCACCGCTATTCGCTTGCTGATGAAGGAGGGTCTTGACCCGGTCAACAAGCATGATCTCTCTTCGCTCCGACATCTCGCCAGCGTCGGAGAGCCGTTGAACGCTGAAGCAGTCCTGTGGTCCGAGAAGGCCTACGGGAAGCCGTTCCACGACTCCTATTGGCAGACCGAAACAGGATCGATCGTCATTTCGAATTACCCCGGTATGAAGATCAAACCCGGCTCGATGGGTAAGCCCTTTCCGGGGATTACCGCAGCCATCCTCAATCCAAAGACCTTCGAGCCGATCAACACAGTTGGCACGGTCGGGCTGATCGGGCTGAAGCCAGGATGGCCATCGATGTTTCGGATGTATTGGAACAACAAGGAGACATACGACAAGAAATTCCAAAACGGCTGGTACATTTGTGGAGATCGATCGAGCATAGACAGTGAAGGTTACTTCTGGTTCGTTGGCCGTGACGATGACGTGATCAACACGGCGGGACACCTTGTCGGGCCGTTCGAGATCGAGTCGGCGCTTCTGGAACATCCCGCCGTCGCAGAATCTGCCGCGGTGGGCAAACCTGATCCGATCAATATGGAAGTTGTGAAGGCGTTTATTGCGCTCAAACCCGGGTTCGCAAAGAGCGAGGATCTGAGCATGGAAATCATGAACTACATTCGAAAAAGACTTTCACCGCTTGCCATGCCGCAGGAAATCGAATTTGTCGATTCGCTTCCCAAGACCAGAAGCGGCAAGATCATGCGACGGCTGCTGCGGGCGAAGGAATGGGGAGAAGAGATAGGGGATATCTCGACGCTTGAAAATGACTGAGGACTAACCAACACATCTCTCTTTACCAGGGAGGAAGCATGACAGAAGACGCTAAGAAACTGATTATAGAGTATGTCAAGAAGGAATATCTTGACGAGGATTCCGACCAGGTAGTCACTGAAGACACCAAACTCATATCGAGCGGCATCGTGGATTCATTCTCGATGGTCTCGTTGAAGATGTTTCTGGAGAAGAAGTTCAAAATCAAGATTCCCGATGAAAAGGCAACACCCGAAGCTTTTGATTCAGTCAACGACATTGTCACATTGCTGAGAGAATTCACTCCTCTCTAAAGGAGGTTTCATGGCATACGCAGAAAAAGCCAGGAGTCACTACAGCAACGAACTGACTTTGATCAAGGAGGCTGGCCTCTTCAAGGAGGAGCGATATATCAAGTCTCCGCAGATGGCAAAGATCAAGGTTGAATTTCCTGCGGGCGCGCCGAGTAAGGAAGTGCTCAATTTCTGTGCAAACAACTACCTCGGATTGTCGAGCCATCCGGAGGTGGTGGAGGCAGCTCACAAAGGGCTCGATTCGCATGGGTATGGGATGTCCTCCGTTCGATTCATCTGTGGGACGCAGGATATCCATCGTGAACTTGAAGCGAAGCTGTCCGAATTCCTTGAAACCGAAGACACGGTGCTCTTCCCGTCATGCATGGAAGCCAATGCGGGTCTGTTTGAAGTCAGCCTCGACAAGGATGACGCAATGATCTCGGATCGCCTTGTTCACGCTTCGATCGTCGATGGGATGAGGCTCAGCAAGGCCCAGCTCTATAATTACAAGCACCTCAACATGGATCACCTCGAGGAAAAGCTCCAGGAGACCCAGAGTTGCCGACTACGGATGATTATCACCGACGGAGTTTTTTCGATGGATGGCGACATAGCGCCGCTCGAAAAGATCTGCGATCTGGCGGATAAGTACGACGCTATGGTTACGGTGGACGATTCGCACTCGACAGGGTTCCTCGGTAAGCACGGGAAGGGAACACATGAGCACTGCGGAGTGTTGGGACGCATCGATGCGATTACGACAACTCTGGGAAAGGCGCTCGGTGGCGCGGCCGGGGGATGCATAAGCGGCCGGAAAGAAATTGTTGAGCTTTGCCGGCAGCGAGCACGCCCATACCTCTTCTCGAATACAGTGCCCCCCGTCGTCATCGCCGCATCTATCAAGGTCATTGAGCTGATTTCAAAGTCCACAGACAGGCGCAACAAGCTCGAAGAGAATACAAAGTACTTCCGGGAAAAGATGACGCAGGCTGGACTCGATATCAGGCCGGGGGTTCATCCAATTGTTCCTGTCATGCTTTACAACGCAAAGCTGGCTCAGAATGTCGCCCGCGATCTGTATGAAGAGGGCATCTACGCGGTCGGATTCTTCTTCCCTGTGGTGCCTCAGGGCCAGGCACGCATTCGAATTCAGATCTCAGCCGACCACGAAAGGGAACACCTCGACAAAGCGGTTGCTGCCTTCACGAAGGTTGGTGGCAAGTACAATATTCTGGGCAAGAAGAAGGACGAAGTGATCGCCCTGTACGGGATGTAGAGATTGTGAGAGGCGTAACCACCGCGGCGATCAAAAGTTGAACCGGGACAACAAGAAAGGTAGAGGGAACGGCATCCCATGGCAGTTCACGAGCGAGTACGAGAGTTCTACAACAAAGAGCTGATCGAGCTTCAATATGCTGATCTGTTCAAGGAGGAGCGGTTCATTCATTCTCCCCAAGGTGCCGACATCTCGGTTGAGTATCCTCCGAATTCGGACCTTCGTAACGTGATCAACTTCTGTGCAAACAACTACCTGGGTCTTTCCAGCCATCCGGAAGTAATCGCGGCTGCGAAGAATGCATTGGAAGAGCGGGGATTTGGATTGGCTTCAGTACGATTTATTTGCGGCACACAGGATTGGCACAAAGAGCTTGAGCGAAAGATCTCAGATTTCCTGGGGATGGAGGACGCGATCCTCTACTCGTCCTGCTTCGATGCAAACGGAGGCGTCTTTGAAGCTCTCCTGACGGAGGAGGATGCTCTGATTTCAGACGAGCTCAACCATGCATCAATCATCGACGGGATCCGGCTGTGCAAGGCCGAGCGCCATCGGTACAAACATGCTGATATGAGGGATCTCGAGCATCACCTGAAGGAAACCCAGAACAAGCGCTTCCGGATGATTGTGACCGACGGGGTGTTCTCAATGGATGGAGATGTTGCAAAGCTGGACGAGATCTGCAACCTAGCCGAGGAACATGATGCGATACTCATGGTGGACGATTCGCACGCAACGGGCTTTGTGGGGAAAACTGGACGCGGCACACACGAACATCACGATGTGATGGGAAGAGTTGATATCATCACAACGACGTTCGGTAAAGCTCTCGGTGGCGCGGCAGGAGGGTGCATCGTTGGTAACAAAGTGTTCATCAATATCCTTCGACAGCGGTCGCGTCCGTACCTCTTCTCCAACACGCTGAGTCCTGTGGTGGTCGGAGCGACAATCAAGGCGATCGATTTGCTGAAGGACTCCACGGCGTTGCGCGACAAGCTGGAGCAGAATGCAGTGTATTTCCGCAAGAAAATCCGTGAAGCGGGCTTCGAGATCAAGGATGGATTCCATCCTATCGTCCCGATCATGCTCCATGATGCCGGGCTCGTGCAGGCGATGGCTCGTGAGCTGTATGCAGAGGGGATCTACGTCGTAGGATTCTTCTACCCGGTTGTACCAAGAGGAACAGCGAGGATCCGGGTGCAGATCTCCGCCGCGCATGAGAAACACCATATTGACACAGCAATTGATGCTTTTGTGAAAGTGGGGAAGAAGCTCGGTGTCTTGAAGTAATTTCGCAATGAAGCGGCCTGGCGGCCGCTGAAACGTTGATCGGATAACACGGAGATGGATCGAAATTGAAGAACCGTCTTGTCTTTGTGGACTTTCTCAGAGGCTGGGCCACGATCGTCATGGTCGAGGTCCATGTCTTCAACGCATTCCTGTTGCCGGATATCAAGAATGCTGCGTGGTTCGGGTGGGTCAACTTTGTCAATGGCCTTGTCGCGCCGAGCTTCCTCTTCGTCGCCGGATTTGTGTTCGTTGTTGCGAGCGACCGAAAGCTCGAAGAATTCCGAACGTTCGGCAAGGCGTTCTGGCGGCAGCTGAGCCGGATCTTTCTCATCTGGGTTATCGGGTACGGACTTCATCTTCCCTACTTCTCGCTCACCCGGACTCTGCGTGACTCTACTGCTTCGCAGCTTCTCCTCTTCAGTCAGTCCGACATTCTCCATTGCATCGCTATCGGCCTTCTCATCGTATTTCTTGGACGTATTGTCATCAAGCGCGATCAGTACTACCAACTCTTTCTTGTGCTGATTGGCAGTCTCATGGTCTTGATTGCTCCGTTCATCTGGGAAATCGACTTTTCCCGCTTTCTGCCAGGATTCGTGGCGCCGTATTTCAATGATCACCACGGCTCTATCTTCCCATTATTCCCCTGGCTTGGGTTCCTGATGTTCGGGGCTGTTGCTGCTTTTGTGCACAAGGAAGCCAGGGTGAACGGGACTGAAACCCAATATTTCCAGCGATTGGCTCTTCTGGGGGGCGTACTTCTGGTGGGTGGCACATTTCTGGTCGATCTGCCGTCTAAAATTCCGTTCATGTCCACGGCCATACGAGCGAATCCTGTCTTCTTTGCATCCAGGCTTGGAATTGTGTTCCTTCTTCTCGTGGCATGTTGGTATTACGCCGAGTGGCGTAAGACGGAGAGATCGGTTGTGCTCGACGTAAGCAAGGAGTCGTTGTTGGTCTACACCGCGCATCTTCTGGTCATCTATGGCCGGTTTTGGAATGGCAACAGTCCTGCGCATTCTTATGGAGACTTGTTTTCGATCTCTCAGTCTGTGGTTGCCACAGTGGGGTTGATTCTCCTGATGCTTGTTCTTGCAAAGGGTTGGTCAACGCTGAAGCAGAAGTCGATGCGGTGGGCTCGATACGTGTCATACGCGACAGGGATTATCCTCTTCATTGTGTTCATCGTACGAGTGTATTGACTGGTTGGGGCTTGCCCCTTTCGAAAAGGGGGTTTCAGAAGAATTTCGATGATTTGCCCTGGACCTCTGTAGAGTATAAAACTGAAACATTGGAATTGTTAACGATAAGGTGGAGAATCAATGGAACTGCTTTTTGGTGCATGTATCGTGGTGGTGCTCGTGCTCCTTGTGTTCATTGCTGTCCGCTTGAGATCTCCCCAACAGCAGGATAGCACACAGGCGACGCTTCTCATCCAGCAGCAGATCGATTCCCTTCGCGGAGAAGTCAACCTCAGCCTCAAGAATACATCGGATACGCTGGGGATTTCGCTCAAAACGACGCAGGACACCCTTTTTCAGAGCCTGAGGAATACTTCTGAGACAATGAGTCAGCAGCTGACGAATGTGACGGCGCAGCTCTCGGGTGTGACTCAGCAGCTTCAAAACAACACCGGTCAAGTCGGGGCGCGGCTTGACAACGCGGCGAAGGTAATTCAGGACGTTCAGAACAAGCTGGGTGAGCTTGGGCAGGCAACGAAGGAGATCAAGGAACTCGGCCAAAGCGTGTCGAAACTCGAAGAAATGCTCAAGGCGCCAAAGCTTCGCGGCGGTTTGGGCGAATTGCTCCTGGAAGACCTGCTCAGGCAGGTGTTGCCAATCAGATCCTTTGAGATGCAGCATCGCTTCAAGAACGGACAGGCGGTCGACGCTGTGATCCTCCTTTCAGGAGGCATGGTTCCGGTTGATTCGAAATTCCCTCTTGAGAATTTCCAGAAGATGCTTGATGCGAAGACCGAACAGGAAAAGCGGACCGCTGTAAGAACGTTCCGCTCGGACGTGAAAAAGCATATTGATGCCATTTCGGAGAAATACATACTTCCTGACGAAGGAACGTTTGATTTTGCGCTCATGTACGTCCCGGCGGAGAACATTTATTACGAAACGATCATCAAAGATGAATCGGTCGCTGAGGAGGAAGGACTGTATAGTTATGCGATGAAGAAGAGAGTGATTCCCGTCTCTCCGAACAGCTTCTACGCACATCTGCGGGTCATTGCGATGGGATTCAAGGGGTTGCAGATTGAGAAGAGCGCGAAGGAGATTTTCCAGAGCCTCGAGCGCCTGAGTTCTGAACTCCAGAAGTTCTCAGAGACGTTTGAGACGCTGGGGTCTCAGCTCAATAACGCCAAGAACAACTACGACAAAGCTGACAAGCAGCTGAACAACCTGACGGAGAAGTTCAAGACAATTCAGTCAATTCCGGAATCCGGACCTGCGAAACAACTGGACGCATTCAAAGGACAAAAGTAGTGGGGCGGGAGGGGGGAGAAAAGTGAGGAGCAGAGTCCCCTTGACGGGGACTTTGCTCCCTAAAGGGATCTAGACACGAACGATGTTGTACGCGCGTTTTCCTTTTTGCTCGTCCTTGAGCTCATACTTCACCGTATCGCCTTGAGAAAGAACATCCCGGAAACCAGTATTCTTCACATTGCTCTTGTGAAAGAAAACCTCTTCTCCAGTCTCAGTGACGATAAATCCAAAACCCTTCGACACGTTAAAGAACTTTACCGTACCGTTATTCATAGGCAACCGACTTCCCACGTTCGTGAGCGACTGAAAAAGAAAACCCCAGATGAGAATATCTCACTGGGGTTGTATCGAACAGACGAACTTAGACCTTCTCTACGTTTGCGGCTTGCAGACCCTTCGGTCCTTGCTGGACATCGAATTGAACTTGGTCACCCTCGTTCAAGGTACGGTAGCCATCACCACGGATCGCCTTAAAATGGACGAATACGTCTTCGCCGTTTTGACGAGTGATAAAGCCAAAACCCTTGGCTCCATTGAACCATTTGACTGTTCCTTTTTCCATGGAACGCTTCCTTTCGGAAATGATGATTGAAGATGTACACGAGGCAGCTAGCCGAAACGTTCTTGTGTGCTATGGATGTGTTGCGATGCCCGGCCTCGTGAATCTTGGAAGGTCACGAAAAGAGGACAAGGTCAATTCATCTACAGCGACGACGCACAAGCGAGGCTACGTCGCCCAGCAGGGAATGATGGAGCGCTTCCTGCCGGACTTTGAGGTGTACGTTAATTTGCGGGTGCAATATACGTCGCTTTTGAGTGACAAACAAGAAAAAAACCGAAACGAGATCTATTTGCCCACGATATCATCGTAATTTGGAAATCGGTGAAGAAAATGCATATCTTTGCCGATGTACTCTGTGGAAGGGAATCACATATCATTGAGAAGACACTGGAATTCTAAAGGAATTTTATGAAATCTTTGAAGAGAATTGGCGTTCTGACCGGCGGAGGAGATTGCCCTGGATTGAATGCCGTTATTCGAGGCATCGCGAAGCCCGCCATTTCTTACTTCGGGGCGACGGTCGTTGGCATTTTGGATGGGTTTGAAGGACTTGTGGAAGGAAGGATGCGGGAGCTTACGCCAAAGGACGTTTCAGGTATCGTCAACCTGGGGGGAACGATCCTGGGCACCTCAAACAAGGGTGATCCGTTCCATTTCCCCGTCGAGACTCCACAGGGCATCGATATTCTCGATTGCTCGGAGAACGCTGTCCGCAACTACAGAGACTGGAACCTCGATGCCCTGATCGCGATAGGCGGCGATGGGACAATGCACATCGTTGACAAGTTTACGGATCTCGGCCTGAATCTCATCGGCGTTCCCAAAACCATTGACAACGATCTTTCAGCGACCGATGTCACGTTTGGCTACGATTCGGCTGTAACTGTAGCCACAGAAGCGATCGACCGTTTGCATACGACAGGATCGGCTCATCATAGGGTTATGGTTATTGAGGTTATGGGCCGTTATGCCGGGTGGATTGCTCTGGGGTCCGGCCTGGCCGGGGGCGCGGATGTTATTCTTATCCCGGAGATCCCATTCCAGTGGGACAAGATTTGCCAGCACGTCCTCAAACGCGGGAAACATGGCAGCAAGTTCAGCATCGTCTGCGTTGCGGAGGGAGCAAAGGCGGCCGAAGGCGGCCTCGTTGTGCGTGAACAGGATTCCAAGCGCACCGATCCGATTCGTCTCGGAGGAATTGGCGACGTTGTGGGAGCGAAGATTACCGAGATATCCGGGTTGGAGACGCGCGTGACGGTCCTGGGTCATCTGCAGCGGGGCGGGAGCCCAACACCGTTCGATCGCATCCTTGCCAGCAAGTACGGAACGAAGGCGCTTGAGCTGGCTTCTGAAGGGAAGTTCGGCCACATGGTCAGTCTCCAGGGAAATGAAGTATCCTCCGTCCCGGTCAAGGAGGCGATAGTCAAGCTGCGAACCGTGCCGCCGGATTCTCAACTGATTCGTGCCGCAAGAGCGGTAGGAACTTCCTTCGGCGACTAAGTTTCCCGTGATACGAGTACCTGGTTTGCAAACCTCGGTCCGATCGGACCGAGGTCCATTCTCTTCTTCACTGTTGATCCACAATCTCTCTGCATGTCACAAGGGACGCCACAACATGAAAATCCAACCGTTGCTCCGTTCGTCGTTTGTCAGTTTGGTGCTCGCCGCAATGTCTGTGCATGGACAGGAAAGTATTTTCAATGTCCGGGACTTTGGCGCGACGGGCAAGAAATCCGATAACGCCCAGCCTTTTCTGCAACGCGCGATCGATTCGTGTGCGCGCTCGGGGGGCGGTATGGTGTATCTTCCGCCGGGGGAATACTCCTCCGGGACACTCCATCTGCGAAGCCACGTCAGGTTCCACATTGAGGCGGGGGCAACACTGTATTCAATCAAGGTCAAGGAGGCGTTCGACAAAGACGCTCTCCTCTACGGCGAGGATCTGGAGAATATCACAATCGAGGGACGAGGGACGGTCGATGGGCAGGGAGCATATGAGTGGAGGATAAACGATATCCAGGATGACTTCATCCGACCCAACCTGGAACAAATGGAGGCGCTCGGCAAGCCGCTGATGCGCTCCTTCCCGAAAAAGGATCAATTCGGTAAACTGATTCTTCTCCTTCGCTGCAAAGATGTTCGGATCACGGGGCTATCGCTCCTGCGGTCGCCATCATGGACCATTCATCCCTATGCATGCGAACGATTGGTGATCGACGGGGTGTACATCTGGTCGAGCCTGGCTGAAGGAGTCTGGGCAGACGGGATCGATCCCGACGGATGCAAAGACGTACGCATCTCGAATTGCACCATCGAAACAGGAGACGACGCCATCGTGTTCTACTCCATGAATTGGTTCGGCCCTGCGATGCCATGCGAAAACATCACGGTGACGAATTGCCGCCTTTCCTCCGCCTCGAGTGCAATCAAATTCTGTGACGGGAACATGAATTGTGTCCGCAACGTCACGATCGACAACTGCAGTATAACCAACTCGAATCGCGGAATTGCATTCATGGTATTCGATGGGGGTTATGTCAGCGACGTGGTGCTCTCGAACCTGACGATCGAATGCCGACGGCACGATTGGTTCTGGTGGGGAGATGGGGACCCATTTCACTTCAATATCAAACGCCGGAGTGAAGTGCACAAGCACGTGAAATTCGAGAACGAGCCGCCGGCAGGGTCAATTCGCAACGTGTTGATTCAGAATGTCATCGCTCACGGCAAAGGCTCGAGCGTTATCAATGGACATCCGCAGAGCTGGCTGGACGGGGTGACATTTGAAAACGTGAAGCTGTATCTCTCCTCGGATTCCACGGTGGCCTTCGACAAGGCCGTCCACGCTCTCAGATTTCAGATGGCGAAAAACCTGAGACTCCGGAATGTCGAGGTCTTCTGGGGCAATCCGGAGTCGAAACAATGGCGCTCCGCGCTGTACTTTGAAGATGTCAAGGGGCTCGAAGTGGAAAATTTCGGCGGCCGCCAGGCGTCGCTTGGTTCGGATGTTCCAGCGCTGGAGCTCAACCGCGTCGATGGGGCTGTCATTCGGGATTCCCGAGTTCAACAAGGCACATCAACCTACTTGAGAATTCTGGGTAAAGAATCCGCGAACATCCTTCTCACAGGAAATGATTTCCGGAATTCCGCCAGAGCATTCGTCGCAGAGAAGGAAGTCCAGAAGAACTGTGTTATCCTTTTCAACAACATCTCAGGAGCCCGATAGTGAAATCAGCCCATCACGAAGAGACTGCAACTGTCATGAGAGCGGTAGAAATCTCCAAGTTCGGCCCGCCGGCGGTTCTGAGATTCTGTGAAATGCCTGTCCCAGGAATCGAGGAGCGGGATGTCCGGGTCCGGATTCGGGCAATTGGGTTGAATTTCGCAGATGTGTTCGCTCGCCTTGGGTACTATCCTGGGATTCCTAAACCTCCGTTTGTCCCTGGCATCGAGTTTGCCGGTACGGTGGAGAGTGTCGGGAAGTCCGTGAAGAAGTTTCGGAAAGGGGACCGTGTTTTTGGGTTCACGAGGCAGAAGGCATACGCAGAATACGTTGCAGTGCCGGCGGCGTTGGTTTTGCTTATGTCAAAGAAGATGTCATTCGAAGAAGCTGCAGCGTTTGGGGTGACATACCTGACAGCCTACCACGCGCTCATCACTCTTGGCCAAATGAAAAAAGGGGAAAGCCTGTTGTTGCACGCCGCAGCCGGGGGCGTTGGAACGGCAGCCCTGCAGATCGCAAAGCATCTCGGCGTTCGAGTGTACGCCACAGTCGGTTCCCACTCGAAAACTCAGACGGCGCGGGATTTGGGTGCGGCCGTGGTTATCAACTATGCTGAAGAGGATTTTGCAGCAATCGTTCGACAGGAGACCAATGGCCAGGGGGTCGACGTCATTCTGGATTCCGTCGGAGGCAAAGTCTTTCGTAAAGGATGGAAGCTCCTCAGGCCCATGGGCAGATACGTTCTATATGGTTTTGCAGCCATAGCGGGCCGAAAGGGGGTTTCGAAGATAAAAGCTCTGATCGAGTCTGCTTCGGTTCCTTTGATATATCCTCCGTCAATCGTTTCGAAAAATGTGACATTGAGCGGGTTCAACCTGTATTTCCTTTTTGAAAAGGCTGACTATTTGCAGCATGCGATGCTGAAGCTCGTAGCTTGGTATGAAAAAGGTGTCGTGCGGCCTGTGATTGGGGCGGTATATCCCTTCGAGAAGATCCAGGAGGCGCACCAATTTCTCCAATCACGGCAAAGCATCGGCAAGATCGTCGTGACAATCGGGTGATCGGACCATCGGAGGTCAGAGCATTTCGCACTACAAAATCATTTGGTCAGGCATGAAGAATGGGAGAGATGCGAACGCGGGTCAACATCATCGACCCTGATTTCCTTCTGAAAGCTTATTGCTCAGGCTACTTCCCGATGGCGGATGACAAGTCCGGCGAAATAGGATGGTATTCCCCCGATCCACGCGCCATCTTTGAACTGGGTGGGTTCCGTGTCTCGCGTAGCCTTTCCCTCACGATGAAAAAAGAGCCATTTGAGCTTCTTGTGAACAACCAGTTCGAGGAGGTCATGCGTGCGTGTGCTGCAAGAAAAGAGACTTGGATTTCCGAAGAAATCATACAAAGTTACATTGAGCTGCATCGATTGGGATATGCACACAGCGTGGAATGTTGGAAGGATCAGAAGCTGGTCGGAGGACTCTACGGCGTGGCAATTCGAGGGGCATTTTTCGGGGAATCCATGTTCAGTCGAATGCGGGACGCTTCCAAAATCGCCCTTGTGTACCTCGTGGATCGCTTGAATTCAAGGGGCTTTGATCTGCTCGATACACAGTTCGTGACGCCACATCTTGCTCGTTTCGGTGCCAAGGAAATCGCAATGGAGGAATATCTCCAGCGGCTGAAGAAGGCCTTGAAGAAAGAGTGCTCATTCTTTCCCTGAATATGTGCATATCGCGTTGTCGTTGGGATTCCCTCCGTCGCAATCGTGGGATTCAGTGTTGAATATGACACGAAGTTCGGATTTCCAAAGTGCATCCACGTTGACCCGAACGCGCACATCGCCGACGAGGAATACGGCTACCTCACCGCTTCGATTAGAAAAAACTGCTGAAGTAAAGCTGTCACATTTCACAGAACATTCCAGTACATTGTCACACCACCAATAAAAAGGGTCCACGATGTCTTCATCATTCAAAGTGCCTGTCGTTACACAGACAAACTTCTCCGGACTGAAGCTTGTAAACCGAGGGAAGGTGAGGGATATTTATGACTTCGGGGATGCGTTGTTGATTGTGGCAAGTGACCGCCTCTCAGCCTACGATGTCATCATGGGAGAAGGAATTCCGTTCAAGGGAAAGGTACTCACTCAGATATCGGACTATTGGTTCGAGCAAATGAAAGACGTCATTCCCAACCATCTCATCTCGACTATTGTCTACGACTTTCCGTCGGAGTGCAAGCCGTATTGGGGGGACCTGGAGCAGCGTTCGATGTATGTGAAGAAGACAAAACCGCTCGCCATCGAATGCGTCGTTAGGGGATACCTCTCCGGCTCGGGTTGGAAGGAATACAAGGAACATCAGAGCGTCTGCGGCATCACGTTACCTGCGGCGCTTACGGAGTCGGACAGACTGCCAGAGCCCATCTTCACACCCGCCACGAAGGAAGATGTGGGCAAACACGATGAGAACATAGACTTTGCCAGAGCAGCGAGCATCGTCGGAAAGGATATTGCGGAACGCGTGAGGGATGTCTCAATCGAGATCTATTCACGTGCCGCCGCGATCGCCGAGCAGAAAGGGATCATCATCGCCGACACCAAAATGGAGTTTGGGATCGATGACAAGGGCGATCTGATTCTGATTGACGAGTTGCTGACGCCGGATTCGTCGCGATTCTGGCCGAAGGACAAGTACAAGCCCGGCAAAGGTCAGGAGAGTTTTGACAAACAGTTTGTGCGGAACTATCTCGATTCGATCGGTTTCAATAGAAAACCCCCCGCGCCAAGACTGCCGGAGGACGTGATATTCAAGACTTCCTCGCTCTATCTCGAGGCGCTGAAGCGATTGAGCGGGAAGACTCTGATGTAGTTGAACTTTGCCTGATCTGTCCTTTCTCCTTTGCGATGCCTCGCAGTGGGGAGAGTAGGCTGATCAAGCTGAGACAGACTGGACGAAACAACTGACGCCTTCATGGCAGCAAGCAAGGGACGATGGACGAAGGCTATCGCATACTCGAGCATCCTGCCGACATGGGTATCGAGGCCACTGGTCCCGATCTCAAAAGTGCATTCAAGCAGGCGGCGCTGGGCTTGATTTCGATCATTGTCGATCCAGCAAGCGTTGAACCTCGCGAGCAAAAGGCTGTCACGCTGCATGGCACAGACGCAGAAAACCTGCTCGTGAAATGGCTGTCAGAAATCCTCTACCTTTACGACGGAGAGGATTTTGTAACCTCTACGATCACCATCAAGAAACTCGCTGCGACGGAGCTTGATGCTGTTTTGGCCGGTGAGACGGTCGACGGGAATAAACATCGGCTCAAGATGGATGTGAAGGCAATTACGTACCACCAACTGAAGGTTGAGGAACGGCAAAATGGTTGCGTCGTGTCAGTCTTCCTTGATATCTGAGGAATCCAGGCTTGGTGGCCCACAATGACGCGGCTGCAGAAACTGGACGACTATCGTTACCTCATACCGAAGAGCTTCCGGGAGGGGATGAATGTTGAAGGCCTGATTTTCGCAAGCTCGGAACTGATCAAGGCGATCGAGAACGACCTCACTCTCATGCAGGTGGCGAACGTGGCCACGCTGCCCGGTCTGGTCGGCCGGTCTCTGGCGATGCCGGACGCACATCAGGGGTATGGATTTGCCATTGGTGGAGTCGCAGCTGCGGATATTCACAAAGGGGTCGTTTCTGCGGGAGGCGTGGGGTTCGACATCAACTGCGGTGTTCGGCTGCTTCGATCAGGTTTTCATCTCGACGAAGTGAAACCAAAACTTGACGCACTGCTGGATCAGATGTTTCGGGATATCCCCTGTGGGACAGGGAAAAAGGGAATCGCGGGCGGTCTGAGCTATGACGAGCTGGACCGGGTTCTGGAACGAGGGGCTCATTGGGCAGTTGAAAATGGTTATGGCGATGCTGAAGACCTTCTGTACATCGAGGAAAGTGGCAAGATCCCGAATGCCGATCCAAACAAGGTGAGTAGAAGGGCAAAGGAGAGAGGGCGCGACCAACTTGGGACGCTTGGATCAGGCAATCACTTTGTCGAAATTCAGTTTGTCTCGGAAGTCTTCGACGAGGAGGCTGCGAAGGCATTTGGCCTCTTCACTGACCAGATTGTCGTCCTGATCCATACCGGCTCCCGCGGCCTTGGACATCAGGTCTGCACTGATTACCTCGAGATCATGCAGGATGCGATGCGCAAGTATAAAATCACGATTGTCGATCGTCAGCTTGCCTGCGTCCCGATTCAGTCGCCGGAAGGTCAGAGTTACCTGCATGCGATGGCCTCTGCCGCAAACTTCGCATTCGCTAATCGGCAAATGATCACTCACTGGACTCGCCAGGCATTTGGCCGGATTTTCGGTTCCAGCGACCTGAAAGTCGTTTACGATGTGTGCCATAATATTGCGAAGGAAGAAACACACCGTGTCGGCGGCTCATCCCGCAAGGTTCTTGTGCATCGTAAAGGCGCAACGCGCGCCTTCCCGAAACATCGACCCGAGATTCCTGCAGACTACGCAGAGGTGGGACAACCCGTACTGATACCCGGAAGCATGGGGACGTGCTCGTATGTGCTGGTCGGGACGGAGAAAGCCATGGACGAGACGTTTGGCTCGTCGTGTCATGGTGCCGGGCGAGCGATGAGCAGGCACGCGGCGAAGAAGCAGATCACGGCTGAACAACTGTTGCATGATTTGAAAGAGAAAGGAATTCATGTTCGAGGCGCATCGAAGAGCGGGCTGACGGAGGAGAATCCGGACGCATACAAGGACGTCAGTCTCGTTGTCGATGTCGTGCACAATGCAGGAATTGCACGAAAAGTCGCGAAACTCATCCCCATTGGAGTGATGAAGGGATGAATGACCGCGTGCTATTTAAACCTAAGAGGAACCAACGACAGGTGTCTACCGTTCTGTATGTTGGAATCTCACCCATCGTATCATATCACACCATCGAATAGTACGGAGTCTGAATGCTGCCACTTACTGAAGAAAACGTGCTCCAGGCGCTAAGAGCGGTAAATGATCCTGATCTGCATCGGGATATCGTTACACTCAATTTCGTCAAGAATCTGAAAATATCCGGCAACAACGTGAGCTTCACGCTCGAACTCACCACGCCTGCTTGCCCTGTCCGAGATCAGTTCAAAGCCGACAGTGAACGGGCAATCCGCAGTGCAATTGCCGGCGTGGGCAAAGTGGACGTGCAGATGACTGCCTCTGTCGCGACGCACTCGAATCAACAAAAGGATCTCATCTTGCCCGGCGTGAAAAACACGATTGCCGTTGCGAGCGGCAAAGGAGGTGTGGGAAAATCGACGGTCGCAGTGAATCTTGCAGTATCCCTCGCGCTCGACGGGGCGAAGGTAGGCTTGGTGGACGCCGACGTGTACGGGCCCAGCATCCCGCTGATGTTCGGCATGAACGAACGACCCAGACTTTCAGAGAACAAGCTGATACCGCTTGAGCGTTATGGCGTGAAGATTATGTCCATCGGCTTTCTCGTCGACCCGATGCAGGCGGTCATCTGGAGGGGGCCTATGGCCAGCGGTGCAGTGAAGCAGTTTATGAGTGATGTGAACTGGGGAGATCTCGACTACCTGATTTTCGATCTTCCTCCGGGAACCGGTGACATCCAACTGACGCTCGTTCAGACAATCCCGTTGACGGGAGCCGTCATTGTCACGACTCCCCAGGACGTTGCTCTTGCCGACGCCCGGAAGGGACTCGTGATGTTCAACAAAGTGAATGTGCCGGTCCTGGGGATGGTCGAGAACATGAGCTATTTCGTGTGCAGCCATTGCGGAGAGAGGGAGAACATTTTCGACAGCGGTGGCGGGAGCCGCACGGCGAAAGAACTCGGCGTTCCCTTCCTGGGCGAGATTCCGATTAACACGAGGATACGAATCGGAGGAGATCAGGGGACTCCAATAGTTGTGATGGATGAAACGTCGCAGCATGCAGAAACGATTCGCCAGATTGCGAGGAAACTTGCTGCCCAGATAAGCATCCTCCACGTCTCCGCTCCGCCGTCCCAGAAGGTGGAAATACTCATCGGTGGGTCAAACTAGCTGAGGCATGCCGAATGATAACGACGGAAATCCTTCAAAAGAGCCTGGAGCAGGTCCGCCCCTATCTTCAGAGGGACGGCGGTGATGTCGAATTAGTGCGGATGACTGATGACGGTATCGTTGAGGTGCGCTTGACCGGATCCTGCGTTTCGTGTCCGATGTCATTGATGACCTTGCGCGCCGGCGTAGAGCGTGCACTAATGCTTGCGCATGCGGAAATCAGGAGAGTGGAACAGGTACGCTGATAGAGATCATGTTGTAAGACGAAGGCGCTGGCGCGATACGTGTCAGCGCCTTTTTATTTAATCTCGATGTCAATCAGTTTGCCATCCTTGAGCTGGATGACACGTGCAGGATATTTGCGGACAAGATCGTAGTTGTGTGTGCCCATGAGCACGGCAGTGCCGCGCATGTTGATTTTCTTGAGAAGCTCCATGATTTCGGCCGAGGTGCCGGGGTCCAGATTTCCTGTTGGCTCATCGGCAAGCAACAGGGAAGGGGAATTGACGAGAGCTCGTGCAATCACGACGCGTTGCTGTTCTCCACCGGACAGTTCGTGAGGCATCTGATTGCGCTTGTGGCTCACGCCGACATCGGAAAGGGAGTGAAAAACCTTCTTCTTGATGTCGCTGCGGCGAGTGTCGGTGACATAGAGTGCAAACGCTACGTTCTCGAATACGTCCCGGTCTTCGAGGAGCTTGAAATCCTGGAACACGATCCCGAGCCTCCGTCTGAGACGGGGTATCTCCTGGGGCTTTGTCGTTGTCGAATCGTAGTCCAGGACGCTGACCGTTCCAGAATCCGGCTTCAGATCCATGTAGAGCAGGCGGAGCAGCGAGCTCTTACCGGCTCCGGTTGCACCCACGAGGTAAACGAACTCTCCATCTCTTATCGAGAGATTGAGTCGGTCCAGAACCACCTGACCATCGAATGATACCGTAACATCCCGGAGGTCGATCATGTGTTCTTCGCAAATCGTGCCGCGTACTTGATGGCTTCAAGCATACTGGAGATATCTGCCGATCCGCTTCCGGCAATATCGAATGCTGTCCCGTGGCCGGGGGATGTCCTGATGATGTTGAGCCCGGCTGAAAAATTCACTGTCGTTCCAAAAGAGCTCATCTTTACAGGGATCAAACCCTGGTCGTGATACATTGCCAGGATTGCGTCGTATGATTTGTAGGCTTGTGTTCCGAAGAAGGCGTCTGCTGAGAGCGGTCCGTCTGCATTGATTCCAGCACTCTTGACCTCTTCGATCGCAGGAATGATCAGGTCCTGTTCTTCCGAGCCGAGGATCCCGTGTTCCCCCGCATGAGGATTGAGGCTCAGGATGGCTATTCTGGGATTCCCGATCTGGAAGTTCTTCTTTAACGATTCCACTATGATTTTCGTCTTGTCGACGATCTTGGCCTTCGAGAGACTCTCCGCCACAGTACGGAGCGGTGTATGGATCGTGACGAGCCCGATGCGCATTTTTGTCGATACCAGCATCATAGCGACTTTACTCGAACGGCTAAGGAGCGCAATCATTTCGGTTTGACCGGGGAAGCTGTACCCTGCAAGTTGCATAGCCTCCTTCGAAACGGGTGCTGTGACCATGGCCACTGCCTTACCCGTCGTGCATAGCTCGACTGCTTTCTCGATGGCTACGCCAGCGGATTTCCCGGCCGCCTTTGCCACCTGGCCATAGTGAATGTCCGCCCAGAGTCCGTCACCGACATCAAGAATCGGGATTGAAGTATTCTCCTTCCACGGGAAGACTACCCTTTGGAGCCTAACCCTGATCTTCAATCTATCTCGGACGTGCTCAAAAATGTTGAAGGGTCCGACGAGGAGGGGAGTGCAAAGGCGGCGGGTCGTGGCATGAGCTGCGGCTTTGAGGGCAATTTCGGGCCCGATTCCGTTGAAGTCACCAAGTGTTACTGCAATAAGCGGTTTCACAGATTTTCAGCTTGACTAAGGATAAAGTTGCCGTTCTTGGCCGGATCGATGAAGATGAACCTCCGATGAAGGTTCATGTAGGTCCAGATTTCCTTGGGAGCAGAGTTGGGCTGAAGCAGGCGCTCGGACTTCGGTGGTGGACCGTAGAGAATGTAGATTCGTCCACGGTCTGTTTTATAGCCGTCATTCTCCCGAGCGGTCGAGAACTTCCGCATCGTCTCATCAACCCTGTAGTAGTATTCAGCCATTCCCTGGTTGTAGGCCGTCGTCGTATCCTGATCCCGTTCCTTCCAGAACCGATTGAATGATTCCGCCCGGCGCTCAGCTGACCCTGACAGTATCCTGTCGATTTCAGATTCCTTCGCGATATGGCGAAGAGCGTCGACCGCCAGTTCAGGGTCCATCAACGAAAAGGGATGCGAAGGCCACGTCACGCGGAATTGATGAAGATGCTGTCTGGATGCCTTGCCCGAGTGATATTGCACTTCGAGCGTGTACGATCCCTGTTCGAGTTTCTCCAGCGGGAGCGGAACGAACAGAGTCTTCCAAGATGAACTGGTAGATTTCAGGCCGTACAGTACACCCTGATCCTGAGGAAGGAGTTGGAGCACGCCGCTCAGCGTGATGAATGTTGTCCCTTCAAGTTTCTGGATCTTCTGTCCAAAGACATCCGCCTGCCCGCTGAGTTTCCACTGAACTGTGAGACTATCGCTTGAAGCCGGTTGAAACACTTCTGTCAAGAATCCACCTGCCTCGGAGAAAAGCACGTTACCTCCCCGATTCATCGGTACAAAGATGTTCGGCGTCTTGCTGAGTGTGGATAATCCGCTTATCATCAGGTCGGAAATCTCGAATGAACTCGGTTTCGGTTCCAGAAGCGTAACTTTTCTGGTCTTCTCCACGAACGTCCGGCCCGACTCGCGGTCGTCAACAATGAAGACGATTGTGTATTTCCCCGCAGGTGCAGTCAACGACACGACTCCCTGTAGGCTTGGTGTCCTGTCGGTTTCGCTGGGGAGCGTTGTACGGGTGAGCGGCAACTGGCGGATCTCTCTGGCGACGGAGACCTTTTGGTCGTTGAGAAGTTCCACAAGCAGTTCGCCGCGCGCTGCATATGGAGCGGTTTGCGGTGCGGTCTCATTTCGGACAAAGATGAAAAAGTTCTGTGCAATCCGGTAATGGATATTGAGCTGCATCGTTGCGGAGTCGCCGTTGAAGAGTGCCACTGCCTCATACGAGATGGGCGAGTTTTGAACACGTGATTCGCTCTGCTCAAAAAATGTCTGAGCCGCGAGGGGGGCAGTTGCTGTGATCAGAAAAACGGCAAGCAGTAATATGAGTCTCATAGTTGTCTCCATCTCAATCTTTCCTTCACGCTCGAGCATCCAGCCACGGTGTAAACCACTTGTTGACTAAGGTAAGAAGAAAACGTACAGGGGGCAATGCAGGTAAACCATATTCGCTTATGAGAACGGTTTCACTTCCAGCGTCGGAGGAATTCGGTGAGGAGCCGCACTCCAACACCTGATGCGCCCTTTTGGGTGTAGTCTCCGTCCTCCTCAAGCATCGCTGTCCCAGCGATATCGAGATGGACCCACTTGTACGAGCCGATGAACTTCTTGAGGAACCAGGCCGCAGTAATGGTGCCGGCCCATCTCCCGCCGACGTTTTTCACATCTGCAACATCGCTTTTGATCAGTTTCTCATATTCATCGTACAGTGGAAGCTGCCACACCCGCTCATAGGTCGATTCCCCGGCGCGTTTCAGTTTCGTCATGAGGGATGCGTCATTGCCCAACATGCCCGAGGCGTGGTGTCCGAGGGCAACCACGCACGCTCCCGTGAGGGTGGCCAGGTCGATAACAGCTGCAGGTTTGAACTTTTCGGCAAATGCGAGGGCGTCAGCCAGAATCAGGCGCCCTTCGGCATCGGTGTTATCGACTTCTGAGGTCTTGCCGTTGTGGTGCCGGATGATGTCACCAGGGCGGATAGAACTTCCGCTTGGCATATTCTCAACAATCGGAATGAGTCCAACAATATGGACGGGGAGCTTCAAGCGGGCGACAGCGTCGAACGCACCGATGACCGCGGCAGCGCCCGACATATCCATCTTCATTTCCGCCATCCCTGCAGAAGGTTTGATAGAGATTCCTCCGGTGTCGAACGTTACGCCCTTGCCGACGAGGACGACGGGACGTTTTTGTTTCTTCCCATACTCCAGGATGACGAAGCGGGGAGGATGGACGCTCCCCTGGCTCACTCCAAGGACCCCCCCCATGCCGGCTTCCTTGATTTCACGTTCATCAAGGATCTTTGCAGTGTACCCGCAACGTTCAGCGGAGAGTTTGGCCGCTTCGGCGAGCGTTTGAGGATAGATTTCGTTTCCCGGTGCGTTCGCAAGTTCCCGCGCCAGGTATGTGGCCTCGCAAATGGTTTTTGTCCAACGCACGGCTTGTATGCCTTGCTTCACTCTGGCAGAGCTCTCCGCACAGACTGTTATTGTTTGGAGGTTTGGTGGGCTATCAGATTTCTTCGAGATGTACTTGTCGAACTTGTAGAGCGCAAGAAATGCTCCTTCTGCCAGTGCGGAAACCACAGACTGGAATTCGGTCGCAACGAGGGGGACGAACATCGCGAGACTTTCCGCTTTGAGCGACCGGGCGCACTTTGCAGCCACAGCTCCGCTTCGCCGGTACCGCTCGAGCGACAGCTTCTTGCGTTCGCCCAATCCGACAAGGACGTAGCGGCGGGTTTGACGGGCGTGGGGAACATAGAGCACCATCGACTCGCCTTCCTTCCCCGTGAAGTCGCCTCTATCTGCTGCAGGAATGCGCACCCCAAGCTGACGGACGAGAGCCACAATCTCAGATGAGAAGAGCGATTTGTCCCCGTGAAGGAACACGGCGATAGCGTCAGCAGTGTTCGCGTTCAGAGATGACTTTTCGAATGCAAGCTTCATGATGGCTCCATCAGGAAAGGTATTCTGCTGAACGCGCGACGACGCGGCTGAGGACTGAATCCAAACGGGCTACAGGAATACGCGCACCCGCTGCGTTCATGTGACCATTGCCCCCGAATTCCTGTGCCAGCTTGTTGATCGCGATTTCGCCCCGCGAACGAAAACTGACTTTTACGCCCTCGTGCAGTTCGGTAACCATCAACCCTATCTGCACACCGGCGATCGTGAGCGTGTAGTTGATGAAATTCTCGATGTCTTCCTCCGTGGTGCCGGTTCGCTTGAACATCTCCTGCGTAACGGTCATATGTGCGACCTTGCCACCGTGCGCCAGTTGAAGTGTTGAGAGGGCGTACCCGAGCAATTGGAGGCGATTGGCAGTGCCTTGCTCATAGATCCTCTGATATGTCTCCGCAGGATTCGCTCCGTGTTCGATCAGGTCGGCGATGATTCTGTGAAGTGTGGCATCCGTTTTGGGGAATCGGAATGATCCAGTGTCGGCCATGATAGCTGCATAGAGAGGAGCCGCAACGTCTTGCGTGAGACCATCCTTGTCGAGGAAGAGCAATAAATCGTACAGAATCTCGCCGGTCGCTGCGGTCTCATCGTCGACGAGGTACAGATCCGCGAAAGGGAGTTTGTCGAGATGATGGTCGATGCAGGCTTTGACCGCTCTGCTATTGAGGACGTACGGCTTGAGACTCTGGAGCCGGTCGGGCTGGTTTGCATCGAGAACAATGATGGCGTCAGCATTCAGGATCATGTTTGCGTGTTGTTCGGGATCGAACTGCTCGATGATTCCTGCCGGATCGAGAAACGCGCAGGACGCGGGCATCGGACTGTGATTGAGTACGGCTACGATTTTTCCATGCGAGGCGAGATAGCGGGCAAGGGCAAGTTCGCTGCCGATGGCATCCGGATCCGGATTCACATGAGTCGTGAGCACGAACTTGTGGCTCTGTTCGACGAGCAGCCGGAATTGTTCAAATGCTTTTTGCATAAGTGGTCTCGGTGAGATTTGGAAACAAAAAAGGTGTGGCCCATTTCCCAGGCCACACCCTAACGCGTATCGTTTCAAGCATCACTGAACGACCCAGGTTTCTCCGGAGTTCAGGAGCTTCTTCAAATCACCCACTCCTCGCTTCTCTCTTGCGAACGCGATCTGGCGCTCCATCTCAGCTTCGTACACGGGTCGGTCGACCGCGAGCAAGATGCCGACGGGGCGGGGGAGATGAGGTTTGTATGTCATGTCAGCGAGAATGAAGGAGAGCGTGGTATCCTTCTCGTCATGAACCAGAAGGTCGTTCACGGAATACTTGCCGTCTTTCAAGGAAACAACTTCGGGGCTGAACCCGTTAAGGCGGATCCCTTTGTCCTTCTCTTTCCCGAATACAAGTGGCTTCCCATGCTCGATGAAAACGACAGTATCGTCCTTTGTGTCTTTCTCGGTGAACTGAAAGAAGGCTCCATCGTTGAAAACATTGCAGTTTTGGTAAATCTCGACGAAGGATGTGCCTTTATGCTCGGCGGCACGTTTGATGACCCCTTGCATGTGCTTGGGATCTCTGTCCAGGGTCCGTGCGACGAACGTCGCGCTGGCTCCCAGCGCGAGGGAAGCCGGGTTGAATGGATAGTCTACTGAGCCGTACGGGGACGATTTGGTCACTTTCCCCATTTCCGATGTGGGGGAGTACTGCCCCTTTGTAAGTCCATAAATCTGATTATTGAACAACAGGACACGGAGGTCGAGATTGCGCCTCATTAGATGGATGAAGTGGTTCCCGCCGATGCTCATGCCGTCTCCATCACCAGTTACGACCCACACCGACAGATCGGGACGAGCGATTTTGAGTCCGGACGCGATAGCAGCTGCCCGGCCGTGAATCCCGTGAAAACCGTAGGTGTTCATGTAGTACGGAAAACGGCTCGAACACCCGATTCCAGAGACAAACACCATCTTGTGTCTTGGGATGCCGAGATCGGGCATTATTCGTTGTGTCTGTGCGAGAATTGAATAATCGCCGCAACCCGGGCACCAGCGTACATCCTGGTCGGTCGAGAAGTCCTTGGCGGAGTACTTTGGCAGCGGTACATCAATTGTGCTCTTCAGTATCTCATCGACACGCGTATTCATTTTATCCCTTTCAGAATTTCTTCAATTTCTCTCTCCAATTCAGCAGACCTGAAGGGGAGACCACGGACTTTGTTGAAACCGGTCGCTGGAACAAGGAAGTCGGATCGCAGCACCTTCACAAGCTGACCAAGATTGATCTCTGGCACAAGGATTCGCTTGAACTTGGTCAGGATCTCTCCAACGTTCTTCGGCATTGGATTGAGGTAACGGAGGTGGAGATGAGAAACAGAGGCCCCCTTTTTCTGCTGCCGTATAACAGCAGTCTTGATTGCTCCATAGGTTCCCCCCCATCCAACCACAAGAAGATCGCCGCTCGGACTGCCTTCAACCGTTGCCATCGGGATGTCATTGCTTATGCGCTGGATCTTCTCTGCGCGCAGTCGAATCATCAAATCGTGGTTCTCGGGATCATAGCTGATGTTCCCCGTGATATTCTGCTTCTCAAGTCCACCAATTCTATGCTCCAGCCCCGGGGTGCCGGGTACCGCCCATGGGCGAGCCAATGTCGTCTCGTCGCGGGAATAGGGCATGTATCCTTCTGGATTGGTGACAAACGTAGGAGAGATGTCTGGTAGTTTGTCGAAATCCGGGATGAGCCATGGCTCCGATCCGTTGGCGAGGTAGCCATCGGTGAGGAGCATGACCGGTGTCATGTACTTCAAGGCGATCCGTGATGCCTCGAACGCTGCGTCGAAGCAATCGGATGGGGTTGCAGCCGCTATCACTGGAACCGGTGCTTCGCCGTTCCGACCGTACAAAGCCTGAAGCAGATCAGCTTGTTCAGTCTTCGTGGGGAGTCCGGTGCTTGGGCCGCCTCGCTGAACGTTGCAGATTACCAGCGGTAGCTCAACCATCACAGCCAGGCCGATAGCTTCAGTCTTCAATGCGACACCGGGGCCGCTTGTTGTTGTTATCCCAAGCGCGCCACCGAATGATGCGCCTATTGCGGAGGAAACCCCAGCGATCTCATCCTCGGCCTGAAACGTCTTTACCCCGTAACTCTTATAGAGTGAAAGTTCGTGAAGGATGTCGCTCGCAGGTGTGATCGGATAACTGCCGAGGAAAAGCTCCATGTTCGCTTTCTTTGCGGCAGCGATGAACCCCCAAGCAACTGCCTGATTCCCTGTAATGTTGCGGTACCGACCAGGCGCAAGGTTGGCGGGACCGACCTCATAGCGAACAGAAAAGATCTCAGTCGTCTCGCTGAAATTCCAGCCAGCTTTCAACACCCTGATGTTTGCCTCAAGAATGTCGGGCTTGTCCTTGAATTTGCCCTTCAACCATTCGATCGTTGTCTCCAGAGGCCGACCATACATCCAGTACATCATTCCAAGCGCAAAAAAGTTCTTTGACCGATCGACGAATTTGCTCGAGATGTTGAGATCCTGCAGGGAGAGAGCAGTCAATTTGCTGATATCAACTTCATACATACGGAATTTATCCAGTGATCCATCCCGAAGTGGGTTCTGAGCATATCCTGCGAGCTTCAGATTCCTATCACTGAATCCGTCCGTGTTGACGATAATTGAACCTCCGTCCACCAGCCCTGCGAGATTGACTTTGAGAGCTGCAGGGTTCATTGCCACAAGGACATCACAATGGTCGCCCGGAGTGTGAATCTCCTTGCTTCCAAAGTGGATCTGGAAGCCGCTCACGCCGAAAAGAGTTCCTGCAGGTGCTCGGATCTCGGCAGGATAGTCGGGCAGCGTGCTCAAGTCATTTCCGAGAATCGCAGTCGTGTTCGTAAACTGCGTCCCTGTCAATTGCATGCCGTCGCCGGAATCGCCTGCGAATCGTATGGTTACTTCGTCAACGGTTTCTATCGTTTTCTGGGACATAAATGGCCAATTTCCTTAGATTTATCCTCTGTAGAATGAGGCTTTTTATCAAGTATGAAACTATTAATTTCCCATTTTTTGCACGAAAAGTCAAGGTAATGGTGGGATCTCATACCTGGGCGCGAGATGATCACCGATGGCACACTCATACAAGCCGACAGAGGAGATGTGCAGATGACCCGCGAACGTTTTCATCCCTCCTGGATACCACCGTCCTCGAAGAACTACAACAAGAAAGCCCACTGCTTAGTTCTGGCGCAGTGGGCTTTTGAATACGTGGAGACGCAAAGCTCGTTTATTCGCGAACGACCCACACTTTGACATTGCCGATCACGCTCCCGGGCAACTTCACATTGACGGTGTAGATGCCGAGCGCCTTGATCGATTCCTCCAACTCAATGTGTCGCTTGTCGATGGTGAGCCCCTTCTCCTTGAGTGATTCGGCGATCATCTGGGATGTGACGGAGCCGAAGAGCTTTTCGTCTTCACCTACCTTCATTTGAATCGTGATTGAGACTTTCTCGAGTTCAGCTGCGAGTTTCTCGGATGTGCGCTTTTCCTTCTCAACCCCGCGTGACTGCTGCTTTTTCTCTTCTTCAAGTCGCTGCATGCTGCTCGGGGTTGCCAGATACGCAATACTCCGGGGAAGAAGGTAATTACGTGCGTATCCTTCCTTCACATCGATGACGTCACCGATGTGCCCGAGCTGCGCGAATTCCTGTCGTAAGATTACTTTCATTGTCTAGCTCCTTCGGTCGAATAGAGACTCTAAATTTTTCTTAATTACTTCACAGCATCTGAGACAAAGGGGAGGAGTGCCAGATGGCGTGCCCGCTTGATCGCCGTCACGAGCATCCGCTGATGCTTGGCGCAGGTCCCGGTAATCCTTTTTGGAATAATCCGGCCCTGCTCAGACACGAAACGTTGGAGTTTCTTTTCGGCCTTATAGTCCACGTAATCTTCCTTGTTGTCGCAGAAGCGGCATGTGCGCTTTTTTCTTATCTGTCCCGATGATCCCCGTTGCGAAGAGCCACGTCGATCTCCCTGGCGACTTGTGCTGTTTCTTGTGTATGCCATAGTCCTATTTCCTTTAAGAATATTTCCAGAATGCGATGAGTTAGAGGTGACCTGGGCAAACGCGTCAGGCCGGAGCACCTGCGGGGTTCTGTACCGCTGCACCTTCCGGCGCAGCTGCTTTTGGTGCTTCCTCTGGTTTCACTTCGGCCGCAGGCTGTTCTGCAGCCAGGAGGGCGGCAGTGGTTCGAGCCGCAAGCGCTCGCTTGTCGAGCACCAGGCTGAGATACCGGAGGATGCTTTCATCGAGGAAATAGTGGCGTTCGAGTTTCGCTATGACATCACCGGGAGCGCTGAACTCAATGACGACATAGAACCCGTTGTTCTTCTTCTTGATGGGGTAGGCAAAGCGCTTCCGTCCCCACTTCACGAACTCACGGATTTCTCCGCCGTTCTTTGTAATAAGGTCCTTCACCTTGTCGATCACCGTATCGATCTGATGATCATCGAGAGACGCGTTGACAATGAAGGTCGTTTCGTAGACCCGCTTTACATCAGGCATAGTGCTTGTTCCCTTTGGACTGTTATGAGAAACGGGCCCCAGTTCTTTGAGCCGCCGAAGCTGGAGCAGGGTTTATTGATTGTTCGTTGAATCCTGATCAGATGGATACTTCTTATTGAACTCATTCATCGCCGTGGCCATCCCCACCGTGAAGGCGTTGAGGCATGCCGTTTTCGCACGTTCGAGCATCTGGTTGACGACTGGCCGCTCTGTCGGCATGAATTGCCCGAGCACGAAATCCGCCAGCAGGTGTTTCTCCTTCGGCATCGAAGAGGAAGCAATCCCGCATCGAAGCCGGGGGAATCCCTCAGATTGCAGGTGATAGATGATCGAGGAGAGTCCGTTGTGCCCACCGTCGCTGCCTCCGAGACGAAGCCGGAGTTGACCGAGCGGCAGCTGAAAATCGTCACACACCACAAGGAGCTGTTCCGGAATGGCGCCAAACTCCTCTTGGATTTCCCGGACTGCTAAACCGCTTTGATTCATGAAGCTCAGCGGCTTGACGATTGCGAGCGGAGTACCCTCGACATTGCCATCGGCGATCAGAAATTCGCCGTGACCCGCTCTGAAAGAGAATCGAAGTTGTTGAGCGATGAGATCAACAACTTCGAAACCGACGTTGTGCCTTGTTCCAGAATACCTGCTCTCGGGATTTCCAAGTCCGATGACAAAGAACATGGGTCAGCGATACTCGATTTCCATTACTTCTTTTCAGCGGCAGGAGCTTTCCCGGCCGTAGGAGCTTTGGCAGCGACGGGAGCTTTGCCAGCCGCTGGAGCTTTACCGGTGGCTCCTTCCTTGCCGCCCTCTTCCGCACCTTCCTCAGGCTTCTTTCCTTTTCCGATAACCTCAGGTTCAGCCGTTGCCGCTTCCGCAGGAACAGCGCCCGGAACCGCTTCAGCTTCCTTCAGGACCGTCGGCGGAACGACTGCGACGACCGTGCTGCTCTCATTCTCGAGCACCTTGACGTTCGGGATGGACAAATCTCTGACGTGAATCGACTTATTGATCTCGAGGCTCTCCACGTTGATCTCAATCCGGTCCGGAATGTTCTTCGGCAGACACGAGATGCGCAATCGGTGCAGGATGTGCTGCAGGATGCCGCCGTCGCGAACACCTTTTGCTATTCCCTTCACCGTCACAGGCAGTTCAATCGTCAGCTCTTCGTTCTCATTCAGGCCGAACAGATCGAAATGGACAGGCCGATCTGTGATGGGATCGAACTGAACGTCGCGCAGAATGCACGTGTGCGTGAAACCGTCGTCGAGCTTAAGATTGATGACGCTGGCAGCCGAAGACTTGTACAGAGGCCGCAATGTCAATTCCGCCATAGCAATGGGGATATTGTTTTGCCCATGGCCATAATAGATGCCGGGCACCTTGCCCTGCTTGAACACTTGTTTGGCTTTTTTCCCAATATCCTTTCGGACTTCGGCCGTGACTGCTATTTCAGACATTGTACCTTCTCCTCAATTAGACTGATCTAAATCTTGTCCTTGTCGACGTCAAAGAGCGAACTGATCGACTGATTGTTGTGTGTACGAATGATTGCTTCTGCAAAGATCTTCGCAACAGAGCGTAGCTCGATTTTGGGTGATCCCTCCCTCAACGGGATGCTGTCAGTCACGATGACCGACGTGACTTCCGAAGCGTCAATTCTCTCCACTGCCTTGCCCGAAAGAATCGGATGCGTGCACGCGCCATAGATTTCTTTGGCACCTTTCTCGCGCAACGCTTTCACAGCATTGACAAATGTACCGGCGGTGTCGATGAGGTCATCGACGATGAGCACATTCTTGCCATTGGCATTACCGATGATATTCAGCACCTCGACCTCGTTTGCCTTCGGCCGGCGCTTGTCGATCAGCACCAGTTCCGCGTCAAGCCTCCGGGCGTACGATCGGGCCATCTTGAGGCTGCCGACATCGGGTGAGACGACTGCCAGATTCGGGATCTTCTTTTTTTGGAAATAGTCAGAGAAGACTGCCGATGCATAGAGATGATCCAACGGAATATCAAAGAAACCTTGAATTTGTGCGGCGTGCAAATCCATTGTGATAACCCGATCGGCGCCCGCCTCGGTAATTAGATTTGCGACGAGCTTTGCCGTCACGGACACTCGAGGTTGATCTTTTCTGTCCTGTCGCGCATACCCGAAATAGGGGATCACTGCTGTGATCCGACGCGCTGATGCTCGGCGGGCAGCGTCGATCAGGATCAACAATTCCATTAAATTGTCAGCCGGTGGTTGTGTCGACTGAACAATGAATACGTCGTCACCCCGGATGTTATCAGTGTATTTGACCCAGATTTCGCCGTCACTGAAGTTTCTAAGTTCGATCCGCCCCAACGGAATGCCTGCGGTCTTGGCAATTTTCTCTGCTAGCGGACGGTTTGCTCTGCCCGAAAAGATCTTCAAGTCACTCATGTTCGGACCTGCATATGTCGTTTCGATGGAATGAAGAGACCTGAATCCAGGTCCGTAATGCTGGGGTGCCAGGATTCTCTGCTGAAAGCGGATGCGCCTTCGGCGCAGAACCTGGGAATGTCCACTTAGCAGGATTCCTTTAGCATCTCGCCCCATTTGTTTTGCAGTACGCTGCTACCATCGCCTGAAAGCGATCAAGATTCGCGCTGGGGTGCCAGGATTCGAACCTGGGAATGGCGGCTCCAAAGGCCGCTGCCTTACCACTTGGCGACACCCCAATAAAAAACGAACGAACCTGAAAATGTCCCGTCGGTTTCGCACTCGGGATCTTTTTCCCGACTTCATCGGGACAGCACCCCAACTGACGCTGGCAGGGCCCCTCTGACAGAAAAAACAAAGCCCAACTCACAAAGAATTGGGCTTTCAAGATAGCCAAAAAATGGCTATCAGTCAACGAAATTCTCGAAATCGAAGGCGTTTTGCCTCATCTTTTAGTCGGGTTGCGGCAAAAAGAGAATCGTGTTCAGAAGGAGCTTTTCGAGTCCGGACCAGAACCGCCGAAATGTGACATTCTCGGCAAAGAGAACGGCTCTGCCACGACCAATGCGGAAATCCTGAATGTACGCTGCCTCGGAGATCTTCTGGGCCTTTTCTTTGACGACGTAGCCGCTCACCTGCGTCGAGTCCTTGGCAAATCGGGCGACATTATGGCCGACGTCGCTCAACTCTATGGGGGAGGCATCGCTCTTGAATGCGAAGATCTCCCTTGGGACACCAAAGCCTATCGGGTGTGTCGTATCGACGATGACCTTGAAGATAGTCCCAGGAATTCGTCCCAGCCGGTCTTTCTCTTCCTTTTCGAAGAGTGTCTGGCGTTTGCTAATTTCCTTCTTCGCTTTGTCCTGCTCTTTTTCCTCCTTGGTTTTGTCTTCCTCCTTTTTGTCGGACTTGATGGCTGCCTGAGTAATTCCCGACTTGCCCTTCGTTAGGAACTGCGCACCCCCCTCGATTCCAATCAATACGCCGCCATTCTGTATCCACCTCTTGAGTGTTTCGATCTTCGTGCTGTCGAACACAGATTGGTAGTTGTTCGCATCGGGCAGGATTATCACGTCGAACTTGGAGAGGTCGACATCCGCCAGCACCGACGCGCGAATACCTGTAAATGGGATCCCTAGCTCCTGTTCGAAGAGAAACCAGAGTTCCCCATAATCGTTCGAGCTCACCGGAGGTCCGACCGCAATCGCTATGTTCGCTTTCTTCATCGGCGCGACGTAGCTTGAACCAAGGCTGACGCCGTTGTCCGTTAGTCCTGTGGTGACGCCGTACACGTCCACTCCAAATTCGTTCGCGAATCGGTCTATGTCAGCTCCAAGTGAATCGCCATTGGAGCCTGAGAAGGCTACGACCGTGCCTGCGACAAAACGATGGCCGAGGGTCTCAAATGGTCTCTTGGCGACAGACAGTGAGTAACTTTTCTCCAGCAGCCTCCACACGAGCCGTATTGCATTGGTTCGTTGCCACGGAATCAAATAAGCATACGCGCGCTTGTCGCCTATGATTTTTCCGCTTGGCTTGATGGATGCGGTGATCCTCGCGCTGCTTGAGGGGAGGGGGGATTGGCTTGCCCACGCCTTGAGTCCGGAAGCGATGGGGAGTGACCAGGCGGAGATGTCATAGAAGAAAGTGTCCCGGGCCGCGGTAATCGGCTCAAGAAGCGTTTTCGCGAGGCGGCCCTGAGGTTGTGCTGATGGGACGAAGAATGTTCCTTTCGGAATCTTCTCTTTGACCCACTTGGCAGTGAAGTACTCCTGAACTTGAAGCGTCGAAGGTTCCATCAATTGGTGCACTTCGATTCCCTGTCTAAGCAAAGTTTCCACAACCTGGTTCGAGCGCTCCGGGTCCTCGGCGTCGCTGATAAGATAGCCCTTAATCGGGAAGTTGGAGTTCGTTGCCGTGACCCAGAAGCTGTAAAAGTCCTGGAGCCGCTCCCTCTTGTTCTTAACGCTGGTTTCGATTGTTGCAATACTCGTCACGAAGTGAGAGCGGGCACGATCGCGCAGCGTCAGGATTTGACCGTTTGGCTTCCGGACGGCAAGGCCTGCACGCGAGCCGCCGGCCTGTTCATAGGTCATCCCGATTGCTCCATTGAACGTCGGCCAGGAATCGCCGTACCCAGGATAGAACATGTCGAAGTGTTCGCCGACATAGTAAGGAAGACCAAGTCTGTCAAATGCCTCGGCGTTTCCCTTGCCGAAAATTTTGCCCCACTTTACAACTTCAGGAGGAAACGATTCGTGGACCGGGACGGCAGCGGGGAAAAAGAAGTATGTACTGGAGTAGTCCATCTCATGATAATCGACGTGGACGTGAGGCATCCACTCGCGGTAAAACTTCACACGTGCACGAGTTTCCTTCTGGGTTTGCCACGAAAGATCGCGATTCAGATCGAAGAAGTAATGGTTCGTTCTGCCGCCAGGCCAGGCCTCGCTATGTTCGAGGGAGGAGGGGTTCAGGTCCGGCTTCGCTCCTGAAGCAGAGTTCACCCACTGCACGTAGCGTTCATGACCGTCGGGATTGACGTTCGGATCTATGATAACGATTGCGTTGTCAAGAATTGACCGGGTGCGGTTGTCCGAGCCCGCACAGAGTTGATACGCAGCGACCATCGCCGCTTCTGGAGAAGATGCCTCATTCCCATGAACCCCGTACGACAACCAAACGATGATGGGTAGAGTCGAAAGGATCTTCTCGGCGTCCGCGTTCGATTGCAGCGTATTCGGATCAGTCAATTGTATGTTCGCCTGCTTGATTTCATCGAGACGCGCAAGATTCTGTGGAGTACCTATGATGAAGGCCTGTAGGATCCGATGTTCATTGGTCTCTCCGTACACGAAGCGGCGTATTCGATCAGATGACGCACTGAGCTTGTCAAAGAAGGCGTTGAGAGCGGCGTACTCTGTGAATCGCTCGCCAATGCTGTAGCCGAGAACGCTCTTTGGAGTTGGGATTTTTGGGTCATACGTTCCTCCAGGAAAAAAATCGAGAGCATCCTGAGCGTGAGCGATACCTGCGAAGAGCAGAATGAAGAGGATTCTTTTCATGAGATCTCCAGATTCGAAATGTGCCTGCCAATGTACTTTAAAAACGTGGAAATCCAAAGCAATCCGCCTTGCATTTCGAGGCGCAATTGGGTATTTTAGCAACACACTGGTTATCTAAATTAAGGAGCTCATCCATGGCAGAGGTCAGACCGGTCCCACTTTCGCACTACATCGCGCTGAGAAGCGATCGCGTCGTTGCGCAAGCATTCTGGATGGTAACGTTTGCTGTCTGCACAGCGATTGGAGCTCAGGTGGAGATCTCACACTACCCGGTGCCCTACACATTCCAGACATTCTTTGTGCTTCTCGCCGGGGGTCTTTTGGGAAGGCGAAACGGATTCTTGAGCATGCTGACCTATTTGGGGATGGGAGCAATTGGATTGCCGGTTTTCTCAGCATCCGGAGCAGGACTTGCTCGCCTGCTTGGTCCGACAGGTGGTTATCTCCTCAGCTTTCCGATCGCAGCGTACATGATTGGCTACCTCATCTCACTTCGACCTCAGGTTGCACTGCAGATCGATGGGAAAGTCAAAAGACTCGTGGCTGCCTACGGGTGGACCGCAGGGGCGATGAGCCTCGGCCTGTTGCTCATTTTCCTCCTGGGTACCCTTCAACTGAACGCAGTCTATTTCCACGACTGGACATTGTCTTTCCAGTCGGGCTTTCTGATCTTTTCGTGGTGGGATATCCTGAAGCTCGCTGCTGCCGTGGCTGTCTGCAAAGAGCTTAGCCGCTCGTAGCCCGGTACCAGGAACAAAAGAAATGTGAAGCCGCTTCGAGATGAAGCGGCTTTCTTTTTGGTTCGCCCGACGGCGCGCACGTACCAGTGCCCTTTCCAGAAAGCAAGGTTGTGATTTCACGCGAAGGTGGGAGTGGAAACGAGCGTCCCGCAGTTTCTCGAGCCGTACTCGCTCCATGATTACTATCGAGGTCAAGATACAATAGCTATTTCTGGAAGCGATACTAGTTCGACAAGTCGCGCTCTCCTCAAGTAAAAGGGGCGAGCTCGTGCCCGCCCCTCGTGAAATCCAGATACTATCGCAAGGCTTTTCCGCTAGAACTTCAGATTCTCTTCCCACCGCCGAAAGAGCTCGGCAGTAGCTCTCACGTCACCGAGACAATAGTCCGCGATATCCCGAAATCTCTTCTCGCCGAATAGTCTTCCGAGATGGAGTCCGGTAATGCCGTGTGATTTCGGGCTTTCGATGCCAAACGACTTACAGTAGAAATCCAGACTGAATTTGCGCGTGGCCCCGTAAAATGTAAGCTGATCGAGGAGATCGCAATGGATAGAGGGGTCGTAGCGATAGGGCATCAGGTTTCGGGAGGGTTTGATCCGGAGGATGGCCGAACGGAGCAACAAGAAGGGACAGTCGAATCCGCGGCCATTGAACGTGACGAACTGGTCATACTTGGTCACATCGTTCCAGAATTGACCGAGGATTTCCTCTTCCGAGCACGAAACGAAATGGACCTGCTCATCCTCCGAAAAAGTGTCGATCGGTTCCTCGGCCTGAAAAACGACCTTCCCATGGTTTGTGTCAGGATTCAGCATGCCGATTGCGATAACCTGTGCCGTCGTTGGATATAGACTGAATCTTTGGACGGCTTCTTCACGTTCCGCATCCGTTTCGGCAAACTTTAACAAATACTCTTGCCGGACTTCGTCAAAAGACTCATAGGGGAAACCGAGAGTCTCGATGTCGATCACAACTCGTGACATGGGGTATTCTCAAATAGTAATGCGATATTCCTTCAGTCCCCAGTGCGTTTCCACAGCGGTTACTTTCAGGATTGTGTAGAGCGGGATAGCGAGGAGCATGCCAAGGACACCCATTAACTGGCCCCCGACAATGAGCACGACGATGACGGTGAGCGGATGCATATCAACAGTCTTGGCGAAACACAGAGGCTGGACAATGATATTGTCGATTGCCTGGATAGCGAGCGTCAACACGGCGATGGGGGGGGCCATACTCAGATCCCCGGTTTGTGTCACTGAAATCAGAAAGACCGGAATCACCCCCACGAATGGCCCTACATACGGGATGAGATTCGAAATCCCGGCGATGACACCCATAAGGATGGGAGACTTGACCCCGATAAGATAGAACCCCACCACATTCAGAATTCCGACGACGACGGAGTCGAGAATCCAACCTTTCAAGTACCCCACGAGATCCTTCTGGATTTTGTCGAACACGTTGAGTGTCATTTCGAAATATTTGTTGGGGACACGCTCCAGAAGCCGCTTTGCCGCTCTGTCACCTTCAGCGAGGGCAAAATATGTAACGAAGGGAACGATGAGAAAACTGAACGCCGATCCGGCAGCGGATGCGGCGGTCTGGCCGATCGATTGGAAGCCGTCGTTCATCATCGCCCGGGCCTTGTGCGATGCTGTCTGAGGATTGATGAGCGGCAGACTTTTTGCCACATCCCGTATGAGATCGTCGAGTTTTTGATCGAGCGGAAAATTCCGGAACCCAGCGTACAGACCGCCGAGGTGATCCAGCAGAACGGGAATTCCCTTCGTGGCACTGAAGAGCAGGATCAGGCCAAGCAAGAGAAAGACGCTTGTGATCGAGATGGTCCGGCTCAGACCCACGTGGATTTCAAAGAACCTCACAAGGGGGCGCAGAATGAATGCCAGGAGGAGAGAGAGAATGAGAGCAACGAGCAGCGCGGGGAAGAGGCACGCAATCGAGAAACACGCAAGGAGTATCCCGAGCAGGGAAGCGACTCTGAGAATTGGGCGAGTGGTATAGGAGATCAGCATCAGGATGTCTGGTGGATCGTTATATGAGTGAAGGAGTGGCTTCTCTGCCTACGCTTTCGACCCTCACGCAGTAATGCGATAGTTTTTGAGGCCCCAAAATGTCTCGACCGCGGAGACCTTGAGAATTGTAGCCAGCGGAATGGCGAGAAGCATCCCGCCGACCCCCAGCATTTCATGGCCGATGAGAAGAAGCAGGATAACTGTGAGCGGATGCATATCAACCGACTTTGCGAAGCATAATGGCTGGACGACAAAATCATCCAGCATACGGATGATGAGGGTCATTATGAGGATTGGTCCGACCATGCCGAAATCTCCCACCTGAGTCAGAGAAATCAGGATTGCCAGGCTCGCGCCAACAATCGGTCCGAGGTAGGGGACGAGGTTTGCGATGCCGGCGAAGACGCCGATTATGATTGAGTACTGAATTCCCAGAATGGAGAGGCCGACGATGCTTAGCAGACCGATGATCATCGAATCAAGGAGCCATCCCTTGAGATAGCCGACAAGCTGACGACGGATCTTCTGCATGACATTCAACGCCATCTCAAAATATCGGTTTGGAACATGTTCGATCAACGTAGTAAAGGCCCGCGGGCCATCCGCAAGAATAAAGTACGTGACGAAAGGAACAATGACGAGCGTAACAAGTGTCCCAAGTGCCTTCTGGGCGGATGAACCTGCCGCGTCAGCGCCCCGCTCGATAAGACCCACGATCGATTGGGCGAGCGATACGGTGTCGATAAACGGCAGTGCAGTTCCAAGCCCTTTGGTCAATTCCAGAAGCTTCGATTCAAACGGGAATTGTCTGATCTGCCCGTGGATTAAGATGAGTCGGTCAAGGAGGATCGGGACAAGCCATGAGACCAAGTAGACGAGAGCACCGCCAACGGTTATAAATGTGGTCAAGATCGCGGGAACTCGTTTCATGCCGAATTTGCTCTCAATCGCTGAGACGAAGGGGCGAAGGATGAAAGCGGCAAGAGCCGAAATGATCAGGGCAAGAACGAGGTCCGGGAAGAACGATGCGATCCAGAATACCAGAACAATTGTGGCGATGAGAAATGAAACCTTGACGAAGGGATGGCTGGGATCTACTGTCTTCATGGAAATGGCTATCGAATAATACTGCGTGCAGTTTTGTACGCGACCTCGACGGAGAAACCACGGTTCAGGAGGTAGTCAGCGAGCCGCTTCTGCCGGACGGCCGGATCGAGCTTGGAGAGCCGAGTGCGACTCATCTTCAGTTTACGTGTTGCGAGCGCCTTTGCTGCTTCCTGCTCGCTTTCTTCGGTGATGCATTCGTTGAGAATATGCTCGGTGGACTGGTACGAAATTCCTTTCTCATGCAACTTCCTCCGCAGAAGGGCTCTCCCCATCGGTTTCCCGCGCAGCTTGTCTCTCAGAAACATCCGGGCGAACTCAATATCATTGATCAGCAGAAGCTCCCGGAGCTTGTCGACGACGGCCCGGATGAGATCCTCAGCAAATCCTTTGCGTGAGAGCTTGTCTATGATTTCCTTGGAGCTCCGGGGCCGGTACGAGATGAAGTTGACAGCAATCTGATGCGCCCGATCGCGAGAATCTGCCGTCACGATCTTTTCCACGGCCTCCTCATCGAGATGCTTCCCGGTGAAGAGTCCGATTTTCGCCACAACAGATTCGCTAACCTGAAACGCGGGTTTCTCGTCGAGAAAGATCTCATATCGGTTGCGCTGACGCCGGATCTTCTGAATCTTGGTGACGACCATACGATTCTGACACTCCAGTCCCGTTGCTACAAGTCGATCTAGTGGTCTGCTCAGCTGTCGGTAGTGGGCACGAGCAACCCGATCCTTCTGCGAGCGGGACTTGCTTTCAATAATGCAATCGGTGTTGAAAGACGATCCGAATCTCTTGGAGCCGACACTAGCTCTTCGGTGCCTTCTTGGATGGTGGTGCGGGCTCCGGTTTCGTCGATGCAGCCGGAGCAGGCTCCGCTGGAAGGAGACCCAGCTTGCGTCGCGTGGCTGTGTCGATTTCTTTCGTCAGCACTGCATTGCCCTGGAGAAATGTCTTCACAGAGTCCCGACCCTGGCCAATCCTCTCCTCTTTATAGGAGAACCACGATCCACTCTTGGCGATGATATTCTGATCGACAGCGGTGTCGATCAGGTCGCCGAGTTTCGAGATACCCTCGTTGTAGAGAATATCGAACAAGGCTTCCTTGAACGGCGGTGCCACTTTGTTTTTCACGACTTTCACGCGGGTCCTGTTGCCGATGATGTTCTGTCCATCCTTGAGTGCTTCGATGCGACGAACGTCAAGCCGGACTGATGCGTAGAATTTCAGCGCATTGCCGCCTGTGGTTGTTTCCGGATTTCCGAACATGACGCCAATCTTCTGGCGCAACTGGTTGGTGAACATCACGGTCGTTTTTGATTTGCTGATGGCTGCCGTCAGCTTTCGAAGCGCCTGCGACATCAGGCGCGCCTGCACACCCATCGTTGGATCGCCCATCTCGCCCTCAATTTCTGCCCGGGGGGTCAAAGCAGCCACGGAGTCGATCACGATAATGTCGAGTGCATTGCTTCGAACGAGAGTTTCGACGATCTCGAGCGCTTGTTCGCCGAACTCCGGTTGTGACAGGAGCAGGTTGTTGACGTCCACACCAAGTTTCTTCGCATACGCAATGTCGAGAGCATGTTCTGTGTCGATGAAGGCCACGACTCCCCCTGTCCTCTGTGCTTCTGCGAGTAGATGGAGACAGATGGTTGTTTTGCCGGACGATTCGGGTCCGAAAATCTCGACGACACGACCCCGGGGTATCCCGCCGATCCCGAGCGCTGCATCAAGGGAAATTGATCCGGTCGATATCGCATCGATTTTGGCGATCGGACCCTCCGTGAGTTTCATGATAGCGCCCTTGCCGTGTTGTTTTTCGATTTGGTCAATGGCGATCTTGAGGGCTTGAGCCCGTGCGTCTTTGTCGATTGTTTCAGTCATGGATACTCCTAGTTATGAGGCAAGAGGTATTGAATTCAAGAGAGTGTACACCGAGCCGACTGGCTTCAACTCGCTACGCATGATGTGGACCTCAGTGCAGCGGGCTATCAACGGTTGGAAAGTAATGGAATTTAATTTTGCTGTCAAGCGGTTGAGGTTCTGGCTCCCCCTTACTCTGCCAAGTGTAACGTGAGAATGAAATGGACGATCCTCCCTGGCAAAGCCGAACGATTCGCATACTCGTTCCACTCGCGCTTGAAGTTCAACCACGTGGTCGTTTTGTTGAGTCCCGATCCAAACCACCTTCGGTTTGATGGCGTTCGGGAAGGCGCCGAGCGAATTGTGCGATAGCTCAAAACTGGGCAAACTGCCAATCGAATTCTGAAGCTCTGCAGCGATGGAGATTGTCCGGGCCGGTTCGATGTCGCCCAAGAACTTCAGAGTGATATGGAACTTCTCCGGAGCGTCCCACTTGACGTCTGCATGAGATTCTCTGAGTTGCGTTTGAATTGTTTCGAACTCTTTCTTCATGTCAACTGGGAGAGGGAGGGCTATGAATGCTCGAATCGTGGACATGACGATCTCACATATCAACCCTGAGGAGCTTTCTCCGCAACAATTCAAGAGCGGCCTGCGCTGCCCGCTCTTTGATTCTTCTTCGCTCATCACCGAGGGTGAACTGAATTGCCAGCGTATCCGAGCGGTCGGAGTACCCAATCCATACCAGGCCAACGGGCTTTTCAAGCGAGCCTCCCGTGGGTCCGGCGACACCGGAAGTCGAGAGCCCGATGTCGGTGTTGGATTTCAAGCGCACGCCCGTCGCCATTGCTTTTGCGACCTCGCGGCTCACCGCCCCGTGTTCGACGATGAATGCGGCGGGCACACCCAGGTCAACAAGCTTGGCGTCGTTGCTGTACGTAACGTAAGAACGATCGAAGTAGTTCGAACTCCCCGGCACGTTTGTGATCCGATCGGAGATGAGGCCGCCGGTGCACGATTCAGCAACAGCGAGCGTAAGATGCCTCTCGAGAAGCAGCTTGCCGACAACCTGTTCGAGTTCCTCTTCGCCGCTCGCATAGATGTACTTGCCCGCTTTCGACCGGATGGCTTTCTCGACCTGTTCGATTTTCGCCTGAGCGTCGGCTGTGCTCTGCGTCTTGACTGTGATTCGGAGCCGGGTGCCTGTTGGTCCCGGAAGGAATGCGAGGGTTATTCCATCATCGGGTTTGAAGAGGGCGTCAACGTCCCCGATCTGCTCCGCGAGGAAAGATTCTCCGATGCCGGTGGTCTTGAGGGTCCGGTGCTGGATCACCAGCCCTGTAGTTCGTTTCGCGAAATATGGCAAAACGAAGCCTTCGACCATCGCTTTCATTTCGAACGGAACGCCCGGCATCGCCAGGAGGTACCGTCCGTCGCGCTCAAAGAAAAAGCCGGGGGCCGTGCCGTGATTGTTCTGGATAACATTGCAGTCTCTGGGAACAAGCGCTTGATCCTCATTGATCTTCTTCGGGGTGATTCCCCGGCGCTCAAAGAATCCCCGAACGCGCTGCATTGCCTCGTCGTTGACCACAAGGTCAGTCCCGAAGAACTTGCACACTGCTGTCCGGGTAATGTCATCGTGCGTCGGACCGAGTCCGCCTGTCACGAGCACGAGATCGCAAGTATCGAGCGCCTCAGCAAAGGACTCGATGATTGCCTGCTCTTCATCACCGACGGTGGTCATGCGGCTGATGGAGATCCCGATGGAATTCAGTTTTTCGGCGATGAACGCCTGGTTCGTATTGATGACCTGCCCGATCAGGAGTTCATCTCCGATCGAGATAATTTCTGCCTTCATAGGATGATCGGAGTGGAGCCTCGTTCCAGAATTCAGTCTCAGATTATCTGCAAGGCTAGTGCCAGTTGCAGCAGGAGGTTGGTGTAAATCGCAGATACGACATCGTCAAGCATGATCCCATATCCGCCGTGGAGGTTGTCGAAGCGGCGTGCAGGGAATGGCTTCACAATATCAAGGATTCGGAAAATGAAAAAGGCGAGGGCGGCGACAAGGATTGTCTTCGGAAGGAAGAGAAGAGAAATCCACATGCCAAGCACCTCGTCGATTGTGACTTCGCCCGGGTCATGTCCATACACCTTCTCCATCGCGTTCGAAGCTCTGATGCCGAGAGCCAGGACGAGGAGGCTCAAGGGAAGAAGGATGGAAGGGTTTTCAAATCCCGGTATACTATAAAGAGCAAGTCCCACGGCGCTGCCGACGGTCCCCGAGGCCACGGGCGAAAAACCGGAGAACAGTCCTGATGCGAACGCCTTCGTGAGGAATCTCACCGCCGGGGGCTGCCCGGCTGGCGGTAGCGTCTCACTGCTGGTCGGATTCGGCGGCACGGTTAGAGGACTCATACAATTCTCGGACAGTTGTCCAGTTGCCGATGACGTAGAGGCCCCCCGTCAGCAAGGTGATTGCTGCGATGACCACCATGGAAGCGTAGAGAAGCGATTGATCCAGGAGGTGGTCGAGAAGCGTGCCGAACCGTGACCGGAAGTACTCGGTGTCACGCGCGATGTAGGCAAGAAGAATGTAGTAGATGAGAGCAAATTGCAGGAATGTCTTCGTCTTCGCCAGGCGGGTGGTGTCAAATGGTTTTCCCTTGAACTCAGCGTAGGATCGCAGGAACGTGATTACAATATCCCGTATGACTATGACCCAGACTGTCCAGGACGGAACGAGATCAAGGTAGATGAATGCGATGAGGGCAGCCGAAGTGACGACTTTGTCTGCAAGCGGATCAAGGAAAGTACCCCATCGCGTCACGTACCCCCAACGGCGTGCAACCCAGCCGTCATACCAATCTGTCAGCATCGCAACCACAAAGACAACGAGCGAAAGCTGTCGCAGGAGCGGATCCGCCGAAAACAAAAAGGCGAGAAACACCGGCGTCAGGAGGATGCGCAGGAATGTTAATTGGTTTGGAGGTGAAAATGCGAGCTTCATCTCTTGGTTATCGTCTGTTCAATCATCGGCGGAACAAAAAATCCCGCTGGAACTGCGGGATTTCATTGACCACAATCTATGTCGGACCAATAGCCAGCGTCAGGCGGCTTTTTGAACCTTGCCAGACTTAATGCAGTTGGTGCAGACAGTAATGCGTCGGACTGAGCCATCAACCTTCGCACGCACACTCTGGAGGTTCGGAAGGAACCTTCGGGGAGTTCGGTTGTGGGCGTGGCTCACGTGGTTTCCCGCCATCGGTTTCTTACCGCAGATTTCACACACTCTTGCCATCTGTATACTCCATCTCAGTAGTTCAAAAAATATGGAACCAATATAGGCAGAAAAACGGAGAGAGGCAAGACCAAACTAGAGCTTGACGAGCAGACTCGCACCGTAGCTTTGAATTCTACGCACTCAAAGACCATCGAATGGCGTTTGCCGTCTTCTTTCCAATACCGGGGACTGTGGAAAGCTGTTCTGCGGACGCGTGGACTACTGCTTCGACACTGCAAAAAACCTCCAGAAGGCGACAGGCTCGTTCCGGGCCAACTCCTGGCAGTCCTTGCAGGATGTGGATATGAAGTTTCCTTTTTCCCCCTGGTCGCTTACCGAGGCGCGGAAGCGGTCTCAGTTGCCTTGACCGAACCTGCCTTGCTGCATAGAGAAGAAGCCTTGAGCTCTCTTCGGGATCTCTCGAACGGAGCACAGGGATTCCTATAGACGATGGTTAGGGCAATCAAAGCGCCTTGGATTGATTCTCGGCGAATGTGGCTTCGCCGCAAGTCATCTGCACTCCCTTCAAGGAGGATCGCGCTTCGAAGAGGGTGTGAGGCTAGCTGGAGGCTTGGTGGAACAATCTGCCGTCCTTGATCGAGCTAGCGAAGTCCTCGAAAGTCTTCCTCTCAACAAGAAGCTTGTGGTCCACAAGATAATCCCCGAGGGGGAGGCGTTGCATGGAAACCGAAACGCCAGCGGTTTTCCTCAATATCTCTGCGATGCCGCATTCGGACTCGCGGTCATCAATGATGATATTCGTCATCAGGTTGTTCGACCCCTGACGGGGTCGCTCGGTTTTGTTTGTTCGGGTCTACAAATGTCCGACCCCAAGTGGGGTCGATGTTTTCCATTGGATTTCGATGCCCGGTGTTTCCATCAGCGTTTCCATCGCCAAGCCCGTTGATCTGCCGACAGCTCCGCTAGGAGCTGAACAATTGTAGACAAGCGCCAACAGAAAATGGGGAACTCCGTAGGACTTCAACAATTGGTGGAGGGTTCGACCCCTGACGGGGTCGCCCGGTTTGGGTTGTTCGGGTCTACAAATGTCCGACCCCAAGTGGGGTCGATGTTTTCCATTGGATCTCGATGCCCGGTGTTTCCAGGCAGTGTCCCCATCGCCGAGCCCGTTGATTTGCCGACAGTTCCGTTAGGAGCTGAACAATTGCAGACGAGAACCAAGAGAAAATTGGGAGCTCCGCAGGAGTTCAACAATTGGAGGAGGGTTCGACCCCTGACGGGGTCGATGTTTTCCATTGGATCTCGATGCCCGGTGTTTCCAGGCAGTGTCCCCATCGCCGAGCCCGTTGATTTGCCGACAGTTCCGTTAGGAGTTGAACAATTGCAGACGAGAACCAAGAGAAAATTGGGAGCTCCGCAGGAGTTCAACAATTGGTGGAGGGTTCGACCCCTGACGGGATCGATGTTTTCCATTGGATTTCGATGCCCGGTGTTTCCATCAGCGTTTCCATCGCCAAGCCCGTTGATCTGCCGACAGCTCCGCTAGGAGCTGAACAATTGTAGACAAGCGCCAACAGAAAATGGGGAACTCCGTAGGAGTTCAACAATAGCTGGAGTCGAACCATTTGAATACGTAGCGCTGATCGAAGTCGACCTCGAATTCCTTAAGTATCGATTCGTACTCTTCTCGAAACGTGCGTTGTCGGTGATGTTTCTCTTGATTGAATACATACTTGACGACGGAATCGATCTGGGAACGGGAATACGAAAATGCTCCAAAACCTTCCTGCCACGCGAACCTTCCTCCAGGCCTCAATTCGTCGTTTACAAAATTGGTCGAATCCCTCTTCATATCTCGGACCAAGTCTGAAAGTGCAACATCTGGTCGCATTCCAATGAAGATGTGGGCGTGGTCGGGCATCGTGTTGATGGCCAGGAGTTTGTGTCCCTGGTTCTGAACTATCCCAGTAGTGTATTTCTGTAATCGTTCTTTCCATTGTTTCGCAATGAGCGACTCGCGCCATCTCACGGCATATACGATGTGGATGTATATCTGCGTGTATGTGTTGGCCATGATTGCCGTCCCCTTTTTTTGGCATCTGTGGTGGGTTCGACCCCTAACGGGGTCGCCCAGTTTCGGTTGTGCCGGTCTACAAATCTTCGACCCCTGATGGGGTCGGCCGTTCCAGGTCGATCCTCATGCTCCGGTGGCTTCCAGACAGCGTTTCCATGGTCGATCCGTTTATCCAGCCTGCAAATCTTCGACCCCGAACGGGGTCGGTCGGTCTAGGTTGATCCTCATGCTCCGGTGGCGTCCAGACAGCGTTTCCGTGGTCGATCCGTTTATCCGGTCTACAAATCTTCGACCCCTAACGGGGTCGGCCGTTCCAGGTCGATCCTCATACTCCGGTGGCTTCCAGACAGCGTTTCCATGGTCGATCCGTTTATCCAGTCTACAAATCTTCGACCCCTAATGGGTCCGGTCGTTCCAGATTGATCCGCGTGCTCTGGTGGCTTTTAGACGGCGTTATCCATGGTCGATTCGTTTGTCCAGTCTACAAATCTTCGACCCCTAACGGGGTCGGTCGTTTCAGGTTGATCTTTATCCCTTAGTGTTTTCCGGGCAGCGTTTCCATGGTCGATCCGTCTATCCGGCCTCAGCTCCGTTGGAAGCTGAACGCTTGTTGTGCCGGTCTACAGATCTTCGACCGCCAACGGGGTCGGTTGTTTCAGGCTGAACTTCTCGCCCCGATGTTCCCTGGCAGTGTTTCCATCGTCGAGCGCATTGATCTATCCTCAGCTCCGTTAGGAGCTGAACGATTGTAGACGAGAACCAAGAGAAAACAAGGAACTCCGTAGGAGTTCAACAATCGGGTCTACCCATTCTATCAACTGAAATTATAAGAAGCAAAGATCTGAACGGGGAATCAATTGACCGAAAACCTAGGCGCCTTTGTTGCGCAAGCCTGTTTTTTTGGTTATCATAATCGGAACGGGGAGAGTTCTTTTCGGTAAGATGGTGAAGTGAGACGCGAGGCGTGGTGCGCTGTTGGACGACCTCGGACTTGAAATCTGTACCCTGGAACCTGTAACTTCCATGACTGGTAAACTTTGACCATCCTCGGTATCGAAACATCATGTGACGAAACCTCTGCCGCGGTAGTGCGGGATGGCCGACTCTTGGCAAATGTCACGGCGACGCAATTGTTCCACTCGCAATACGGCGGCGTTGTCCCTGAACTGGCATCACGGGCTCATCAGCGCCGGATCATTCCTGTTGTTGAGGAGTCGCTGCTGAAAGCGGGGGTATCCAAGAAGGAACTGGATGCGGTCGCGGCTGTTTATGGGCCGGGTCTGGTAGGTGCGATACTCGTCGGATTGAGCTTCGGAAAGTCCCTGGCGCTCGGTTTGGGCATCCCTTTCGTGGGTGTTGATCATATGGAAGCCCATATTTTTTCGAATCTCATCGATGACCCAAAGCCGGCCTTTCCCTTCGTCAGTCTTACCGTGTCGGGGGGGCATACACAGCTCGTTCTTGTCAAGGGACCGTTTGAGTACGATCTGCTCGGCGAAACAAAAGACGATGCCGCTGGAGAAGCTTTTGACAAGGTGGCGAAGATGCTTGGCCTCGGCTATCCGGGGGGACCGCTCATCGACAAGTACGCCCGGGAAGGTAATCCCTCCTTTGTCAGTTTCCCCCGTCCGTATCTGGAAGAGGGGTCACTCGAGTTCAGTTTCAGCGGCTTGAAGACCTCAGTTCTGTACTACCTCCGGAGGACTGGCTACAAACCCGCCCCCGGGGGAGATGTCGCCACCGAATCAAACAACAAACTCCGCGCGGATCTCTGTGCCAGTTTCCAGGCCGCGGTCGTGGACGTTCTCGTTGAAAAGGCTATCAGAGGGGCGCAGATGACTGGTGTGAAACAAATCGCTGTTTCGGGAGGAGTCTCGGCGAATTCCGAGCTTCGTAGACGTATGCAGGAAGCTGCCGCGAAGCGTGGACTTCGTGTGTTCATCCCGAAGTTTGAATACTGCACAGACAATGGTGCGATGGTTGCTATGGTCGGTTACACGAAGCTCCAAAGTGGCCAGACATCGAGCCTCGAGTTGACGGCTGAACCTAATCTCTCACTTTCATAGGGTTCCTTGTTGACGGAAAGAGATCCTCGCAATGAGCAGGATACAGAAGAAGTTCGCGGACCTCAGGCGCTCCGGTCAAAAGGCGCTGATACCCTACATTACCCCTGAATATCCCTTCAAGGGAATGACGCTGGGTTTGCTGCGTGCGCTTGAGGAGGGCGAAGCAGACCTTGTGGAGGTCGGCATTCCGTTCTCAGATCCTCTTGCGGATGGGGAGACGATTCAGCACTCGTCTGAAATCGCCCTGAAGAACGGTGTAACCGTGGACCGCATCCTGGAAGCCGTCGGCGAGTTCCGAAAGAGCAGTGAGCTCCCGATCCTGTTGATGGGATATGTGAATCCCATCTTGCGCATCGGAATTGATACGTTCTTCGAAGCATGTCAGTCTGCTGGGGTCGACGGATTGATTGTCCCGGATCTGCCGCCTGAAGAGGCAGAGGAAATCACGAGGGCGAGCCGCCGCTGCGGAGTCAGTAATGTGTTTCTCATCGCGCCGACGAGTTCGGATCGAAGAATACGAGAGATCGACGGACACTCGACGGATTTCTCGTACTGCGTTTCCATCACAGGTGTGACCGGTGCGAGAACCCAGCTGGGGGGAGACGGGGGACTGGATGAGTTCCTCCTTCGTGTCCGGAAGAATACGCAGAAGCCTTTCGTGGTTGGGTTCGGCTTATCCAGCCCAGAGCACGTACAGCGCGTCTGGCAATACGCAGATGGCGCCGTTGTTGGTTCCTCGCTGATCAACGTGCTGGGAAGAGCGATCTCCGAGGAGCACGCGTTCCGTTCGGCTATTGATTTCCTTCGTTCACTTCGTCCATCCTAATCGAGATCCGCTATGAATGAGCTTGAGGCGTGGCGCAAGAAAATCGACGAGATAGACCTGCAACTCGTCGGACTTCTCAACGAACGGACCATGTGTGCCATAGAAATCGGAAAGATCAAGATCGTACGGGGATTGGACGCATACTCTCCTGAACGCGAGGGAGAGGTCATGAGAAATGTAACGTCAAATAACGGGGGCCCTCTATCATCCGCAGCCATGCGCCGGTTATTCGAACGCATTATTGATGAAGCCAGAAGCGTCGAGCGTGTCTACATGTCTGATCAGAAAAAGAAACCGAAGCGGTAGTCCTCTGTCCTCTCAACCAATGATATCGGGATACTTCAAACGGCGGTGGCTGCAGGCCGCTGCAGTCGCTTTAGTTGTCCTGCTTGCGGGGACGATGTACCTCATTTTCTTCGCGTCAAACACCACCGAAATGTCATCCGAGCGAACGGTCATCGTTCCGAGGGGTGCTTCGTTCAAGACGGTCCTGGATTCTCTTGAATCTTCCGGCGTGCTGCGCGTCCGGTGGACGCTGAGCCTTGCTGGACGAATCCTTGGGCTTACAAAAACCATGAAGGTGGGTAAGTATCTTTTCCCTCGGGGGCTATCGAACGTTGACATTCTGAACGACCTTGCAGAAGGAAAGTCGCGTATCCTCATCAACCTTCCGATCCCCGAGGGGTGGCGGATGGAGCGGATCGCCCTGCAGTGCGAAAAGATCCTCGGCATCGACGCGCAGCGGTTCATTTCCCTCTGCGATAATAGCTTGTTCAGGAAGGAGTTGGGTATCGATGGTCATTCGATCGAAGGGTACCTGATGCCTGACACGTACAAGTTTCTGTGGCAGGTGAGTGAGGAAGAGATTATCGAACGCATGGTTGGAGACTTCAAGAAATTCTATACGGATAGCTTGAAGAAACGTCAGGAAGAATTGCGGTTCTCGCTGAACGAGACCATCGCCCTGGCTTCGATCGTAGAAGGGGAAGCAGTTCTCGATCGTGAACGACCGATTATCGCAGGTGTGTACTTGAACCGATTAAAAAAACGAATGCGACTGGAAGCCGATCCGACTGTCCAGTACTCAATCCCCGACGGCCGCAGAAGGCTTACGTATTCGGACTTGCGCTACAACTCACCCTACAACACGTACCTCAATTATGGACTCCCCCCCGGACCGATCAACAACCCCGGCAGGAAATCAATCCTCGCGGTTCTCTATCCGGAGAAACATCCCTATCTCTATTTTGTCGCGGATGGAACAGGCGGACACGTTTTCTCCCGAAGCTATGCCGAGCATCAGAAGGCAGTGAAAGCGTACCGCCGGATGCGGAGGGCGGCGGCGAAAACATCAGGCTCGTAGGGCGGAATTCATTTCGTCTGACAGGAACGTTGAAATTCGCGCAACAAGCTGTAAGGCGAAATTCATTTCGTCTCAAAGGCACGATGAAAACTGAGCGAACTGAAGTTCGCTCTACAAGCCGTAAGTTGAAATTCATTTCGCTGCAGAAGGCGTAACACGAAGCGTCGCTTCGCCTTACGAGACAGACGGTTTCATTAGGAGAAAAACTACCTTGACCCGCGAGCGTAAAAAGGGTATCCCAGCCGTTGCGCGTATGCAATGCGTCAATGTGTGCGCCGCGACCGCCTTTCTGGTGAGCGCAACCATGTGGTCTAACGGCTGCAAGGAGAACCTGGCCGGCCCCACACCTGTCGACAACCCTCCTGTCATAACCTCATTCTCTGCAGCTCCCCTCCCTGCCAAGGAGAACCAGCCCTTGACCTTCAGCTTCCAAGGAACCGATGATTCGGGATTGTCCCAGGCGATCATCAACTACGAGGCCGGCGTCGCGGATACCTTGAGCATTGCCGGGACGAGCTATAGTGGCACGAAAGTCCACTCCTATCCTGCCGGCGGCGTCAAGACACCGACCTTGACATTGAAGGATAATGCTGGAAAGACCACCTCGAAATCCCTCTCTCTCGGGGTCGATGCGAGCCTCCCCCCCGTGTTCAATAGCGTCGCTTTCTCTGGCCTTGAAGGAGACACCCTCGAGGCGAAAATCAATTCCATTGTCTCTGATCCGCAATCAGAGGCGCTTTCCGTGATCGCGACCTCCCTCGATCCTGTCATTTCTGCGGTGGTCGCCGGGGACAAGATCCGCGTCTACGGTGGCGTGGACATGAACGGCTCGCACCAGTTCAAGGTGGTCGCGACCAATACTGACGGCAAGTCATCCGAGAGGATCTATACAGGGGTCTGGGGCCCCATGGATAAGATCGGCGGCCGTGCGTTCGATATCATGGAAGGGCAATACGCGACGGGGTTGAGACCTGAATTGAGCCTGACGACCGGTGTGAATGCAGGGAACATCACCGACGGCTTTGTCATCATTGATGGCGGTGTGAAGGTCAAGCCTGACAAGAACGGTCATTATTCCTATCCTAAAGTCAAAGGCGGACCGCACACTCTCCAGGCGTTCATCGCAGGGAAGAACAAGGTCACGGGTAATTTAGATTCGAGCTTCGTCGCGACCTATGATTTATCGCCCGGCGACCAGACATTCGATGCAGGGGTGAATACGAACGCAGGCATCACATTCAGTGATGGCACTAATTGGCCCCTGGCCTTCTTCAAGAAGCTGCTGTATGTTTATAATTTCAAGGGGTTCTGGGGCCCTGAAGACGAGGGCAAGCTGAAAGGCGCCAATCTCAAAGTGGGTAATACCTATACATATCATATTATTTCTGACAATACTATTTCTCCAAGCTATTTGGGCATGTCTTCCATAGGACAGGATTCTGTCGAGCATGAAATAAGAAAATTCACAGATTTACTTCCTCCGTCTTGGAGACCGCAGATTTACAAAGCAAAACCCGGCGAGGCATACCCTGCAAGAGGCCTGCCTGGCGACGCTCCTCTGCGACCGAGAGATAATCTGCTTGTTGTTGGCCGTTTGAATCCTGACAATCCTTATGGGGACGGTATAAATTTCACATATAATAAAGGTTCTACAGTTGTTGCGGCATTGATTGTTTTCAAAATGCCATTTGCGCCTGCAGGCCCCCAAGCAAGAGAGTTGCCTGCGCCATTATTCTGTATATCTGACTATACACCTAATTGGACGCCTAATGTTCCTGATTACCGCAGCGAGTTTGATGGTATCAGCGAATTCTCCACACATATTCGTGCTCCTCCTGTCACGAACTCAGGCATCAAAGCAATCTACCTGAACGGGCTCTTCGACCAGGGAACGGACCTCGAGAAGTTCTGGAAGATGCCTTTCTAAGCAATGTCCTTTTGGAACGAAACGGCGTTTCACGTCGGGGCCAATCGCTATTCGCCCCGACAGGAATATTCAATAGTCATTTGACGCCGTTTCGTTTCTAACCTCGAAGTCTTGTGAGTGACACCCTCCAAAACAGGGGCCCCCAAACGACTTTCGTCATCCGGGGTTCTGAAGAAAATCTGGCTTCTTCCTATTTACCCACCGACCTGTCAGGCGAACGGAAGTCCGTGTGACTTCTCGTTCTGCAAATCGAATCTTGTTGACCGGCCGCATCACGCGGAGTACCTTCTGTCAAACGAGAATCCCCCCAATCGATATGCAATCAGATCCAAAAATCTTCTACCGAAGAAGGCTGCCGCATTACCAGCCCCCAAATGAGAATTTTCACGTGACGTTCCGTCTGGCAGGTTCGCTGTCACAGGATAGCATTCTTAGATTGAAACGTGAGCACGAGGAAGTAAATAAAAGCATTAAGAAGGTCAAGAGCGCCGATGAACAGAGGAGGCTCAGCCGTGAATTGGGAGCAAGTTATTTCAATCGATTCGATGAATTCTTGGATCGTGCGACCGACGGTCCCCTATGGTTGAGCGAAGGTTCAATTGCCGCAAAAGTTGCAGAAACTATCCATGTCCAGGATGGCAAGGATTATGATTTGCTGGCTTATTGTCTTATGCCGAACCATGTCCATCTGCTCGCGATGTTTTGGCAGTCGACGATCAATGCTGCAGAGGTTGACGTAGAGCGATCTTCAGATCGCTATATATTAACGACGGAAGAAACAAGCAAGTACGATCAGCGAACTGAAGTTCGCTCTACAATTGCTCAATATGTTCTGGCGGATGCCTTGAAGAAACTCAAAGGAGTTTCTGCATATGAATGCAACAAGTTACTCAATCGCAGGGGCGCATTCTGGCAGCACGAGAGCTATGACCACGTGGTTCGCGATGACGCCGAATTGGAAAGAACTGTACGGTACATTCTCAACAACCCTGTGAAAGCTTATTTGTGCAAGAACTGGCGCGATTGGAAATGGACCTATGTGAAAGCGGGATTGGTCGAATTGTAGTATGAAGCGCCGCTTCGTGGCAGATGAACCACCAAGTCTCGTGCGAACTGAGGTTCGCGCAACAAGCTGTAGGGCGAAATTCATTTCGTCTCAAAGGCCCGACGAAAGTCGAGAGGACTGAAGCTCTTCGAACAAGGCTAGTGAGGTCTGGCCTGGCTTGTGAACTTCTTCCTCGAATTCTCATCCTTTCTTCTCCACTACCGTTTCATTATATTCGTGATGCGATCAAACTCTGAATTACGACAAGACTATCCGTTGATGCGTACTATCCTCCCGATCTCAATCTTTGCTCTTGTTCTCTTCTCCTGCGCCGGTCAACGTGCTCCCGAAGGGGGCCCGATCGACACGGAGCCACCATTTGTCGCATACACGAATCCTCCGAACTACACCACGCGCTTCATTGGAAACACCATCACTCTGGAGTTCAGTGAATACGTGGACCATCGCAGCGTCGAAGGATCCATCTTCATATCCCCTTCGCTCGGACAACTCGAGTTCGAGTGGTCTGGGCGTGAATTGGAGATTCGTTTTCCAGGGAAGCTCCGGCCATACACGACATACGTTGTGACGGTAGGGACAGATGTCGCTGATATACGCAACAGGAACAAGATGGCTCAATCCTTCACGCTGGCATTCTCGACCGGGGATGATATTGACCATGGCGCCGTTGAAGGGAGGATCTTCCCGCGCAAAGAAACAGATCCGCCGCTTGGCGTGATGGTCTTCGCATACAAGCTCGACGGGCTTAAGCCAGACACGCTCGATCCGAGAACGACCCAACCTGACTACGTCAGTCAGACGGGAAAGAACGGTGCTTTTCAGCTGAGGCATCTGGCGTTCGGATCGTACCGCGTTATCGCCGTCAGAGATGAGTACAAAAACCTTCTCTATGATCCTGGCGTTGATGAGTTTGGAGTGCAGGCGGAGGAGATCGCCCTGACACCGGCAGACACGCTCAAATCAGGTGTTTGGATGAAGCTCGAGATTGAAGATACTTCCGCGGTTCGGCTCCTCAAAGTCTCGCCGACAAATCAGCGTCATCTGGTTGTGGAATTCTCTTCGCCGATCGACACGAGCGGCATCAGCGCAACCTGGTTCAGAATCTTGGATACGCTCGATCAAAAACGATTGGCTGTCCACTCTGTTTGTCCGGTGTTTCCGACGCTGACCTCAGCTTTGGTTGTGACGGACACTCAAACTTCTGGCCCGACCTACCGTCTGGAGGTAGCGCTTCTTCGGGGTGTCAACGGGTTGGTTGTGAGTCCTTCCGCCAGCCAATTGACGTTTTCCGGCTCGGAAGCGAAAGACATTCTCGGACCAAAAATCGTATCATTCTCTCTGCCAGACAGTGCAAGGGAGACCGATCTACAGCCAAGGTTCCTCTTGCACTTTTCCGATGCGGTGCAGAGGGCAGAAGCCGGAAAAGCCATCTCTCTTCTGGACAGCAGCCGGAATCTTGTCCCCATATCTCTCAAGTGGCTCTCTGATGCGTCGCTCGAAATTGTTCCGGCCGGGCGACTCATGAGCAGAGCGTGGTTTATGTTTCGCATCGGGATGCGGGACGTCATGAATCTTGACGGAAGGAGAGGCAGAGATTCATTGAGAGTATTCCGATTTCAGACAGTGGATGAAGAGTCGTTCAGCAGCATCGAGGGATCGGTGACGGACATGAGCGTGACGGATGCGAGAGGAGATGTCTTCCTGACCGCCCGCAACGTCTCCCGGAAGGAACCGAAGGAGTACACCGTTCGACTCCGACAACCCGGGGTATTCGTGTTAGGCGATATTCTCGAAGGTAAGTACGTCATTCGGGCATACCGTGATCGAAGCGGCAACGGGAAGTACGATCCCGGACTGGTTTTCCCATTTCATCGCTCAGAGAGATTTGTTTCATATCCCGATACGCTGAAAGTGCGCGCTCGTTGGCCGCTCGAAGGTGTTGTGTTGAAGCTTCAGTGATCACTCCAACCTGTTGATTTGTTTGACTTTTAGACCAATTTTGTTTAATCTCATTAAAATTCTGCAATGGATTTTTGCTGCGGAATTTTAGGGGTCAGAATCTCCGAATAGCAGCATTCTGCAATGGTTTTCTCAGTTTGAGTGATTCTATGCTTGAAAGCTATATCCCGATTTTCGTGATGCTTGCCGGCGGCGTTACATTCGGCGTTGTTATGGTAAAATTGAACGAGTGGTTCGGTCCTCGCAGACCATCGGTGGAAAAGCTCTCGACATATGAAAGCGGGATGGATCCCGTGCGAAGCGCACGCGAACGATTCTCCATCAAGTACTATATGGTCGCGGTGTTATTCATTCTCTTCGACATTGAGGTCGTGTTTCTCTACCCTTGGGCTGTGTCGTTCAAGCAGCTCGGAGTCGCGGGATTTGTCGAGATGGTTGTCTTTATCGGGATTTTGCTGATAGGGTATTTCTATGTCTGGAGGAAAGGAGCTCTTGAATGGGATTAGAGCATGCGCTGGGTGACAGTTTTCTCACAACGAAAATCGATCTCGCAATCAATTGGTGCCGAAAGAACTCCCTTTGGCCTATGCCAATGGGAATTTCGTGCTGTGCGATCGAGATGATGGCCTTTGCAGGCCCAAGATTCGATGTCGCTCGTTTTGGATCAGAAGTGTTCAGATTCTCGCCACGCCAATCGGATGTGATGATCGTCGCCGGAACGACAACCTTTAAGATGGCAAAAGTCGTTCGGAAGATCTATGACCAGATGCCGGATCCAAAGTGGGTCATCGCTATGGGAGCGTGCACTTCGTCCGGTGGAATGTACCGCACCTACTCGGTTGTACAGGGGATTGACCAGTTCCTGCCGGTCGATGTGTACGTGGCAGGATGCCCGCCGCGTCCGGACAATCTTCTCAACGCTCTGATCAAACTGCAGGAAAAGGTCCAGCGTGGAGAAAGCAAAGGGAGTTTCCCTGCGTATGTCGGTGGATCGAAGCTGGATCAACCACAAGCTCTCCCGACAATTTCAGGTTGAGGCATGAAGGCTGTCATCATCGATAAGCTGAAAGCTCGTTTTGGCGAACAGACTATCGACGTGAGTGAGTTCCGGAGTGAGCTCACGATCGTCGTGCCGAAGGATCGCATTGTGGAGATCTGTCGCTTTCTGAAGGAAGATCCAGATTTGAATTTCGATTTGCTGGCTGACGTGTGCGGGATTGATATGAATACTCCTGTCAAGAGATTTGGAGTCATCTACAATCTGTATTCGCTCACAACCAAATACCGTCTTCGTCTGAAGATTTTCACCGAGGAAGAAGAACCGAAAGTACCGACGGTCACCAGTGTCTGGGGCACGGCGAACTGGCACGAACGTGAAACGTTCGATATGTTCGGCATTGTCTTTGAGGGGCACCCCGATTTGCGAAGAGTGTACATGCCTGAAGACTTTGAGTACCATCCGCTGAGAAAAGACTTTCCATTGATGGGAATCCCCGGATCCATTCCTCTCCCGAAGAATAAGTGATGGAACCCCGAGCAGAAGAAGTCCCACGAAAGACGAAAATCCTCCAGGCACTCGAGGATCAGAACACGAGCGTTTCGTTTGAAGACCCGCTTGAGAATGACATGATCCTCAACATGGGTCCTCAGCATCCCGCTACGCACGGTGTGCTCCGGCTTCTGCTCCGCCTGGATGGCGAGACGGTTATTGGCTGTGTCCCCGAAATTGGATATCTCCACCGGGGCTACGAAAAGCTTGCCGAGAATTGCACGTACCACGAGTTCATTCCCCACACTGATCGCCTGGATTACCTTTCCCCAATGAGCAACAACACGGCGTACGCCATTGCCGTTGAAAAATTGCTCGATATCGAGGCCCCAGCCCGGGCGCAATACATCCGCGTGATGATCTCGGAGTTGGCGCGAATCTCCTCGCACCTTATGTTCCTCGGCTCGCTTGCGATGGATGTCGGTGCATTGACCGTCTGGATGTGGGCGTTCCGTGAGCGGGAGAAACAGTACGACCTTTTTGAGAATATCGCAGGAGCAAGATTCACTACAAGCTACACCCGTATCGGCGGACTCGCGCAGGATGTCACTGCTGAGACGCTTGCAATGGTGAAAACATTCATCGATGAGTTGCCGGGACACATCGTGGAATGTGAAAAGCTGCTCAATACGAATCGCATATTCCTCGAACGCACAGATGGCATCGGGATCATCACGCGCGATCAAGCCATCGACCTCGGACTGACGGGCCCGGGGTTGCGCGCATGCGGCATTGGCCATGATTTGCGTCGGACAAATCCATATCTGGTCTACTCCAATCTCGATTTTGATGTCCCGGTCTATGAAGGTGGAGACGCCCTCGCGCGGTATTATGTGCGGATGGCGGAAATGAGAGAGAGCGTGAAGATCATTCATCAGGTTCTTGACAAAATGCCGGCCGGAGAAGTGCACGCATTCAAACCGAAGAAAGTCCTTCCCCGGAAGGAGCGCGTGTACACGAAGATGGAAGAGCTCATTCATGATTTCATGCTGGTGAATTTTGGCGTTAATCCCCCTGTAGGGGAGATCTACAGTGCTGTGGAGGCCCCCAAGGGTGAGTTGGGCTTCTATATCTACAGCAGTGGTGAAGGACACCCATGGCGGATGAAGATCCGCTCGCCGTCGTTCGTCAATCTGCAATCGCTACCGACAATGATCATGGGCTGTATGATCTCTGATGTCGTGGCCATTATCGGCAGCCTTGATCCCGTCATGGGTGAAGCCGACAAATAGATTGTCGATTGTCGGCCGCCGATGTTCGATAGCGGGTCCGGCGTACTGCTCAATCGGCAAACGAAAACTGAAGATCGAGAATAGTGGTATATGCTATCCGAAGAAAACCTCAAGAAAATCGAAGAGCTGAAGAAGTCTTATCCAACGACGCAGGCTCTCGTATTGCCGGTACTGTGGATGATTCAGGAAGAACACGGCTACATTTCTGAAGAATCGATGAAGTACGCGGCGCAGCTGCTCGGCGTGCCGTTCGCACACGTGCTTGGTGTGGTAACGTTCTACACCATGTTTCACTCGAAACCCTTAGGGAAGCATCACATTGAAGTCTGCACGAACGTCTCATGCATGCTGCGTGGCTCTGAGAAAATCGTAGAGCTACTTGAAAAGCGTCTCGGCATCGGATTGGGAGAAACGTCGAAGGACAAGAAATGGACGTTGTCGGAGGTTGAGTGCATGGGTTCCTGTGGAACTGCACCGATGCTTTCCGTGGGTGAGGAGTACCATGAGAACCTCACGCCGGAGAAACTGGAACAGATCCTTTCCGATCTTGAGTTGAAATAGGCTGAAATGGAAAAGTTCATTCTGCCAGACATACCTGGCTTGCATACCATAGACGTTTACGAATCGCAGGGTGGCTACAAGGCGTTTCGAAAAGCGCTCGGGATGAAACCCGAAGAAGTGACGGATGAAGTGAAGAAGGCCGGCCTTCGCGGAAGGGGTGGAGCGTGTTTCCCCACCGGCCTCAAGTGGACCTTCATGCCGAAGCAGACGACAAAGCCGAAGTACATCTGTGTGAACGGTGACGAGTCTGAGCCGGGCACATTCAAGGACCGGCAGATCTTCGAGTTCAATCCCCACCTCTTGATCGAGGGCACTCTCATCGGCGCCTATGCGATGGGGGTGACCACTTCATTTATCTACGTACGCGGCGAATATGGTAGGTGGATCAGATTGCTCGAGAAAGCGATCGGTGACGCGTACGCGAGGGGTTACATCGGGACAAGCATACTGGGCTCAACGTTCTCGACCAACATCGTAGTTCACAAGGGAGCGGGCGCCTACATCTGCGGCGAGGAATCCTCACTGATGAACTCGATCGAGGGGATGCGCGGATATCCCCGTGTCAAGCCGCCCTTCCCGGCGCAGTTCGGGTTGTGGGGTTGCCCGACAACAATCAACAATGTTGAAACGATGTGCAACGTACCATTGATCATCAATAATGGATGGGAGTGGTATTCGAAGATCGGTGTCCCGAAACACCCAGGACCTATCCTCGTTGGTATCAGCGGGCACGTGAATAAACCGGGCGTCTATGAGTTGCCTACGGGCGTTCCTCTTTTGGAGATCATCTATAAGCATGCAGGGGGTGTCCCGGGCGACAAGAAGATCAAGGCAGTGATACCAGGAGGGTCATCGACGATGATTATGCGTGGTGACCAGTTGGAGGGGGCTTGCATGGACGCGGAATCGCTGAAGGCGGCTGGTTCCTCGGTCGGCACTGCCGGTTTGATCGTGATGGATGAGGATACGGACCTGATCAAGGTCATCGCTCGTATCTCGATGTTCTACTACCATGAGTCGTGCGGTCAATGCACCCCGTGCCGCGAAGGAACCGGATGGCTATGGAAAATCCTGAAGCGGTTTGAGAAGGGGGAGGGCAGGGTGGGGGATATTGATCTACTGATGGACATCGCCAACAACATCGAAGGAAATACGATCTGTGCACTTGGCGATGCGGCGGCCTGGCCCGTCCAATCGATGATTCGGCGTTTTCGCGATGAGTTCGAGAAGCGGGTCAAGACTTCGCCCCCACGTGTGGAGCAGGAAGCCGCAGCGTAGCAGGCTTGCTTTGCCAAATGGTTGGACGAGGCCCGTCGTGGCTGCCCTTTGAAGGGGGCGGATCAGACGGGCTTCTCTCTTTTCCGCCGGGATTCCCAAAAAAGACTGTGTCTGCCCCTTGAAACAAATGGCCCGGAACGGGTGTATAGTAATAACATCAACGAGGTGTGCAGACAAGGAACACGAGTGTATCGCAATACGTCCATATGAGTGAATCCGGTCACAAAAAACAGCCGATGGCTTATCAAATACTAGCTCAGCCGGCAGAAGTACCTCTTCAAGCGAAAAGCGATGAAGTCCTGATCACTTTGGTCCATCAAGGGGAACACGCCGCTTTTCGTGTTCTGGTGGAACGCTAT
>Ga0208566_1000016_pt1 | contig 174312 bp, 169 predicted proteins | sample PL_2010_150m_FD_184159 | JGI IMG/M metagenome (GOLD analysis project Ga0208566, IMG submission 184159) | Freshwater microbial communities from Powell Lake, British Columbia, Canada to study Microbial Dark Matter (Phase II) - PL_2010_150m... | ecosystem: Environmental > Aquatic > Freshwater >...
GTCTTGATAGGGAAGTTTTGTTGTACTTCTACCCGTTCTTTACCACCGAAAGGTGGGTTGGCTAGCACTATGTCATATCGGTCTTTTTCTTGGATGTCAGCAAGGTTCTCAGCAAGGGTGTTGGTGTGTACGATATTCGGGGCTTCAACGCCATGCAGAATCATGTTCATCGTGCCTATGATGTAGGCAAGCCCCTTCTTCTCTTTGCCGTAGAAACTGGACTTTTGCAGGATTTCAGCATCTTTTGTGGTCAACTGCTTGCTGGCTTTCAGGTATTCAAACGCTTCAGCCAAGAAGCCTGCTGAACCTACTGCACCGTCATATATCTTGTTGCCGATCTCAGGAGAAACTACCTTAACAATGGTCTTAATGAGAGGCCGTGGGGTGTAATACTCGCCACCATTCCGACCCGCATTTCCCATGTTCTTGATCTTGTCTTCGTAGAGATGCGACATCTCATGCTTCTCTTCTTTTGACCGAAACCGCAAGCCGTCAATAAGGTTAAGGACTTCCCGTAGGTTATAGCCACTCTGTACCTTGTTCTTTAGCTCACTGAAAATCTCACCAATCTTGTATTCAATCGTGTCTGGACTGGTAGCATCTGCCTTGAACTTTTTGAGGTAAGGAAAAAGCTTTTGGTCAACGAAGTCTTTGAGGTCATCACCCGTCAAAGCCTTGTGATGGTCAATCTTGCCATCTGGGGTTTTAGGTACAGCCCAGACATGCCACTTGTAGGGTTCTTGAATAATGGGGTGGTAGGCTTTACCAGCAAGGTGCGCTGCTGTCTCCTTGTCACGTTCCAAGTCTTCCAGATACTTGAGAAACAGTACCCACGATGTCTGCTCCACGTAGTCCAGTTCACTACCGCAGCCAGCGTCCTTGTGCAGGATATCGTCTATATTCTTGAAGGCTTGTTCAAACATGGGATTCCAATTGTTGTTATTTCAGGCACAACGCATGAGCGTAGTAAAAACATAAGGCAACATCATGACGTATCTAGTGCTTGATGTTTCAGATGGATCTGCTAAGCCAATAAACTGTCAGCATGATCAGATTCCCACCATATTTCGCAGATGATCTGTATAAATCACCAGTTTCTTGTTCACTGCCTTCATTTCCTCCACAAGCTCCTTATAGTGAGGATATGTTTGCTGTAAATCCTGAGGTGGTACGTCTTTATTTGTAGGATCAGAAAGGGCAGACTCCCACCATTGACGATAACGTGCTTGCCATTGTGTCAGATGTGGACGAAGCTCCTTGTTGAGGATATGCACCGAGATAAGCACCAACTCCTTTGTAGTTTTACTGTTTCTAATCTTGGAAACAGGGATTTCTTTAATCAGCTCACGTGCGATTTTGAAGAACTCATACCACGAGTTATAAACCTCGATGATGACATCGTGTTTCTCGTCAAGTGGCAGTCCAATTTTTCGGGTGGAGAGTTCTGTCCAGAACTTGAACCCGATTTGAATATCCTCGATATTGGCTTTGAGCTTTACCTTGCCTGTACCAATTCCTATTTCAGCCTCATTAATCTCCAAATATGAGTCGTCACCAAGAAACTGCTTGCGTCGGACATACAAAATAGCGGCCAAAGCGACTATTAGAAGTAAAACAAGACCGCATGCGATGTCTATATGTACACCTGTATCAGTTGTCACGGTGAAAGAGATAAGGGTCATCATTCGCAGAGATTTTTGCCGAACTGTGGCCTAGTATTTACGATCTTGTCGGCCTTGTTGATACGGTCATTGAAGGCTTTCTCAATGGCTGTCTTTACGCTGTCCTGAGACGTTGTGATCCAATTCCATACATAGATATCAGCGTAACCTGACTTTGCGTTGTCGGTTAGACGAGCAGGAATTGCATCGTATTGGTAATGGTTATTTGCATCTAAAGGGATGTCAGGCAACAAAATTCCAATTAGCCCCGAATAACCCCTAACCTTCTTATTTAAACCAGCCGAGATTTCCCAATCGACATGCTTGCGGCAGTAAGTTTTAGAACTGATCAGCACAATTACAACGGAGGCATCGGATATATAGCCCTCTTGAATCAATCGCTTGATGTAATCGGTGCTCAAGTCAGTTGTGATGTCCCCAGGTTTGACCGACTTACTGATGAATAGATGACCAAAGGCCTTTTCGAAGGCATCACGATATGCTTGATCTGCCTTGTGATAATAGCTAATGAATACCTTATGTCGTACCTGTGACCCTAAAAGTCCACCCATCCCGTACGGTGAAAGCCCCACTTTTCGACCCCTTCAGCACTTGAAGAATGCCTAGTATAACAATTTACTACGAAATATCATGCCCTTATGCCATGGTGGCTTCTTGACCAGTGACTATGACTGTTACAGTGTCAAACAGTATAAAAAGAACCCCACAGCCTCGTGAAGTTCTCAAACCAAACCTCATCACAGCCCAACACCCCTGGCAATCGTAACTCTCACCTCCTCTTTATCGCCCTGTTTCCAGTATCGAGTAACAGTAACACCATGGCCTGACTCCCTGCAATGCTGAGTAAGTGAAACCAGCCTAGCCTTAGCCTCGTCAGCCTTACTAGCTGCTTCTTCTGCTGTACTTCTCCAAGATAGGTAAGCCTCAACTGCTTCCTGCCACTCCTGATCCTCCCGGAGAACGGTATCCTGTTCAGTCAAAGGTGGTGGACTGTCATTGATGAGATATGGTTGGAATGCATCCCAAGCCAATTGAATGCGATCAAACTCAGCTAAGTCAGGTGCTATTTCCAGCTTTATACCCTGATTGCCAGAGTACACCCAGAGATGGGCAAGATTAGCACCGGATACCATCAATTGGTGCTGAACCTGTAGTCGATAGTGTTCTGGCACTTTTCCTGATTCCACCACCTGCCACAACTCAGAAGTTTGGCCTTGAAACGGACACTTGACCTCAAGAATCAGTTTCCCGTCCAAGGTCATCCCATCCAACGATGCAGAGTACAGCCCGTCCACGACTACCTTAGGTTGCATCACCAGGCCAGTTTCCTGCTCATAGACAGCCCTTGCCTCTGGCTCCATTGCAGAACCATGCTTCATCGCCTCGTTTTCCACCGTAGTCTTGCGGCCAGTTTTTACCAGCCACAGGTCGTAGGGTGTCATCCACGGTGATATACCAAGAACTGCCGGAGTTTCGGAAGCATTACGGTATTGGCTTCGGTGGTTGTGCCATTCCGGTGTCCCCTGCACTAGCCTTAGAATGGCACTCATTTCAAGCAGCCTTTGCTTGATTGTTTTCAAGCACTCGTATCACACGGTTAACTTCTGACTTGGGGATTTGCTCCAAAGTGTCGTATCCAAAGAATGACAACAACTGCTCTTCGTCTGTTCCAGTATCTTTGACCAAGCGTTTGATAAAGGCCAATTGCTTTGAAGTAAGTAGCACGACATTACCTTGGTTTGGTTTGGCAGTTGTCACTGGCTTAACTGGCTTTTCCTGACCGTCAACATGCGGCAAGTCTTCACCGGCGTATATTGAGATTCCTAGCCCGTGAAGAGCAATAGCTTTGACCAAACAACGTTGAATACTGGTGTTAATGTCAAATGCTGAAGGTGCAAGTAGAACATGGTTGTCAGCATCTAATACCGGGTGAATCTGACTAAGCGTCACACCTCTTACTGTTACAGCCACCTCCACAAATGTGCCGAAATCAGTGGTTAGAAAAGGAAGCCCATCAAACCGTTTTACCTCCCAAGTTGCGGTCTCATCGAACAGTCTCAGTTGAGCTACTGCATAGGGCCAAGACAGATAGGAAAACTCACCCTTTTTCTCGATGTTTTCGCCAACGCTAATTGCTGATAACTCTGCAAAGTAGTTGGCTGTAGTGGTACTCATGATATTTACTCCTTAATAATGATAGATATGGGACTACAAGGACTGACAAAGCCCAGTGGATTTGCATCCAACCAGGCTTTATTCAGTGTTATTACGGGGTTTGTGTTGCGAAATGGCTTTACGCCGGGGCTGGTACGAAGTACGATCTCATGACATTCACTCCGCTAAGGGAGATATGTCATGGCAGTTCATGGAGTTAGTCCCAGTTCAAGCGCAATACATCAGGTACAGCACACGGCCCAACCACGGCAGACGCAAAGCCATCAGCCGCAGCAGGCGCATGTACAGCAAGCTCAGCAAGCTCCAAAGAGTTCGACTGTCGGCACTAAGATCAACACCAAGGCTTAAGCTGCTAGCTTCAGTGCTTCATTGAAAGCCTTTTCCTTGATTTGAGCCGATGCCCCGAACCAAGCTGAATCTAGGCGATGATCTTGGCTAAGTGCTCTTTTGTGGTGATCCGTGTATTCAGTTATGGCATTTACTAACCCCCAAGCAGTTCCATTGGCTGAGGCCATGTCACTGCCCTTGGCACCCCCAGAAAATAGCGCATAGACGCTCTGTAAAGCCTTCTGGTTGGGTTGATCCTGTAGCGGCAATGCTGGATCACCCAGTACATCAACAAGGAACGACATGGTTTCAAACTTGTTCACTTTCCTTTCGGAAAGGACTTTGATTGCATCCATGAAACTGCTCCATGACGACATTCCAAGGCCTAACTGTTGCTTGACTACTGTTGGATCGAAGGTTGTTGAATGAGGCACTTTGACTGCGCCTCGACTGTCACCAACTGCCATTTGGAGTGTATTGTTACAGCATACTCTTATGCTCGTAAATTGAGCCGTTGTAGCAAGGCTGCCATCACATGATGTAGCGAGGAGTAAATATGCCTTCACTTTGTCGCCACCTTTCAGGATGGTTTCCTGTCCAGTTTTTGCCAATGCCCAGAGCTTCCGGCCACTTTTTAGGATACCTGCTGTTTCTAGCTCAAAACCTCCAACAGATACTAGGTCTCGATAAAACTCCAAAACTTCGGCAGGCTGCACTACCTTGTAACGGTCAGAAACAACCGACAGGGGTTCCAGATTGTCACTTCGATATAGCACCTTTATATCAGCATTGGAACGCAGGTTCAGTAAACTGCCTTCACCTTGTGCAGCGTTGAATAGAACGGGAGTTTCGTTGATTTGCCAATTCATGCCTGCTTCACGTTGCCAGGTTTCTATTGATTGTCTTGGTGAAAGGCGATTCCCAATAGAGTGCCAGGGAATTTCACCCTGGTATGCCATCGTTTGTACTAAATGCGCCATTTGTATCTCTCCTTAAATGCAAAATGCCCCAGACACAAAGATGCGTGGGGCGGTGATTGATTAACTACGTTGAATTACCGGTATTGGGAAAAGCTAAACGGGGCTTGATGCTAGAAGTCGTCGTAGGGCTGGTCTTCGTTGTTGAACTTGTCAAAGCGTCTGATGATGACTGTTGCAACTGCTCCGACAAATGCCACGAGGATTGCCCTTAGAACTTGGAATAACGGTGGTGGCATCGGTTTACTCCTTGGTGGTTGTTACATCTTTCTTATACCAAGGATGGGGGTGATTATTGAGGGAGTGTTACAACCTATTCTGGTTGGTTTACTATGCTTTCTGATACGGGGCAAAAACATGAAACTTACAGGGCTAGAAAAATATCAATTCAGTATTAATGAGGCGTCAAAACTTGACTCTGAATTCAAGCTTGTTATGCCAAACGTTAATTTTGAAGCTATAAATCTTAAGTTCCCTAGATTAGTAGAGTTGACTGAAAAGCCAGGGGTTTATCTTTGGTTGATGCGTATAGGAAGTAGCACTTACAAAGTCTATGCAGGAAAAACAAAATCACTTCCACGGAGGCTAGCAGACTATAAGAAGGGGTTTCAGATACATGCACCAAATGATTTCAAACTTCAATTCTTCTATACCTTCATTCTCTCCCATTATGCTAATGCAGAATTTGATTTGTATTTTGTAGGCAATGTTGACCACACTGAAAAGGAAAATGAAGTCCTACAGAAATTCCATCCGCTAATAATCAATGAAAGAGATAGAGTAAGCAAAGAGGATCGGGATGAGATAAAAAATGCCTTCTCAAAATATTACTCAAGTAGTTTTAATGCGAAGTTAACTGAATCCGTAGATATACCAGCAAGGATATTACACACTAAAGCATCGCAGACTGAACTACACGAACGGACAGTCACGACAAACCACGATATGATGTCTTCTGCAATGAAAGGTTATTCAGGTAGGACGCTTAAGTCTCATGAAATTAAGAGGATATTGTTAGATGCCTTTCCTAGGTTTGTCGAAGGTAGTTTTCGTCCAAACGATCACGGAGAAGGTAATAAAAACTGTTGTGCATGTGCAGGGACAGAATCAAGAATTTTCGACAGGGTTGGTAAAGCAACATATCTTGTCAGATAAAAATCAACACAACTGACTTTATACTAGTTTTCTAGGCAGCTACTCCAAACTTCAGCCGCCTCGGAAGCCTTACTACTTCTCCGGCTGGAATATCTCACGTTCCAAGGCAAAGGCTTCGGTGATTTCATAGACCAATTCTTGTTGTCTTGGACTGATGCAACGATATTTGCCGATCAACTTCTGCTCATCAGGATTTAATCCCTCGGTTTTTACTTCTTGCGACTTAGCTTGTCGTTTCCCTGCTGTAGATTTGCTGGTGAAGGGTTCGGGTGAGCCGTAACTCAACCAGTGAAACGGCACATCCAGCCACTTTGCCAATGTGCTGATCTTGTCGGTAGTCGGCTTGGCCTTACCTGTTAGCCATTTCTGGGCTGCTTGTGCAGTGATGGATTCGTTGGGATGCCGAAGATTGAACTGAGTGGATAGTTCAGTAGCATTTAAGTGGCGCTTGAGGCTACGTTTGATAGCTTGATTCAGGCGATCTGAAAAGGCGGCTTTTTCATCAGAGTTTGGCATGGGCGTAGTTTGAAATACAGTCCATGCTGGGTGATAACCATATGGTTTACCATAACAACTATAAGGTTTATGCTAGCCCTATTATGTTGCGCTGATAAAAGGGTTTCTCATGCTTAGTTTTGTCACAGTGATCATTGCTTTAATAGCTTTAGTGATTGGTGGTCTCATTGCTCGGTTAGTGAGCCAAAAAGAAATATCGTCTTTGAACGCTAAACGGAATTCACTTTCCACCGAGCTCGATAGTATACGTAGCGCTCTTTCCTCAAGAGTCGGCGATTTTAATACTGTGCTCAACGACAAATCTAGTGAGCATGCTTCAGAACTTGCATCCATGAGGGATACGCATAGGCTTGCTGTCGATTCATTGGAAAGCGAATGGCGGGACAAACTCCGGGCTGCTGAAGAAAAAGCCTTTGCTGATGGGTTCAGGCAGGCAGAGTTGCGAAACGAAAAGAGAGAAATGGGGTTTTCTGTGCAAGTTCGGCCATATATACAGAAAATTAAAGGTACAAGTTGGTTATTTCAAGAGAGCCATCGCTCTGCTGTAGGTTTCCAATATCAATTATATGTGAATGGCATTCCATGCTTTCAACCGCATGTACTAATTGACCAGGAATTTGTAGAGGAGACAATAAATGATGCTCGTCTTCAATGGCTAACAGAGCAAGCTCTAAAAGTGGCTCAACTAGCAGTTCAAGCAACAGGAGCTCAAGGATTTATAAATGTGATGGATGTTCCTGTAATAGCTGACAAATAGGATATTTTGCATGAAACCCACCCAAGCCCTAGCCTTCCTTGCAATAGCAGCCGGAAGAATGCTGCTCTCAGGCAGCAACAAGCTGTCTTGGGATACTGTCAACAGTTGGGTTGTTGCCAATAGCAACAGTGATGATCTAGGCCGAGGTTTCGTAGGTGGAACCCTAGGGAGGCGCAGCGGCAATGCCTATGCTGACATCCACAGGGGAAGATCAAGCCGAGGCAAAATCCAAGTCACAGCCTCTATTATCTTCGACGCTAGACAGGGTGCGGCTATGACTAAAACTTGGGAAGCAGACAAGATGGATAGCAAGCTGGAGAAGAAATTTGGGGACAATCGGAGCTTCAGGATAACGCTCTAGATGGGCGTCTGAGGAGGTTGAATATTGCATTTCTTACTTGATGTTGCCGTCCAGTTTGTCAAACAGCTTTTAAATGAAAGGAAAGATTGCGTCACACCAGGGTGCACAAGAAAACGGGAAGGTGCTAGTGAGTATTGCAAAGAGTGTGGGGAGGCTGGTGGTGAAATCGGCTGCGCTATTATCATCGCCGTTATTATTGGTGTTTGCATTTGGATATATGTAAATAATCCCTATATCGGCTTGGCCACCGCAATTGGAGTGGTCATATTGTTGGTTGGGATATTGAAAATCAAGGATTCCAGGCTTTTCCGTAAGTTAGCCACCCTCATTGGTACAAGCAGCAAATGGAGTGGTGTCAGAAGCTTTGTTATAGGTGTTTTCTGGCTGGCTGTTTTAGTATCAATTACCATTGCAATATTTAATGCCTAGTTACTGAATGAAATTACTGATCCAGCTAGGCAACATTGCTGTTGCCCTTTCCCTCTGGCCGTTAGTCCTGTATCAAATCTTCGCTTTCTATCTTGGCTCTGAAAATGCTATCAGTCACATGAGGGCAAGCAAGGCCGACCTCAAGCAGGAAAATAGGTTCTGGTTAAGCGTTGAGCCTGTGATTGCTGGGCTGATGGCGTTTGGGTTGATCTATTTTGGCTGGGTTTGGACTGGGTTATATCTAGCAATGGGTGTACTGGCGGCACTGATATATGAAGGGGTTGTCAGGAGGTTGGAGTAGGGTCATTTTTACGCAGAAATCAAATTGCGATACAGTCGCCACCTAGACTAGAATATATATGTTGTTAATCAGTCAATTGAGCCTAAATAGCCGGATATTTGAACTAAAATAAGTTATGAGGATGACCACTCAATGGTCACCAAGTAACAATCAAATAAAGGAAAAACCATGTTTAGTTTCGATCAAAATTACGTAAAAATCGCTGTGGCAAAAATAGGGGGAGCAACCCGCACTTCCAATGCATTAGGTTTATCTAACGGGGCGGTGCATTCTTGGATACGAGCAGGGAGGGTATCCAATATTGACTATGCAAGGAAAGTCGCTGAACTATCTGGGATGGAGCTCGAAGAGATAAGGCCAGTATGATGAGTCCGTTTCAGAGACACTTTAAATCTACGAAAGTGGGCATCTACAAGCTGAACGATCTTTACCTGCGAAATCCAGAGGCCGGAGATTTGATCAATGAGGTTATGAAGATGGTGATGGGTAACATTGCATGACTGTTGGTTTATTTGTTGGTTTATTAGAAAATTAAAAACAACATGACAAGTATCAATGGGTCATACGGCGTTCTATTCGGTTGACCCCGCCTCCACCATAACATATTGATTTATATAGTAGTATAAAGTGAATCCTGCCTAAAAATCGGTCTATATTAGTCACAAATAGGCAGGATTTAGGCAGGATTTCTTTTGGCTTATATGCTGGATTTTCGCCCAAACATCGCCGCTGCTTTGTTTCCTGCATCTGGCTGGGCATCAGCAATCCATCTGCCGTATGTCCGGGCAATCATGGTCATATCGCTGTGGCCCATTTGCTGCGCTAGCCAAACGGGTGACTCGCCAGCGGTCAGCATCATGGATGCGTAGGTGTGTCGTGTCTGATATGGCCTGCGGTAGCGAATGCCAGCCTTCCTAAGAGCTGCTGTCCATACCTTGCGGATGGCTTGATCGCCTGCCCACGGCTTACCTATGCGCGGGTTAAGGAATATCTGCCTGCCGGCAAGGAGTGAATGAGCCTTTTGCGCTTCGAGCGCTTCAATTGCCATCGGAAGTAGCTTCACGTCTCTAGTCCCGCGCCTTGTCTTTGTCGTTTCCGGTTCGTCGGCGTCCTGCGTCAGCGCACGGCTTACCCGCACAATTCCACGCCTCCAATCCACATCACCCCATTCAAGCGCGCATAGTTCGGATGTTCTAAGCCCGGCCCAAAAAGCAAACTGGAATAGGTTGCGGCATTGTGGCTCTGAAAAGGATTCCACAATCTCTGCCTGTTCGTCGGCGGTGAATGGGTCAACATCATCAATCGCCCTCGGCGCTTCTTTCCGCGCATACTTCCAGCCATATAGCGGGTTTGTTTCTAATAACTCGTCATCAATCGCATCCTGCAACGCTTGACGCAAAACCGACTGAACATTAGCCAGTCGCTTATTACTGACATCCTGCTTGTCGCACCATGCGCGCAAATTCCCCTTGCGGAAGTCGGGCAGAAATATATCTCCAAATGCTGGTGTCAGGGTGTTTTGGACAATCTTTCGGTAGCCTTCAAAGGTTGAACTCTTAAGATGCGGTCTTTGTTTCGATAGCCACGTTTCAAGGTATTCTGCTAGCCGGTATCCGGCAACTGGAAACAGCATAGAGTAACAACGTTCACCATGCCCGGCATGAATCCGGCAGACACGTAGTACCAACGGATAAGAGATGCATTCTGGTCACCGGGTTTGAGCCATTGGGTGACGAAAGCACTAACGGATTATGGTCAGCTGCCCCCACTTCCATGGAGCGCAGCCTCATCCTCCAGCAGCTCGTTGAGTGCTTTCTTGAAGTGGCTGATACTGATCGGCTTGGTGAGGTAGCGGCGGAACCCGGCAAGCAGTCCTGCTTCAACCTGCGCCGGCATGGCGTTCGCGCTAAGGGCAAACACCGGGATATCGCGGGTACGCGCATCAGCCTTCAGCTGTTCCAGCACCGCAAAGCCATCCATTCCCGGCAGGCAGATGTCACAGATGATCAGGTCCGGCCCATGGGCCTGGGCCAGCTGCAAGCCAAGGGCAGGCGTATGGGCCGTAATTAACTCGATATTGCCCATATTCTTGACGATGTGTTGCATCAGCTTTACATGGGAGGGACTGTCTTCAATATAGAGCAGCTTGACGCGCTTGGCGGGATGTTCTGCGGCGGTGTCTGATTTTTGCTCTTCCGCCACTATTGGCGGCGCTGCTTGCGTACTTTGCTTGAGTTCGATCCAGAACGTGCTGCCTTGCTCTGGTACCGATTCGACCCCGATCGACCCCTCCATGAGCTCGACCAGGTCTTTTGCGATCGCCAGCCCGATTCCTGCGCCATCGGATTCGTACTTCTTGTGCAGTCGGTTGAACGGATCAAATAGCGACGCCAGGTCTTCTGTGGGGATGCCGGCGCCGGTATCGGATACCAGGATACGGATGCGGTCTGACGGCAGCCGTTCACAGACAACGTCGATCGTGCCTCGCGTGCGGTTGTACTTCACCGCATTGGTGAGCAGATTTAACAGGACCTGCTTCAAACGTTGCCGGTCTGCTTGCACATACAGGCCCCGCACCTTGCCCAGCGCATGGTTGACCGTGATCAGGCGATCCAGCGCCAGAGGCGCGATGGTTTGCAGGCAATCCAGAATAGAGGGCGCCAGCTCAACATTCTCCGGATAAACCTCGAGCTTATGGATCTCGATGGCGGAGAGGTCGAGCAGGTCGTTGATGATGCCCAGCAGGTGCCAGCCGGCTTTGGTGATGTTGTCTATGCTTTCCCGCTCTTCCCCGATGGTGACGCTGTCTCCGCATCCCTGCATCAGCTCGGCAAAGCCCAGGATCGCATTGAGGGGAGTGCGCAGTTCGTGGCTCATGCGCGTCAGAAATTGCGACTTGGCAAGGTTGGCTGCTTCGGCAGATTCCTTGGCGGCTTTAAGCTCTAGCGTGCGTGCTTCCACCAAGTCTTCCAAGTGGAGGCGGTGGCGTTGCAGTTCTTCTTCAGTACGCTTTTTCTCGGTGATGTCATTGAAGTACCAGATGCGTCCCCGTTGCCCGTCGACCACCAGGGCACGGCTGAAGCGCGAAAACACACGGCCATCCTTGAAATAAAGGATGTCTTCCGCTTCCTCGTCGCTGTCGTACAGGCGCCGCACCTCGGACATGAAGCTTTCAGGGTCAGTCAGTTGGCCGAGCACGTAGGCCAGCAGCTTGGCATCCTCCCCGGAAGCGCAAATCTCTTCCGGCAAATGCCAGAGATCAATGAAGCGCTTATTGATAGCTAGCACTCTGCCGTCCTGGGCCACCATCAGAATGCCTTCAAAGGTAGAGTCCAGGGTGGTGCGAAGCAGGCTTTTGGCCTGCTGCAGCGATGCTTCCGCCAGCTTGCGCTCGGTGATGTCCTGCACGAAGGTGAAACTGTATTCCTCGTCGTCGTGGCAAATGTAGTTGCCAGTGGCCGCAATGGGAAAAACGCTGCCATCCTTGCGTTTGTGGCGTGACTCGATATAGATAATGCCCGTTTGCTTGAGCTTCGCCCACATAGGAGACCAAGCCTCAGCGGGGAAATCAGGGTCGAAATCCCAGACATGCATGCCGACCAGTTCTTCCTTGGTATAACCCAGGCTTTGGCAGGCATAATCGTTGGCGTACTGCACCATGCCTTCTGGATTTAGCCGGTAGAAGGCGCTCTTGCTTTTTTCGATGGCAATTTGGGTCAGCCGCAGTTCGCTGACGATCTGTGCGCGATCAGCCTTGCCTTCATGGTGAACTTCATTGACGCTCATAAGTCGCTTTTCGCTGATGCCAGCGTCCCTCCTTCAGGTAATACCGGTGCTACGGATGCACGAATCACCATCGTAAGAAAATTACCCTCTCAGATCAAGGAAATAATACATCTGCGGGGCCGCGAGGGTGCCGGAAAGCGCTGAATCAGCGGCAATCATGCGCGCTGCCGCAAAGACGGCTACGCCATCAACTGCTCCTTGGAGACGGCGAGGTGGTATCTGTCTTTAGCCACCTTCATCATGGTCTCGGCAAACTGCGGATGATCACGCAGGATGCGGCTGAAGTCGGCCTTTTCCAGCACGAACAGGTCGCTGGGCGTTTTGGCCTTGACCGTGGCCGTGCGCGGGGTGGAAATCAGCAGACTGATCTCGCCAAAAAAATCGCCATCCCTGAGCGTCTCGATCACCTGGCCCATGCCGTCGATCACCTCGACCTCGCCGTGGCAGACCAGGTACATCTCCTCCGACAAGCCGCCCTTCTGGATGATGACTTCTCCCGCCGCGGCAGTGTCCGGGCGCAATGCCATGATGACCGAATTAAGCAGCAGCGCATCGGCGCCGTTGAACAGCGGCGAGCGTTCCAGAACCTCCGGCGTCACCACTTCGAACCAGTGCCGGCCATCGCGCTTGATCAGCTCGCTCGCCGCTTTCGGTCCCCAGGTTCCGCGGATGTAGTTCGGAAATTCCGGGGCAGGGGTGGGCTTCCAGTAATCCAGAATAGGCTGGGCGATTTTCCATGCCGCCTCGACCAGGTCGCCGCGCGAGAACAGTGTCGCATCGCCGTTGGTGCAGGCGTAGATCATGACCTCATAGCCGGTGTAGCGCGAGGCGTTGAAGGCATCACCGTAGCTGAAGCGCATATCGACCTTCTGCAGCCCCAGCAGCGGGCCGGGAACTTTGGCCTGGAACAGCAGCTCGATGCCCTGAGACGGCTGAATATGGAACACCAGCCGGTTCGACGCGAGATTGTCGACCGGGGTGCCGCGGAAGAGCGCCTCTGGGGCTTTTTTGAACTCGACCACGATCTCGGTGCCGCGCTTCCACAGGGCCTTGCCGGAACGCAGGTAGACGGGAACGCCTTCCCAGCGCCAGTTGTCGATATGCAGCTTGCCCGCGGCGAAAGTTTCGGTGTTCGACTGCGGGTTGACGTCCGGCGTATCGCGATAGCCGGGCTTTACCGTGCCGTTCTTGTTCAAAGAACGGCCATACTGTCCGCGCACGAAGTAGTTGGGGACTTCTTCCGGTGTATAGAGGCGCACGGAGTTGAGCAGTTTGGCCTTCTCGTTGCGGATCGCGTCCGCCTCGAACGAAGCCGGCGGCTCCATACACAGGTAGGCCAGCATCTGGAACATATGGTTCTGCATCATGTCGCGCAGCACCCCGGAGTTGTCGTAGTAGCCCCCGCGCATGCCGATATCGACCTCTTCGCAGACATTGAACTGGATGTTGTCGATGAAATTCTTGTTCCACAGCGGCTCGAACATGCCGTTGGAAAAACGGAAGGCGAGCAGGTTCTGCACCGTCTCCTTGCCGAGATAATGATCAACGCGGTAGATCTGGTCCTCGTCCCAGTGGGCGAGGACGGCCTCGTTCAGGCGACGTGCCGATTCCAGGTCGGTGCCGAACGGCTTCTCGACGATGATGCGCTTCCAGCCCGGCCCTTCCTTGAAGCCGGCCTGATGGAGATTGTCGCAAAGCAGGCCGAAGAAGCTGGGCGAAGTGGCAAAATAAAACAGGATGTTGCCGCCGGCCTGGTATTGCGTGTCGAGCTGGGCGACCTGCTGCCGCAGCAGCCTGAAATCCTCGATATCGTCGAAGCTGCCGGCGACATAGTGGAAGCGGCTGACCAGCTTGTCCCAGACGGCCTCGTCGAATGTCTTGCGCGTGTGGAATTTGCGTATGCCCTGATCGTCGCTGCTCATGTGCTCGCGGAATGTCTCGGTGGTGAGCGGGCTCATAGCCGTGCCCAGTACCGCAAAGTTGTCCGACAGCAGGCCGTCGCAAGCCAGGTTGTACAAGGCGGGCACCAGCAGGCGTTTGGTGAGGTCGCCGGACGCGCCGAAAATGAGCATGATGCAGGGGGCGCTCGGCGGGTTCGCGCTCTGGGACTCCATCCCGGGAGACCCGAGTATTTGCGCGGTATCAGTCATGGATGCGGCCCCCTGAATGTGCAACTTGTTGTTTTACTGTCGCAAGAGATTAGTCGCAACTTGCGGTGGACTGCAAGTGGTTTGATCTCTTTCAGACATCCACCGGACTCATCCAGACAAACATGGCGTAGCCTTGCGCGAGGCTGGAGCTGGCCAGTAACGATAATTCAGCCAGCACGGCCTGCAGCTCTTCCACCGGCCAACCCGCCATTTCGAACTCTTCCGTGCCTGCCAGTTCTTCCCCGATTTCTTCCAGGGCCTCCTCTTCCAGCACGGCCAGTTTTTCCGTCAGCGCGTCCGGCACCCGGATCACCCACGGCCCTTCGTCGGAGGCGGCATAGACGATATAGTATTTGGCGATGGCTTCATCGAAAGTCTCGCCGGTCACCAGGGAATGCAGGGTCGCGAGTTTTGCCGGATCCATGCCTTTCAGTTCTATCCCGCTCCAGTCTTCAATCGGCCTGAACGATTCGCCGATGGCCTCGGCGTCGTCCGCATCGCCGATGACGATATTCACAAAGCCTTCCATCCTTATTCCTTTGCGCCGTATGTGCGCTGTAGTCGAACACGGTCTGCTGACGGGCTGTCGATATTATCTCCGATGGAGCGGAGGCGCTCCAGGCTTTCTGGTAAAATTCTGGTTTTTCCAAGCGCCGAAATTCCCATGCTCCGCATCCGTGGCAGTGCCGCCCTCTCTCCCTTCCGTCTCGACAAGATACTGGCTGCGCTGAAAAGCGCCGCGCCGCGCGTTTCGCACCTTTATGCCGAGTTCTGGCACTTTGCCTGGGCCGATGGCGAGCTTTCCGCATCGCAGCAGGACACGCTGCAAAAAATCCTCACCTACGGGCCGAAAATGGCGGAGGAAACGCCCAGCGGCGAACTGTTCCTGGTCATCCCGCGCCCCGGCACCATTTCGCCGTGGTCGTCGCGCGCAACCGATATCGCCCGCCATTGCGGGCTGCAAGGCATGCAAAGGCTGGAGCGCGGCGTGGCCTACCATGTCGCCACGCAGGACGGAAGCCCGCTCACTGCGGCAGAGCAGGCGGCGATCAGGCCGCTCCTTTACGACCGCATGACGGAAGCCATTTTCCCCAGCCTGGATGACGCCGAGCGGCTTTATCACCAGGACCAGCCGGCGCCGCTGACTTGCGTGGACATCCTGGCCGGCGGCAAAGCCGCGCTGGAGCGGGCCAATGGTGATATGGGGCTGGCCTTGTCGCCGGACGAAGTCGATTATCTGGTGGAAAATTTCACCCGTATCGGCCGCAACCCGAGCGACGTCGAGCTGATGATGTTCGCCCAGGCTAATTCCGAGCATTGCCGCCACAAGATTTTCAATGCCGACTGGGTGATCGACGGCGTGCCGCAGGCGCAATCGCTGTTCGCCATGATTCGCCACACGCATAAGATGCACCCCGGCAAAACCGTGGTGGCGTATTCCGATAACGCCTCCATCGTGGCCGGCGACCATACCCTGCGCTTCAATGCGCAGCCGGACGGACGCTACGGCTACGTCGAGGATGAAATGCATTTCCTGATGAAGGTGGAAACGCACAACCACCCGACCGCGATTTCGCCTTTCCCCGGAGCGGCGACCGGCGCCGGCGGCGAGATCCGCGACGAGGGCGCCACCGGCTGCGGCTCCAAGCCCAAGGCGGGATTGACTGGGTTTTCCGTGTCCAACCTGAATATCCCGGGTTTCAAGCAACCCTGGGAAAGCGATTACGGCAAGCCGGGGCGCATTGCTTCCGCCTTGCAGATCATGATCGACGGCCCGCTGGGCGGCGCGGCCTACAACAACGAATTCGGCCGCCCCAACATCGCCGGCTATTTCCGCACGCTGGAAATCGAGGCGGCGGGCGAAATGCGCGGCTATCACAAGCCCATCATGCTGGCCGGCGGCATCGGCAACATTTCCGCGCGCCACTCCAAAAAGCACCCGATTCCGCCCGGCGCGCATCTCATCCAGCTCGGCGGCCCGGCTATGCTGATCGGCCTCGGCGGCGGCGCGGCTTCCAGCATGGATACCGGCGCCAATGCGGAGAACCTGGATTTCGATTCGGTGCAGCGCGGCAACCCGGAGCTGGAACGCCGTGCGCAGGAAGTGATAGACCGCTGCTGGCAGATGGGTGACGCCAATCCGATTCTGGCCATCCACGATGTCGGGGCAGGTGGGCTGTCCAATGCCTTCCCGGAACTGGTCAACGATGCCGGACGTGGCGCGCACTTCCAGTTGCGCGATATCCACAATGAAGCGCCGGGCATGGCGCCGCGCGAGCTGTGGTGCAACGAAGCGCAGGAACGCTACGTGCTGGCGGTGGCGCCGGACGATCTGGCACGGTTCAGGGAAATCTGCGAGCGCGAGCGCTGCCCGTTCGCCGTCGTCGGCCAGGCTACCGCGGAAAGGCACCTGACGGTGGAAGACACGCACTTCTCTAACCGCCCAGTGGATATGGACCTTTCCGTGCTGCTCGGCAAGCCGCCGAAGATGACGCGCAACGTGGCGCACCAGCCGCGCGTGCTGCCGGCCTTCGATGCCGCCCAGCCTGACCTGGAGGAAGCCGCGCAACGTGTGCTGCGCCTGCCCGGCGTTGCCGACAAGACGTTCCTCATCACCATCGGTGACCGCACGGTGACGGGTCTGGTGGCAAGAGATCAAATGGTCGGCCCGTGGCAGATTCCGGTGGCGGATGTCGCGGTAACGCTGGCCGGCTACCAGACCACACGCGGCGAGGCGTTTGCCATCGGCGAGAAAGCCCCGCTGGCGCTGATCGATGGCCCGGCTTCCGGCCGCATGGCGATCGGCGAGGCGATCACCAACATCGCCGCCGCCTTGATCGACGACATCGGCGACATCAAGCTCTCCGCCAACTGGATGGCACCTGCCGGCCATCCCGGCGAAGATGCCGTGCTGTACGACACGGTGCGCGCCGTCGGTCTGGAGCTGTGTCCGCAGCTCGGCATCAGCATCCCGGTAGGCAAGGATTCGATGTCAATGAAAACTGTCTGGACGGAACGTCCAGACAGTTTCGGAGCAGACTTACCTGCGCAGCAGGTTAGTCGGAACCAAGACCCCAGCAGCACGGAGCGTGCGGGCGGCTCGGGAATCCAGAAAGCCGTGACCGCACCGATTTCTCTGGTGGTGACCGCGTTCGCCCCGGTGCCGGATGCACGCAAAACTTTGACGCCGCAACTGCGCACCGATCTCGGCGAGACGCGGTTGATGGCGATCGATCTGGGGCGCGGAAAAAATCGCATGGGCGGCTCGGCGCTGGCGCAGGTGTATGGCCACACCGGCAACGCTGCGCCGGATGTGGACGATGCCGAACTGCTGAAGAGCTTTTTTGCCGCGATCCAGCAACTGAACGAGAATGACAAACTGCTGGCGTATCACGACCGCTCCGACGGCGGCCTGTTTGTGACGCTCGCTGAAATGGCATTTGCCGGACATTGCGGTTTCGAGGTCGATCTGGCCCCGCTGCCGGGACACATCAGCGACATCCTGTTCAATGAGGAGCTGGGCGCGGCGCTGCAGGTGCGGGCGGAGGATGTCGACCACGTTCAGGCTGTCCTGGCGCTTGAAGGGTTGGTGGATTGCGCGCATGAGATAGGCCGCGTGACGCGGGGCGAGGAATTGGTGTTCAACTGCGATGGCAAGCTGGTGCTGCAGCAGCGCCGCACAGATCTGCACCGTATCTGGTCCAGCACCACTTTTCATATGCAGTCCATGCGCGACAACCCGGTCTGCGCGCAGCAGGAACACGACCGCATCCTGGATACCACCGATTCCGGTTTGCACGTTCGTCTCGGTTATGACATGAACGAGGACATCGCGGCGCCCTACATCGCCACCGGAGTGCGGCCCAAGATGGCGATCCTGCGCGAACAGGGCGTCAACGGCCAGGTGGAAATGGCGGCGGCGTTTGACCGCGCCGGTTTCGATGCGCATGACGTGCACATGAGCGACATCATCGCCGGGCGCATTTCTCTGCGCGACTTTGCCGGCTTCGTCGCCTGCGGCGGCTTTTCCTATGGCGACGTGCTGGGCGCGGGCGAAGGCTGGGCAAAGTCCATCCTGTTCAACCCGCGCGCGCGCGACGAGTTCGCCGCCTTCTTCCAGCGCGGCGACTCGTTTGCCCTGGGCGTATGCAACGGCTGCCAGATGATGAGCAACCTGCACAGCATCATTCCTGGCGCCGAACAGTGGCCGCATTTCGTCAGGAATAAATCCGAGCAGTTCGAGGCGCGCTTCGCCATGGTGGAAGTGCTGGACTCGCCTTCGCTGTTCTTTCAGGGCATGACTGGCAGCCGCATGCCGGTTGCCGTTGCACATGGCGAAGGATTTGCGGAATTTAATTCCGCGGAGGCTGTCCAAAAATCGCTCGCCGGGAAACTGGTGAGTGTGCGTTTTGTGGATCATGCCGGCGGCCCCACGGAAATTTATCCGCTCAACCCGAACGGCTCGCCGCAGGGCATCACTGGATTGACCACGCCGGATGGGCGTTTCAGCATCATGATGCCGCATCCGGAGCGGGTATTCCGCGCGGTGCAGCATTCGTGGCGCCCCGATGGCTGGGGTGAAGATGGCCCGTGGATGCGCATGTTCCGCAACGCGCGCAAATTTGTCGGTTAAGATGTGTCTTGTAGTTAAACAACAATAGTTAGGAGACTGGAAAGTGAAGCTGATCAAATCGTTAATTCTGGCAGTAGCTTTATGCGTACCGATGGCATCGTTCGCGATGACCGACGACGAGCACGTCGAATACACCCAGGCCTTGCGTGACGGCAATGCCAGCCTGGTGAAAAAGTTTCTCGACAATGGCATGGACGTGAACGAAAAGTTCTTTGCCTGGGAAGCGTTGCAGATTGCCGCCAATCAGGACCGGCTGGAAGTGGTCAAGGTATTGGTGGACAAGGGCGCGGACCTCAACTACAAGCATCCGCTGACCAAGATGACAGCCTTGTCCCTGGCAGCTTATAACGGCTATGCCGACGTCGTATCCTACCTGCTGTCCAAGGGCGCTGATCCCAACATCAAGCTGCGCGGAAACGTTTCTGTCATCCGTGCGGTGAGAGACCTGGGCGATAGCCCCAAGGTGGAAGCCATGATCGATCTGCTGGTGAAAGGCGGCGCCAAGGATGATGGCTGCAAGGAAGAGAAGTGCTTCTGATCCTGCTGTCGGCGTAGCGACATGATGGCGGCATGATAAGCCGCGGCACTCCATTGAGGTGAGAATATGCGCGTAAAAAGCCTGAATGCGTGGTTGGCGCTGGCATGCCTTGCGCTGCCGGCCTTGTCGAGTGCCGAATCTGGCGGCCATATCCGCGTGCTGGCAGCCTCTTGTGCCGCCTGTCACGGCACGGACGGCAACAGCGTCGGCGGCACGCCGGTTCTGGCCGGGCTCGACAGGACGCATTTCATCCTGCAGATGCAGGCGTTTCGTTCCGGCGAACGCAGTTCCACGGTGATGCACCATCATGCCAAGGGTCTCACCCCGGATGAAATCGAGCAACTGGCTGGCTACTTTTCCGCGCAACCGCGCAGCATCGGAACATCCCCGCTGCCGCTGGGAGCGCTGTGATGCTGCGCCGCGAATTCCTCAAGCTGCTCGGCGCCGGCGCTGCGATAGGCACTTTTCCCGGCGTTGCCCGTGCGGCGTCTGCGGCGCAAGGGCGGGTGATCGTCATCGGCGGCGGCTATGCAGGCGCTGCAGCGGCCAAATACCTGCGGTTATGGGGTGGCGCCGGACTCGAGATCATACTGGTGGAACGAAACACCACCTTTGTTTCCTGCCCGTTGAGCAATCTGGTGCTGGGCGGCAGCAAACGCATCGGCGACCTCACCTTCAACTTCTCCGGACTGGACCGCTACGACATCAAGCGCCTGCATGCAGAGGTGACGGCGGTCGACGCCGCGCAGCGCAAGATCGTCGTGGACGGTGGAGACGATCTGGCCTATGACCGCCTGATCATCGCGCCCGGCATTGATTTCAACTACGACAGCCTGCCCATGCTGGAAAGCGCGCAGGCGCAGCAGAACATCCCCCATGCCTGGAAGGCCGGCCCGCAGACCGTCAATCTGCGGGCGCAGCTCGAGGCCATGCGTGATGGTGGCGTGTTTGCCATCAGCATCCCGAAAGCGCCATATCGTTGCCCGCCCGGACCGTACGAGCGGGTCAGCCAGGTGGCGTTTTACCTCAAGCAGCACAAGCCCAAGTCCAAAATCATCGTGCTGGACGCCAACCCCGAGATAGTCTCCAAGAAGGGCTTGTTCACTAAGGCGTGGGCGGAAATGTATCCCGGTCTGGTGGAGTACCGCCCCAACAGTACAGCGGTTGCCGTCGATGTAGCTGCGCGTTCCGTGCAGACCGAATTCGAGGCGGTACAGGCCGATGTGCTCAATGTCATCCCGCCGCAGCGTGCCGGCAAGGCCGCGCAGATGGCGGGCGCGGCCAATATCGACCAGCGCTGGTGCGAGGTGGATTTTCTCAGCTACGAATCGAAAGTCTCGCCCCGCGTGCACATCATCGGCGATTCGGTTGCCGCCGCCTTGCCCAAATCCGCGCACATGGCCACTTCCCAGGCCAAGGTGTGCGCCAACGCGATTGTTTCCCTGCTGCGCGGAGAGTCGCCCGATCCGCAACCGGTATTCGCAAACACCTGCTACAGCTTCGTCAGCGACAAACTGGCCATGCACGTCGCCCATGTCTATCGCTACGATGCGGCGAAGAAAATCATGGCGCCGGCAGATGGCGGCGGCGTATCGGACAAGCCGAGCGAGCAGGAAGGCAATTATGCGCAATACTGGGCGCGGAATATGTGGAGCGATGTGCTGAATTGATGATCTCGCGTTTCGTAGCCGTCATGCTGTGGAGTTTGGCGGCGGTTTCCCTGACTGCCTGCGCCGATATGGCGCCGGTATCGCCGCTGCCGCCCGACCCCGCCGCTGCGCTGAAATTGCCGCCGGGTTTTGTGGTCAACGTGTTCGCGCGCTTGAGCCCGGCTCGCGGCGATTACTTCCGCGGCCCGCGTTTCATGGCGTTTGGCCCGGATGGCAACCTGTATCTTTCGCTGGGGCTGGACCACAAGGTGGTGATGCTGCCGGACGCCAACCATGACGGCCGGGCGGATGCAGTCGTGACCGTTGCCGATAAGTTGAACGGCCCGCAGGGGCTGGTGTTCGCGGACGGCAGGCTGTATGTCGCCAACCAGGATGGCGTGGTGCGGCTGGAGCAGAAAAATGGCAAGTGGCCGGCAGCCGGCGCGATGGCCATCATCGCCGACCTTCCCGCCGGCGGGCATACCTTGAAGACTCTGAGGCTGGGGCCGGACGGTTATTTTTATCTCAATGTCGGCTCCAGTTGCAATGTATGCATGGAGGCCGATCCGTTGCGCGCCACCATCCTGCGCTACAGCGTGGACGGCAGACCGGCTGGGGCGCTGACCACGCTGGGGCGGCATGCGTCATCGCCGATCTGGGCCGCCGGCCTGCGCAACTCGGAGGGCTTTGCCTGGCACCCGCAAACCGGCGCCATGTATGCCACCAACAACGGCGCCGATATACGCTCCGACAGCAAAGGCGGCACGCCGGTGGACGAATTGCCGCCGGAACACCTCAACCGCATCGAAGCCGGGCAGAACTACGGCTGGCCGCATTGCTGGGGCGATCATGCCACCGATCCGAATTTTCCCGGGGCGGAAGGTTTTTGCGCCAGGGCGCAGCCGCCGGCGCTCACTTTTTCGGCACATGCCGCACCGCTGGGCATCACCTTCCTGGATAAAAGCGCCTTCCCCAGCGACTACCGCAACGACGCGCTGGTGGCGCTGCATGGATCGTGGAATCGCCGCCAGCCATCGGGTTATAAGGTGGTGCGGGTGCATTTCGACCATGGCCAACCCGTCAGCAGCAGCGATTTCATCACCGGCTGGCTGATGCCGGGTGGCGCATGGGGCAGACCGGTGGACGTCACCAGCGGGCCTGACGGCGCGCTATATGTTTCGGATGACAGGGCGGGATTGGTGTACCGTATCATCTATTCCGCACAACAGGAAAATGGGGTAGAGAAATGAACAGTGCAAAGAAAAATGAGAGCGTGCGCATATGCAATCCGCTGGCAGGACTGTTGCTTTTGCTGACGCTTTGGTTGACCGGAGGCGCGGCCAGTGCGTTAGCGCAGGACCGGACGGAACCCAGCGTCCTCATCTACATCAACCCTAATGAATACAGCCACGAAGTGCATGTTGGCTACCGGCCTTATTTCAGCGCATGGATAAGCAGGGGCCCAATGTTGGAAAAGGCTGCCACAGATGCGCTTAAGCCACATTTCAGCGAGGCTGGCTTGTGCGAAGGAAACAATACCGCGGATGTGATTGTGTGGCTCAAGCCATCTCTGACGTACAACCCTATTGGCAGATACTATGCCAGGGTCAGGGCGAAGTTTTATTTGGGCGACGGTAAGCATCTCGGCGATTTGAAAGCCACCGGTAAACACGATGGCGCGATGGGTTCCAGCTTTGTCGAGGAAGAGGTGCGACAGGCTTACGACAATGCGATGCAGGACATTGCGCGGCAATATGCAGCGGATGGTAAACTGCATGAGGCAATTCGTTCCAGTCTGGCAAAAGACATCACCAAAATGCCGTGCGCCATGGTGTCCATGATCCCCAAGCCCTGACTTAGGTCTTCTGCCGCAGCTTGATTTCTCAACTTGCCAGTATGTTGGATGCTCGCCTGCAAGGTACAAATAACGTCATTAGGAAGGCTAATGAGTTCGTCGGAAATGAGTACTTGTAGCGTATGCGGGGACACCAAGAAGAATGCGCCCGATGGCAGTTTGCCAAAATGGTGGGTACGGGAAATGGGTAAGCAAGTCGAAAACCAAAAACTGGCTGCTTTGTGCGGATTGCGCCACGACAATCCCGGCTATGGAGCGCTGCCCTAGAGAGCAAGAAGAAATGAGGCGAAGATTACGCCCGCTGATTTTAATTTGTGGAGAAAAACCGATGTTGAATAAATTTATCTTTGCAGTATTGTCCACCGTGCTGTTGGTCGTCGGCAGTGCCAGCGCCCATGCCGATGCCAAATTCAAGAAAGTGACCGGGTTAAAAACGCCGGAATCGGCAGTGGCCGGACCGGATGGCCGCATTTACGTTTCCGAGATCGGCGAGTTCGGCAAGGATGGCGATGGCCAGGTCAGCGTCATAGGCGCAGACGGAAAAGCCAAGCCTTACGCCACCGGCATGGATGACCCCAAGGGCCTGGTGTTTTCCGGAGGGGCGCTGTATGTGGCTGACAAGAATCGCGTCCTAAAAATCGGCAAAGGCGGCAAGTGGAGCGTGTTTGCCGCTGCCGAAGCATTTCCGGTCAAGCCGCAGTTCCTCAACGACCTCGAAGCCGATGCCGCAGGCAATATTTATGTTTCCGACAGCGGCAACATCAAGGAAAACACCGGCGAAGGCGCGGTTTACCGCATCGGCAAGGACGGCAAGCCGGCGGTAATCGTCAACAATGTCAAGGACAAGCGCGTGGTGGCGCCGAACGGCCTATTGATGGATGGCAAGGACAGGATACTGATGGTGGATTTCCTGACCGGCGTGCTGTACCGCATTACCATCAAGACCGGCGCGATGGAGAAGGTGGCGGAAGGGTTTGGCGGTGGCGATGGCGTAGTGCGCGACCGCAGCGGCCTGCTTTACATCAGCGACTGGGCCAGTGGGCGTATTTTTTCCCTGTCCAAGAAAGGGGATGTGAAATTGGCGGGTTCCGACTTCAAGTCCGCTGCCGACATTGGACTTGCTCCTGACGGCAGGCATCTGCTGGTGCCGGACATGAAGGCGGGCGAGTTGGTCTGGCTGCCGATCGGACGATAAAGTCGACCGCTGTAAAACGGCCGCTGGGCGCTTGGATTAGGCAGCCCGGCGGCTGCCTAAAAATACACCTCGACGATGCCTTCGCTTTTGGCGATGCCCTTGATGATTTGTCCGGATCGGGTCTTGACAGATATCACTTGGCCGACGGTAGCATTGCTCATCGCCTGACCTTCCGAGGTGATTTTGAAACCGGAGCCCTGTGCCACGAGCTTTACCTGCTGGCCCTGAAGTATGACCGTCGCTGCGCGCAGCATTTCTGAGCGCAGCACCATCCCCGCCTGTACGCCGCTCACGACATTCTTGCCGATGGCCTGATCGAGTGTCGTCAGTACGCTGCCGGCATAGGTCGTGACATCCTTTTGCTGCAATTGCACGTCATCCGCCTGAATCGCCTGGCCGCTGGCGATGGGACGAGCCGCCACCAGCACGTTGGCGGTGACCTTGATCAGGACGGGTACATAGAGCGACCATGCGACGGGAGTGTCGCAGCGTACGCCGACGCTGGAATGCCCCCATAGCCGGTTGCTGGGCGGCAGGTAGGTTTCGATATGGTCGCACCTGGCCAGTTTCAGGCGCGGGTCGATGTGGGTGACGCTGATGCTGTATTCGCCCGGCAGGCTGGCGACTTTGTCGCGCACGAAGCTTTCCACCGAGGCTTCGATAGCTTGCAGGGATTGCCAGTCACCCGCCGCGGCGGGATTGCCGGTGAGCAGCAGGGACATCAGGATGAATGCGGGTAGCAGGCGCATGGATGACAGTTGGCGGTTTCCCGGAAAAGTGAATACAATCGGATTGCCTGCCTGATTGTAACGAGTTCGATCGGACTGCACAAAAATATTCAGTCATTAATTATCACACAACCCACGGATATGGAACGCCCCACTTCTCCCATAGACATTGCCCGCCAGGCATTGAAGCAGCTCGCGACGCAAAAAACGCCGCCGACGCCGGATAATTTCCGCCAGGCATATGACGATATTGCCGGCATCAAATCCGACGATGCGTCGCAGCAGCTTGGCAAACGCTTGCACAAGGTGTTGCAGGCAGCCGGCAAGCAGCGCCCGCAGTATGTGACTGCCGCCAAGGCGTTGGATGCGGCGATGCAGTCCGGCGCGTGGGCAGAAGTTGAAAACCAGCTCGCCGCGCTTTTTTCCGCAGCCGGGGGGGATGGTAAATCGACAAGTTGGGGCAGCGTGCTGCGCGAATTGATCAAGCAGCTTGAAACCAGCCACAAGGGCTTGACCACCACCAAGAAAAGAGAAGGTCTGGAACGGGTGCTGACCAACTTTGACAGCGATGCCGAAGTCCTGCTGCAGAAACTGAGCGCGCTGGCCGCCTCCTGGCGCAGTTCCGGCACGGCTACGGCAGAGATCGAAACGCAGGACGCGGCCGAGACGCCAGCCGCCAGTCAGGCGACTGCGGCGGCCGTAAGCTCCGCGCAGAATGAATCGCTGGCCTTCGTCTGGCGCGATCTGCTGATCAAAACCCTGGAATTCAGCGTGCCCTCCCAGCTCAAGTATTTGCCGGAGCTGGGGCGAGCGGCTGAGGGCCTGATTGCCCAAGCCAAAAACGCCAGGAGCGAAAAGGAGGTCGACAAGCTTGCCCAGGCGTTCAAGGCATTCTGGTTCAAGCTGGAGCTGAGCAGCGACACGCAATATCGTTTGCACGAGGAGTTGTTGCACCTGCTGCGGCTGCTGGTGGATAACATGAGCGAACTGGTGGTGGATGACAAGTGGTTGCATGGGCAGACGCAAATCGTGCGCGATATCATCTCTAAGCCGCTCAATATCGAAGTGCTGTATGACGCGGAAAGCAGCCTGAAAGAGCTTATTTTCAAGCAGGGCAAGCTCAAGCACGGCATTGTCGAGGCCAAGGACACCATCAAGCAGATGGCGACCACCTTCGTCGCGCGTCTGGCCGAAATGACCGATAGCACAGGCGAATTTCACAAGCGGATCGAAAGCTATCAGGAAAAAATCGGCTCAACCGAGGATATCACCGAGCTTAACGTCGTTCTCGATAACATGATGCAGGACACCAGAGCGATGCAGCTTGATGCGTTGCGTGTGCATGATGAGTTGAAGGCTTCGCAAATTGCAGTGAAGGCGGCCGAGCAGCGCATCCAGACACTCACCGCCGAACTGGAGCAGATCAGCGAGGTCGCGCATGAGGACTACCTCACCGGTGCGCTCAATCGGCGCGGTATGGACGATGCCCTGCAACGCGAATTCAGCCGTGCGGATCGTGGCAACTTGCCGATATGCGTGGCGCTGATGGATATCGATCACTTCAAGAAACTCAACGACTCTCTGGGCCACGATGCCGGCGACGTGGCACTGAAGCATTTGACCGAGGTGACCAGGGAAGCGCTGCGACCTGCGGATATCATGGCGCGTTACGGTGGCGAGGAGTTCCTCATCATCCTGCCGGAAACGGCGCAGGACGAGGCTATCGCCGTCATGGCGCGAGTGCAGCGCGAGCTGACCAAGAAATTCTTCCTGCACCATAACCAGAAAGTGCTGATCACTTTCAGTGCCGGCGTCGCTCAGCGCAAGGCGGACGAGCCAGCCGAGGCAGCGATCAAGCGTGCCGACATGGCGATGTATAACGCCAAGCATGCGGGCAGGAATCGGGTGCTCGGCGCGGAGTAAGCGCTGCCCGGCAGGCGGTCAGGGCCTACTGCGACATGCCCTGCATGCCCTGCACATAGAACTTGAAGTTGTTGCGCCCTTGTTTCTTGGCGTGATACATGGCGATATCGGCGTTGATGAGAAGCAGCTTTTCATCGTCGCCGTGTTCGGGATAGACGGCAATGCCGATGCTGGACGAAATGTTCAGGGTGCGGCCGCCAATTTCAAACGGCTGGTTGAGGGCATGCAGTATTTTCCCGGCGACGACCGTGGCATCCTGCTCCTGTTCTATCGTCGGCAACAGCACCACGAATTCGTCGCCGCCGATGCGCGCCACGGTGTCCGACTCACGCACACAATCCAGCAGGCGTTTCGCCACTTCCTGCAGCAGCAGGTCGCCAATTTCGTGGCCGTAATTGTCGTTGACCGGCTTGAAGTTGTCGAGATCGAGAAACATGATCGCCATGCGCGCCTTGTTGCGCTTTGCCAAGATGAGCGCCTGTTGCAGGCGATCGGTAATCAGCGAGCGGTTGGGCAGGTCGGTAAGCACGTCGAAATGTGCCAGGTGGTGCACGCGTTCCTCAACGGATTTGCGTTCGGTGATGTCGGCGTGTGTGCCTATCATGCGCAAGGGTTTGCCATCGGCGTCACGGCTGACTACCATGCCGCGTGCGAGCACCCACTTGAGGCTGCCGTCCTTGCAGTACACGCGGTGCTCGTTGATGTAGGATGGCGTCCTGCCCTCGAGGTAGGCATGGATGTCCGCCGCGACACGTTCTCTATCGTCCGGGTGGATGCGTTGCGCCCAAGCCTCCTCATTGGTGGCGATATCCTCGTCGCTAAAGCCGTGCATTTCCTTGTAGCGGTCGGAAAACACGACTTTGTCTTCCTGCACATTCCAGTCCCACACGCCGTCACCGGCGCCTTCCAGCGCGAATTTCCAGCGTTCCTCGCTTTCGCGCAGCGCATCAAACACGCGCTTGCGCTCGGTAATGTCCAGGGCTATGACGGCAAATTGCTCCGGGGCCGGGCGGTAGGTGTCGGTGGAGAGCCAGCGGCCGACTGCCCCTGAATAGTTTTCGTAGGATTTCGGGATGCCGGTGTCGACCACGCTGGCGAAATTCTCGATCCAGTAGCTTTCCGTCTTCGGCAGCACCTCCTTGACCCTTTTCCCGAGCAGGTTCTCGCGCGACAGACCGGTCATTTTCTCGTAGGCAGGGTTGACTTCAAGGAAACGGTAATCGATCATTTTTCCGCTAGCATCGCGGATGGCCTGGTGCAGCGCAAAGCCATTGGACATGTGGGTGAACAGGCCGCGATAGCGCTCCTCGCTGGTTTCGAGCTTTTCCCGAAACGCCTGCCGTGCCTGTGCCTCCCATGCCGCGCGCGTCCGGCTCCGTACCTGCAGCCAGGTCATCAGCGCCAGCAGCAGGCTCGCACCGATGCCGGCACCGGTGAACAGCTTGTGCGTAGCGTGGTGCTGCGCATATTCCCATAACTGATGGGTGACGACCAGGGACGCGGCCAGCACCAGCCACGGCAGCGCTTTCCCGATGAGCGGCCAGGCCGGCATGCGCGCAAGGCGGGACGGTGTCTGGGTGGCGGATTTGGCAGCTGAATTGGTGGAGATCAAACCTTGTTGGTTACCTTATATTGTTGTGGACGGGAACATTTTCCGCCTCCTGCCCTGGCAATTCAATTGGCGTATTTTACGGCATCCAGGCTGACGACTGGTTCGTTGCCCACCACCTCGGCGCTATGCAGCATGCCTCTGGGTACCGCCAGGCAATCGCCTGCCTTTAGAACCTATTTCAGTAGGAAATGAATGATGCGCTATGACACAAAAGCGATGGGTGCAATGCCTTGCGCGCAAGGCATTGCTGTCGCACACCCGTTTCCTACTGAAATAGGTTCTTAGTATGACAGATTCCCCTTCCATCTCCATGCGGAAACGCCCGGCAAGCACGCCGTCGATCTTGTCTGCGCCGTGGGTGTGCGGTGGGAAGTACGTGCCGGGCGCATAGACATAGCGTGATACCGAATAGCCCCGTGCCTCCAGTTTGCGGCGCATGGCAGCTTTGGTGAGTTGGCCGTCGGCATCTTCGTCCCAGGCTTCGATGAGCATGCTTGAATTATGGCAAAAATAGTCTCATAGTTAAACCAGCTTGCGATTGTTCTGCCATGAATTTCATATTACGGGAAAACACAGGTCATGCATGCCGACCCGGACGAGACTGACGACACCATGAAGCCGGCTTACCGCGCCATGCTGGAGGAAATTGCCCAAATGGCCAGTGAGACCCGCTTCGAAACCGGGCTGGCTGAATTTTCACCGGCTGTCATGGCGGCGCTGGGCAAGGTGCCGCGCCACCGCTTTGTGCCGCCGGGGCAGGAGCGTTTCGCCTGCGATAACCGGCCGCTGCCCATCGGCCACGAGCAGACCATCTCCCAGCCTTATATCGTGGCCCTGATGACGGAACTGCTGCGCCTCAACAAGACCGCCACGGTGCTGGAAGTCGGCTCCGGCTCCGGCTACCAGACCGCGGTGCTGGCGGAGCTGGCAGCGCAGGTCTACTCCATCGAGATCGTCGTGCCGCTGGCGCTTGCGGCCGCGGCACGGCTCAAGGAACTGGGCTATACCAACGTAGAGGTACGCGCCGGCGACGGCTATGCCGGATGGCCGGAGCATGCGCCGTTCGATGCCATCATCGTCACCGCCGGCGCCACCCACATCCCGCAACCGCTGGTGGAACAGCTCAAGCCTGGCGGCCGCATGGTGATCCCCGTCGGCCAGTCCTTCCTGGCACAGGAGCTGATGCTGGTGGAAAAACAGAAAAACGGCCAAAGCACGACGCACGATATCCTGCCGGTGAGGTTTGTGCCGCTGACCGGCGGGCATTAGCAGATTATATTTGACCGTCCATGCAGCCTGACTAAAAGTGATGCGAAGGGGAGTCGTATGAACGCCGTCATCGCCATTGCGCCAAGATTCTTTTCTACCCTGTGCGCCATCCTCCTGCCGCCGCATGTCTGTGCCCCGGATGAGGCGCAGTTTGCCGCCGCGCACCGCGCACTGGTGGCTGAGGTCGGCCAACTGGCCCAGGAGACACGCGCAGAGACCGGGCAGGCCGCATTCTCGCCGCAGGTGCTGGCGGCGCTGGAAAAAGTGCCGCGCCATCGCTTCGTGCCGCCGGCGCAGCAGCGCTACGCCTACGACAACCGGCCATTGCCGATCGGCTACGGCCAGACCATCTCACAGCCGTTCGTGGTCGCCTACATGACCGATTTGCTGCAGCTAGGCAGGAACGACAAAGTGCTCGAAATCGGCACCGGCTCCGGCTATCAGGCTGCCATCCTGGGCGAGCTGGTGCAGGAGGTCTACAGCATCGAGATTGTCGAGCCGCTTGCCGCGCGCGCCACCGAGGCATTGCGTATGAACGGTTACAGCAACGTGCAGGTGCGGGCGGGGGACGGCTATTACGGCTGGCCGGAGCATGCGCCGTTCGATGCCATCATCGTCACCGCAGCGGCCAGCCACGTACCGCCGCCGCTGGTGCAGCAACTCAAGCGCGGCGGCCGCATGGCGATCCCGCTCGGCAGCGGCTTCCTGCCGCAGCATGTGGTGCTGGTGGAGAAGGACATGCAAGGCCGCGTACGCACGCACGAACTGCTGCCGGTGCAATTCGTGCCACTCACCGGCGGGCACTAGCATGACAGATGGCCACGCAAAGGGGCCGCCACTCGCCGCGCTGGCGCTGGTTTCGGCAGGCGCGCTCGCCTACGAGATCCTGCTCATGCGCCTGTTTTCCATCATCCAGTGGCATCACTTCGCCTACATGATGATCAGCCTGGCCATGCTGGGCTACGGCGTCAGCGGCATGCTGCTGACCCTGCTGCGCGAGCGCTTGCTGCCGCGTTACAACGCAGCGTTCGCCAGCAGTGCCGGGCTGTTCGGGGTGAGTGCGGTGGGTGCCTTTCTGCTCGCGCAGCGGCTGCCGTTCAATGCGCTGGAAATATTCTGGGACGCGCGCCAGCCGGCCTACCTGCTGCTGCTCTATCTGGTGCTGAGCGTGCCTTTCCTGTTTGCCTCCAGTTGCGTTTGCCTGACCCTCGCCCGCTATGGCACGCAGGTGCACCGCGTTTACAGTTTCGACTTGCTGGGTGCCGCCAGCGGCTGTTTGCTGGTCGTGCTGCTGCTGTTCCTGCTGCCGGCTATGGATGCGCTGCGCGCGGTCGGAGCGCTCGGCCTGGCAGCCGCCGCGCTTGCCGTGTGGCGCTATCGGCTGCGTCCGGCGCTGTTGCTACCGCTACTCGCAGCGACGGCGTGGGTCATGCTGGCGGCATTGCCGCCGGCATGGACGCAACTGCGCCTTTCCCCATACAAGGGCCTGAGCCAGGCACTGCTGGTACCGGGCGCGCATGTGGTGGAACAACGCTCCAGCCCGCTCGGCCTGCTCAGCGTGGTGGAAAGCCAGCGCGTACCGTTCCGCCATGCGCCGGGGTTGAGCCTCAATGCCACGCAGGAACCGCCGCCGCAGCTGGGCGTATTCATCGACGGCGACGCCTTTTCCGCGCTGACGCGCTTCGACGGGCGGCTGGAGCCACTGGCCTACCTCGATCAGACCACCTCGGCATTACCTTATCACCTGCTTCGGCAGCCGCATGTCCTGGTGCTGGGCGCAGGGGCTGGGGCCGACGTGCTGCAGGCGCTCGCTCACCATGCCGGCAAGGTGGAGGCGGTGGAACTCAACCCGCAGATGGTGGAACTGGTGCGCGAGCGCTTCGCCGGCTACAGCGGCGATGTTTACCGCCGGCCTGAGGTGCAGGTGCGCGTGGCGGAAGCGCGCGGCTTCGTGGAGGCGAGCGACGAGCACTACGACCTGATCCAGGTGGCCTTGCTGGATGCCTTCGGCGCCGCTTCAGCCGGCCTTTACGGCCTGAGCGAGAGCTATCTGTACACGGTGGAAGGCATGCAGGCCTATCTGCGGCATCTGCGCCCCAATGGCATGCTGGCATTGACGCGCTGGGTCACCGTGCCGCCGCGCGACCTGCTCAAGCTTGCCGCCACCGCCATCACGGCGCTGGAGCGCGCAGGCGCCGCCGCGCCGCAACGGCAACTGGCGTTGGTGCGCGGCTGGCAGACCGGCACCCTGTTGGTGAAAAACGGCGAGTTCAGCGCGGAGGAGATTGTCGGCATCCGTGCCTTTGCCCAAGCCCGCTCGTTCGACGTGGAATGGCTGCCCGGCCTGGTGCGCGCGGAAAGCAACAGCTACAACGTCCTCGATCAGCCGTACTTCTATGACGGCATCGCGGCACTGGCAGGCGCGCAGCGGCAGGACTTCATCGCGCGCTACAAGTTCGACCTGACGCCGCCCACCGACGGCCGTCCCTATTTCTTCCACTTCTTCCGCTGGCAAAGCCTGCCGGAAATTCTGCGCCTCAAACAGCGCGGCGGATTGCCGCTGCTGGAGCTGGGCTACCCGGTGCTGCTCGCCACGGTGCTGCAGGCGGCGCTTGCCTCTTTCATTCTCATCCTGCTGCCGCTGTGGCTCGGCCTGCGCCGGCAAAGCGCAATGCGCACCGCAGCGGGGAAGGCCGCGACGTTCGCCTATTTCGCCGCCATCGGCTTCGCCTTCATCTTCCTGGAGATGGCATTCATCCAGAAGTTCACCTTGTTCCTGAGCCATCCGCTGTACGCGGTGGCGGTGGTGCTGTGCGCCTTTCTGCTGTTCGCCGGCATTGGCAGCCGGAGCGCGCCCCGTTTGCTGGCACGTTTGCAGGAATGCTGGCCCGCAGGCAGATTTTCGCAGGTGGCTTGGCCGGTGATGGTCATAGCGCTGGTGGTGCTGGCCTATCTGCCGACTTCACCGCTGCTGCTGCAGTTCGGCATGGGGTGGCCCGAGATTGTGCGCATCATGGTGGCCGCGACGCTGGTGGCGCCGCTCGCGTTCTGCATGGGGATGCCGTTTCCGCTCGGCATGGCCAGGTTGGATGCAGCAGCGCCGGCGCTGCTGCCCTGGGCATGGGGAGTCAACGCCTGCGCCACGGTGGTGGGCGCCGCGCTGGCCACCCTGCTTGCCATACACATCGGCTTCAGCGGCGTGGCATTGCTCGCCGTGCTGCTGTATCTGGCAGCAGCAGCGGCATTCCCCGGCCTGGGCCGCAGCCGGGTTTGACAGCGCTAGGCCGCCATATGCACGGGGATGCGGCGCGGGCCGAAGGGTGTCTGGTAGACACCGAAGCGTCCGGCGACTGTCGTGCCGCACTCCGGGCAGGCGCCTTGCGGCGTGAGGTCGTAGTGGCGGATATCGTACCAGTCGCGCACGATGGCAGCGTGGTGGCAGCAAGGGCAATAGGTAGTGCCGCCTTCCTCGTCGTGCAGATTGCCGGTATAGACATAGTGCAGGCCGGCATCCTGGGCGATGCGGCGGGCGCGGTGCAGCGTTTCCGGCGGCGTGGACGGCACGTCCGGCATTTTCCAGTCCGGGTGGAAAGCGGTGAAATGCAGCGGCACCTCCTGCCCCAGCTCCTTGGCGACCCAGGCGCTCAGCGCTTTAACTTCCCCGTCACTATCGTTGTGGCCGGGGATGAGCAGGGTGGTGATTTCCAGCCAGCAGTCGGTGTCATGATGCACATAGGCGAGCGTATCCAGCACCGGTTGCAGATGCGAGCCGGTGAGCTTGACGTAGAAATCCTCGGTAAAGCCCTTGAGGTCGATATTGGCGGCATCCATTTTGGCGAAGAATTTCTTGCGTGGCTCGGTATGGATGTAGCCCGCAGTTACCGCCACGGTCTGGATACCCAGCGCATGGCAGGCGTCCGCCGTATCCAGCGCATACTCCATGAAAATCACCGGGTCGTTGTAGGTGAACGCCACGCTTTTGCTGCCGTGGGCCTTGGCAGCCTTGGCAATCGCCTCTGGCGAGGCCTGATCCATCAGCCGGTCCATATCGCGTGACTTGGAGATATCCCAGTTCTGGCAGAACTTGCAGGCCAGATTGCAGCCGGCGGTGCCGAACGAGAACACGCTGGAGCCGGGATAGAAATGATTGAGCGGTTTCTTCTCGATGGGGTCGATGCAGAAACCGGAAGAACGGCCATAGGTGGTCAGCACCATCTGGTTCTCGGCACGTCCGCGTACGAAACACGCGCCGCGCTGGCCCTCGTGCAGCTTGCAATCGCGCGGGCAGAGGTCGCACTGGATGCGGCCATCATCCAGCATGTGCCAGTATTTGGCCGGGTGGCGTTCGGTTAGGCTGATAGTCTCATCCATCATTCACTCCTTCCATTTTTCCACGGTGTAGCGGTACAGTTTCACTTCCGGCGACCAGAAGGATTCCGGCAGCCCGGCCTTGCGTTTGAGATGGGCCATGAATAGCTGCGGTTCCGGCAACTGCTCCCATACCTGCGGCAGGAAGGTGCTGCGATGGTGGCCGTACTCGAATACCACACCGTCCACCTCCGGGCGTAACTGCGCCCATACGTTGGCCTCATCGCGCAAGTTCATCGGCAGTTGCGGCGAGAGCAGCGACACCTCGACCTGTGTTGCCGTGAATTCATCTTCAGCTAGTGCCGGAAAACGTGGGTCGCGGAAGGCCGCGGACAGCGCGTTTTGCCAGACATCCTGAGCCAGCGGGCGGTGCGCTGCCAGCGAGCCCATGCAGCCGCGCAGAAGGCCGTTCTGGGTCAGCGTGACGAAAGTCGCACCTGGCTCGTTCAGCCAGTCGGCGGTGGCGACCGGGTGGGTGGGCAGGCCGAAGTTTTGCGCGATGGCATTGCGTGCCAGGACGAGCAGGGTGCCGCCATGTCTGGCATCAGTCATGGCTGGCCTCGGTAAAGGCAAAGGCCGCGTAACCCACTACCCGGCTCTTGTCCCCGGCGGTATCGCCAGCCGTGTCCCAAGAGTTGCGCAGGTCGAGCAGGTGCGGCGTCAACCCGTGTTGGCGCGCGGCAAGCAGCAGCCCGTTCACCGGCGTGCCTCCGCAAGCCTGCTCATGCGATACCGGCGCTTGCAGATGCAGAATGGCGTCGGCGGTCATGCCATCCACCTGTTTTGCCGTAGCGTAAGGCAGGTAATGCGACAGGTCGGAGCTGATGACGATCAGCGTCTCCGGCCCGCCCCACAAGGCTTCCAGCACCTCGTCTACTTCCTCTGGCGTCGCCATGCCCACCGCCAGCGGCAACAGCTTGAAATCGGACAGCAGCGTTTGCAGGAAAGGCAGCTGAACCTCCAGCGAATGTTCCAGTGCGTGCGCCTGCGGGCTGACAGTCACTTGCGGCAGGTGGGCGATTTTCTGCGCCGCAGCCACATCGATTTCGATCCGTCCCAGCGGCGTGTCGAAAGCCTCCACGCCCGGCAGCGCCAGGCCGCGCACGGCGACCCGGTGCGTCGGCCCGAGCAGCACCACGCGCTTGATCTGCGCGGCGATGGGGGCAAGCAAGGCATAGGCGCTGGCGGCGACCGGGCCGGAGTAGATGTAACCGGCGTGCGGCGCGATCAGCGCCTTGGGACGCTGTGTGTGGACATGGGCAGCGGACAGCATGGCGCGCACGTCGCGGGCGAGTTCGACGGGATCGTCAGGATAGAACATGCCGGCAACAGCGGCAGGGCGAATGTTCATGATAAACCTCCTTTGTCAGCAAGGTGGGGGCGATGAAGCGGCAATCAAGGGCGGGATGGTATTATTGGCAAATGCCAAAAAACTATGTCCTCATCCCCGCTGCCGGAGCGGGCAGCCGCATGGGCGCGGAATTGCCCAAGCAGTACCTGTCCTTGCTCGGCAAGCCGCTGATTCATCATACGCTTTCCGCATTCTGTGCGCATCCGGCAGTGGCGCAGGTGGTGGTGGTGCTCAGCCCGGATGACCGCTGGTGGGACGGTTATGACTGGCGCGACTTTGCCGGCCGGGTTTCCGTCCTGCGCTGCGGCGGGGCAACGCGCGCTGCGACTGTGCTGGGGGGCTTGCAGGGACTTGATCTGGACGAGGACGACTGGGTGCTGGTGCATGATGCCGTACGCCCTTGCATCACGACGGAGTTGCTTGATCGCCTGTTCGCCGAGCTGCAGGATGACGAAACAGGCGGTCTGCTGGCAGTACCGCTGGCCGATACGCTGAAACGCGCTGGCGCGGATGGCAGGGTGGCGAATACCGAGCCGCGCGACGACCTGTGGCAGGCGCAGACGCCGCAGATGTTCCGTTATGGCCTGCTCAGGCGGGCGCTGCAGGCGTTGGGAACAGACACCCCGACGGACGAGGCGCAGGCGGTGGAATATCTGGGGCTGTCGCCCAAGCTGGTGCCGGGCGACGTACGCAATCTTAAAGTGACGTTTCCGCGCGACCTCGCGTTGGCGGAGATGATTTTGAAGGGTGAAAAATGCTGAGAATAGGCCACGGTTTCGACGTACATCCGCTGGTGGCGGGGCGCAAATGCATCATCGGCGGGGTAGATATCCCACACGCCCAGGGGCTGGACGGTCATTCCGATGCCGACGTGCTGCTGCACGCCATCTGCGACGCGCTGCTGGGTGCGGCGGCGCTGGGCGATATCGGCAAGCATTTCCCCAATACCGACCCGCGCTACAAAGACATCGACAGCCGCGAACTGTTGCGCCACGTCGCGGCCTTGCTGAAGCAGAAAGGCTACAGTGTGGTGAATGTGGATGCCACCGTCATTGCCGAGGCCCCCAAGCTGGCGCCGCATATTACTGCGATGTGCGCCAATATTGCGGCGGATATCGGCATTGCGCTGGATGATGTCAATGTCAAGGCGACTACTACTGAGCGGTTGGGTTTTACCGGCCGTGGCGAGGGCATTGCCGCCGAGGCGGTGTGTCTGATTAGACGGGTATAAATTACTTGGTGGTCAAATAGCGAAGTTCACTTTTGCCATTTCCTGCCATTCAGCTACTGCTTTTTATAAGGCATTCGTCTCTGACACATTCTAAGTAGTAACGGCCTATGTCGCCTCTGTGCCCCATAATTGCTGCATGCTAAATGGAATGTCATCAGGTTCTAGCTGAAAGGGTTCTTTGATTGCATATTGCTCTAACTCAGTATCGCGCTTTTTCTGGAAGGGAAGCGGGGCGCCATACTGATTTTTGACGACTAGTACAGCGGGCGCCATGGCTGAAAAGCCTTTTCGCATGACGACCCCGCACTCATTATTCACCAGCTTGACGCCTGCCCCAGGTGGATAGATACCCAGCTCCTTGATGAAGTACGCAGCAATTTTTGCATCACATGTTTTTCCACCATCGATCAGCATGGCGCGCAGCGCATGTGTTGGGTGCAATGCCTTGCGGTACTTTCTTGGCGATATCATAGAGGTGTAGCGATCTGACAGCGCGATAATTTGTGCGCCGTCATGAAAGGCATTACCAGATTTTCCCGAAGGGTAGCCGGAGCCATCCAAGTGTTCATGATGATCGAGAATAAGCGTCTTCCACAATTTATCGGTAACACCCACCTGGCTCAATAGTTTAGCCGATTCCTCCGGGTGCTTCCGGAGCAGTGCTTCTTCATGCTTATTGGGACCCGCTTCGCGGTTCTGCAGCTCTTCCTGAAGGCGCATAATGCTGATGTTCATCGTTAATGCAGCCGCGGTAATCAGGGCGGTCTCTTCCTGGGGTTTGTTCATGGCTTTTGCCACCGCCATGCTTAAGACAGCTGCATTTACCAAGTGACGGGTTGCGTAGCCCACTGAAGTTTGCTTGAACAGAATCCACGCAAAAGCGATGTCGGGATTGATGGTGAAGGCTTCATTGAGAATATTGGCCGCCCTTAAAACCTCATTTTTCGTGTCAGGTAGCGGCATATCGGTAATGAAGCCAAGCATGATGCCTTGGACAATATCGTGCGCATGCTCGAGCATGCTGAGTACATGGTGCTGAGGCTTTTCCTCCGCGTTGTCCTCATCGTTTTTTAGGTCTTGAGCTTCCCTGTATTCCTCAGCGATGACTAACAGACCGCGCCGAATCAGCGTCTCCATCTGTGTCTCACTTTGTGGAACGAAGCCCTTTCGCGCAAGCAGCTGCTCGCGGTCGTCGTATATATCCCAGGCTACCGGCTGCCCAAGACGGAGGTCATCCATTACGATTCTTTGAAATTGAACATTGCTCATGTATGCGTACGCGCTGGCCCCGGTTCTTGAATACCAAGCTTAGCTCCTATGCTGCCGAGCAGTTGCTTGCCAAGCCGTCCCCTACTGAAATCTGCCAGAGCCTTCCTATCTCCCCATTCGTTGCATCTTTATGATTTGCGGGCCATTTTATGCCCATAATTTAAAAATAAGCAACCTGCATGCAATATCGTTCCACTGAAATGACTCCGATATGGGCACGGGGAGGGTGGCGTGGAGTTAACAGCGCTGTATCGCGTGGGAGCAGACTGACGCTGCTGGCATATTCCAGCCCTTGCCGAACTACACCAACTTAGCCTGCCTTGAGCAACACCACCACCGCGCCGCTACCGCCATCCACCTGCCGCGCCTGGGCATAGGCGATCACTTCGTCGCGCTGCATGAGCCAGCCGCGCAGTTTGTTTTTTAGCACCGGCTCGCGATTCTTGGAGCCCAGCCCTTTGCCGTGGATGATGCGCACGCAGCGTACCCCGCACTTTTTGCAATGGCTGAGGAATTCCGCGGTGTAGGCCCGCGCTTCGTCCACCAGCATGCCGTGCAGGTCGAGTTGATCCTGAATCACCCAGTGGCCGCGCCGCAGTTTTCGGAGGATGTCGGGGGAATGGCCGTCCCTGAGATAAAGCAGCTCCTCGCCAGTTTCCAGTTCATGGGCGGGAATGTAGTCGTCGCTTAGGGAATCCGCGAGTGCCTGTTTTTCATCGCGGATGAGTTGGTGCGGGACGGGGCGCGGCTTGGGGGTGGGATGAAGGACGCGTTTCTGCCTGAGCGGCTTGGCGTCCTTCACCGCATCGCGGAACAGTTCGATGTCGTCCTCGGCCATGGCTAGGGTCCGGTTTTTGTGGGAGCGGCGCTCCGCCGCGATGCTTGTGGAATCGCCGGGGGCGGAGCTCCAGCAATCAAGTTAGCCCAATTGAGCCAGATAACGCTCGGCATCCAGCGCGGCCATGCAGCCGGTGCCGGCGCTGGTGACGGCCTGGCGGTAGATGTGGTCCTGCACGTCGCCGGCGGCAAACACGCCGGGAATGCTGGTGGCGGTGGCATTGCCGTTGCGGCCCATGTGGGTGACGATGTAGCCGCCTTCCATTTCCAGTTGGCCTTCGAAAATGTCGGTATTCGGCTTGTGGCCGATGGCGATGAATACGCCTTGCAGGGCAATATCCTTGGTGGCGCCGGTGTCCACATTTTTCAGACGCATGCCGGTGACGCCGCTGTTATCGCCCAGCACCTCGTCCAGCGTGGAAAATACTTCCAGCACGATCTTGCCCTCCTTGACGCGCTCCATCAGCTTGTCGACCAGAATGGCCTCGGCCTTGAACTTGTCGCGTCTATGCACCAGCGTGACCTTGCTGGCGATATTGGCCAGATACAGTGCTTCTTCCACGGCGGTGTTGCCGCCGCCGATCACGGCGACTTCCTGGTTGCGGTAGAAAAATCCGTCGCAGGTGGCGCAGGCGGACACGCCTTTGCCGGCGAATTTCTCTTCCGACGGAATGCCGAGATACTTGGCCGATGCGCCGGTGGCGATGATCAGCGCATCGCAGGTGTATTCCCCGCTGTCGCCGATCAGGCGGATCGGTTTCTCGGTCAGCTTTGCCGTGTGGATATGGTCGAAAATCAGCTCGGTCTGGAAGCGCTCAGCATGCTGCTGGAAGCGTGCCATCAGCTCCGGCCCCTGCACGCCGTTGGCATCCGCCGGCCAGTTGTCGACTTCCGTGGTGGTCATCAGTTGGCCGCCCTGGGCGATGCCGGTAATCAGCACCGGTTTCAGGTTGGCGCGCGCGGCATAGACGGCGGCAGTATAGCCGGCGGGGCCGGAACCGAGTATGAGCAGGTGGACGTGTCTGGTGGGCATAATGGGCTTTCCTTTCGAAAGTTACGGCTCAATTTATGGGCCCGATTTTAGCATGCTGTACCCACCCCATACAGCACACGGTTGCAGCACACAGTTTGCAGGCATATCAAAACACCATGCGGATTATGGTCTGCCAGACTGCCACATTGGTATAATCGCCCAATTCCTACTAGCTTAAGGTTGTGATGCTGCTCCCGAACAAACCTTCCCCGGTTAAGTCATCAAGGTCCAGGCAAGCTCCGGACAAGCCTACCGTATTAGTGCGCGAGGCTTGGTGGCTGGTGCTGGTGGCCATCGGGCTCTATCTGGCAGCGATCCTGTTTACCTATCATCGTGACGATCCCGGCTGGTCGCATAGCGCCAGCGATGGCGCCGTCATTCATAATGCCGGCGGTGCAATCGGCGCCTGGCTGTCCGATATGCTGCTGTACCTGTTCGGGTTTTCCGCCTGGTGGTGGGTGGTGCTAGCCTTTTTCGCCATGTGGTGGGTATACCTGCGCATGGAAAGCGTGGGTATCGCGGATCGCCCGGTGCTGTTCTTCAACCTTTCCGGGTTTGCCCTGTTGCTGGTCGCGTCCAGCGCCCTGGAAGCATCCCAGTTGCACAACCTCAAAGCCGCGCTGCCATTGGCGCCCGGCGGAATGCTGGGGACGGTGATCGATGATGCGTCGCGCAAAGCGATTGGCGATGCCGGCGCGACCATGGGACTGCTGCTGGCCTTCGCTATTGGGTTCAGCCTGTTTACCGGCTGGTCGTGGCTGACGATTACCGAGAGTATCGGCGCGGCGCTGGAAAACACCTATCTTTTTGTCATCCGCGGCTGGCTGAACTGGCAGGACAGGCGTGCCGGCAAGGTGGCAGAGCAGTTGCGCAAAGAATATGTCGAAAGTGAGCGCAAACGCACCGAAGACCGCACGCCGGTGCATATTGAAATGCCCAGCCTGGAAATTCCCCAGAGCGACCGGGTTGAGCGTGAGCGCCAGGCGCCGTTGTTCGGGGCGTTGCCTGATTCCCCATTGCCGCCGCTGCACCTGCTGGATGAGCCGCAGGGCGAAATCGAGGTGCAGAGTGCGGAAACGCTGGAATTTACCTCGCGCCTGATCGAACGCAAGCTGATGGATTTCGGCATCGAGGTGAAAGTTCTGGCCGCCATGCCCGGACCCGTGATCACGCGCTACGAATTCGAGCCGGCGGCGGGCGTCAAGGGCAGCCAGATCACCAATCTGGCCAAGGATCTGGCGCGCGCGCTTTCCGTGGTCAGCATACGCGTGGTGGAAACCATACCCGGCAAGAGCTGCATGGGGCTGGAAATCCCCAATCCCAAGCGCCAGATCGTCCATCTTTCCGAAATCCTCGGTTCGCAGGTGTATGCCGACATGATATCGCCGCTGGCCATTGCGCTGGGCAAGGATATCGCCGGCAAGCCCGCCGTGGCCGATCTGGCAAGGATGCCACATGTGCTGGTGGCCGGCACCACCGGTTCCGGCAAGTCGGTGGCGATCAACGCCATGATTCTGAGCCTGGTGTACAAGGCCGATGCCAGCAAGGTCCGGCTGATTCTGGTTGACCCCAAGATGCTGGAACTTTCCGTGTACGAAGGCATTCCGCACCTGCTGGCGCCGGTGGTGACCGATATGCGCCAGGCCGCCAGCGCGCTGAACTGGTGCGTGGTGGAAATGGACCGGCGCTACCGCCTGATGTCGACGCTGGGGGTGCGCAATCTGGCCGGCTTCAACCTGAAAGTACGCGAGGCGGAGAGGGAGGGCAAAGCCATCACCAATCCGTTCACGCTTACGCCGGATACACCTGAGCCACTGGAGGAAATGCCGCTGATCGTGGTGGTGATCGACGAACTGGCTGATCTGATGATGGTCGTCGGCAAGAAGGTGGAGGAACTGATTGCGCGTCTCGCCCAGAAAGCGCGCGCTTCCGGCATCCATCTGGTGCTGGCCACACAACGGCCATCGGTGGATGTGATCACCGGCCTGATCAAGGCCAATATCCCTACCCGCATCGCGTTCCAGGTTTCCAGCAAAATCGATTCCCGCACGATCCTGGATCAAATGGGCGCGGAAGCCTTGCTGGGCCAGGGCGACATGCTCTACCAGCCGCCCGGCACCAGCTACCCGCAGCGCGTACATGGGGCGTTTGTCTCCGATCAGGAAGTGCACCGGGTGGTGGACTATCTCAAAGCCCTCGGCGAGCCGAATTACATCGAGGGCATACTCACTGGCGGCACCGAGGATAGCGAGGACGGCAGCGGCCTCATTGCCGAAATCGGCGGCGAGTCGGATCCGCTGTATGACGAAGCCGTGGCCATCGTTCTCAAGTCGCGCCGCGCGTCGATCTCCGCCGTGCAGCGCCATTTGCGCATAGGCTACAACCGCGCAGCAAGGTTGATTGAAGAGATGGAACGCGCCGGCCTGGTTTCCCCCATGCAATCCAACGGCAACCGCGAAGTGCTGGCGCCGGCGGGAGAGTAATATAAAGTAACTAAACGCTGCGTGTATCGGCGGCTTCTATAGATTGAACCACCATGAAAAGGCTTTCCTCCGTGCCCTCCGTAGCGAAAAAATTTTTCCCTTTACTGTTTCTGTTGCCTTTCCTCGCTCACGCTGACGCGGTGCAGCGGCTCAAAGCTTTTTACCAATCCACGCCTGCCATGAAGGCGCAATTCAAACAGACCGTGCTCGACCGCAAGGGGCAAAAGGTGCAGGAAGTCACCGGCTCCATGCAACTGCTGCGGCCAGGAAAATTCCGCTGGGATTACCAGCAGCCCTATGTGCAACTCATCATCGGCGATGGGCAAAAGATATGGCTGTTCGACCCTGACCTCAATCAGGTCACCGTGCGTACCTTGGACAAAATGCTGGGCTCCAGCCCGGCCGCATTGCTCGCCGGTAGTCAGGAAGTGGAGAAAGTTTTTGACCTGAAAAATGCCGGCCGGCAGGACGAACTGGAATGGGTGGAAGCCACGCCCAGAGAAAAGGATGGCAGTTTCGACCACGTGCTGCTGGGTTTCAACGGCGAGCAGCTGGCGGAGATGGAGCTGCACGACAACTTTGGGCAGACCACGGTGATCGAGTTCTCCCGCATCGAACGCAACCCGAAGCTGGATAACCGGGCCTTCAAATTTACGCCGCCTGCCGGGGCGGACGTGGTTGGAGAGTAAAGGCTTTACTCGGAATTGACTGGAGGTCAGTTAACGTAGCAGCTGGCTCTACCAGTTCCGCCAGCTTCTCCGGGAGGCGGATATCGGACGGTTGCTGGTATGATTGTGCCGATGATTTCGATTTCATATTTTTCTGGCCGATTGCCGCATTCTAACGGGGTTTTATCGCTCATATCTGTGCGGAGGGGTGCCGGTGGCTGAGATATCGCAGAATCTGTTTGCCGCAGCCGAACCCCATGCGCCGCTTGCTGAGCGCTTGCGCCCGAAAACGCTGGACGAGGTTGTGGGGCAGTCGCACCTACTGGGCGCGGGTAAGCCGCTGCGGGTGGCGTTCGAATCCGGCAAGCTGCCGTCGATGATTCTGTGGGGGCCTCCCGGCGTGGGCAAGACTACCTTGGCGCGCATGGTGGCGCACGCGGTGGATGCCGAGTTCATCCCGCTATCCGCCGTGCTGGCCGGGGTCAAGGATATCCGCGAGGCGGTGGAGCGCGCGCAGCACAGTTTGCAGCAATCCGGCCGCCGCACCATCATGTTCGTGGATGAAGTGCACCGCTTCAACAAGTCGCAGCAGGATGCCTTTCTGCCGTTTGTGGAAAGCGGGCTGCTCACTTTCATCGGCGCCACCACCGAGAATCCGTCGTTCGAGGTCAACAGCGCGCTGCTTTCCCGCGCGCAGGTGTTCGTGCTCAATGCGCTGTCCGAGGCGGAGCTGGGCGCACTGTTCGACCGCGCACTGGCACAGGAGTCCGGCGGTCTGGCCACCACCATGGACGTGCGCGAGCAGGTGCTGGCCTATGCCGACGGCGATGCGCGCCGGCTGTTCAATTTCCTCGAACAGTTGTTCAACGCTGCACACTCTGCCGGTATCAACGACATCGACACCGAGTTCCTCGACAGCACGCTGGCCTCCAAGCTGCGCCGCTTCGACAAGGGCGGCGAGGCGTTCTACGACCAGATATCCGCGCTGCACAAGTCGGTGCGCGGCTCCAACCCGGATGCCTCGCTGTACTGGTTCATGCGCATGCTGGACGGCGGCGCCGATGCGCTTTATCTGGGACGGCGCATCGTGCGCATGGCGATCGAGGATGTCGGCCTGGCTGACCCGCGCGCGCTGGACATCGCGCTGGCCGCCTGCGCAACCTACGAGCGGCTGGGCTCGCCGGAGGGCGAACTGGCGCTCGGCAATGCTGTGCTGTATCTCGCCGTGGCGCCCAAGAGCAACGCCGCTTACATGGCCTACAACAAGGTCAAGGCCTTTGTCGCCGATGACCAGTCGCGGCCCGTACCGCTGCATCTGCGCAACGCGCCGACCAAGCTGATGAAGAATCTCGGCTACGGCAAGGAATACCGCTATGCCCACGATGAACCGGAAGCGTATGCCGCCGGCGTGGATTATTTTCCCGATGACATGCCGCCGGTGAAATTCTACGAGCCCACACCGCGCGGACTCGAAGGTAAAATTGCGGAAAAGCTGGCACACTTGCGGGAACTGGATCGCAAGGCCAAAAAAGGACATTAACGTTTCGGAGTTTTCATGCTGGATATACAACAATTAAGAACCGATCTCGATGGCGTGGCAGAGCGCCTGGCCAGTCGCGGATTTACGCTGGATAAACCGGCTTTTCAGATACTGGAAGCCGAGCGCAAGCAGGTGCAGACCCGCACCCAGGAATTGCAGGCGCAGCGCAACGCGACTTCCAAGCAGATCGGCATCGCCAAGGGCAAGGGTGAGGACGTGTCGGCCATCATGGCGGAAGTTGCCACGCTGGGCGACGAACTGAAAGCAGCCGAGGAAAAGCTGGCGGTGATTCAGGCGCAGGTGCATGACTCGCTGCTAAACGTGCCCAACCTGCCGCATGTAAGCGTGCCGGCGGGCAGGTCCGAAGCGGATAACGTGGAAGTGCGTAAGGTCGGCACGCCGCGCGTGTTTGATTTCGAGGCCAAGGACCATGTGGATGTGGGCGCGCCGCTGGGGCTGGATTTCGATACCGGAGCGAAGCTGTCCGGGGCGCGCTTTACCTTCATGCGCGGCCAGATTGCCAGACTGCACCGAGCGCTTGCGCAGTTCATGCTGGATACGCAGACTGAAGAGCATGGCTATACCGAGTGTTACACACCTTATATCGTCAATGCCGAAACGCTGCGCGGCACCGGGCAGTTGCCCAAATTCGAGGCAGATCTGTTCGCGGTCAAGAAAGGCGGGCAGGAAGGGGAAAGCGAGGCGCTATACCTGATCCCGACATCCGAAGTCACGCTGACCAACACCGTGCGCGACGAGATCGTGCCGCTGGAAGCCTTGCCCATCAAGCTCACCGCCCATACGCCATGTTTCCGCTCCGAAGCGGGCTCCTACGGCCGCGACACGCGCGGCATGATACGCCAGCACCAGTTCGACAAGGTGGAGATGGTGCAGATCGTGCACCCGGAGAAAAGTTACGAAGCGCTGGAGGAAATGGTGGGCCATGCCGAAGCCATCCTGAAAAAACTGGAACTGCCTTACCGCGTGATGGCGCTGTGCATCGGCGACATGGGTTTCGGCGCGGCCAAGACCTACGACCTCGAGGTGTGGCTTCCGGCGCAGAATGCCTATCGCGAAATTTCCTCGGTGTCCAACTGCGAGGCGTTCCAGGCGCGGCGCATGCAGGCACGCTTCAGGAATAGCCAAGGCAAGCCGGAACTGGTGCATACGCTGAATGGCTCAGGCCTGGCTGTGGGGCGGACATTGGTGGCTGTGTTGGAAAATTACCAGAATGCCGACGGCAGTGTCACCATTCCGCACATGCTGCGCCCCTATATGGGCGGGTTGGGCAAGCTGGAAGCCGCCTGAGCGTATGAAAGTCATCAACCTGCTCGGCATTACCGGCGTCGACCAGCACGAGCGGCCACACGCGCTCGTATGGGCGCGGCGGCTGGAGTGGCCGATGCTGCTGGTCGCGTTGTGGATTCCGGTCGAGTGGTATCTGGAGGAGACCGGGGCGGTCAGTATGGCCAATGCCCGCTGGTTCGATTGGGCGATCTGGCTGGTGTTTATATTCGAGACTACTCTGTTGACCTTTCTGGTGCGCGACAAGCGGCGCTATCTGCGCACCAACTGGATGAATCTCGTCATCATCTTTGGCGGCGTGCCGTTGGAGTGGACCTATACGCCGCTGCTCGGTGCGCTTAGAAACCTGCGGCTGGGCATCATGATATTCCTGTTGATTCGGGTGTCCGGGCGTCTGCGGCAATTCCTCGCACGCCGCCAGGTCAGTACCATGCTGACGTTTTCCGCCATTGCCGTGGTGCTTTCCGGCATCATCGCCACGCGGCTGGATCCGACCATGGGGTCAATCTGGGATGGTATGTGGTGGGCGTGGGTGACCCTTACGCATACTGGCTATGGCGACATCGTGCCCCACACCGGGGCCAGTCGGGTTTTCGGCGCTCTGGTCATCCTGCTTGGCGTGGTGCTGGTTTCCCTGCTCACGGCGACCTTGTCTGTTTTTTTTATCGGCAGCGAGGTGGGGAAAATCGAGAAGGAGGAACGCAAGGAGGACCGCCTGCTTCAGGAAGTGGCTGAACGATTGGACCGCATCGAAAAGCTGCTGGCCGAGCAGCAGGCAAACTCCAATCCGCCGTCTGAATAATGGCGGGATCGGCTGGCATTCAAGGGATGAGTTTCGCCCGCCTCCCGGCCACCGCCAGTTTGAAGCTGGGCAGGGCAGGCGTGTGCTTGTGTTCATACTTTTCCAGAATCTTGTAATAGGTACGTACGGAATCAACAAAAATCACTGGCGCGCCACCGCGCGCGAAACCGTGTTTTACCTTGGAAAAATATTCGTGTTTATTGAGTAGCGGCAGGGTTTTTTTCAGATCCGCCCACGCATCCGGATTGAGCCCCTGGCGCTGCGCCAGCACGCGCGCATCTTCCAGATGAGCGTAGCCAATGTTATAGGAGGCGAGCGCCAGCCAGGTGCGATCCGGCTCCGGTACGCGCGCCGGGATAGCATCCTTCAGCATGAGCAGGTAGCGCGCACCGGCAATGATGCTCTGCTTGGGGTCGAGCCGGTTGGTCACGCCCAGCTTGTCGGCGGTGTCCTCGGTCAGCATCATCAGCCCGCGCACGTTGGTGGGCGAGGTGTTGTAGGTATCCCAGTGAGATTCCTGGTAACTGATCGCGGCCAGCAATCGCCAATCCACGCCCGTGAGTTCCTGCGCATGCATGAACAGGCCGAGATACTTTGGCATCAGAGTGCGCATGCTGGCGAGAAAATGGCTGACATCGACTTGGTCCAGGCGCTCGGAATGGCCGTAGTAGCGATCCAGCAGGTTGCGCAGGGTTCCATCCTGCTTGATGCGGGCGAAGAATGCCTGCGATTTCTGGTTGAGCCAGTCGTCATCGCTTTTTGGGAAGGCCCAGGCGAGTTGCTCCGGCAGGCCGAAATCGAAGCCAACCGCCAGGTTAGGGTAGAAGTTCTGCACCATTGCCACCAGCCTGGAGTCGGCGACCGTAAAATCAAGGGTGCCTTCTGCCACCTTCTCCAGCAATTCGTCACTGCTTGCATTGTCCTGCTCTTGCCAGCGCAGTTCGGGCAATAGCTGGGAAATTTCTGCCAGACGTTCGGCATAACTGCTGCCCGCAGGTACCGCCATCTGCTTTCCTGCCAGGTCTTTGGTGGAAGTGGGCTGTTCGCTGCGCTCGCGGTTGAATACGAGTTGTTGCTGCACTTCCTGATAGGGCGTGCCGAAGCGCACTAAATGTTGCCTCAGATGAGTCGTGCTCAGTCCTGCAGCGGCGAGGTGTGCCTTGCCGCGCAGCAGTGCCGGTATGACCTGGCTGATGTTGTCCACCAGCAAAAACTTGATCTTGACATCCTCGCCTAGCTCCTTGGCGAAAAGCGTGGCGAGGTCATACTCCAATCCGGCAAAATTGTTCTGCCCGTCCACATAGTAAGTGGATGGGCTGTTATAGGTAACCACCACCAGCTCCTTGCTTTGGCGTACAGGGGCCAGTGGCTTGGTGGCAGGCTGGCAGGCTGACAACAGCAGGGTGGCTAGCAGGATAAACAGCAGGCGCATAGACGGAGTTTCCGCAACTTTTTGATGTTTGTCCAGTTGTTGCACAGGACTGCATATCTGGCGGTCATGGGTATCGAAACAGCACAGGTCATTCGGCAGAATTGCGGACAGATGGTAGAATGCTGGCCGTGGAGAGGTGGCAGAGTGGTCGAATGCGCCGGATTCGAAATCCGGTTTACAGCTATGCTGTAACGTGAGTTCGAATCTCACCCTCTCCGCCAAATACACGTTCTAAGAAGTCCAGTAAAGCCCACAATAACTAGTAAATACGCCGTGTTAAGTGTGTTTCTAGTCCCGGTTAGTCCAAAACAGTCCTCTTGCATCCGTAGAAAAACCTTGGTAAATTACTTGGCACGTTACCAAGTTGGTAAAACATTTACCAAGGATTGACCGATGGGCGTCCTCGATGATCAGATTTGCACCAGTGCCAAATGTGATCAGCAGAAAATTCTCAAGCTTGCCGATGGGGGAGGCTTGTATCTTTGGGTCTACTCTGACGGCAAGAAATATTGGCGTTATCGTTACCGTCATGGCGCAAAGGAAAACAGCCTCTCTATAGGCGTATATCCTCACGTCTCAATTGATGATGCTCGTAATGGACGTGATCAAATCCGGGATCAGCTTAGAAATGGGTTAAATCCTTCTGAGCTACGTAAGGAAGCCAGGAGGCATGCTTTAAAGCCCTCAATTCATCGAAATCAATTCAGACTCACTTTGTCCGACGATGGCGGTTTGACTATCGAGACATCAACCCACGTTGTAACCCTGACCCGATCTCAAGCAGAGGCGTTAAAGGCTTTTCTAAAAGCTGCGGAGGCGTAGACATGGCATCAAAATTAAACCTGCTGACGGATGCTGATTGCCGAAATGCCACCAGCCATGGGAAGAAAATTCATAAGCTGCATGATGGGGGTGGCTTGCTGCTGTGGGTTTACGACGATGGCCGTAAATTCTGGCGTTTGCGTTACTGGATTGCCGGCAAGGAGAAATCCTTATCCTTTGGTGCCTATCCTCAAGTTTCCCTGAAGGAGGCCCGTGCCAAGCGCGATGAGCAGCGCAAGGTACTGGATGCCAACCTTGATCCTTCCGCCGAACGCAAAGCTGCTGGCCTTCGCAAGAATATGGCTGCGGAGAATTCGTTCGAGACAGTCGCTCGAGAGTGGTACAACAAGCAGGTGCATATCTGGGTGCCGCATCATTCCAGGGATGTGAAACGCCGGCTTGAGTCCAATATATTCCCAGTGCTCGGCCGTCGTCCCATAGGTGAGATTGAAGCCCCCGAGTTGCTGGCTGCTATCCAGAAAATAGAGAAGCGTGGCGCGTTTGATCTGGCTCACCGTGTCTTACAGGTATCTGGTCAGGTTTTCCGCTACGGCATCGCCCATGGCAAATGCAAGAGCGATCTATCCAAGGATCTTCGCGGCGCGCTCACCCCACACAAGAAACAGCACCAAGCTGCGGTGAGGCCGGAAGAACTGCCAGACCTGCTGCGCGCCATTGCCACCTACGACGAAATGGGCGGCAAGCAAACTAGGCTAGCGCTGCAACTGCTGGCGCAAACCTTTGTGCGCACAAATGAAATGATTGGCGCCGAGTGGGCGGAGTTTGATCTGGATAATGCGCTATGGATCATCCCTGCCGGCCGCATGAAGATGAAAACCGAGCACGTGGTACCGCTCTCGCGTCAGGCGCTTGCGATCCTGGAGCAACTCAAGGAAATCGCCTGTGGCAGTCGCTTTGTGTTTCCCGGCAGAAACCCGGCAAAGCCTATCAGCAACAACACCATGCTGTTTGCGCTGTACCGCTTGGGCTACAAGGGCAAGATGACTGGGCACGGCTTCCGTGCGGTAGCCTCCACCATCCTGAACGAAACCGGCTTTAACCCTGACGTGATTGAGCGCCAGCTTGCTCACTGTGAGCGCAACGAGGTGAGGGGGGCATACAACCGCGCTGAGTACCTACAGGAGCGCAAGAAGATGATGCAGCACTGGGCGGATTATCTCGATTCGATAGAAGCAGGTGCGAAGGTGATACCGCTGTATGGCAATGCGGCATGACGTAGTTTTTCTAACCTTGATGATAGCGCAACGATAACGAAAAAAGGGGTCTACGTTGAATGCCAAAGCGCCTGTTCCCACAGTACTCAGTGATGCAGGGTCACTGACAGAAGGTGAAAGAAGACATCTAGCCGAGGAGTGGTTAAAACGAAATATGGACGTATTGTTTTCGTATGCCGACTATAACCCTTCCTTTGCTGAAGAACTGTGCAAAAAGGTCGCCGACAGGTACGGACAGGACGATCACCTGTCGGCTTTACTCTTAAAGCGTCTCCGTACTGACCGAAGAGGTAAACCCACAGCGCGTCGGAAAACTTGGACTAGGGGGCGCTATTTTGTGTTATTGCTGCATTACCAAGCGCTCCTTAAATTTGGGGAGAATCGAGATGATGTGCTTACGAAGTTGGCCGAACAAGAAAAATTAACAGGCGATAATAAGTCGAAGAAAATCGAACAGAAGATAACTCAGGCTAGGAAGATGATTAGCCAAGATGAGTTACCCGCGTTCTGCCGTTCCCCCTCTCCTTTGCGCAAAAAGGGGGGGTGATATCACCAGAGCAGAAGCGTACTGTCCCGTCTATCGGCCTTCTCAGGTCTTACTCGCACGGGAGCGACCAAATGCACAAACTTCCAGAAACTGGGTATTTGCGCCTATCGCAAATCATTGGGAACCCAAAAGCTGAACCACCCATTCCAGCATTAATCCCTGTTTCAAAATCCACATGGTGGGCTGGTGTGTCCGATAAAAGATTCCCTCAGCCAGTAAGAACATTAGGCCGTCGAATTACAGCATGGCGAGTCGAAGACATTATTGCTTTGATCGAACATGCCGGGAGCGAGGCGCGAAAATGAACAACCAGTTTTCTATACAGTGGCTTGACCTGAATCTGAATAGTAAAGCTCCATGGAAGGAAGGCGATAGGAAGTGGTTTTCAGAAAACCCGTTTCGCTCCTTTCGGCTTCGTCGACTTTTTCCGAATGAATTTCCTAACGATTTTTACGAGGGTCAAACTCACGTATTAGTCAGACAACTACGCCCAGGCTTTCGAGACAAACAATTCTGTCTCGACGTTGCCAATGGGGCTAGCTTTGACGCTCTACCAAATACAGAAGAAGTATGCATGGCGCTTTGGATAAGGCTAATCAAGCGAACAGGAAATTTCGCTTTAGCCGAGGTTGTCGCCGAGGCTAGCCTGATGGGTGTAACCGTGGAGCGTATACAGTGAGCGCTGTTGCTGAGACTGATACTCTCTCGGTGCTACATAGCCACAACAAATGCCCTATGGCTAAGACATGGCGGGCTGATGGCACCGTGATGCCCTACAGTAAGGCCAAACACTTCAGGCTGGAGCAGGTTAAGGTTAAGGACATTCATGACTTGTCAGCACTCCTAACGCGACTGGAGGGGTGCCAGGATGCATGCATTATCCGCGGCGAGTATGTGGGTGACAAATTAGCTAGGGAGCGCACTTCCGAAACGGAATACAAACAAGGAAAAGTCTTACGCCGTGATAGCATTTTTAGTGATCATCCTCTCCATACCGTTCTGATCGAGGTTGATGAATTTGTGCCTCTGCACGGCGATCCGGTACTCGACCCCCTGCCTTGTATCAGAGAATACATTACAGGCCATTTGCCTGAGGCATTTTGGGGAGCGTCCTATCACTGGCAACTGTCAAACAGTGCTGGCCATCCAACGAAAAGGGGGAAACTCAAAGCACACTTATGGTTCTGGCTTTCCACTCCTCGTACTTCGGTACAACTGAAGGAGTGGGCTAAGGCTGTGACACTTGATGCAGATCATTCTGTTTTCTCCCATACGCAGGTGCACTACACCGCAGCGCCAATATTCGCGCAGGGCTTAACTGACCCAGTACCAGTGCGAAGCGGCTTCGTTCAAGGCTTAATTCAGGATGAAGTTGAACTCGATATTGAGCCCTCCGTGCTGGTGTCTGATGAGATGAATGCCTGTAGGGTACGTGATCTGTCAAGGAATACGGGAGAGCATGACGAAGTGGCCGATTGGCTAAGAATGAATTGGAACGTACTCGGTGAATCCCCTGATCAGACCGCGCTTTATATCCTCTGTCCTTGGGAGCATGAGCACACTATTGACGCTGGCCCATCTTCTACAGTGTATTTTCGTGCAGGCACTGGCGGGTATGCACAAGGACATTTTGATTGCAAGCATTCCCACTGCTCTGAGCGCAGTGATGGGGAATTTCTCGATGCCATGGGTTATATGGCCTCTGATTTTAGTAACGAAAACTTAGGGGAAGAAAAGACAGTCTGGGAAAAGTCTATGGATGTCTTATCAATGCTACGTACACCACCTGCACCAATTGAGTGGCTGGTACATGATCGTATTCAGAAGGGTCGGGGCATACTGATAACAGGGGTGGGGGGTAGTTCAAAAACACGAGCCATGTACCACTTGGCTATCGGCGCAGCTATTGGACGTCTGCCATGGGACTGGGAGATAAAGACCACTGGCAAAAGTCTATTGGTGTTAACTGAAGACACGGAGAGCGATGTTCATCGCACTCTGTGGGGAATTTGCCAGGACATGGATCTGAGTGATGGTGAGCTCGAAAAGGTGGGGGACTCAGTCATACCTTACCCACTGGCGGGTTCTGGATGTCGTTTGCTTACCTTCGATACAAAGCACGTATTAGAGGAGAGCAAGAAGCTCAAGGAACTAGAAGAAAAAATAAAATCTTTGGGCGATGTGGTATTTGTTGGTCTCGACCCGGCACTTAGTCTCAGTTCTGGCGATGAGCTCGATCAGAGTCACCAGCGCATGCTGGGGAAAATGGCTGACGACCTTGCTGTTAGGACAGGAGCTGCCGTGGCATTAGTGTCTCATGCCAGCAAGGCCAGCTTGGTGCGTGATGAATTGGATAGTCATAACTCCCGAGGGGGAGGGGCTATTACGGATGCGGTGCGTGGCGAATTTTCAATGCGGACGATGACGGCGAAAGAAGCTGCTGCTGCCGGGATTAGTGACATCGAAGAGCGTAAACGCCATGTACAGTTGGTAGCTACAAAGGGAAATCACTTGCCCCCTTCGGCATACGTGCCGGTATGGTTACGCCGAGGGGAGCATGGGTCTCTTAGTGCAGCCGATGTTGTATTAGAAGCCTCTCAACAGGGCAATGTGTCGGCAATGGATTTAAAAATTCTTGAAGTGTTGTCGGAAATGCCTGGCGCATCAATCTTGGAAGACTGGCGGGCAAAGTGTATCAACCGCAAACTGATAGCCTCTGGTAGTCTCGAAGCACAAAAGAAAAGTATGCAGCGTAGCGTGGAACGACTTAAACGAGCTGGAGAGATTACAAGCCTTCAACGCGGGATTTACACCCCTTCACCGTGTGAGGCGCTGACATGAAGAGACAGTTGGCCCACACAAAGTTAGGGACGGGACACCCCTTAAGGGGGGTGTCCCTCGTCCCTTCACTCTTTGTGTCCTTAATGTCCTTTCATTGTCCTTATTATGTCTCTTCGTTGTCCCTTCGTAGAAAACAATCATATATGCATGTAACAGACAGTGCTCCAACACGATTATTGACGGTGCCCGGACATTTGCCAGGCACATTGCAGTTGAGTTTGTGCTGGCCATTCTGGAATCATTAAATTAGCTTGATGATTGCGGGAAAATTGTAAAAGGAAATAATGATGGGTGGTATCGGTAGCGGGCGGAGGTGTCAGGGTGGGAAAAATGTGACTACGGATTACAGGGCTCTGGACGTGCGGCAACTGCAACGAGATGGTCTGCTGGAACCGGGACAAGAATTCGGCTGGAACTGGTATCGCGAAGGGGAAAAGGTGGCATCTATCGACGTGAGGACGGAAACTGATCGGGTGCACCTTGATTACCGATACCGGCGCCATGGGCAAGGATGGAAAGATGAAAATTATCCGGTATTACTGGACTGGACACCTTGCACCTATGGCGGCAATCGAGCATGGTTCTTATGCCCGGCAGCAGGATGCGGTAAGCGCGTGGCGATTCTCTACGGTGGCGCCGGGATATTCGCTTGTCGGCACTGCCGCCGACTGGCCTATCCTAGTCAGCGAGAGAATGTGAGGTACCGTGCAATCCGACAAGCTGATAAGTTACGGAATAGACTTGGCTGGGAACTAGGCATCTTAAATGGGCATGGCGGCATACCAAAAGGAATGCACAGGCTTACCTACCTGCGGTTAATCATTAAGTACGATGCGATTGTTGATACATTGCTAAATTACATTACGCCGCATCAAAAATATAGTTAGGAGCGGTGGTGATAGTCGAAGTGAATAACCCAGCCTTGCAGTGACAGCAAGCATCAAATCTCGGTACCAAAAATCGGCTGGGGTGATTCCCTTGAGCTCAGGGTAAAACAAAACTCTTGAAATACTGCTCAGCCATTTCCGGATTTAGTGTGCGTAGTGTCTGATAAACATCTATTACCTTCTCTCGCTGCCCTAGCGAATGGTAGGTAGAACCTAGATCTCTCCATGCTCCAGCAAGCTTTGGCTTTATTCGAACAGCTTCTTGATAAGCCTTTACCGCTTGTTCATATTCTTTATGGTTTTTTAAGGCATTGGCTAAACCCCACCATGCACTAGCTTCCTCAGGTTTGATTCTTATAACTTCCTTATATGCTGCGACAGACTTATCGAATTCTTGAAGGTAATCATAGACTCCGGCTATAGCCAACCAAGCGCTAGCATCTCCTGGTTGAATACGTAACGCCTCTTGGTAGGCTTGAGTTGCCTTGTCGAGTCGAGCTTTGCCGGTATAGTAGAAGCCAAGAGTTTTCCAATATTCTGAGTTCCCTGGCTCAATACGTGTTGCTTCAAGCATTGCCTGAATAGACTTATCAAGTTTTCCGTCTAGCGAATACACGAAGGCTAACCCCTTCCATAATTCAACATTTTCTGGATCGATACTTAGAGCTTCTTCATAGGCCTTGATCGAAAGCCCGTATTGTTTTAAGTTGTTATAGGCGCTACCTAATTGCCCCCAGATTTCTGCATTCTTGGGCTCTATTTTCAAAGCGTATAGATAGGATTTAATTGCTTCATCGGGTTGATAAAGCCTTTCATAAGCGATGCCTAGGTTATATCTTGCTATGGCACTTTCTGGAGCGCTTTTGAGCCACTTCTGACAAAGCTTTAATAGCCCATTCCAATCCTTCTTCCCCTCCAATGCTATTGCGCGACTCGTCCAATCAAGGCTGCCATTATTCTCTTGTGCTCGGCTAGCTTGCGCTCGTTTCGGTAGTTCGGCTATCCAGTCAACTGGTAAGGCGAAGTTAAGATTCTGTCCTTCCACAAGCTGAAACGTGGTTACACCGACCAATCGTCCGTGGTCATCGAATAGCCCACCTCCACTGGAGCCAGGCGAAATGGCAGCTGAGGTTTGAATGTATTGCGAGCCTTCATATTGGCGCAAGCTAGAAATGAGTCCTTCGCTCAAAGTGAGCTCCAAGCCTTTAGGTGTGCCAATGGCATAGACGCGCTGACCAACCTTTAGGCTTTTAGCTGTTCCCAAGACGATGGGCGTAGCTTCTAAATTCGGCACGTTTAGCTGGCAGAGATCGCGATCCGAATCGGCATATAGCAGGGTTGCATTGAAGATTTTGTCGGTTTGTCGTACTTGAAGGCTTTTCCCTTTTTGCGCAACATGGCAGTTAGTAATAACCTGCTTGGCACTAATCACCACTCCACTTCCTAGACCGATGGATTGGCCATTTCCGTCAAGGATATCAATTACCACGACCGAGGGTGAGGCTTGCACAAAAATCTGTTCTGGAGTGTTAGCGCGTGCACTTACAACTGTAAGCATGAAAATATAGAAGCCCGCAAGAACACGGTATGAAAACAACTTATTCATAATTACTCCATTAAATAATCTAATAGGAAAGTATGTTATCCATTATTGGTTTCTGCATTCGTATGCAACTTCGGTTTCAGCGGCGTGGATACTAATGTTGATAATGGTACACGTTGGTCGAACACAATACCTGCGGGGAGCGCGATACCCCCAGAGGGAGTTTGTTCTGATTCGTTGATCGTTCCGTCGCGTTCCACGTAACTGCATAACCCAGGCTGCCACACGACACTCATCCGAAAGCCCGTACGTCTGACGGCCTCCAGCACTCCATTCAGCAGCAACGTACGACAGTCCGCGCTGATGAGACCGTCTGTAGTAACGGGGGTGGGATACTGCACATAGCTACTTCGGTAGCCGATGTGCACGGAGGGTTCTCCCTCGCGAATCTCGATCGATTCACGCTGATAGACCGAGCTCATGATCCGAACCACGAGGTACGGATATTTGCCTGCCGGGTTATCGAGCGGTTCGGCAGGAATGGTTGAGAATGGTGAAACGGTTTCATTTGACATGGCGGCACCTCGATTTCGGTTGTATGGATTGCCGCAACAGATTAGCCTTGTCTGTTCTTTCCCATGTGAAGCTGGGTTCATCCCGTCCGAAATGCCCATATGTAGAAGTCTTGCGGTATATCGGGCGGCACAAATTCAATGTTTCTATGATGCCTCGTGGTGTCAGATCAAAGACCTCACGAACTGCATCCATTAAAAAATCATCCTCCACCACACCCGTTCCTTGGGTATCAATGTGTACAGAGACAGGATCGACAACACCAATGGCATAGGCAAGCTGAACCAAACACCGCGTAGCAAGCTTTGCTGCCACAATGTTTTTGGCGATATACCGTGCCATGTAGGCCGCAGAGCGATCGACCTTGCTGGGGTCTTTCCCTGAAAACGCCCCTCCGCCATGCGGGCAGCTACCACCATAGGTATCAACGATGATTTTTCGCCCTGTCAGTCCGGTATCACCATTTGGGCCACCTACTTCAAAACGGCCTGTAGGGTTGATTAGTACCTCAAAATTAGCACCGCGCAACTCAACTGGGATTATGGCTTCGACGATTTCTTTACGCACCACACTACGCAGAATATCAGTACTAATGTCTGGCGAATGCTGAGTAGATAGAACCACCTTTTCTACGGCAATGGGTTTGCCATCGACATAACGAACACTGACTTGGCTTTTTGCGTCAGGGCGTAGCCACGGCAAGGCGCCAGATTTCCGAAGGTTAGCCTGCTTGCGCACCAGTTTATGGGCCAAGCTGATGGCGAGTGGCATCAGTTCTGGTGTTTCATCACAGGCATAACCAAACATGAGGCCTTGGTCGCCAGCACCGATTTCGCCACTTGCCTGGTCAACGCCTTGGTTGATATCCGCAGATTGGCGATTGAAAGCAATTTTGACTTCGCACTTATCTGGGTCAATGCCGTCCTCTTTTGAGGTGTAGCCAATGTCGCGTATCACCTGGCGAACGTTTTTTTCAGCATTATTACGGACTGTTTCGAATACTGCGTGGTCTACCGTTTTGAACTCACCAGCGACAAGTACGAACTGATTGGCCAATACGGTCTCGCAAGCAACCCTGGCATTGGGGTCTTGAGCCAAAAATGCATCAAGTATTGCATCTGATATCTGATCGGCCATTTTGTCTGGGTGGCCTTCTGATACTGATTCAGAAGTAAACAGATAGGTTTTGCTAGTGGTGCTGTTCGAGTTCATTTAATGCTCCTGTTTAGCGCGTTTACCAATATGGCGGGAGCGCAATCTGGATCAACTCCTCCCAATCCATTTCCCCTAAGGGCGGTGGATCAGACCGCGTTCGTACTCTGAAGGTTAGTGGCTAGTGCTTCTTTCTCGACCCCTCCAGTCAGGCATGTTCAGCCAAGTGCTCAGTCTTTTTCACGCGATCTAAGACCTCATCGGGATTAATCCTGCGCAGTTTGTGTTGTGATGACCAGGCTTCGCTATACGAGAAAAAACGTGGTATTCCGCTAGCTATATCTAGCGTGGAAGGGATTCGCTGCCCATCAATACGGCGGATCAGGTATGAAGCAGCGCCGTCATAGTGGGCAGGGTCTATAGCGAGTATGACCACCAACAATCCGTTATTGAGCAGACTTGCGTTGGCATTCCGGGTGACGCAAAGGTCACCGACATTGAGCTTTGACATGTGAGTCTCCTTTCCCCTGATTTTCCGGCGAAGCCGGCTTCCGGGGGGTGGAGAGCGGGCGACGCTTTAGCAGCATTTATGAATCGCCCCGCAAGTTGTCGTAGTTAACTCGGCGATGTGGCCATACGGCCAAAAAACAAAAAACCCGTGTAGCTTGAGCTATAACGGGTTCCCCGCTTTAGCCGCATTTATAAGGCGCCCGCAAGCTGCATATCAAATCGGCGCAGTAAAAGTATCATCTGCTACACTCACTGCTGTCAAGCGTATTTTGTTAAAGGTACTTTCTCGCCCCACAAGAATGATGGCAATAAGCTGGCATGCATGGACAATAGCGGTGTACAGTGGCCTATAACTTGTATCAGCACGAAGGTTTGCGCTCCCTGCAATAGATAGGCGATAGTTCCCTAAGTTGTGTCGAGTAGGCGGCACATGGCAGGATTAGCGCAACTGCCAACCCTATCCTGGTTGCGGGCAAGATTGAATCTGTTTGATTAAAAGGAGATAAGCATGAAAGCACTTATCGTAATTTTATTACTGGTGGTCACATCTATTGCTTCCGCGGATCAGCATGTCAGCGGTCATTACAGAAGCAATGGGACGTATGTTGAGCCATATATGAGAAGCTCTCCTAATGGAACCACAGCCGATAACTGGTCAACTAAGGGGAACGTGAACCCATATACAGGGCAAGAGGGTACTCGCACATATGGCTCCACCCCGCCACCGACATACAACTACAACCCACCTAGCAACAGCTATGGGCAACCGGGTTACCAAAATCCATACGCCAGTCCATATGGCAATTAAATGGCTTATTCCATTCCTAGTGCTGGCGATCTGCTCATGTCCTGCTGATGCCAAGCAGCACCGCAGCTATGAGGCCAAGGCCGAGTTCAAGCGGCTGCACCCATGCCCTGCTAACGGACACACACGCGGCCCATGCCCTGGCTACATTGTTGACCATGTAAAGGCATTGAAGCGCGGCGGCGCTGATGACCCTAGCAACATGCAATGGCAGACCATTGAGGAGTCCAAGGCTAAGGATAAATGGGAGTGACGCTGCTACAGTCTTGGGTGTATCGTTAGCCTATCCATCAAACGGGACGCCTAGCGGCGCCCCTTATTCAGACGTTGAGCACCATTATCGGGAGTTATCATGAAGCACCTCTATTTGCCAATCCTTTGGTAAAATCGCACAGTCCATTACTTTTGCGTTAGTCGCCATGAGCTCATTCCGACTGGTACTTGCATTCCTCCTGCTGTTTCTGGCGTCGCAAGTCCGCGCCGCCGGATTTGATACAGAGGACTTCTCCCTGGAGGTGCCTGCGGATTTTCAGGGCCCCATCACTCAGCCGATGGGCAACAATGGGAATGTAATCGCCTTCATCAAGCCGCATCCCGCTACAAAGACAAATACGCTTCTTCAGATCACCGTGTACAACCCTGGTACAGGTACACAGCCTCCCGAGAAGACGCGGCTTGGCTCACTCGCCGAGCGATACCTAGGACAGTTCATGGAGGGCGTCAAGGGGCGGCGTACCAACTTTTCATCAACCGCGCCGACCAGTGTCACACTCGGCGGACTGCCTGCGTCCTGAACAACATGGACTGGCTCGGCTCAGGGAGTGCAACTGCATGGCATAATGTATTGCGTTGTCGTCGGTACCCTCATCATCAGCCTGCATACGCAGGACTTCGACACCTCTCCAGCTGGCGACATTAGCGAGGCTGAGGCAGCGATCAATGGCATCCACTTCAAGAATGGCGACTAGGCTGCTCTTTTGAAGGTTCGATTTCCTGCTCGCCAAATTCAAACCAGTCATCCCCAAACAACTCAACTGGATGCTGAGTTCGATCCGAGCCGTTACTGCATTGCAGGGAATCAACCGAGCAGTACTTGTCACAACCCCAGCAAATACGCTCAGGATGCTTTGGGTGCAATGGAAATTTCTTTGCCATTCACGAAGGTTAAGGCGCAGGAGTTTTGCTACTGAGCATCCGCTGCGTAGCTGACCGGGCCTCAGAGTTAGCTGTGCTAATCTTGCGACCAAAGGCATCACGTTCAGCGGCAGTCTTTTTTGCAGCTTCAATGCTCATGATACAACGCCACTTACGCCCAGACTTGGTTGCGACCTGGCGCATTTCATCTTCAGGGTGCTGTTTACCGCAATGGGAACAAAATCGAGTTGTCATTTGGTCTTGAATAGTTTGTAGCAGATAAATAATTGGCTGTTGGTATTAAGTCATGAGCCTGCTTATTCTCAGCTATATTTTATCATCATGTATGATGTGCAAATCGGTGAGGTATCACAATGAATTATGTGGTAAAAAACGTGGTAAGTGAGTATTTGTAACTGAGTGAATGCCTAATATAATAAGGCGTTAGGCTGTCCAGTGTGGCAGACACCCTCCCGCCACCAGTTTTGTTTTTCAGCAGTTCGCAACTGCGCTGTCAGCTTGTATAACGATCTTAATGTCGCTATCACTTGTGGGGCACTTCATACATGAGATGCGTTCCGCCATCATTGCGGCTGAGTGTCCTGCGAGGGCTTGTGGGCTGCAACTATCGATATAGTCCTCTTTGGGCGCATTGCTTTACGTGCAAGTCGCGATTTGATTGCCCTTCTTAAAATGCAGGCAGGCTGTTCATCTTAACTTTACGGGCAAAAAAAACCGCTCCTGATCTTTAAGACCGAAGCGGCGGGGAGTTGCCTGAAGGCAAGGAGAACTCAGTTAAGGAGATAATGAGATTAACTAGTCTTATTATATCGCCGAAACTGGTTCAATGCAATACTCCTGATGCGCGAGCGTATTTTTATACCAATTGAATTCTGCAAGAGCTGATGAAAATGGTGGCACATCCATTTGCGCAATATATCCAAATCCTCGGCAAAGGCAGGCGTGGAGCCAGAAGCTTGTCGCTGCAAGAGGCAGAGCAAGCGCTGGCGATGATCCTGTCCCACCAGGTTGAGCCTGTCCAACTCGGCGCATTTCTGATGTTGATGCGCGTCAAGGAAGAAACGTCCGAAGAACTGGCAGGTTTCGTGCGCGCGGCGCGTGCATCGCTCATGCTCCCGTCTGGCCTCGCTCCGGTCGATCTGGATTGGGCCTGCTACGCGGGCAAGCGCAGGCAGCTTCCCTGGTTCCTGCTCTCGGCATTGCTGCTGGCAAGCCATGGTGTTGCAGTGTTAATGCACGGCGTCAGGGGTGGTAGTACTGGCAGGGTCTATGTCCCGCAAGCCCTGAAGGCTCTGGGAATCGAAGTGGCTGAGTCGTGCGCAGATGCCGCTGAAAAAATCGGCAGCAGACGTTTTGCCTTTGTTCCCTTGGACGTTTTGAATGCCGAGCTGCAGCATCTTTTGAACCTGAGATCAGTACTCGGGCTGCGTTCCCCAGTGCACACGATCGTGCGGATGTTGAATCCTTTTTCAGCGCCGGCCTCGATCATGGGAATATTCCATCCCGGATACGATGAAACCCATCAACAGGCGGGCGCACTGCTGCAGGACCAACATCTTGCGGTATTCAAGGGTGAGGGCGGAGAGGCTGAGCGTAACCCCGATACTGCTTGCAAGGTAAAAATGCTGCATCTGGGCATAATGACGGAAGAGGAATGGCCTGCCATTTTTCCAAGCCGGCATCTGAAGGACGAGGCCATGGATGTTTCCCGCCTTGCGGCATTATGGCGCGGGGAGACCGAGGACGAATACGGGGCGGCCAGTGTAGTCGGCACCGCCGCCATCGTCTTGAGGGCGCTGGGTCGAGCACACAGCATGGCAGATGCGGAAATCGACGCTATGCACCTATGGGATGCACGCGACCGCGCCTATCTGGATAGCATCCAGGGCTGAAACAGGTTCACAGCAGGGCGCGATAAACCGCCGCATAGGCCTTGGCGCTTTGATCCCAGCCAAGATCCAGGCGCATGCCGTTGCGCTGTATCCGTCGCCACACCTTGCCGTCGTCATAACAGCCAATAGCGCGGCGGGTAGCGGCGAGCAGTTCCGCTGCGCTGGCCTCGTCGAAAACAAAGCCGGTAGCGCTGCCGTTCTTGAGCGATGCAGCATCGGTGTCATGCACCGAATCGGCCAGTCCGCCGGTTCGCCTGACGACAGGCGGGGTGCCATAGGCCAAGCCGTACATCTGGTTCAGCCCGCAAGGTTCGAAGCGGGAAGGCATGATGAAAATGTCCGCCCCTGCCATGATCTGATGCGAGAGTGGCTCGCTGTAGCCTATCGTTACGCTGACCTGACCGGGGTATAGCGCGGCAAGATTGGTGAATTGCTGCTCCATGCCAGCTTCGCCACCACCCAATACGGCAATCTGCACGCCATCCGCCAATAGCTCCTCGGCGCAACCCAGCAGCAGATCGAGCCCTTTCTGGTGGGTAAGCCGGCTGACGATGCCCAGCAACGGCGTTGTCGGATAGGGTGACAGGCCCAAGCGTTGCTGCAAAGCCTTTTTGACGGCCTTCTTGCCGGCGAGGTGGGTGGCGTCATAGCGTCTGATCAGGTGCGTATCCAGTGCCGGATTCCATCCCGCCGTTTCGATGCCGTTGAGGATGCCGTGGATGTCGCTGCCTCTTGTTGCGAGCAGCCCCTCCATGCCGAAGCCGAATTCCGCCGTCTGGATTTCCTGCGCATAGGTCGGGCTAACCGTGGTGATGCTGTCCGCGTAATAGGCGCCGGCCTTGAGAAACGATATGCGGCCGTAGAACTCCAGCCCATTGGGACTGTAGCTCTCTGCCGGCAGGCCGAGCAGGCCTACCCATTCCGCAGCAAAGTTGCCTTGAAAAGCCATGTTATGGATGCCGAGCACCGACTTGGCGCATGACATGGCCGAATAGCGCATGAAGGCTGCGGTAAGCCCGCTCTGCCAGTCATTGCAGTGGGTGATGTCGGGAATCCAGTTGGGGACAGGGCTGGTTGCGCTGCTGAGCTGCGCGGCCACGCGTGACAGTATGCCGAAACGTAGCGGATTATCGGCCCAGTCCAGGCCTTTTGCGTCAAGATAAGGGCCGCCGTCGCGCTCATACAGCGCAGCACTGGCGACGACCATCACCGGCACGCCGGTATCCGGCATTTCGCCCATCAGCAACGTTGCCGTGCCTATCATCGGCAGCTGCACCAGTTTCGCCACCTCGCGCAGGTTGCGCAGTTTTTCAAGTACTTGGCGGTAGCCGGGAATGAGGATGCGCACATCCTCCCCCTGCGCACGCAATGCGGCGGGCAAAGAACCGCTCACATCGGCCAAACCGCCGGTCTTGATGAGGGGATATGCTTCTGAGGTGACGAACAGGATGCGCACGCGGAATTTTCCTGGTAAAGCTGGACAACTGCCAGAAAATGGCATTAAATTGCCTGAAAACAGGCGATGATACTTGGTGCCTGTATGGTCGCGCAAGAGCGCTGACGATTCATTCGTATTCTGAATTATTAAGGGTGTACTACATGAAATTAGGAATGGTGGGATTGGGAAAAATGGGTGGCAACATGGCCAGAAGGCTGCGTCGCGCCGGGATTGAGGTGGTCGGTTACAATCGTGACGCCGTGGCGACGCGCAAGATTGCTGATGAATGTGGGCTGGAAGCCGCTTCATCACTTGCCGATCTGGTGAGTCGCTTGCCGTCCCCACGCGTGGTCTGGCTGATGCTGCCCTCGGGCGACTCCACCGAACAGACCATAGAGCAACTCAAGGGCATGCTGACCCAGGGCGATGTGCTGATTGAGGGCGGCAATTCCAATTACAAGGATTCACAGCGCCGGGCTGCTGCCATGAAAACCGTAGGCGTGGATTATGTGGATGCGGGAACTTCCGGCGGCATCTGGGGACTGGAAAATGGCTATGCGCTGATGGTGGGCGGCGAGAAGGCGGCAGTGACGCGCATCGAACCCATCCTTAAGGCGCTGGCTCCGGCTCCGGATAAGGGCTGGCTGCATTGCGGGCCGAGTGGCGCCGGGCATTTCACCAAGATGATCCACAACGGCATTGAGTACGCCATGATGCAGGCCTATGCCGAAGGCTTCGCGCTGATGAAGGGCAAGACTGATTTCAACATGGATCTGGCTGCCATTGCAGAAATGTGGCGGCACGGCAGCGTGGTGCGCAGCTGGCTGCTTGACCTCAGCGCTGAATTCCTGGCGAAAGACCAGACCCTGGAGGGCATAGAGCCGTTGGTGGCGGACTCCGGCGAAGGTCGCTGGACCGTGAACGAATCGGTGGAGCAGGGGGTACCGGCGCCGGTGATGACTATCGCGCTGATGTCGCGCTTCGACAGTCAGGGCAGGGGCGATTTCGGTAACAAGATGCTGGCCATGATGCGTAAGGGCTTCGGTGGGCACGCTGTAGAGGGGAAGGCAGAATAATATGAACAATCACGAGGAAATCCCGGGACCGTGCCATTTTGTCATTTTTGGTGCCACGGGGAATCTGGCCACGATCAAGCTGCTGCCCTCGCTCTATAACCTTGAAGTGGCTGGCCGTATTCCGGGTGACATGAATATCCTGGCGCTCGGACGCCAGGAATATACACAGGAGTCCTGGCTGGAGCACCTTTCCAAGGTGTTGCACGACAAGTTTGGCGACGCGGTAAACAAGGAAATCGCCCAGCGTTTTGCCCAGCGCTTTTCCTACCTGGCGGGCGATTTGAGGGAGGCATCATTCTACCAGCGCCTCAAGGACAAGCTCTCGGAGCCGAGGGAGGGGTCATGCAGCAATATCGTGTTTTACCTCTCCATCATCCCCAAGGATTTCAATACCGTCATCAATTATCTCGATGAGTTCGGGTTTTCCAAGCCGCGCGGGCTGCATCGCATCGTGGTGGAAAAACCTTTTGGCGTGGACATAGAGACAGCGCAACAACTCAACCGCTCGCTGCACAAGCATTTTGATGAGACGCAGATTTACCGCATCGACCATTATCTGGGCAAGGAAACGGTACAGAACCTGTTGGTGTTCCGCTTTGCTAATACCATGATCGAGCCTTTGTGGAACCGTAATTTCATCAACAATGTGCAGATTACCGTGGCCGAAGACTTGGGCATAGGTACCCGTGCCGATTACTACGACAAGGCCGGCGCGCTGCGCGACATGTTGCAGAACCACCTGATGCAGTTGCTGACCGTAGTCGCCATGGAGCCGCCGCCTTCGCTCGAAGCCGATGCCGTGCGCGACGAAAAGGTCAAGGTTCTCAAGTCCATGCGCGCCATCCCAAAGGACGCGGTAAACGCCCATGCTTTCCGCGCCCAGTATGCGGAGGGAACGATAAAAGGGCAGGCGGTGCCAAGTTATCAGGATGAACAGGGCATCGAGCAGAACTCCGCGACCGAAACCTTCGTCGCCGCCAAGTTCTATATTGATAACTGGCGCTGGCGCGGCGTGCCGTTCTATTTGCGCACAGGTAAACGCATGGCGAAAACGCAGTCCATGATTTCCATCCGTTTGCGTCATCCGCCGCAGCACCTATTCCACAACACGCCGGTCGAGCAGATCGAGCCGAACTGGATATTGCTTTCATTGCAGCCCACCGAATCCATGCACATGGAATTGCACGTCAAGGCACCGGGGCTGGGCATGGATACGCGCGTAGTGTCGTTGAATGCTTCTTACCGCAAGGCGCACGAAGTGCCGCTGGAAGCCTATGAGGCGCTGATTCTGGACGTCATCGAGGGCGATAAAACGTTGTTTATTCGTTTCGATGAGGTGGAATGGGCGTGGCGCGTGGTTGATCCCATCCTCAAGCACTGGCAGCAGGAGCGGGACTTCATTCATACCTACCCGGCCGGCACTTGGGGGCCGCCGGAGACCAGCAGATTGTTTGACTGCGAGGATCAGGAATGGCGCAACGAAGTGTAGGGCCGTTGTTTGGGGCCTAGCGCGTTTCTTGCCGTCGGCGTGGGCGCGGCATCCGGGGCGTGGATGCGCTGGTGGCTCGGGATGCTGCTGAATCCCCTATGGCCGACCTTGCCGCTGGGCACCCTTGCCGCCAACCTGATCGGCGGCTATCTGATGGGCCTGGCCATGGGCGCGTTCGCGCTTTACTCCGCGCTGGCGCCGGAAGTGCGCCTGCTGATAACGACCGGATTTCTGGGCGGGCTGACCACCTTCTCCACGTTCTCCGCCGAGTCTGTCACCTTGCTGTCGCGTCAGCAGTTCGGCTGGGCGGCGGCGCACATCCTCGGCCACCTGCTCGGCGCGCTTGGCATGACTGCGCTTGGCATCTACACCGTCCATCTGTTGAAAAGCTGAATATCATGCAAGGCGTTTATCTCAAACTGTTTGTACCGGAAGCGACGCGGCATCACGGCAAGCTGCTCTACGAGTGGATACTGGAGCAGGCGCACAAGCTCGGCATGCCGGGCGGGTCGGCCTTCCGTGCGATTGCGGGATATGGGCGGCACGGCAATCTGCACGAGCAGCACTTTTTCGAGCTGGCTGGCGATCTGCCGGTGCAATTGGAATTCGTCGCAACGCAGGAAGCCGCGCAGCAATTGCTCGCGCTGCTGCGGGCGGAGAAGCTTTCGGTGTTCTACCTGATGTCGCCAGCCGAGTCTGGCATTACCGCTTAGGCCATCCGGAGCCTGTTGCGGCAGTGCCGCTCCTCCCCCGGAATGGCGCTTAAGTGGATCACTTCCCCGGCGCGATTAAACCGCTGATGCCGAGCGCCTTCAGCTTTTCCTTGGCGGCTTCGGCCTCGGCGCGATCCTTGAACGGGCCGACTTGTAGATGTATTTCCATGTGCGACGGAATGCCGTGCTCGGCCAATTTGGCTTGTAACTGCTTGGCGTTCTCCGGATCCGAGAATACGCCGACCTGCACTACGACGCTCTTGGGCGCGGCGGGTTGCGCAGCAGGTTTTGCCTGCGCGGGTGTTGCCTGCGGCTTAGGCTCGGTCGGAGCCTTGGACGCTGGCGTTGCTGCAGCCGGCTTGGCGCGGATGGCTTTCTCCTCGGCAGCCGGCTTCGCGGCAGGATGCACCGTGGCTTCCGGGGCTGGTGGTAACCGCCCCGGCATGGGCGGGGGAGGCGGAGTCGTTGCAGTAACAGCCGGAGGAGTTGCCAGCGGCGTTGCAGGCGTTGGCGGTGTTGGCATTTCCACAACGGGTGCTGGCGGCGCTGAGGAAATTGAGCTCAGCGCTGTTGCTGGTGGTGCAGCGGCCTCCACCTGGGTACTGGAGATGCTCTCCTGTGTGGCGGGGGGCTCGGCGGCTGTTTCTTCCGGTGCGGGCTTGCGCTGATTCAGGATGCCGAGAATGGCAATGGCGGTGACCAGCAGCACGATAGCCACAACGATGCGTATTGTGGCGCGGCGGCTGATTTGTGACGGATCTGAGACGTTGGGCGGAGAAGCCATTGGGTCTGTTACCTCCATTTTTTCTGCATCTTACCACTTTATACGGGATTGCCAATGCCTCAGGGCGCCTGTTTGATTCGATAGCTTCGGATTGATTTGTTTGATTTTATTTGATTCAAATTGATTTCTCTGTGGCTTCTGGTGTACAATCCGCGCCTTTCCAACCTTGCCTTACCGCATACGCATGGCGGAAGGCTGGAGCCACCGGCCCATAAGCGCCCGGCTCATAACCACAAGGAGACACTATGCGCCATTACGAAATCGTATTCATCGTCCACCCGGACCAGAGCGAGCAAGTGCCCGCCATGATCGAGCGTTACCGTACTCTGGTGACCTCGAACGGCGGCACCATGCACCGCCTCGAAGACTGGGGACGTCGTCAGTTGGCCTACCCGGTTCAGAAAATCCACAAGGCGCATTACGTGCTCATGAATATCGAGTGCAACCAGACCGTGCTGGATGAGCTGGATCACGCATTCAAGTTCAATGATGCCGTGCTGCGCCACCTCACCGTCAGCATGAAGGAAGCCGTTACCCTGCCTTCCCCCATGATGAAGGAAGAGAAGTCCCGCTCGGTGCTGGATAGGGAAGATGTCCCTGCAGCTTCCCCTGTTTATGCTCCTGTAGTCGCCCCTGTAGCTGCCCCTGCAGCACAGGAAGAGGCACCTGCTCCCGTCGCCAAGAAAAAAACGGTAGCCGCTGAGGAAGCGGTCGCTGTCGTCGCTGCTGAAGAAGAGGCCCCGGCTACTGTCGCCAAGAAAAAAGTAGCTGCGAAAAAGGAAGAGGCCCCCGCATCTGAGGAAGAGGCGCCGGCACCTGTAGCCAAGAAAAAAGCAGCCGCGAAGAAGAAGGAAGAGGCGCCGGCACCCGCATCTGAGGCCGATGTTGCCTAAAAGACGCGGGTGAGTTGCAACCGGCTGGAGCTAAGCGGCGAGGTGGCGGAAATCGTCGCTCTGCGCTACACCCCGGCCGGCATCCCCGTTCTCGGTTTTACCTTGTGCCACGGCTCGCAGCAGAGCGAAGCAGGTTTGACGCGCAAGGTGGACTGTGAAGTTTCCGCTGTGGTCATGGGGCCGCTGGCGGAGAGGACGAAAGGATTGTCGGCAGGAAGCACGGTCAAGGTTTCCGGGTTCCTCGCCAGACGCAGCTTGAAAAGTACACAACTGGTGTTACACATCAACGAATTAGAGATTATTTGAAAGGACTATCATGGCACGTGAAATGTTCAAACGCAGACGCTTCTGCCGCTTCTCGGCAGAAGGCATCAAGGAAGTAGACTACAAGGACGTAGAGCTGCTCAAGGATTTCATCAACGAAAACGGCAAGATCATCCCGGCGCGCATTACCGGCACCAAGATGCGCTACCAGCGCCAGCTCGGCACTGCCGTCAAGCGCGCGCGTTTCCTGGCGCTGTTGCCGTACACAGACAAGCACTAAGGAGAGCGTGATGCAAATTATTCTTCTGGAAAAAGTCAACAATCTGGGCGGTCTGGGCGATGTGGTCAAGGTCAAGGACGGTTTCGGCCGCAACTACCTGATACCGCAAGGCAAGGCCAAGCGCGCCACCGAGTCCAACCTCGCCGAGTTCAGCGTCAAGCGCGCCGAGCTGGAAAAGAAGCAGGCTGAAATCCTCGCCGGCGCTCAGGCGCGTGCCGAGAAGCTGGCCGGCTTCATGCTGCAGATCTCGCAAAAGGCCGGCGTGGATGGCCGCCTGTTCGGCTCCGTCAACACTCACGACATCGCCGAGGCGCTCACCGCGCAAGGCTTTGCCGTGGCCAAGTCGGAAATCCGCATGCCTAACGGCCCGCTCAAGGCGGTTGGTGATCATCACATCAGTGTCGCGCTGCACCACGACGTGGTGGTGGACGTTACCGTGTCGGTGCTGGGCGAACACTAAGCTACAGGCAATAGATGGTAATAAGGGCTGCTTCGGCAGCCCTTATTTTTTGTCCTCGCTTCAGCGATAAACGAGCGGGAACTGCAAACATGCCATTTCAACCGCCACTCATTGGCTTTTCTAATCGTCTAACTAGCACCCCCCGTTTTGCCTAGTGTGCGATGTTATAATTCGCCATGGCCGACGATACCCTCGATTCCCTCAAGCTTCCCCCGCATTCCGTCGAGGCGGAACAATCCGTGCTTGGCGGGCTGCTGCTGGAAAACGAGGCGCTGGACAAGGTGGCCGACCTGATTTCGCCCGGCGATTTTTACCGGCACGACCACCGTGTTATCTACGACCATATCAGCCGCCTGATCCAGCACAACAATCCCGCCGACATTGTCACTCTGGCGGAGGCGCTGGAAAACACCGCCCAGCTTGCCAGCGTGGGCGGCATTGCCTACCTCGGCGCGCTCGCCCAGAACACCCCGTCTTCCGCCAACATCCGCCGTTATGCCGAGATCGTGCGCGAGCGCGCCGTGATGCGCAAGCTGGTGGAGGTGGGTTCCAAAATCGCCGAGAGCGGCTTCAGTCCGCAGGGCAAGAATGCGGCGCAACTGCTGGACGAAGCAGAAGCAAAGATTTTCGAGATCGCTGAGGGCGGCAACCGCGCGTCGCAGGGCTTTGTCGACATCAAGACGTTGCTGCCGTTGGTGGCTGACCGCATCGACCAGTTGTTCCAGCGCGACAATCCGAGCGACGTGACCGGCATTGCCACCGGCTTTTCCGATCTGGACTCGATGACTTCCGGGCTGCAGGCGGGCGATCTGGTGATCGTCGCCGGGCGGCCTTCCATGGGCAAGACCGCATTTTCCCTGAACATGGCCGAGCACGTGGCGCTGGAATCCGGCTTGCCGGTCGCGGTGTTCTCCATGGAAATGGCCAGCACGCAGCTCGCCATGCGGATGATAGGCTCGGTGGGCAGGCTGGACCAGCACCGCATGCGCACCGGGCGGCTGGAAGAGGAGGACTGGGTGCGGCTGACCACGGCGCTGGGCAGGCTCAACGATGCGCCCATCTTCATTGACGAGAGCGCCGCCCTCAATGCCCTGGAAGTGCGTGCCCGGGCGCGGCGCCTGCACCGCCAGTGCGGCCGGCTGGGCTTGATCGTGGTGGATTACCTGCAACTGATGTCGGCGAACGGTTCGGGCGAAAACCGCGCGACGGAAATTTCCGAAATCTCGCGCTCGCTCAAGGCGCTGGCGAAGGAGCTGGAAGTGCCGGTAGTGGCGCTGTCGCAGCTCAACCGCAGCCTGGAGCAGCGTCCCAACAAGCGCCCGGTGATGTCCGACCTGCGCGAATCCGGCGCCATCGAGCAGGATGCCGACCTGATCCTGTTCATCTATCGGGACGAAGTCTACAACCCGGACAGTCAGGACAAGGGCACCGCGGAAATCATCATCGGCAAGCAGCGCAACGGTCCCATCGGCACCATACGGCTGACCTTCCTCGGCGAGCACACGCGCTTCGAGAATTTCACCTCCGGGCAGTACTGACCGGGGTTTTTAAAGTGTCGCGCCCGATTCAGGCTACCGTTTATCCCGCTGCACTGCAGCACAATCTCGCGCTCGTCCGCGCGCGCGCGCCTCATTCCAAAATCATGGCGGTGATCAAGGCCAACGGCTATGGCCACGGCTTGCTGCGTACGGCCAAGGCAATGCAGGCGGCGGATGGTTTTGCCGTGCTGGAGATACAGGAGGCCGCCGCGCTGCGCGAGGCCGGGATCCATCAGCCCATCCTGCTGCTGGAAGGCCTGTTCAGTGCGGACGAGTTGCCGGTCGCGGCTCAATACGGGCTTTCCATCGTGGTGCATTGTGAAGATCAATTGCGCATGCTGGAGGCTGCCGGTATGCAACCGGGTGCGCAGCAGCTCGACGTATTCCTCAAGATCAACAGCGGCATGAACCGGCTTGGGTTTATCCCGGGCCATTTCTGGGGCATCTATGACCGCCTGAAGACCTGCAGGGCGGTACGCAGCATGACGCTGATGACCCATTTCGCCACCGCCGATGAGACTGCGGGCGTGGCCGAGCAGCTTTCCCGCTTCACTGCGCTGACGGAAAATATCGCCCTGCCCAAAACGCTCGCCAATTCTGCCGCCCTGCTGCGCTATCCGGAAACCCAAGGCGACTGGGTGCGCCCCGGCATCATGCTGTACGGGGCGACGCCGTTCCACGACCAGAGCGCGGCGGATTTGGGACTGCAGCCCGCCATGCGGCTTGCCAGCGAAATCATTGCGGTGCAGGCGTTGCAGCCCGGCGATAGCGTGGGTTACGGCGGCCTGTTCACGGCAGAGCGACCGATGCGCGTCGGTGTGGTCGCCTGCGGTTATGCCGACGGCTACCCACGCCATGCCCCTATCGGCACCTCGCTTGCCGTTACCGGCAAGCGCACGCGCACGCTGGGTCGCGTTTCCATGGACATGCTGTACGCGGACATCACCGACCTGCCAGAAGCCGGCATCGGCAGCCCGGTTGAGCTTTGGGGTGCGGACATCCCGGTGGACGAAGTGGCGCAGGCTTGCGGCACGGTGGGTTACGAATTGCTGTGCGCCGTCGCGTCGCGCGTGCCGATGACAGATAGCTGATGGCCAAACAGAAAACCATCTACAGCTGCACCGAATGCGGCGGCCAAAGCCCCAAGTGGCAGGGGCAATGCCCGCACTGTATGGCGTGGAACACGCTGGTGGAGGCCATTGCCGAAGCGCCCACCGCCAACCGCTATGCCTCGCTCACGCAGACCAGCGTGGTGCAGAACATGGCCGACGTGGAGGCTGCGGAAGTGCCGCGCCAGCCGACCGGCATCGCCGAATTCGACCGCGTGCTGGGCGGCGGGCTGGTGCGCGGCGGCGTGGTGCTGATCGGCGGCGACCCCGGCATCGGCAAGTCCACGCTGCTGCTGCAGGCACTGTGCCATCTGGGCCACCAGCATAAGGTGCTGTATGTGAGCGGGGAGGAATCCGCGCAGCAGATCGCCCTGCGCGCCAGGCGCTTGACGCTGGACGCCAGCCCGGTGCAGTTGCTGGCGGAGATCAGCCTGGAGAAAATCACCGCCACGCTGCTCTCGCACAAGCCGGAAGTGGCGGTGATCGATTCCATCCAGACGCTTTATTCCGAAGCCCTGCAATCCGCGCCCGGCTCGGTGGCACAGGTGCGCGAATGCGCGGCGCAACTGACACGGGTGGCCAAGCAGACCGGCGTCACCGTCATCCTGGTCGGCCACGTCACCAAGGAAGGCACGCTGGCGGGGCCGCGCGTGCTGGAGCATATCGTCGATACCGTGCTGTATTTCGAGGGCGATCCCAACTCCAGCTTCCGGCTGGTGCGTGCGTTCAAAAACCGTTTCGGCGCGGTCAACGAACTGGGCGTATTCGCCATGACGGAAAAGGGCCTGCGCGAGGTGAGCAATCCTTCCGCGCTGTTCCTGTCGCACCACGCCGAGCAGGTGGCCGGCTCCTGCGTGATGGTGACGCAGGAAGGCACCAGACCATTGTTGGTCGAAGTGCAGGCGCTGGTGGACGAGGCCCATGCGCCCAACCCCAGGCGCTTGTCCGTCGGGCTGGAGCAGAACCGGCTGGCCATGCTGCTGGCGGTACTGCACCGCCACGCGGGGGTGGCCTGTTTCGATCAGGATGTATTCGTCAACGCTGTGGGCGGGGTCAAAATTACCGAGCCGGCTGCCGATCTGGCAGTGTTGATGGCGATCGTGTCGTCGCTCAAGAACAAGCCGCTGCCGCAGAAGCTGGTGGTGTTCGGCGAAATCGGCCTGGCCGGCGAAGTGCGCCCGGTGCAGCGCGGCCAGGAACGCCTCAAGGAAGCCGCCAAGCTGGGCTTCACCCAGGCCATCGTGCCCAAGGCCAACAAGCCCAAGCAGGCGATAGCGGGGCTGGAGGTGATTGCGGTGGAACGAGTGGAACAGGCGATCAACGTGATACGGAATTCCTGAATCGGTCAGGCGATTCAGGCGGTTTTTTGCGCTTCGAACACCTGTCCGCTGACGCCGCTGCTGTCGTGTCCCATCAGGTACAGGTAAAGCGGCATGATAGCTTCCGGTTGCGGCAGCTTGCCGGCCACTTCGCCCGGATGCGAGCGGCGCCGTTGCGGTGACTGCACCGCTCCCGGAATAACCGTATTGATGCGCACATTGGGCGTGGTTTCCAGTTCCAGCGCCCAGATGCTTACCAAGGTCTCCGCTGCGCTTTTCGCTATGGCATGCGCCCCCCAGTAGGCTGCGGGGTGGTGCGCGGCGGTAGTCGAAGTGAATACCACGGAAGCGTCCGGCGCGGCTTTCAGCAGCGGCAGGCAGGCCTTGGTGAGCGCGAACGGCGCGATGAGGTTCACGCGCAGCATGCTGGTCATCTGCTCCATGTCCTGGATTTCCAGCGGGCTCAGGTTGTCGAAGCGCGAGGCGTTATGCAGCATGCCGTCCAGCCGTCCGAGCTGTTTGTAGATCGCCTCCGCCAGCGCCCTGAATTCGGCCTCGCCGGCCTGTTCCAGGTCGAGCGCGAAGATGGCGGGCTGTGCGCCGCCTGCCGCTTCGATCTCGTCGTAGGTTTCTTCCAGTTTCTTTACCGTGCGCCCGACCAGCACCAAAGTCGCCCCCTGTGCCGCAAACGCCAGCGCGGCGGTCTTGCCGATGCCGACACCTGCGCCGGTGACGAGGATGACGCGGTCTTGCAGGTGTCGATGGGGCGCTTCGTAGTTCATAGTGCGGCGGTAGCCAATACAAGTTGTGCGCATTGTACCCCGCTGCGCACCGCGCCTTCCAGCGTGGCGGGATAATCGCCCGCGGTGTAGTCGCCGGCGAGGTAGAAGTTTTTCAGCGGAGTGCGTTGATCAGGGCGCTTGCAGTCCGGCGTGCAGGCAAAGGTGGCGCGTTTCTCGGCGATCACTTTGTGCCAGGTAGGCTTCGGCAAGTCGTGCATCAGTTGCGCCAGTTGCCGGTGGACGGTTTCCGCCAGCTCCTCCTGCGGCAGCGCCTGATGCGGCCCTGCGGCGCTGACGACGACGGCCAGCAGTCCGCTTTGCCCGCACATGCGGTCGCGATCCAGCACCCACTGCCCCGGGCCATCTGTGAGGCCCAGCATGGGGAAGGGCAGGGCGAAAGGCTGTGGGTATTGCAGCCAGACGGTGTATATCGGCTGGCAGCCCAGGTTTGCGGCTGCCGTGGTGATCCCGTTCAGTGCGGGCAAATTGCCGAGCAAAGCGGCGAGACGGTACGGCGGCACAGCGCAGACGACGTGGCTGAACGTTGCGCTGCTGCCTGAAAAATCAAGCCGGAGGCCATCCGGCGCGGCGCTGACCGCATCCACCGTGGCCCCCGTGGTTACCTCCCCCCCATGGCTGCGGATGTAGCCGGCGGCGCGGTCGGGGAACAGCGCGGAAAGATCGGTACGCGGCAGCAGCAGGTCGCTGTCAGCGCGGCGGCGTCCAAAGGCGTCGCGTAGCACGTTGAGAAAGCTCTGCGCCGAGGCTTCTGGTAAAGGCGTGTTCAGCGCGGCAAGGCATAGCGGCTCCCACAGGAAACGAACGACATTGTGTGGTTGCCGGTGTTGTTGCAGCAAGGCCAGTACGGAGATGTCCTGCGGCAGGCGGAAGTTGCACCAGCGTAGTTTGGCCATGAAAACCAGCGCGGCGCGGCGTTCCACCCAACTCAATCCCTTGGCCTGCAGCATGCCGGCGAGCAGATGCAGAGGGGCGGGCAGGTGCTGTGTGGCGAGATCGAACTGGCCCGGAAACAGCAGGCGCAGCGGCAGACGCAGCAGCGCGTGATCCATATCCACGCCGACCAGCCGCATCAGGCGCAGGGTTTCGCCATAGGCACCGAGCAGGATGTGCTGGCCGTTATCCAGCCGCTGGCCCTGCCATTCGACGGCGCGTGCCCGCCCGCCCAGGGTTAGCGCGGTTTCGAACACGCTGACGGCTATGCCTTGTTTTGCCAGCGACACCGCAGCGGCCAATCCCGCCCAGCCGGCGCCGATGACGGCGACGCGCTGCTTCAAGACAATACCCAAGTTTTGGCTCCCACATAACCTGCTTCGCAGGTGAGTGTGCGCCGCAACATGGGTAAAATGCCTTTCAACCTCTTACCCATGTTGTCCAGGCCAGCCACAGCTTGCGCAACGGAGTCAGCGCAATGCGCTGGTTGAGCACTTGCGCGCAGTCGCCGGCGCGGATTTCATCGAGCAGGGTGCGATAGATCGCCGCCATGATGAGGCCGGGACGCTGCGCACGGCGGTCGGCCTCCGGCAGTTCGGCAAAGGCGCGGTCGTAGTAGCTTTGCGCGCGCGCTATCTGGAATTCGATCAGCCGGCGCACGTGGTCGCTTTCGCGGCCTTGCAGGATGTCGCTTTCCGTGACGCCGTGCGCCGCCAGTTCATCCAGCGGCAGGTAGATGCGGCCTTTGCGCGCGTCTTCGCCGACATCGCGGATGATGTTGGTGAGCTGAAATGCCAGCCCGAGATCGTGCGCGTATTTGAGCGTCTTGCGGTCGCGGTAGCCGAAAATGGAGGCGGACAGCAGGCCGACCACGCTGGCCACGCGGTAGCAATAGAGCTGTAGCGATTTGAAGTCCGGGTAGCGGTTGAATTCCAGGTCCATTTCCATGCCTTCGATGATTTCCTGGAAATGTTCCTCGTCCAGGCCGTAGGCTTTGATTCCGGGCTGCAATGCCTGGGTGACCGGATGCTGCGGCTTGCCGGCGTAGAGATTGGCGATCTCGGCGCGCCACCAGGCAAGCTTGGTGCGGGCGATGCTGATATCCGAGCATTCGTCGGCGATGTCGTCCACCTCGCGGCAGAAGGCGTACAGGGCGGTGATGGCCGCGCGGCGCGGTTTGGGCAGGAACAGGAAGCTGTAATAGAAGCTGGAGCCGCTGGCGGCGGCTTTTTCCTGGCAGTAGGCAGCGGGTTCGGTCATTGCACTGGCCACTATTTTGCCCGCACGGCGCGATACAGCATGGCCGCCCAATCCCAAGGCTTGACTACGGGACGGTGGTGGAATATGTCGCCGCGCGCGCGGTGCAGTTTTTTCAGGATGGTGTCTCCGCCGGCAATGATGGTGCGCATTTCCAGCCCGATACGGCCGCGTAAAACCAGCCCAAGCGGCGCACCGGCTTGCAGCAGCTTGCGGGTGCGCTCAATCTGGAATTGCATGAAAGTACTCCAGGCGCCGCTGGGGTCGCCGCGAGCAATCTGATCTTCCGTAATGCGATATTGGCGTAGTTCGTCCAGCGGCAGGTAGATGCGGTTTTTGCGGTAGTCGATGGCGACATCCTGCAGGAAATTGATGATCTGCAAGGCGGAGCAGATGGCATCCGCGTAGCCGATGTTGCGCGGCGTGGCCTCGCCGTATAGGTGCAGCATCAGGCGCCCGATGGGGTTGGCGGAGCGCCGGCAGTAATCCATCACCTCGCCGAGGTCCTCGTAACGCGCTTTGACGACATCCTGCGAGAAGGCGTCAAGCAGGTCGTAGAAAGGCTGCAGCGGCAGGTGATGGCTGCGGATCATGGCTTCCAGTGTAGCGAAGAGTTCCGTTTCCGCGGATGCGCCGCTAGCGATGCGGTCGAGCTGTTTACGGTAGCCGTCAAGCAGAGCCAGGCGCTCCTGCGGTGCCAAGTTGCCTTCGTCGGCAAAATCGTCGGCGTTGCGGGCAAAGGCATAAATCAGCCCGATGGGCCGGCGCAGGCGCATCGGCAGCAGGACGGAGGCCACCGGGAAGTTTTCGTAATGTGTCTGGGCGAGGCTCAGGCTGGATTGCGTGACCTGATGCGAGGGGGCGGTCGTCATAGGCGAGAAGTATGCCATAAAATACCGGCAGTCCGGGTGCGCAGGCAGTGGCCGCTTGCGTTAAAATGGCTGCTACTCGATCGCAGCGAAAGGTTGCAACCCTTATGTTAGGTATTCCATGTTAGGAATCATTGGCGGCTCCGGCCTCACTCACCTTGCCAATCTCGAAATCACCCATCGCCAGGTGATACGCACGCCTTATGGCGAGCCTTCCGGCGCACTGACTTTCGGCAACATCAATGGCCACGAGGTGGTATTTCTGGCGCGCCACGGTTACGGCCACACCATTCCGCCGCACCTGGTCAATTACCGCGCCAACCTATGGGCGCTGCAGTCGGAGGGTGCGCAGGATATCGTCTCCGTGGCCACGGTGGGCGGCATCCATGCGCAGCTGGTGCCGGGCAACATCGTTATCCCGGATCAGATCATCGATTACACCCATGGCCGCAAACACACCTTCCACGACAGCACGGATCAGGCGGTAACGCATATCGATTTCACCGAACCTTACAGCCAGCGTATGCGCGAGTTGTGCATGCGGGCGGCAGGTGAAATAGGAGAGGGCTATCTGGATGGCGGCGTGTATGCGGCAGTGCAAGGTCCGCGTCTGGAATCCGCAGCCGAGATCAACCGGCTGGAGCGCGACGGAGCGACCATGGTCGGCATGACCGGCATGCCGGAAGCCGGCTTGGCGCGTGAGCTGGATTTGAACTATGCCGCCATCTGTGCGGTGGCCAACTCTGCCGCCGGCCGCGCCAGCAGCACGCACGGCATCCGTTACCACGAAGTCGAGACCGTGCTGGATGAAGCCATGCAACGCGTACGCCGGATTATCGAACAGATCGTGGTGATCCATGGCGGTTAAACCCGTCCTCAAAATGGGGGAGCCGCTGCTGTTGCAGCAGGCCGCACCGGTCGAGCGCTTCGATACGCCCGAGTTGCATGCGTTGATCCAGGATATGCACGACACCATGGCCGCACTGGATGGCGCCGGCATCGCCGCACCGCAGATCGGCGTCAGCCTGCAGCTGGTGATCTTCGGCGTCGGCAAGAGTCCGCGCTATCCGGACGCAGAAGAAGTGCCGTATACCATTCTGATCAATCCCAAGTTGACGGCATTGTCGGAAGAAATGGAAGACGGCTGGGAAGGCTGCCTGTCCGTCCCCGGCATGCGCGGCGTAGTGCCGCGCCACACGCAACTGCGCTACCAGGGTTTCGATCCGCAAGGAAATCCCATCGACCGCACCGTCACCGGCTTTCATGCCCGCGTGGTGCAGCACGAATGCGACCACTTGCTGGGCGTGCTCTATCCGATGCGCATTCTGGACATGCGCCTGTTTGGCTACACCGATGTGCTGCTTGCGGGGCAGGCATCGCCTGATGAATAGTTTCTGCTGTGTTAAAATTCCGGCGCGGGAAGAGTGGCAGAGTGGTCGATTGCACCGGTCTTGAAAACCGGCAAAGGGCAACCTTTCGTGAGTTCGAATCTCACCTCTTCCGCCAATATAAACGCCTATTACGGCCGGTTAATGGTTATGCAAAGTTAGTGGCGTAGGGCATCAAAACGTACCGCAATGGCATGGCCTTACCCAGCCCGGCGTGTGCCGTCATATAAGTGGAATGTAAGCATCCCACAAGGCCGGTAAGCACGTCACCACCTCCCGTCACAGCAACGGCCGGGCGACGCTATACACAGCGCTGGCATAGGCCACGCAACCCCTCGCCATATGCTCGCAGATAGCCTTTCAGTGATTGTGGCCCAACCGTTGCACGTGTCTCCTCTGAACTATTCTCGCCATATCTGCCAGCATTTGTATTCTGTAGTGCTGTCATGGCATATCAATGGGTCTGGCAATTAGAAGTATTGATTATTCTTGCCGCATAACCGGCAATCTTTACCGGTGCCTACTGAAAAACTCCCCTCTGTATCGCTGTAACCATTTGCTGTGGCCGATTTATGCGGTAGGTATGGTATTTGCTTTACAGTCGATTGAGTACAGATAAGTTTGGCCAGGACGTCTTGGTAAAAGGCGGAACAACATTGACCGTTAAGGAGAATTGGCATGGCGCAGGTCATCAATACCAATATGGCGTCGCTCAACGCGCAACGCAATTTGTCAAAGTCGGGAGGGGGGTTGGAGACGTCTCTGCAACGGCTGTCCTCCGGCCTGCGTATTAACACTGCCAAGGACGACTCGGCGGGCCTCGCGATTTCAGAGCGCTTCACCGCCCAGATTCGCGGCCTTGACCAGGCGCGCCGTAATGCGAACGATGGCGTTTCATTGGCACAAACCGCTGAAGGCGCGCTGGGGCAGATGGGCGATCTGCTGCAACGTATCCGTGAACTGTCGGTACAAGCCGCTAACGGCACCAACTCCGCAGGCGATCGTCAATCGCTGAATTCGGAAGTGGGCCAGCTGATGAGCGAGTTGGATCGTTTCGCCACGACGACGCAGTTTAACGGTTTGAATCTGCTGGACGGCTCATTTTCTGCAGTGAATTATCAAGTGGGGGCGAATGCTAATCAGGTTGTCACTGCGACTTCCGCCAATTTCCGCACCACCGCCTACGGCACTAACGCGCTGAATGCTCTTGGCAGTTTTACTGCGTCGAGCGGCGCATCCGGTACGGTGCCGACGGGGGCATTCTCGAATAGCACGCTCACCATTAATGGTGGCTACGGTTCGGGAATCGTGACGGTTGCGAACACCGACAGTGCGGCAAAGATTGCCGCCAACATCAACAATCTGTCAGGTACCGGTATTAAAGCCAGTGCGCTTACGCAAGCCGATATTTACAACTTTGGCACGGGCGCCGCGGGTAACTATAACCTCAGGGTATATGGCACCAATACCACCGGGGTGGATGTCTCCTTCTCTGTGGCCGCCAACACGGCGGCAGGGCTGGCAGGCGCGATTACAGCGTTCAATAACGTAGCAGGCCAGACCGGCATTACCGCGCAACTGAATGCGGCCGCAACCGGCATTACCTTGACGGCCAATGATGGATCGAATATCACTCTTGATGCTAAAGCTGCGGGCACTACTACAGGAACGGCTGCTAGCGGTGAATTTGCGATTGCCGCGACTGCTGGTAATGCCACGTCTGGGGCTGGTGGCGTTACCACCCTTGGGTCTGGTGCCAATGGGGCCGTAACCATCGCTGGCAAATTAACCCTGGACTCCGATAGATCGTATTCCGTCACGCAGACGGCGGGTTCTGGCCTATTTACTGCTGCGGGTGTGGCGGGCAGTTCGGCTTCTCTGTTGAATGCGGTGAATACGCTGGACGTAACAACAGTTGATAACGCTACCCTCTCCATCCGGATTGCCGACGCTGCGCTGCAGGTGGTGAATGGTCAGCGTGCCGCCTTCGGCGCGCTGCAGAATCGATTCGAGGCGACGATCTCCAATCTGGCGTCTGCCGCCGAAAATCTGACGGCAGCACGTAGTCGGATCCGTGACGCAGACTTTGCTGCGGAAACTGCTACACTAACCCGTAACCAGGTCTTGCAGCAGGCAGGGGTGGCGATGCTGGCCCAGGCGAATGCGATACCTAATCAGGTTCTACAGCTGCTGAAAGGGTAAGCAATAGATTGCTTGCGGTTTGTTTGAGAGGCAAGCTCTTGGCTTAGCCAAGAGATCAGATGAGCTTGATCTTGAAACTACGTCGTTTTGGCGCAAGAGGCATCTAGGTGAAAAATGTTTAGTGATAAATCGATTCTGGTCACGGGGGGTACTGGCTCCTTCGGCAAAAAATTCATCAAGACGGTTCTTGCCCGATACAATCCTCGTCGGGTCATAGTTTTTTCTCGTGATGAGCTGAAGCAATTTGAAATGCAGCAGGAGTTCGATTCTCCCGCCATGCGTTATTTCCTCGGCGATGTGCGTGACGCGCAGCGGCTGGTACAGGCGATGCGCGGCGTGGATTTTGTGGTGCACGCCGCAGCGCTGAAACAGGTTCCGGCAGCAGAATACAACCCGATGGAGTGCATCAAGACCAATATCCATGGCGCTGAAAATGTGATCAATGCCGCGTTGGAAAACAATATCAAAAAAGTGATCGCGCTTTCCACCGACAAAGCTGCAAATCCCATCAACCTTTACGGTGCGACCAAGCTTGTATCTGACAAGCTTTTTGTCGCCGCCAACAACATTGCCGGTGGCCACCAAACCAGGTTTTCAGTTGTGCGCTACGGCAACGTAGTAGGATCGCGTGGCTCTGTTGTTCCCTTCTTCAAGAAACTGATTGCCGAGGGGGCGAAGGAATTGCCTATCACCGATCCGCGAATGACGCGTTTCTGGATTACCCTGCAGCAGGGTGTTGAGCTGGTTTTCAAGAGCTTTGAGCGGATGCACGGCGGCGAGATTTTTGTGCCGAAAATTCCCTCGGCTCGCATGACGGACCTTGCCGCCGCCATTGCTCCGAACATGGCCCCTAGGATTATCGGCATCCGTCCGGGCGAGAAGCTGCATGAAGTCATGTGCCCAGCAGACAGCGCACATCAAACGCTGGAGTTTGCCGACCATTATGTGATCTGCCCAGCCATTACTTTTATTATTCATGTTGACTACAAAATCAATGTTCTTGGTGAAACAGGGCAGCCTGTTACAGAGGGCTTCGAATACAGTTCCGGCACTAATCCCCATTTTCTGTCTGTGGTGGAACTCGGAGACTTTGGTGAAAGTTAGATCATGATTCCTTACGGCAGACAGGACATCAACGAACAGGATATTCAGGCCGTCGTGGATGTGTTGCGTTCTGACTGGCTCACTCAGGGCCCGGCAGTCGAACGATTTGAAGAAGAAGTTGCGCGCTATTGTGGCGCCAAATACGCCGTAGCCGTGTGTAACGCCACTGCCGCTCTCCATATTGCTTGCCTCGCAGCCGGACTGAAGCCTGGGGACAGGCTTTGGACTTCACCCAACACCTTCGTGGCCTCCGCCAACTGCGCGCTTTACTGTGGAGCCAAGCCGGACTTTGTGGATATTGACCCACGTACCTATAACCTTAGTGTTGATGCCCTGGAGATAAAGCTGGAACTGGCAGAAAAGCAAGGCAGCCTGCCACAAATCGTCGTTCCCGTGCATTTTGCCGGGCAATCCTGCGACATGGAAAGAATTGCCGAACTAGGCAAGCGCTACAATTTCACGGTAATCGAGGATGCTTCCCACGCCATCGGTGGCCGTTATCGAAATGTCACGGTGGGGTCGTGTGCTTTTTCCGAGATGGTGGTATTCAGCTTCCATCCGGTGAAGATTATTACCAGCGGCGAGGGAGGGATGGTTCTGACCAACCGCCGGGATCTCTATGAGAGGCTCATTCGCCTGCGTACCCACGGGATCACGCGAGACCCAACGCTTATGGATTGCGAACCTGATGGCCCTTGGTATTACCAGCAGATTGAGTTAGGGTTTAATTACCGTATTACCGACATGCTCGCAGGGTTGGGGGCAAGCCAGATGCACCGGCTGGACGAACTTGTGGCGCGCCGGCATCATCTGGTTGAACGCTACGACATGTTGCTGCAGGGCTTGCCGTTGACTCTTCCCTGGAGATCTCCAGATGTCTATTCAGCGAATCATCTTTATGTCGTTCGTCTTCGTTTGGATGCCATCGCCAAAACACGCCGACAGGTGTTCGAAGAACTTCGGCGTCTGGAGATTGGGGTTAATGTGCATTATGTTCCCGTCCATACCCAGCCTTATTATCGGCAGTTTGGACTCAAGCCGGGCGATTTCCCACAAGCAGAACAATACTACCAAGAGGCAATCAGTCTTCCGCTATTTTACGGCTTGGCTGAAAGTGAGCAGGATCAGGTGGTGGCCGCCATTCGGGAGGTATTGCCATCAAGCCACCGATCATTTTCCAGGACGGCATGACTCACCAAACTGCCAGGCTATGCATTGCCTCGTGCCCGACATTCCTGCCGGGGTATGGTTTGTATGCATGACATGAAACGATAATACGGGAATCAAATGGAAACTAGAAATCATCTGGAAATGGGGAATACTTGCTTCAATGAGGGAAGGCTCACCGAGGCGGATAAGTACTATACCCTAGTATTGGCAAGTGATCCCGATCAGCCTGATGCTTTGCACGGCCTTGGCATGGTGGCGTGGATGCAAGGCAACTTGGAACGAGCCATGGATATGGTTGGACAGGCAATATCTCAGACACCAGATTCGGTTTTTTATCTGAATTCCATGGGGGAGATTCTTCGGTCGCGAGGAGAGTTCGAGGAGGCAAAACAAACCCTGCTGCGAGCCTTGGGCATCGCGCCGGAGTTCGCCCAGGCCCGCAACAATTTGGGCATGATTTATATGACCCAGGGGGATTTCCAAAAATCGGTGACGGAGTTCAGGCAGGCAGTGCAATTGGCTCCCGATCTTGCCATGGCTTATTTCAACTTGGGCCTCGCGTCAAAAGAGCTGAATCAACTGGACGAAGCGATCAGTGCCTACCGCCAAGCCATTGTACTTAACCCGGATTTTGTAATGGCTCACGTCAATCTTGCGATTGCCTTGTTGCTGGATGGGCAGCTACGTGAAGGATTCGAGGAATACGAATGGCGGCTTCGACCGGAATTCGCGCCAACACGCCAGTTTGATCGCCCGCGATGGGATGGCCTGATTGACCCAAAAGGTACGCTGCTGGTGCATACGGAACAGGGTTATGGCGATACCATTCAGTTCATCCGCTATCTGCCTTTTATCGCCGCTGAAGGCATGCGCATTATCGTTCAGTGCCCGGCGGAGCTGCAGAACCTATTGCAAAGCGTTGAAGGGGTTTCCATGGCCTATACATTCGACGAGGTTCTGCCTGACTTTGATGCTCACATTCCGCTGCTCAGTATGCCGTTCCTTTTTCAAACGGATTTATCGAAAATTCCTGCTAACGTACCCTATCTGTCCGCCCCTTTCGAAAAGGTACAAAGCTGGCGTGAGTGGCTTTACGCTCAGGGTGAAACGATCAAAATCGGCTTGCGTTGGGCCGGCAATCCGCACAATACCCAAGATGAGGAGCGATCATTTCCTCTCTCCGTGTTTGAACCGCTGGCGGGTTTGCCACAGGTGATGTTTGTCAGTCTGCAAAATACGCCGCTCACCGACGCGGAAAAAATTAGTGCGGGGAAGCTGGGGCTGGTGGATGTCTCTGCCGATTTGCATGACTTTGTCGATACCGTTGCGTTGATTGAGAATCTCAATCTGGTGATTTCCGTGGATACGGCGGTGCTGCACCTGGCTGGTGCTCTTGGAAAACAGGTATGGGGGTTGCAGAAATATGCGCCGCATTGGCCGTGGATGCTTGAGCGTGATACTAGCCCTTGGTACCCCAGCATGCGGCTGTTTCGTCAGCAGCAACGGGGAGATTGGGTGGCGGTGTCGGAGAGGGTTGCCGGAATGTTGCGTGACGTGATGCAGTCAATCAAGGAATGATGAAGCGGAGCAAGCATGGTTGATGGGAGGTCGAGATTGGCGCCGGCAAGTTTATTCGTGGGTTTCTGGGTATGAAGCATGGCTGCTATTCATTGGCATGGCAGCCATTTCCAGTCTTTTTTAGCTTAATTGGTGTTGTGTTGAACTTATATGGCTAATGCTCCAAATACAAAGGCGGTGCTGGGACTGATCCCTGCCAAGGCAGGGTCGGTGCGCTTGCCAGGCAAGAATACCCGATATCTCGCGGGCAAGACGCTGCTGGAGCGTACTGTGCTTTCGGCACGGAAATCTGGCATATGCGACCGCCTTTTTGTCAGTACCGAAAGTGAAGAAATTGCCGGCATGGCAAGAGGCCTTGGTGTTGATGTGCCTTTTCTGCGCCCGGAGCAGTTGGCGCGCGATCCCGCCGGAGTTGTTGAAGTAGCCCTGCACGTGCTGGATGAATGGGAAAGACGTGGGGAGCATTATGACGCTGTGGTGATCTTGCTGCCTACGTCACCGTTCCGGCGTGCCGATGACATTATCGGGGCTATGGATGCTTATCGGCGTCTCGGTGTGAATTTCTTGATGAGCGTGAGTCGGGAGGTGCATTCGCCCTTGTCCAGTCTTGTCATGGATAGTGAACGTTTGTTGCCGCTACATCCTGAATGGTTGAATCGTACGGGTGCGAGGTCGAGCGGGGATTTACCCGTGCTGGTCAGGTGCAATGGGGCGGTCACTGTGGTTGACGTAGCAAGTTTTCGCAAGGAGCGAAACTACTACGCTTATCCGCTAGGTGCCTATGAAATGCCTGTCGAGCGCAGCCTAGATGTAGATACCGAAATGGAATTCGAATTTGCCGAGTTTCTGGCGTCCAAGCACCCGGAATGGCTTGATGATTGATGTCGTGTTTCGTGCTGATGGCGGTGCGGCCGTCGGTGCCGGTCATTTGATGCGTTGCTTGGCGTTGGCAGAAGTGTGTGCTGCGAGCGGTTGGCGTTGCACCTTGGTGTCTGCCATAGAATCCCGTTTGCATGAGGCTTGGCACCGCAAGGGAATGGCCGTCCAAACCTTGGGCATGGAACCGGGCGGGGAAGCCGACATGAACTTTATGCTGTCGACAGCCATGACACTGAATGCAACATGGATCGTGGTGGACGGCTATCGTTTAGCGGAGTCTTATCTGGAGCAGCTTGCGATGTCAGATCACTTGCTGCTGTATTTGGACGACCTCGGCAACCGTGACGTATGCGCAGATTTGGTTTTGAACCAGAATGTTGGTGCAGAGACACGTTATGCGGGGAGTTATTCCCGAGCCAAACGGGTATTGTTAGGGGCGGAATATTTTTTGGTTCGCAGCGAGATCAGGCAGCAGTATAGGACGCCCGAGGAGAACCGGGTACTGGTTACTTTTGGTGGCGATGACCGGGATAATCTTGCTATGGAATTCATGCATCTTCTTTTGGAAACTGGCTGTGAATTTCAGGCGGACGTGATCTGCACAGCTCCGGAAGAAGGTTATGAGCAAGCCATGCAATTGGCAGCAGCCAATCCTGATCGTTTCAAAGTGTACCGTGGTGGCTGCGAGATCGCGCCATTGCTCGGTCAGGCTGCCGTATTGGCCTGTGCAGGTGGGGTAACAGTATGCGAGGCAGCTTGTCTTGGTGTGCCTTCCGTTATCACGGTACTTGCGGAGAACCAGTTGCCGGGCGCGAAGGCGCTGGCGGATCGCGGTGCGGCTATGATCGCAGGCATAGGGCGGCAAGCTTTGCCTGCGGCTGCCACGTGCGTGATGTCACTGCTGGCTGACTCCATACGTTGCAGTATGTTGGGAGATGAGGGCAGGCGCGCAATTGATGGCAATGGTGCTGATCGGGTAGTCGTGGCTATGCGTGAGACAATGGCCGTATCAAGGTGAGAGAAATGGCAGCCAAGAGCATTGAAATAGAAGGTAAGTCACTGGATGGAAACCATGTTTTCATCATTGCCGAAGTAGGGGTTAATCATAATGGTGATCCCGAGTTGGCATTGCGTATGATCGATGCCATTGCTGATGCAGGCGCTGATTGCGTCAAGTTCCAGACCTTCAGTGCCGAGGAGTTCGTCAGCAACCCCGACGATACGTATGAATATGTTTCCCAAGGGCAGACTGTGCGCGAGTCCATGCTGGCAATGTTTAAGCGCTTGGAGTTGCGGCGTGAGGAGTTTGCGCGGTTGTTTTGCCGCGCTCGGGAGCGTGGCCTAGTCCCGCTTTCTACACCGACAGATCGGGATGCAGTGAACTTGTTGGATGACTTGGGTGCCAGTGCGTTCAAGATTGGCTCCGATGATCTGGTCTATACCCCTTTCCTGCGCTATGTGGCGCGTAAGGGAAAGCCGGTGATATTGTCTACAGGCATGGCAAACGAGGCTGATGTATCGCGTGCAGTCGAGGCGATTCGAGCAGAGAGTAACGAGCAGATTGTGTTGTTGCATTGCGTTTCAGAGTATCCCACCCCTCCAGCAAAAGTGAACTTGCGTCGCATGGTGTCGCTGCGGGAACGATTCGGGCTGCCGGTTGGATTTTCCGACCACAGCCAAGGAGTGACGGCTGCATTAGGTGCAACGGCCATGGGAGCATGCGTGATCGAAAAACATTTCACCATGGATCGCAATTTTCCTGGACCGGATCACCGCTTCTCATCGGACCCCGCAGAACTGGCAGAATTGGTGGCAAAGGTTCGGGAACTGGAGCAAAACCTTGGCAATCCAGCCATTATCCCGACGTCGGCGGAAAAGGATATGGCGAAGCTGGCACGCCGATCCATCGTGGCTGTACGTGATTTGCCAGCAGGGCATATGCTCGAAGAGAGTGACTTCGCATACCAGCGGCCGGGCACAGGTTTGATGCCCTACGAGGCGGAAGCGCTTGCAGGAAATATTCTCAAGAGGGGGCTGCGGAAGGGGGAACAATTCAGCATGGACGTACTAGGTGTTTATCATGACTCAAACTAGCCAGGACAAGTATTCTGAGACCGAGTTCTGGGATCGGGTTGCTAAGCAAAGAGTTTATGCGGCTTTTGACGAAGCGGAATATGAATCTCTGTTCGGACGGATATGGGGGTCTGATTTGACCGGGCTTACCATTGCCGATATCGGCAGTGCCTCCGGCGTGTCGGCTGCGTTGCTTGCTGCGCGGGGGGCCAGGGTTATTGGCATTGAGATTTCCCCCGAGTTGGTTAGCCAAGCCAAAGCGTTGTGGAGCGAATATGCCGATCGCATAGAATTCCTGGTAGGCGATGCGGAGAAGCTGGAATTGGAAGACGCCTCTCTTGATGCCGTGTTTTTCGGCGGAGTGCTGCACCACATCCCGATGTTGGATAAGGTCTATGCAGAGGCGAAGCGAGTGCTGAAGCCAGGGGGGAAATTCATTGCCATTGAGCCCAACCGCCTGGATTTTATCGAGCTTATCGAATGGGGCATAGCGGACCTGCGCGGCAAGTTGTCACCCAACGAATATCCCATTGATCCCAAGAACATGCGCCGTGAACTGCAGGAAGCAGGTTTTGCCCAGACGGAATTCTGGACGACCAGGCATGACATTCCTTTTCTTGCCCAGCTTCCTGTTCTTAGCCGATATTTCAGCAGGCAGGCGGGATTTTCAGTTAAGGGGCCAGTGTTGCGCCTTATTGATGCTTTTCGCCCCCCCGAATGCAGGGGAACTTTTTTTGTCATCGTGGCGGGCAAGCCGTGACTGATGTTCAAGTTTGCGATTGGGCCGGGTTTTGGGATGCCAAAGCCGTATCCCCTACCGATTTTCAGGCAACCGGGCGCGGTGGTATGGATGTCGTTGGCTTTCTTTACACGGTTGGGGAAATTGTACGACTGCTGGCATTCCGCCCGGCTGATGAATTGCTGGATATTGGCTGTGGCACCGGCCTGATCGCCCTCTCGTTGGCGCCCTGGGTTTCCCGGATCAAGGGGGTCGATATCAGTAGCGGTATGGTGGATCGGGCACGTAGCAATCTGGACCATGTGCCAAATGTTGATGTGGCGGTTGGTAGCATTACAAATCTGCATGAGCCGGACGATTCTTATGACAAAGTCCTAGCCTATAGCGTGCTCCAATATTTGGCTGACGAGTCGATGTTGCGGGAAGCCTTGAACGACGTATTTCGCGTGTTACGGCCTGGAGGCAGGGCTTTGCTGGCTGCCAACCCGGATCCGTCCCGACGTTCGCGCTTGGAGGAAGTAATTCGGACCCGTCCGGATAAAGAGGCGGTTGAGAAAGAGCTGAGCCTGCTGGATCAGGTTTTGTGGGTCGAGCCAGCACGCATGCTAACTCTCGCAGAGGAAGCCGGATTTTCTCCCCGGATTGAACCGATCAGCCCATGTATCTGGCAGCATTTCTACATGTTTGACCTGGTATTGGACAAGCATGGATAGACGTGAATTCCGCTCATTATTGCTGGATGCCATAGACAATAAGGAAAATCCATACCATCCCCTGGTCTGGATCAACGGCAGCCCTGAAATCGGGGATGATGTCTATATCGGCGGCTTTTCCGAGATCAATGCCAAAGGTGCGCGGGTACACATCGGCAGGGGTTGCGATATCGCGTCCTTTGTCGCCATCAATGTGGCCGACTCCCACCGGCGGACAATTGGCCTGTCCGATAAGAATGAGCTGCAGGACATCTCGATTGGGGACTATGTATTTATCGGTTCCCACAGCGTCATTCTGGGCGGCGCTGAGATTGGCCATCACTCGGTTGTGGGCGCTGGCACAGTCGTGCGGGGAGGGAAGATACCCCCTTTTTCATTGGTTGCAGGCAACCCGGCAGTCATCAAGCCCGGCTATTACCGTGCCGAATATGAAGCCATTCATGGGCCATGGCAGGATGATTCCCCATAATCGGCCATGGATTACCGCCGAAGACCGGGAGGCGGTAGATAGTGTTCTTGCTTCAGGCTGGATTGCGCAAGGGCCTAAGGTCGAAGCTTTGGAACTCGCATTTACCAAGCTGTATGGTGGAGGTGCCGCCTGCGCGGTTTCTTCCGGAACTTCCTCCCTGTTTTTGGCGCTGAGGGCGTTGGGTGTTGGAGTCGGCAGCCAAGTTGCAGTGCCGTCTTATGCGTGTTCGGCATTGCTGAATGCCGTGTATATGGCTGGTGCCGTACCTAAAGTGGTGGACGTGACGCTAGGGGAGTTCGTGATTGATCCTGATGCGGTGCAGAGGCAAGCTCCTGATGCGGAGACAGCAATTGCAGTCCATACCTACGGCGCCAAGGCTCCTGTCGGGACACTACAGGCAATGGGCCTTAAGGTCATAGAGGATTGCTGCCAGTCGTTAGGTGGCTACCTTGATGAGCGTCCGCTAGGGAGTGATGGTGATGCCGCCATATTTTCTTTTTATGCAACCAAGGTTGTCAGCGGCGGGCAAGGCGGCATGGTCTGGTCGAAAAATGCCACTTTAGTCGAGGCCATACGGGATTATCGGCAGTTTGACTGTCGCGAGGAGTACTACCCCCGGTTCAATTTTCAACTGACAGATATCCAGGCAAGCATGATACTTAGCCAGTTGGAGCGCCTTGATACAATCAGGGCACGCCGGGCTGCTATTGCTGCCCGTTATGCGGAAGCGGCACCTCCCGAGTTCCGGTTTCAGGAGGGCATCAATGAACAGGGCCGGCTGGCTTATCGCTTTGTACTGGTCGCACCGGACAAGGAGGCGCGCGATGAACTCCTGGCGCATCTCTGTGACGCGGAAGTAGGATGCATCATCCCTGTTGAACGTCATGAGCTACTGCATCGCTACTTGCGTCTGGATGCTTCCCTTTTTCCGGTAGCGGAACAGCTTGCCGAGCTTACCTTATCCTTACCAATCTACCCCTCTTTGCATGACGCGGACATAGAGGTGGTGTGTTCCGCATTGAGGTCTTTTTCGTCATGATCCTGACTGCCCACCAACCCGTTTATCTTCCGTGGCTGGGACTTTTCCACAAGATCGCCCTTGCCGACATGTTCATTTCGTTCAATCAGGTGCAATACCAACCCAAGGATTGGAACAACCGCAATCGCATCAAAACTCCGCAAGGTTCAATATGGTTATCCGTGCCGGTTTTGCGCAAGGGGTATTTGGAGAAGAGGGTATGCGATATTGAGATCAACAACACGGAACCATGGGCCCGCAAGCATTGGCGCAGCCTCGGCATTGCCTATGCCAAGGCACCTCATTTTAAGCGCTATGCGGATTTCTTTGAGGACACATACAACCAGCGCTGGGAGACCTTGTCTGAACTAAACGAATATATGCTGCGCTGGTTTCTGGATACACTGGGGATTAACGTGCCCGTGAGATCTGCCGGGGAATGGGATTTTCAGGGTGAAAAAAGTGCACTTGTTCTTGACATGTGCAGACAGGTAGGCGCAACCCATTATATTTTTGGCGCTCAAGGGCGTGATTACGCGGATGTCCCAGCTTTCGAACAGGCCGGGATAAAGGTGCATTTCCAGGATTACCACCATCCATCATATCCCCAGCTACATGGGGAGTTTGCGCCCTACCAGAGCATTGTCGATTTGCTTTTCAATTGTGGCGACGAAAGTCTTGATATACTCCTTTCGGGTAATATCGGCAGAAGCCAGATGGAAAGGGGAGGAGTTTAATATGCAGTCCGTCGATGTGAAGATCGGCAGTCGTCTGGTGGGCTACGGGCAGCCCTGTTACTTGATCACTGAAGTAGGCACCACGTGTCTTGGCGACATGGATTATGCCCATAGACTGATCGATGCAGCGGCTGAGGCAGGCATGGATGCGGTGAAATTTCAGATGATCGACCCCGAGCAGTTGTCGGATCCCAGTGTGCAGTATCGCTTCTCTGCTGGCGGGCACGAGTATTCTGCCAATATGAAGGAAATGTTTACCCGCTTGGGGTTTTCCGACGAACAATGGCGGGAACTGCGTGATGCATGCTTGGCAAAAGACGTGGATTTTTTTGCGACAGTAGATTATCTCGATGGCGTTGATCGGCTTGAGGCACTTGATGTGCCAGTGCATAAGATGGGGTCTTGGGACTTTACCTATCGTCAATTGATAGAAAAAATAGCGGCAACTGGAAAGCCTCTGTTCGTCGACCTTGGCCCGCCCGATGAGCGGCAGATTGAGGATTTTGTTCGTTGGTTTGGCGAAGCGGGCGGGACAGCCGTCATGTTTTTGCATGACTTCCATACTCAAGATGACTGGCAGATTAACATGAGGGCTGTTACTCACTTGAAACGCAGCTACCCTTGGCCGTGCGGGTTTTCTTCTCCTGCCCGGGATGACGACCTGGATGTTGCTGCCTTGGCCTTGGGAGCAGCCTGCCTGGAAAAGCGGCTGATTCTTCACCGTAGCGATCTGGCTTTTCATGCCGATCAATCTTTGGAACCGGCAGAGTTGAAGGCATGGGTGGCGCGCATCCGCCATATAGAACGGTCACTCGGGGTCGAAGCGGTTCGCCCATCTGATGCCGATACGGCGATGTCCGGGGAATACTACCGCAGCATATGTACATTAGAACCGGTAGCCAAGGGAGAGATGTTCACTACGACTAATGTTGGCGCCAAGCGGCCCGGTAGCGGTTTGCCGACATCCAGGTTGCCTGAAGTCTGGGGCAAATGCGCGACGTGCGATATTCTTGAGAATACCTTGTTGCAGTGGACAGATATTCGTTAGCTCAAGCTGCAGGCGTCGCTGCTTTGTTCATAAGTGCCTCGGGAACAGCATCTATTAAGTAACATGAATTAAGCAGAAGGCTCATATGACATTAATGTCCAATACCGTTCTGATAATAGCCGCCCATCCCGATGATGAGGTGTTAGGCTGTGGTGGAACGATTGTGCGCCATGTGCAGCAGGGGGATCGCGTCGCCGTGGTGATTCTTGCCGAGGGGGTAACCTCGCGCGCCTCTTCACGAAATCCCGAACGGGATGGCGACAAATTGCAGGTCATCGCAACCGCAGCACGCCGTGCCTGCACCATCCTTGGCGTGCAGGATGTTACGCTGCATGATTTTCCCGATAATCGCATGGATAGCCTTCCGCTACTGGATGTGGTGAAAGTGATCGAACAGCATATCGACCGTCTTCGGCCAGATGTGGTGTATACCCACCACTGCGGTGACGTGAATGTGGATCACCGGGTGGTATATCAGGCGGTGGTGGCCGCTTGCCGTCCCCAGCCTGGCCATTCGGTGAAAACCTTGCTTTCCTTTGAAATACCTTCTTCCACGGAATGGCAGCCGCCTTCATTTAATCCTTTCACGCCAAATTGGTTTGTGGATGTCAGTGCAACCTTGGCGACCAAACTGGAGGCGCTTGCAGCCTATGAGTCCGAACTGAGGGATTGGCCACATCCGCGATCGATCAAGGCAGTTGAGCATCTTGCATGCTGGCGCGGTTCAACAGTTGGTATCGAGGCAGCAGAATCTTTTATTTTGGCGCGCGAAATTCGCTGAATTTGCAGATAAGGAACGTAATGGACAAGAAACTGGAACAACTCATAAGCTGGAAAACAGGCGCTTGGAAAGCTCCGGGAATGGTGTCCTGGTATGCAGGCAGAATGTTTGAAAACAGCGGCACGATCCAACTCAAGAATGCAGTCGAGGTCGGGCTGTTCGATAAATATGTGAAGGGTACTGACATACTTGATGTTGGCATTGGCACAGGTAGAGCCTCGCTTCCGCTCCTTAAGAAAGGATTGCGGGTAACGGGGGTGGATAGCTCCCAGGCTATGCTGGATGAGTGTAAAAGGCAGGCGGGAGAATTGCCTATTCATCTGCAGGTGGGGGATGTATGTGCCCTGCCTTTCCCGGAAGGTGGTTTTGATTCGCTGATTTCACTTAATGTGATGACGCATTTTCCTCATTGGCAAGATGTGTTGTCGGAATGGCGACGGGTGGTGAAACCAGGCGGCCGGATCATTTTCGATATTTATTCCATGGATCATCTTAGCTTCGTCGAAGGCCGCACCGTCACGACGGCGGATCTACTGGAGAGGGATCCTGGCTCATTCAATATGCACCTGTCGGTGGCAGAGTTGTTCGAATTTGCCGATGAGGCGAGAATGCGCGTTGTGGCTGTCGTCCCTTACGGCAGCCTATTCAGCAGCCAGTATCGCCGCTTTAATGCCAGTGCTCCGCTTGATTCGCTGAATTGGTGGCAACGGCATTTGGCATGGTTGTCCGTGGATGAATCACTGTTCGAGGCTGCCTTGTTCATGGAGACGAATTTTTTCGCTGCCTTGACCAGCAGGACGACAGGGCGGTTCATGGTGGTGCTTGAAAACGAGCCGGATCAATTGGCAAATAAAGCGCTCTGCGAGAAATTGGCGGGTGTCGACCGGTTGCTTGATGGAATGGTCGGGCTGGACAGCCTTGCTCCTTATTTGCCGGAGCCGGCGGTCGAGTGGAAAATAAAATTCATGCAACATATGGAGCCGCTACGCAACCGTGCGGTGATCTATTTGCTGCTGACCAGCTTTCTGGACAGGCCGGACGCAGTGGATTTCGCCTCTTTTTTCGGCGAGGAGCACGCAGTGGAGTTGCGGGAATGGCTCAGGAGGGAGTGCTTCGACTGGTCCGTGCATAAGGTTATCGAGGACTGGAACGCCTCTCAGGAATTGATATCGGTTATTCAGCATCATGGGATGCCAATCGGAGGATGCGTGGAATATGAATTTACCAAGGCAATAATGATGAATGCGCAAAGGATTCAGGCGGCATCCGGTCATGAATAAACCGATAGCACTTCTCGCTTTTCTTTGGAAACACAATCTTCCTTTTATCAAGGCATATTTGCAGCGTAACCCGCGTCACATATTCTTGATGCCTGGATATGCTGACGCTGAAACCGTGAAGGAACTGGAGGCAACTGGCAGCCAAGTAACATTCCTGAATATGCAGGTTGATCAGTCCGTGTCGGGAGAAGCAGACCGGGTGGCGGGACAGGCAAGACAGTCGTTGCAAGGCCGCGCAATTCCCAAGGCCTTGCCTTGTGCCATTAATGGCGAAGCGCTTGTTGCAGTCTATGAGGGAGCCTTGTCGCAGTATTTGCCATCGGTTCTCGGTTTGTTGAATGCGTTGCAGCAGATCGAGAATGAATATTTCATCGAGGCAGTATTACTTAATGAAGAGTCGCTATGGGCGGGCAGAGCCATTGCCGGGTGGGCGAAGCAGCAGCAAATCCCGTCTATCCACCTGTCCCACGGAACGGGGATCCTGAAGAACTATAATTTTGAGAATTACCAATGCGACACCATCGCGGTATTCAGCAAACGTAGTGCCGAATATTATTTGGACAGCGGCGTGCCGAGTGAGCGAGTGGCAGTAGTTGGAAATCCAGGCTGGAGCCAATACACGCAATTGAAGCTGCAACGGGCCTCTGTCAGGAGATCACTGTGCCAGCGCTCCGGCCTTGATCCAGCATTACCTATCATTGTGTTTGGAACGGCTTGGAATGCCTATCTTTCTGCTCTGGATGACCGTGATCTGGTGAAGGAGTTGCAGGACTTCCTTGCCATTTATCCTCGCCTGGTAGCCCAAGGTTTCTTGCCGCAGTTGATTGTAAAAGATCGTCTTGTTTCCGAACAAAGCAATCATGATCTTGTGTTCGACCTCGCGCAGAGCTTGGATATTCCTGCAAGCCAGGTACGCTACGAATTAGCCGATGCGCAATCCTGGATTGTTGCAGCCGACTTGGTCGTGTCCATCGATTCTAACTTCTCCATAGAGGCTATTCTTGCGGAAACCCCCGCCATCAACCTGATCACCCCGTTCGGCATGCTCGCGGGTCCCGGCTTCGGCCCGGATGCCCCGGTTCTACACTGCGAGCCGGCAGGACTGGCGGATGTGGTTGGGCAGATATTGGCCTCCAGTAAACTGCGCGAGGATCTTCTACTGAAGATGCGTAGCGTAGCGGAAGGATACAACTGTGGGGTGGACGGCAAGGCGGAAGAGCGGCTTTGCGAACTGATCGAGAGTAAAAGGCGTGCAGATTCTGGTGCGAGCGGCAATTATGTCTGGCAAACCCTGCTGCAGGTGGATGAAACTGATGCCACCCAATACCACAATTGGCCCCGCAGCGAATTGGTGGATTTGGCTCCCCGCGCACCGCGCCGGGTACTGGATATCGGCTGCGCCGCCGGCAAAACCGGGGAATATATCAAACAGAAATTCCCGCAGGCGAAAGTCTATGGCGTGGAAATCAACCGCACTGCTGCGGAATTGGCGGCCAAACGGCTCGACAGTGTGTTCGCGGGACGCTTCGAGGATTTCGATTTTGCCGCGCACGGCATAACGCCCGGCAGCCTGGACATGGTCATCGTCGCCGACGTGCTGGAGCATATCTATGACCCCTGGGGCGTGATGGTGCGCCTCAAGCCTTATCTCACCCCGGACGCTCAGGTGCTGGCGAGCATTCCCAATACCCGCAACCTGGCGCTGATGAATGACCTCGCTGAAGGCAACTGGCGCTATGAGCCTTGGGGGCTGCTGGATGTGACCCACATTCGCTTTTTCACGCTCAAGGAAATACGGCGCTTTTTCCATGAGACCGGCTACCACGTGGTTGATGTCAAGCACAACATCGATGCAAGATTAGCAGGGCTCTATCAGGAAAACCAGGGCAAGGGGCTGATCAATATTGATTTTGACAAGTTCGCCCTGAAAAATGTGACGCAGGAAGAGTTGGTGGAGTTGTGTGCCCTCCAGATATATGTGGTGGTTGAGCCCGGTGCGGTTGATGACAAGGCATTCGAGGTTCTGGAAAAAGTGCGTGCAGAAGGGGGCGTCCGCCATACCAATTATGATCTGTGGCGTGCAGCGCGGCAGCTAACCAAGGCCCAGGGCGATTTGTATGACCAGCATATGTCCACATGGGCGGTTCGGCCAGCATTCCACCTGGTTATCGTCAATACCGCTGGTAGTGATCGGCTCGCCGCCACCATTCAATCTCTGGCCACTCAGTATTACCACGATTTGCGCTTGACGGTAGTTGCTCCAGACTTGCCACCACAGGAGTGGACCGACAGTAACAACATGAATTGGCGCCATGCGCCGGTGGACGGGCTGCTGGAAGAGGCCAGCCTGGCATTGTGCGAAGGCGGTGCTGACTGGGTGGGGATGATCGACGCCGGGGATACGGTGGCTGCGCATTCTTTCCTGTTTCTGGCCGAAGCTGTCCATGCACATCCGGATTGGCGTTTCATCTATTCCGACGAGGATGTGCTGTTGCCGGGCGGTCAATGCGAATCACCGCACTTCAAGCCCGATTTTAATCTCGACCTGATGCGCAGCATGCCGTATATCGGCGGACTGGCTCTGGTTTCCCGGCCGCTATTTGAGAGCCTGGGCGGTTTTTCCTCTGCCATGCAGGGCGCGGAGGACTACGATCTGGCATTACGCGCTTATGAGGTGGCGGGCGCCAAAGCCATGGGCCATCTGCCGGACGTGCTCTATCACCGTCTCAAGGATGGTGGTCGCTGGCGACTGCCGGCAGCCGAGTTGGTGGAAACCGGCAAGCGTGCGGTGGAAACGCATCTGGCACGCATGCAGGTGCGCGGCGCAGTAGGGCATGGTTTGTTCCCCGGCAGCTATCGGGTGCGTTACGAACATGTGTCCAAGCCGCGTGTATCGGTACTGATCGCGGTACGGGATCAGCTCGAGACCTTGCAGCGCTGCATTGAATCGGTTCTTTCAACGACGCGTTATCCAGACTATGAAATCCTGATCATTGACAACGACAGCACCTTCCCCGAAGTGCACGCCTATCTGCAAGGATTGGAATCGTTGGGCGATGAGCGCGTACGCGTTTATACTCATCCTGCCGCCGCCAGTCTTCCGCTGTTGCACAACCTTCTGGCGAAGGAAGCAAAAGGCGACTACCTGCTATTCCTGCATTTCGACGCCGCGGTGCTTCAGGATGACTGGCTGGATGGCATGATGGCGCACGCATTGCGCCCCGAAGTCGGCATGGTAGCCCCCAGAATGTTGCGGGCGGATGGGTCGGTAGCGCAGACCGGCACGTTGCTGGGCGTTGGTTCGACTGTGGATAGCCCGTTCTTGGGCGAAGCGATCGATCAGCCCGGCTATTTTGGCAGGGCGCATCTGGAACAGAATTATTCTGCATTGGGCGGGGGCTGCTTGCTGGTACAAAAATCCCTGTTCGATACTCTGGGTGGCTTTGACATAAAGAACTTTGCCACGGATTTCGCCGAGACTGACTTTAGCTTGCGTGCGGGCAAACAGGATCTGCTCGCGGTGTGGACGCCCTTTGTGAGCGTGCTTTGCGAGGGCACCGCGCCTCACCATGTCTGGCGCGATACGCCTGTCGACGAGACCGTCGCTGAAGCTGTCCATAAAGAACAGGAAGAGCATCTTTACCAGCGTTATTTGCCGCAGTTGGCGCGCGATCCTGCCTATAACGCCAATTTCAGTTTGGCTAAGGGGGAGTGTTTTATTATCGAGGACAAGGCCCCGCTGACCTGGAACCCACTGCCATGGCGGCCATTGCCGCGCGTGCTGACACAACCGGCAGATAACATGGGTTGTGGCGAATACCGCATCCTATCGCCTTTGCGGACCTTGGTGGATGCGGGCAAGGTGCAGGGCTGGCCTGAATTTAATATATTCACCACGCCGGAAATGGCGAGGCTGGATGTGGATAGCATTATCTTTCAACGCCAGATAGAGCCAGATCAGATCGAGGCCATTGAGCAACACAAAAAATTCCAAAGGGCGCTGCGTGTTTTTGAGCTGGATGATCTGCTGATTAACCTGCCGCTGAAAAGCATCCATAGATCACATATGCCCAAGGATGTAGCGAGGAGATTGCGTCAGGCAGTGGCGTTGTGTGACCGTTTTGTGGTGTCGACGGAACCGTTGCAGGAAGCATACCGGGACATGCACCCGGACATCAGGGTAGTTCCAAATTGTCTTGAGCGTGCCAGATGGGGGGGATTCAAACCCCTGCGCAGACAGTCCGCGCGTCCCCGTATTGGCTGGGCCGGGGGAGTTGGACATGCTGGCGACTTGGAGATGATTGCCGATGTGGTGAAGGCGCTGGCTGAAAAAGTAGATTGGGTGTTTATGGGGATGTGCCCCGATGGCATGCGCTCCTGGATCAAGGAATTTCACCCAGGCATACCGGTGGAGCAGTATCCGGCAAAGCTGGCGAGCCTGAATCTTGATCTTGCCCTTGCCCCCCTGGAGCATAATCCTTTCAACGAGTCCAAGAGCCACTTGCGCCTGCTGGAATACGGCATTCTGGGCTACCCGGTGGTGTGCAGCGATGTTTATGCCTATAAGGGCGACGCCCCCGTTACGCGCGTACGCAACAAATACAGTGATTGGGTAGACGCCATTCTGGAGCAAATTTCAGATATGGACAGATGTGCCAGACAGGGTGATCTACTGCGGGAGTACGTGGAAAGCCGCTGGATGCTGGAGGACAATCTGGATATGTGGATGCGAGCGTGGCTGCCATAATGTGGCCTGATGAGGCTTGACCCGCTGCGCGAATCGAGAGGTGAGCGCGTTGTTTAAACAGTTTGTCGTAATTAATTGTGCCGGTTGACAGGAGGGCGCCGATGAAAATCCTGCGCGCGCTGCCTCCCTGAAAAACTTTGCGAAATTGTCCTAAAGATTATCCGACCTCAGTCGATAAATGATCAGAAGCCCATGGAATGCATCGGCTGGCGATGAGCCAGGTATGGGTGATTAGTTGATCATTTAAGGAGAATTAGCATGGCACAGGTCATCAATACCAATATGGCGTCGCTCAATGCGCAACGCAATTTGTCAAAATCAGGAAGTGGGTTGGAGATTTCCCTGCAACGGCTGTCCTCCGGCTTGCGCATCAATACCGCCAAGGATGACTCGGCGGGTCTCGCGATTTCTGAGCGCTTCACCGCCCAGATTCGCGGCATTGACCAGGCGAAGCGCAACGCGAACGATGGCGTGTCCCTGTCGCAGACCGCTGAAGGAGCGCTGGGGCAGATGGGTGACCTGCTGCAACGGATTCGCGAACTGGCGGTGCAATCCGCCAACGGCACCAATTCCGCAGGCGATCGTCAATCGCTGAATTCTGAAGTGGGCCAGTTGATGAGCGAACTGGACCGCTTCGCCACGACGACGCAGTTTAACGGTTTGAACCTGCTGGACGGCTCGTTTTCTGCGGTGAATTACCAGGTGGGAGCCAATGCCAACCAGGTGATCACTGCGACTTCCGCCAATTTCCGCACCACCGCCTACGGCACCAACGCACTGAACGCTTCTGGTAGCTATACCATGGCAAGCGGCGCTGCCGGCAGCTCCGGAGTTGCGTTTACGGCAAACACGCTCACCGTAAATGGTGGCTACGGTTCGGGAACGGTGACGGTCGCGACCACCGACAGCGCGTCGAAGATTGCCGCCAACATCAATAATCTGTCGGGTACCGGGGTTAAAGCCTCTGCCAAAACGCAAGCTGATATTTACAACTTTGGTACGGGTGGTTCGGGTAACTATAACATCAGGTTGTTTGGCACCAATACCACCGGGGTGGACGTCTCCTTCTCAGTGACCACCAACACGGCGACAGGCCTGGCAGGCGCCATTACAGCGTTCAACAATGTGGCAGGCCAGACCGGCATAACCGCCCAACTGAACGCTGCCACAACCGGCATCACGCTGACGGCCAATGACGGATCGAATATCATTATTGATAGCAAGGTTGCATCTTCTGCCGCAGGGTCAGCTGCCAGCGGTCTGTTTGCGGTTGGCGCGACTACAGGTAACCTCACCAGCGGGGCCGGTTCCTTGGCCTACCTTGGTTCCGGTGCCGCTATCACCATTGGTGGCCAATTAACCCTTGATTCCGACAGATCGTATTCCGTCACAGCATCTGCTGCAGGCTCCGGTCTGTTCACGCCATCGGCTGTAGCTGCTACTAGTGTAGCTTCGGCACTGAATGCGGTGAACACCCTGGACGTGACGACCGTTAGCAATGCCAACTTGGCTATCCGGATCGCAGATGCCGCGCTGCAGGTGGTGAATGGTCAGCGTGCCGCCTTCGGTGCACTGCAGAACCGGTTTGAGGCGACGATCTCTAATTTGACGACTACTTCCGAGAACCTGTCGGCAGCTCGCAGCCGGATCCGTGATGCGGACTTTGCTGCGGAAACTGCAAACCTGACCCGTAACCAGGTCTTGCAGCAGGCAGGCACAGCGATGCTGGCACAGGCGAATGCGATGCCTAACCAAGTGTTGCAATTGCTGAAATAAAGAGCAAGTATGGAATAAGCAATAATCCGGTCGGAGGTGAGCTTCCGGCCGGATTTGCTTCAAGATAGGGGATACGGACATGGACATTCTTCAATCAAGTACATTATCAAACGGTGGGGTGCAGAAATCTACAGGCTATGCTCCTACTGCAAAGGCACCTTCTAGCACGAGTGTGACCAATACGAGTGAGAGCAATTCAGGCGCTCCTGCACAGCCAGCTTCAGCTGCTCAGGTTAAGGGCGCGGTAGATAAGATCAACAGGGTGGTGCAGACCATGGCTGCTGATCTCAAGTTCTCGGTAGATGAGGGCACGGGCATCCACGTGGTACAGGTCATTGACCAATCATCGAAAGAAGTGATACGCCAAATCCCATCGGAAGAAGTGATTCACATTGCAAATGGCTTGGATCAATTGCAAGGCCTGCTGATCAAACACAAAGTGTGATTGATCGATTGGTTTGGTATCACGTGCTGCAGCGTTAGGTTTATACTTGAGTAGCATGAGATTCCGCGATCACAAGTTAAGTAGACGAAGGCAAAGCAAGTAACCGAAGGAGAGTGGCGTGGCAATTACATCACCAGGAATTGGATCAGGCCTGGATGTCAACGGCATCGTAAGCAAGTTGATGCAGGTTGAAAGCCAGCCGCTCACAGACTACGCCAAAAAGGAAGCCTCTTTCCAGGCCCAGCTAACCGGCTATGGAACTTTCAAAGGCGCGCTCTCCTCGTTTCAAAGCGCGCTGGCTAGCCTGAACAGCATATCAAAATTTCAATCGGTAAGCGCCAGTTCGGGCGATACTACAATTCTTACAGCATCTGCCTCCACTACGGCCGCTGCTGGCAGCTATGCCGTCAATGTGACAGCGCTGGCCCAAGCGCATACGCTCATTGCTAACGGTCAAGCCAGCAGTACAAGCTCTCTTGGCAACGGCGCTGATACCCTGTCCTTTCAGTTTGGCACCTCTGGCACCCCTGCCTCCTTCGGCGTAGCTAAAACCGTGACCATTGCCCCCAATAGCTCACTACAGAATATTGCCGATTCAGTAAATTCTGCGAATATCGGTGTCGCTGCGACGATAGTGAATGACGGAAGTGCCGCGCCTTATCGTCTGGTATTTGCCTCCACGAACACCGGTGTGACTAACAGCATGAGCATAACTGCCACCGATCCTATCCTGGTGGGCATAATGAATTACGATCAGGTTGGCGCCGGGGCAAAAAACATGACCCAAACAGCTGCGGGGCAAAATGCAGCACTAACGGTTAATGGCATCGCCGTCAGCAGCGCGTCCAATACCGTGACAGGTGCGATATCCGGGGTTACCCTGAATGCAGTAAAAATTGGTACGACCAGCGTGAATGTGGCGCGTGATACGGCTCAGGTGCAGCCTGCCATCCAGGTCTTGGTTAAGGGCTACAACGACCTTAATAAATCAATTAAAGACCTGACCGGATACGATGCGAAATCGAAACAAGGCGGGATATTGCAGGGAGATGCTACTGTACTGTCCATTCAATCCCAGATACGTCGTACTTTATCCAGTGCGCTGCCAGTTGCGAGTGGGGCACTGTCTACCCTTTCCCAGGTGGGCGTGAGCTTTCAGAAAGACGGTACGATGGCGCTCGACGCAACCAAGTTACAAAGCGCCATCTCCAGTAATTTCAATGACATTGCAGGACTGTTTACCGCTGCCGGGCAGATTACAGACAGCCTGATCAGCTTTGAAAGTTCGGCAAACAGTACCCAATCCGGAACTAGTTCGATAGTTTTGACCGCGATGCCCAGTACCGGCGCTGCCGTCGGCAACGTCAATTTGAATCTAGGTAATACTACCATTGCTGTAGGCACTGCATTGAATATGACCTTGGACGGAGTGACCGCCTCCGTTTCCCTAGCGGCAGGCAGCTATACGGCAAGTCAGCTGGCTACTATGATCCAGACCGCCGTCAATGGCACATCGGCCTTTTCCTCGGGCGGTTCGTCTGTTGTAGCGACTGTCGATGCCGTCACGGGCTTTATGAGCATCACGTCTAACCGCTACGGATCAGCCTCCAACGTCAGCCTGTCAAATGGGACAGGCACTGCCGTGGCGACGTTCATGGGTGTCATGACCAGCCCTATTGGGGTGGATGCTGCGGGTACCATAGGTGGCGCAACTGCTACAGGTTCCGGTCAGTATCTGACCAGCCCTGACGGGCTAAAGATTAAAGTTAATGGCGGTGTTACCGGTGCAAGAGGGTCGATTAATTTCACCAAGGGTTATGCCTATCAGTTGAACAATCTGTTGAGCACCTATCTTGGGTCAACGAGTCCGATTGACAGTCGCACGAGCGGAATTCAGCGCAGCATAGATAGCATTACAAAACAGACAGATGTGTTTAACACGCACCTGATTGCAACCGAAAAGCGTTATCGTGCGCAATTCACCGCTCTTGATGTATTGATGAGCAAAATGACTCAAACGAGTAATTTTATGACGCAACAGTTGGCAAGTTTAACCAAATCCACATCTGGCTAGCGATGTGATCAGCATCGCCTTAATATTGGGCTTTAGAACGGAGCGAAATGATGAGTGCAGTGTCCCGCAATGCGTTAAATGCATATTCAAAAACTGAGACCGAGACCGGCGCTGAAGGCGCTTCGTCGCATAAGCTGATTTTGATGTTGTTTGATGGTGCAATGCAGGCCATTGCGAAGGCAACATTTGCGATACGGAATAACGATGTCGCAGCGAAGTGTAAAGCCATCACCCATGCCTACACCATCATTCAGGAAGGCCTGCAGATGAGCTTAGACGTCAAAGCCGGGGGTGATATCGCTGCGAATCTCAGTGATTTGTACGACTATATGTGTGACCGTTTACTGGTTGCCAATGTTAATAACGAAATCGAGCCTTTGGATGAGGTGACCAGCCTGCTAAAAGAGTTGAGGGGTGCTTGGGCGGATATCGACGAAAGCAAGACACAAATCAAGCAGCCTGCGGCTGAGGACACGGCTAAACCGGCTCGAACAGCTTCTGTCAGCTACGGTGCCGCCTGACAGGTCATGCAGGCAGTGGAGGTTTACCGCGAGATCAGCAAATTAAGTCAGGGGATGCTCGAGTTTGCGCGTCAGGAACAATGGGATGATCTGCTGGAGTTTGAGAAAAAGCGTGCCGAATCGATGGCAAAACTGATTCCCCTAGTGGGTGACGAGCCGGCCGGAAATGCAGCACAAAGTGAAGAAATGATCCTGCTGATCCGGCAAATTCAGGCGTTTGATGAGGAAACAGCTAGCCTCACGCGGGCATGGATGAGTGAACTGGGTTCAGTCTTGAACTCTCTGGACTCCAGCAAAAAACTGCAACAGGCCTACAAAGAACAATAAGCAAGCAGATGACGTGCCGGCTTAGCTGGCGAAAGGGCTGCGCTATGTCATGGCAAACAGAAGTGCTGGTGCATTATCCCCGTGGCAGCCTGTCATATTTGGTGGCGCCTCCCGTTGACCCGGTGGATCATGTGGTGCCTGCGCTACCGCGTGTGGAACGCCACTCCCCTTATACGCCGCATAAAAAATCACCCGAAGAATCCGATACCGACGAAGAAAAAAGCGGTGGTGAGCAGCCAGGCAAGCCAGCTTCCGACCATATCGTGGACGATTATGCCTGATGTGCTAATATCGACCGCAAAAGCTTATGGAGCGGTCAGTTGGAAGCCATTGTCATCACCTGGCGCGAATTGCTTGTCGTCGTCGCCATTATTCTTGCCGTTTACATCGCCGAGCTGCTGTTGCTCACACGCTCAGGCGGCATCCCGTTGCGCAAGCCGCGCCTGCTTGGCGCTATCCAGGAAAAGCGGGCGGAGAGCGCTGCGCGTAAAGAGATTGCACAACTACATCAACGCCTCGCTGTGGTTGAGGAACGTCTGGCACAGCAGGATGCAGCCCAAGTCAGCGACCCTCCCAGTCCCTACCTGCGAGCCATCCAGATGGCCAAGCATGGGCACGATGCAGAGTCTCTGGCTGCCAGTTGCGGCATCTCCCGCAGCGAGGCGGAATTGATCATTGCCATGCACGGCAGCGAGACGACATGATCAGCTTTGTAATTAGCATCTCATGATCCATAACGACATCCAGAATCAGTTGCAGTTGCTGATCAAGGGCACGGCGCAACCTTTGATCGAGGTGGCCGAGCATCCTAATGAGATGCCGCAGTGGACGTTAGGGCAGCGCTTGCCTGCGCATGTGCTGGCCAGTCTGCCGAACGGCCGTTTTCAGGTGCAGATCGATAACCAGATTCTTGACATGAATCTGCCGCGCAATACGCAGCCCGGCGTCACTCTGGAACTGGTCTACGCCGGTGCTACGCCGCGACTCACTTTTGTCTTGAACGCTGAGCAGCCTGCCCTTCCCAATACCCTGGCTGCGCCCGGCGACGCGGTGAAGTCGAATACTGGTCAGGGTGCCGCTGCTGTTTCCAATGCTCCGGCGGCGCTTGGCGAAACGCCGAAGTCGGCTGCCGGTCAGGGGAGCGCGAATATTGGCGCAGCGCCTACGCCGGATGCGCCGGTGGTGTTGAGCGATGCAGCAAAATTCATCGGTAATTTGCAGCAAAAAAATTCGTTGCAGACTGCCCAGCCATTGGCAGCGGAGAAATCTCAGCCGGTGCTGAATGCGCCGCCAGATCAGGGCAAGCCGCTGGCGGAGGCCCTGAGCAAAACACTTTCGCAGAGTGGCTTGTTCTACGAGTCGCATCAGCTTCAGTGGATCAGCGGCGAGCGGTCGCTGGCGATGCTTCGGCAGGAGCCGCAGGCGCAGTTTTCGCCCACCGTGGCTAATAAGCCGGAAGCGGCTGCACCGGTGCAAGATAGCACTATGCAAAACACCCAGGTGCCGCAACTGCAGCTGACTGAGGATGTACAGCAGGCGTCCCAACTGGCGACCCAGCAGTCAACTTTGGCGCGACCAGCGGAGGCATCAGCCACGCCGGTCAATGCGCAGACGCTGCCGCTGGTGCAGCAGCAACTGGAGGTATTGGACAGTCGGCAGATCGTCTGGCAGGGACAGGTCTGGCCTGGACAGGAAATGCGCTGGGAAATCGAGGAAGATTCCCATGGCCGGCGCTCCGAGGAGGAAGCGGTACCCGCCTGGAAGACCAGGCTACACCTGCAATTGCCTCATTTAGGCGGCGTCACGGCCAATATTTCGCTCAAGGCGGATGGCATACGCGTCGATTTCTCGGTGGCACAGCATGACAGTGCTGCGCTGCTGAAGCGCGAGCAGATGGGGTTGGTGCAGTCCTTCGATGCTGCGGGTTTGAGCCTGACGGCGGTGACCGTCAATCAGGATGAACAAGCCCGGCAAGCCTGAGCAGCAGCATCTGGCGGTGGCGCTGGCCTACCGAAGCGGACAGCGGGCGCCCAAGGTGGTGGCCAAAGGGCGCGGGCTGCTGGCCGAGGCGATTATCGACCGCGCCAAGGAAGCCGGCGTCTATGTCCACGAGTCGCGCGAACTGGTGGCTCTGCTGATGCAGGTCGATCTCGATCAGAACATCCCTCCCCAGCTCTATCTTGCCGTCGCGGAGCTGCTGGCCTGGCTGTACCGGCTGGAGCAAGGGGAAGTCAGCCCGGCTCCCGTGTTGGCTCCGGAATCAGAGCTGCCTTGAAAGCGCGGCCCGTAACTTTTTCAGTGTAGCCTCGGACAGCCGCTTTCCGCCTCGTGCGGAAATCGTGAACGTATCCTCGGCGCGATTGCCTAGGGTATTGATCTTGGCGGTCTGCAAATGTACCCCGTGCTGCAGGAAGGTGTGCGCAATGCGCGACAGCAGCCCGGGCCGATCCCCCGCCACGATGGACAGTACGTGATGGCTGCCTTTTTCGGCGGGAGCTACGGAGACCTCCGCCTGCATCGGGAAGTGTTTGAGCTGGCGGCTGATTCGGCCTTGTGACGGCTCTTCCACCGCCTGCACGCTTTCCAGCTGTTGCGCCAGTTCGTACTCGATGTAGGAGAGCAGGTCGCGGTAGCGCACCGATTTGTCGCTCTCATCCAGCACCAGAAAACTGTCCAGCGCGTAGCCATGACTGGTGGTATGCACCTTGGCCTCGACGATGCTGTAGCGCATGCGTTCGAAAAAGCCGCAGATGCGGGCGAACAGGTCTTCTCGATCCAGAGTGTAAATCATGACCTGGATGCCATCGCCGCCCGGACTCAGGCGTGCCCGGACGATGGGTTTTGTGGTGTTGATATGGGTGAGCAGCAGGCGCGTATGCCACGCGATCTCCTGGCTATCATGGCGCAGGAAGTAGTTCGTTCCAAGTTGTTCCCATAGTGCTTGAAAGGCCGGCTGCATGATGGCGTAGCGACCGAGGATGCTGCACGCCTGACGTTGGCGTTCTTGCAGTTCCGCGTCGGTAGCGCCGCTGTCGCCGCGTAACAGGCGCCGGGTGGCATGGAACAGATGCTCCAGCAACTTGTTTTTCCAGGCATTCCAAACGTTCGGACTGGTGCCGCGGATGTCGGCGACGGTCAGCAGGTATAACGCGGTCAGCCGGCGTTCGCTGCCCATTTTGCTGGCGAATGCCTCGATGACGGCAGGGTCGCTGAGGTCGCACTTTTGCGCCGTGCCTGACATGAGCAAATGGCTTTCCACCAGCCATGCGACCAGATCGGCATCCTCGCGCGGCAGGCCGTGCGCCTTGCAGAAGCGGCGCGCATCCACGGCACCCAGGCTGGAATGGTCGCCGCCGCGCCCTTTGGCGATATCATGGAACAGTGCGGCGAGGTAAAGCACTTCCTGATGCTGGAACTCCGCGATCAGGCTGCTGCACAACGGAAATTCGTGGGCACGCTCAGGCACGGTGAATCGGCGCAGGTTGCGCAGCACGTTGAGGGTGTGTTCGTCCACGGTGTAGACGTGGAACAGGTCGTGCTGCATCTGTCCGGTGATGCGGCCGAATGCCGGCAGATAGCGGCCGAGGATGCCGTAGCGGTGCATCCGCCGCAATGTAGCCGTGATTCCTGCGGGCTGGCGCAGGATAGCCATGAACAGGCGCTTGTGCTTGGCCTCGTGGCGAAAATCACTGTTGACCAGTTTCATCACCCGCCACAGATTGCGCACCAGCCCGACGCTCATGCCCTTGAGTTCCAGGTGCTGCTGCAGCGTCAGGAAGGCTTCCAGAATGGCGGCTGGATGACGTTGCAGCAGGGTAGGGGAGTTGGCTTCCAGCAGGCCGTTGCGGGCGCGGAAATGCGCGTTCAGTTTCTGCACTGTGTCTTGTTGCGGGAAGGCCAGTTCGCGTAGCGCCTGCAGCAGGATTTCGTTCATCAGGCTGACGAATCTGGCGCTGTGATAGTAGCGCTGCATCAGTTGTTCGCTGGCGCGCCGCCGCACGGTGTCGCTGAGGCCGTGTTGCTGAGCGAGGGCGGACTGGAAGTCGAATAGCAGCCGGTCTTCGCGCCGCCCGGACAGGTAATGCAGGCGCACCCGCAGGTTTTGCAGGAATAGCTCGTGGCGGCGGACCTGCCTTGCCTCGCCCGGCGTGATCAGCCCACTTTGCGCCAAACCGTTCCAGCTTTTGGCGATACCCAGGCCGCGGGCAATCCACAGCACGTTATGCAGGTCGCGCAGCCCCCCCGGACTTTCCTTGATGTTGGGTTCCAGGTTGTATGCGGTGTCGTGAAAGCGCGCGTGCCGTTGCGCCTGTTCCAGCATTTTTGCTTGCAGGAAAGCCGGTCCATCCATCGCCCGCGCCAGGGTGTCGGAGAACTGGTGGAACAACGCCCGTCTGCCCGCCAGCAGCCTAGATTCCAGCAGGTTGGTGCGCACCGTGACATCCTTGGCGGCTTCTTCCAGGCATTCAGCCAGGGTGCGCACGCTATGGCCGACCGCCAGGCCGATATCCCACAGCAGGCCGATCAGCCGCTCAAGCTGCGCGGCCAGAACAGTATCATGCCGGTCGGGCAGCAGGATCAGCAGGTCTATATCGGAATACGGGAACAGTTCGCCGCGGCCGTAACCACCGGTGGCGATCAGGCATACACCGGGTGGCATGGCGGCTTCCTTCCATACTGCGCCAAGCACGTCGTCCACCAGTCGGCATTGCTGATGCAGCAGTGCGGCAACGTCGGCATCCTGCTCGAAGCGCTGCAGCAGCGCCTGCTGGCCTTGCCGGAGTTGTGAGCGCCAGGGGAGGTGGGGGGCGCTGGCGCGAGCGGTACTCATGGTGTTATGCGATGTCAGCTCACCATGGCGGGTTTTGACGGCGCGCCGGCAGAAAGGGTCAGCACCTCATAGCCGTCCGGCGTGACCAGGATGGTATGTTCCCATTGGGCGGAGAGGCTGCGATCCTTGGTGACGACGGTCCAGCCATCGCCAAGCTGGCGGATATCGCGTTTGCCTGCATTGATCATCGGTTCGATGGTGAATATCATGCCTGCCTGCAATTTAATGCCGCTGCCGGGCTTGCCGTAGTGCAGCACCTGTGGATCTTCGTGGAATTTTTTGCCGATGCCGTGCCCGCAGAATTCGCGCACCACGCTGTAGCCGTTTCTTTCGGCATGTGTCTGTATCGCGTGACCGATGTCGCCCAGCGTGGCGCCGGGCCTGACTTGGGCGATGCCCAGCCACATGCATTCGTAGGTGATCTCGCACAGGCGTTTGGCCTGAATGGTGGTGGTGCCGACTTGGAACATGCGGCTGGTGTCGCCGTGGTAGCCATCCTTGATCACGGTGATGTCGAGGTTGACGATATCGCTGTTTTTCAGCTGTTTGTCGCTGGGGACGCCGTGGCAAACCTGATGGTTGATCGAAGTGCAGATCGACTTTGGATAAGGCTTGTGGCCGGAAGGAGCGTAGTTTAGAGGGGCGGCGATGCAGCCCTGCACATTGACCATATAATCGTGGCACAGGCGGTCGAGCTCATCCGTGGTAACACCGGGTTTGACGTAGGGGGTGATATAGTCGAGCACTTCCGAAGCAAGGCGCCCGGCTACGCGCATTTTCTCGATATCGTTCTCGTTCTTGATGGTGATGGTCATTTGGGTAACGGCGGATAAGGTCGGCTGCAGCCACACTACAGCCATGCCTTGTATGAAAACGGACAGTTATGGTAACATACGCCGCCCGTTTCAAGCATGTTGCCGGAAGCGGGAAATTCGCACACGCGCCTCGTACAGGGTGCCCGAGAGGGTGTTTTCAGGCGCGTGGAAGAAACTAACCCTTACAGGAGAATCACCATGTCCGTGACCATGCGTCAAATGCTGGAAGCCGGTGTGCATTTCGGCCACCAAACCCGTTACTGGAACCCCAAGATGGCGCCATTCATCTTCGGCGACCGCAACAAAATTCACATTGTTAACCTGGAAAAAACCCTGCCGATGTTCGAGGCGGCGCTCAAGCACGTGCGCAGCCTTGCCGCCAACAAGGGTCGCATCCTGTTCGTCGGCACCAAGCGCCAGGCGCGCGAAATCGTCAAGGAAGAAGCCGAGCGCGCAGGTTGCTCCTATGTCAACCACCGCTGGCTGGGCGGCATGCTCACCAATTACAAGACCATCAAGCAGTCCATCAAGCGCCTGCGCGACTACGAAGCCATGCTGCAGGAAGGCAACGCCGAGCGCCTGACCAAGAAGGAAGCGCTCGGTTACAAGCGCGAAATCGAGAAGCTGGAGCGCTCCATTGGTGGCATCAAGGATCTGGGCGGTTTGCCGGACGCCATCTTCATCATCGATGTCGGCCATGAAAACGGCGCCATCATTGAAGCCGCCAAACTGGGCATTCCGGTGATCGGCGTGGTCGATACCAACAGCTCTCCGGATGGCGTTGCCTTTGTCATCCCGGGCAACGACGACTCCAGCCGCGCCATCCGCCTGTATGCCCGCGGTATTGCGGACGCAGTGCTGGAAGGCCGTAGCCAGACCATCACCGAGATTCTGAAGACCGACTCCAGCGAAGAGGAATTCGTTGAGGTTTCAGAAGCGGAATCGGCGCAGTAATCCCTGACGGATAAGGGGCGTTGCGCCCCTTAATTTTTTGCCGGGGTTCTGTGCAGGTAAACAAAGAATTTTAAGGAGTCAGCAATGGCGGAAATTACCGCAAGCATGGTGAAGGAGTTGCGCGAGCGCACCGACGCACCGATGATGGATTGCAAGAAAGCGCTGAGCGAAGCTGAAGGCGACATGGTGCGTGCCGAGGAAATTCTGCGCGTACGTTTCGGCAACAAGGCAAGCAAGGCTGCCGGCCGCGTCGCAGCGGAAGGCACGGTGGGCATATACATCAGCGCCGATGGCAAGCAGGGCGCCATGATCGAAGTGAACTGCGAAACCGATTTCGTCGCCAAGAATGATGATTTTCTGGCGCTTACCCGCAATCTGGCGGAACTGGTCGCCAAGCACAGTCCAGCCGATGTGGAAGCTTTGTCCGGAATGAAAATCGGCGCCGCCACGGTGGAAGATACCCGTGCGCAGCTGATTGGCAAGATCGGCGAGAATGTGTCCGTGCGCCGCTTCGTGCAGGTCAACGCGCAGGGCAAGCTGGCATCCTACGTGCACGGCGGCAAGATCGGCGTGCTGGTGGACATGGTGGGCGGTGATGAAGCGCTGGCCAAGGATATCGCCATGCACATCGCAGCGGCCAAGCCGAAATCGCTGGATGCCTCCGGCGTTTCCCAAGACCTGATCGACACCGAACGCCGCGTGGCGATCGAAAAGGCTAAGGAAGCCGGCAAGCCGGAAGCGATGCTGGAGAAGATCGCCGACGGTACCGTGCAGAAATTCCTGAAGGATGTGACGCTGCTCAACCAGCCGTTTGTCAAGGATGACAAGCTGACTATCGAGCAGTTGCTGAAATCACGTAATGCCAGCATCGCCAGCTTCACCATGTATATCGTCGGCGAAGGCATAGAGAAAAAAGTGGTCGATTTCGCGGCCGAAGTGGCTGCCATGGCCGGCGCGTAGCCAAGCGTATGGCTGCCCCGGCCTACAAGCGCATCCTGCTCAAGCTGTCCGGCGAAGCCCTGATGGGCGAGGACAGTTACGGCATCAATCGCGTCACCATCGAGCGCATCGTCGCCGAGGTGAAGGAAGTGGTTGATATGGGCCTGCAGGTGGCGATCGTGATCGGCGGCGGCAATATTTTCCGCGGGGTGGCGCCAGGCGCGGCCGGCATGGATCGCGCCACGGCCGATTACATGGGCATGCTGGCGACGGTGATGAATGCCCTGGCGCTGCAGGATGCCATGCGCCATGTCGGGCTGGTGAGCCGCGTGCAGTCCGCGCTCAATATCGAGCAGGTAGCCGAGCCCTATATCCGCGGCAAGGCGATGCGTTATCTGGAAGAAGGCAAGGTGGTGATCTTCGGCGCTGGCACCGGCAATCCGTTCTTTACCACCGACACTGCCGCTGCGTTGCGCGGCATGGAGATGAACGCGGACATCGTGCTCAAGGCCACCAAGGTGGACGGCGTTTATACCGACGATCCCAAGACCCACCCTGACGCCATGCGCTACAAGGCGTTGAGTTTCGACGAGGCCATTGCCCGCAACCTAAAAGTAATGGATGCCACGGCGCTGACCTTGTGCCGCGACCAGAATTTGCCCATCTGCGTGTTCAGCATTTTCAAGCAGGGCGCGCTCAAACGCGTTGTTAATGGTGAAGATGAAGGAACTATTGTATCTAATTGATTTATAGAGGTTAGTATGATAAGTGATATCAAGCAATCCGCCGAACAAAAAATGCAGAAGTCACTTGAGGTACTCAAGATCGACCTCGGCAAGATACGTACCGGCCGGGCCCATACCGGCATCCTCGACCATGTGCAGGTGGACTATTACGGCAGCCAGATGCCGATCAACCAGGTCGCCAACATCAGCCTGGCTGACGCCCGTACCATCACCGTGCAGCCGTGGGAAAAGAACCTGATTTCCAAGGTGGAGAAAGCCATCCGCGATGCCGATCTCGGCCTGAATCCTTCCACCAACGGCGACATCATCCGCGTGCCCATGCCGGCGCTGACCGAAGAGCGCCGTAAAGACCTGATCAAGGTAGTGCGCGGCGAGGCTGAAGAGGCCAAGGTGTCGGTGCGTAATATTCGCCGCGATGCCAACGATGCCCTGAAAAAGCTGCTCAAGGACAAGGAGGTCAGCGAGGACGACGAGCGGCGCGCGCAGGATGAAATCCAGAAGCTGACCGACAAGTTCGTGGCCGAGGTGGATAAAGCGCTACAGGCCAAAGAAACCGACCTGATGGCTGTTTAGGCCGGATATTTCATCAATGGCCGCCCACCCTCCTGCCTATTCATATCCTGCGCAATCATTGCGCGGATTTATGAAACATCCGGGCTAGGCCAACCGCTTGGCTTTGTTCGCCAGCTCCACCGAAGTGATCCCCGCGCTGGCCGCCGTGCCGCGCCACATCGCCATCATCATGGATGGCAACGGGCGCTGGGCGAAAAAACGCTTCCTGCCGCGCATCGCCGGCCACAAGCGCGGCCTCGAAACGGTGCGCGAAATGGTCAAGCGCTGTATCGAACACGGCGTCGAATATCTGACCCTGTTTGCCTTCAGCAGCGAGAACTGGCGGCGCCCGCCGGACGAGGTGAAATTCCTCATGAGCCTGTTCATGCAAGCGCTCAAGCGCGAAGTGATCAAGCTGCACCAGAACGATATCCGGCTCGTCATGATAGGCGACCGTTCCCGCTTCGATCCGCTATTGGTGAAGGAAATCCATGACGCTGAGAAGATGACCCAGCACAACAAGGGGCTCACCCTGACCATTGCCGCCAATTACGGCGGCCGCTGGGACATCATGCAGGCAATGCAGCGCATGCTGCATGTCCACCCTGAACTGGCCAGCGGTTTTTCTGAGCACGACATGGCGCCTTATCTGTCCATGCCTTATGCGCCAGAACCCGATCTGTTCATCCGCACCGGCGGGGAACAGCGCATCAGCAATTTTCTGCTGTGGCAGCTCGCTTATACCGAGCTTTATTTCACCGATACCTTATGGCCGGATTTTGACGCCGAGGCCTTCAAGCTCGCCATCCAGTCTTACCAGCAACGCGAGCGCCGCTTCGGGCGCACCAGCGAACAACTTGCGTCCCAAGAGCCCTGAATCATGTTCAGAGTCCGCCTGATTACCGCCTTGATTTTGATAGCTGCTTTTCTCGGCGCGTTGTTTTTGTTGCCTGAGGTCTACTGGGCGGCCTTGATGCTTGCGGTGGCATGCGTCGGGGCATGGGAATGGTCGGCTCTCGCTGGTTTCACGCTGCCCGCCCGCCGTGCCTATGTGGCGTTGACTTTGCTGGCAGGCATATGGTTGCTGCCCCTGCCATGGCCTGCCACGGCCCTCGTCTGGCAGCAGCAGATACAACTTTGGACGATATTTGCGGCTGCCGTGTTCTGGCTGTTGCTGGCGCCTGTCTGGCTGCTCAAGCAGTATGCGACAAACAACGCGGTCGTCATGGCGTGCGCTGGCTGGCTGGTGCTGATGCCGACATGGCTGGCGCTGGACGATTTGCGGCGGGTGAGCCCGCTGCTGGTGCTGGCCTTGATGGCGACCGTGTGGATTGCCGATTCTGCCGCCTATTTTGCCGGCAAGCGTTTTGGCAGGCACAAGCTGGCGCCGCAGATCAGCCCCGGCAAGACCTGGGAAGGAGTGTTCGGCGCACTGGCGGCGGTGACGCTTTATGGCGCCGTGCTTTGCCGCATGTTTCATCTCAGCTGGTGGACGCTGGTCGGCCTGTGGGCACTGACCATGTTGAGCATAGTCGGCGACCTGTTTGAGTCCCTGCTCAAGCGTCATGCCGGGGTCAAGGATAGCGGCGCATTGCTGCCCGGCCACGGCGGGGTGCTGGACCGTATCGACGGCTTGACCTCGACACTGCCTCTGGCGGCCTTCTACGCCTATTTCCCGCTTTATTACGCAGCACTGTGGGATGGTCAAGCGTGATGCAGAACGTCACCATTCTCGGCTCGACCGGCACCATAGGTGTCAACACGCTGGATGTGATCTCGCGCCATCCCGGACGTTTCCGCGCCTTTGCCTTGACCGCCAATTCACGCGCCGAACCCTTGTTCGAGCAATGCCGCCAGTTTGATCCCGCTTATGCCGTGCTGTTGGATGAGCAGGCCGCCGAAGTGCTGCGACAGAAACTGCGCGGCAGCGGCCTGCGCACCGAAGTTCTGTGCGGGGCTGCCGCGCTGGAGCAGGTTGCTTCCATGCCACAGGTGGACGCTGTCATGGCAGCCATCGTCGGCGCCGCGGGATTGCGCCCGGCGCTGGCTGCGGCGCGTGCCGGCAAACGTGTGTTGCTGGCAAATAAAGAGACTCTGGTGATGGCAGGCCGCCTGTTCATGGATGCCGTGCGCGAGGGCGGTGCGCTGTTGTTGCCTATCGACAGCGAACACAACGCCATTTTCCAAACCATGCCGCCCGACTTCGCGCGCGGTTTGGGTGCGGTGGGCGTGCGTAAAATCCTGCTTACCGCCTCCGGCGGCCCGTTCCGCAAATTCAGCAGCGCAGAGTTGCAGCATGTCACGCCACAGCAGGCGCTCAACCACCCGAACTGGGTGATGGGGCCGAAAATTACCATCGATTCGGCTACCTTGATGAACAAGGGGCTGGAGGTGATAGAAGCGCACTGGCTATTTGACGCGCAACCTGAACAGGTTGAGGTGGTGATCCATCCGCAGAGCGTGATTCATTCCATGGTGGAGTATGTGGACGGTTCGGTGCTTGCCCAGCTGGGCAACCCCGACATGCGTACGCCGATTGCCTATGCGCTGGGCTATCCGGAGCGCATCGAAAGCGGTGTCGGCGCGCTGGATTTGTTCGCCATTGCGCGGCTCGATTTCGAAGTGCCGGATATGAAGCGCTTTCCCTGCCTGCGGCTGGCGTTTGAGGTACTGCGCCGCGGTGGCACGGCGCCGACCATACTCAATGCCGCCAACGAGATTGCAGTGGCGGCTTTCCTCGATGGACAGCTTGGTTTCATGGGCATCCCGCGTTTGATCGAAGCCGTGCTGGAAACGAGCCGGATTGAAGAGTTCACCTCTCTTGAAGGCCTCGTCGATGCCGATACACTGGCGCGGCAGGTAGCCGCCGAACTGATCGGGGAGGGCGCTTTGTGCTGACATTGGCTGCTTTCCTGTTCACGCTGGCGCTGCTCATCATCGTGCATGAGTATGGCCACTACCTGGCTGCGCGTTGGTGCGGCGTCAAGGTGCTGTGTTTTTCCATCGGCTTCGGCAAGCCGCTGTGGACTCGCCGCATCGGGCGCGACCAGACCGAGTTTGTGCTGGCGGCTTTCCCCTTGGGCGGCTTCGTGCGCATGCTGGATGAGCGCGAAGCGCCAGTGGCGCAACATGAGTTGTCCCGTGCGTTCAACTGCCAACCCGTCGCCAAGCGCATGGCGATAGTCGTTGCCGGTCCGCTGTTCAACCTGCTGCTGGCGGTGCTGCTGTACTGGATACTGTTCATGAGCGGCATGAGCGGCATGAAACCGATGCTCGGCGACACGCCAGCCGGTACTGCCGCGGAGCGCGCGAGCCTGAAATCGGGGGAGTTGATCAGGCGCGTGGACGGTGTGGCCGTCGCTACCTGGCAGGATGTGCGCTGGGCCTTGCTGAAAGAGATGCTGCGGGCGAACAGTGCGGAAGTCGAAACCATCAGCGGCAGCAACGAAATTCACCTGCACCGGCTCGACCTGACCGGTCTGGTCGGCGACGATATAGAGGGCGATATTCTCGATAAGCTGGGTCTGACGGTTTTCAGGCCACCGATGCCTGCGCGCGTCGGGGAGGTGGTGGCGGGCAGCGTTGCGGAGAAGGCCGGACTTCAGGCCGGGGATGAGATCGTTGCCGTGGATGGTGTCACTGTCGCGCAGTGGGAGGATTTCGTCGGCATGGTGCAGCAGCATCCGGGCAAGCGCATCACGCTGCAACTCAGGCGGGGAGGCGTGCAACAGGAACTGGCGCTGACGCCAGAAGCAGCCAGCGAGGGCGGCAGGAAAATTGGCCGTATCGGAGCGGCCTATCGCCTGGAGCAGGCTGAAATTGACAAGCTGGTGGTGGATGTCAGGTATCCGCCGATGCAGGCGTTGCTGCATGCCACCGGTAAAACCTGGGAATCCTCGATTTTCAGCCTCAGGATGCTGGGCAGTATGATCACCGGCGCGGTCTCCTGGAAGGGCGTCAGCGGCCCGGTGACGATAGCCAGCTATGCCGGTCAGAGCGCCCATGTCGGCTGGAAAGCCTTCGTTGCGTTTCTGGCGGTGGTCAGCATCAGCCTTGGTGTGCTCAATTTGTTGCCAGTGCCTGTTTTGGATGGCGGGCATTTGATGTATTATGTGGTCGAAGTTTTGAAGGGGAGTCCGGTCTCCGATCGCGCAATGGAAATCGGGCAAAAAATCGGGTTTATGCTACTGGGCTTGCTGATGGCATGCGCTTTGTACAACGACCTCAATCGAATTATCACGGGCTGATTCCATGAAGCTGCGTTACATTCCATTCCTCCTGCTGGGCCTGTATGCCTCCATTGCGCTGGGAATGGAACCCTTCGTGGTCAAGGATATTCGCGTCGAAGGCATTCAGCGTACCGAAGCCGGCACCGTATTCAACTACCTGCCGGTGAAAGTCGGCGCAACCATGGATGACGAAAAGGCCGCCCAGGCCATCAAGGCACTCTACGCCACCGGGTTTTTCAAGGATGTGCGCCTGGAGGCGGAAAACGGCGTGCTGGTGATCGTGCTGCAGGAGCGGCCTGCAGTGGCGCAGATCACCTTTAACGGCATGAAGTCATTTCCTGCGGACAAGGTCAAAGATTCGTTGAAGCAGACCGGCCTGGCCGAAGGCATGATTTTCGACAAGTCCATGCTGGACAAGGCGGAGCAGGAAATCAAGCGGCAGTACCTCAGCCAGGGAAAGTATGGCGCCCAGGTCAAAACGGTGGTGACACCGATGGAACGCAACCGGGTGGCGGTGCGCTTTGATGTGGAAGAGGGCGCAGTGGCCAAGATCCGCACCATCAATATCGTCGGCAATCAGGCGTTCGATGAAGATGATCTGCTGGAGCAGTTCAATCTGACCACTCCGGGCTGGATGACATGGTGGAACAAGAACGACCAGTATTCCAAGCAAAAACTCGCGGCAGATCTGGAAACCATGCGTTCGTTCTACATGAACCAGGGGTATCTCGAATTCAATATCGATTCCACCCAGATTTCCATCACCCCGGACAAGCACGATATCTATATCACGGTGAACATTACCGAAGGCGAGAAGTACAACGTCTCGGACGTCAAGCTGGCTGGCGAAATGCTGGTGCCGGAGGAAGAGTTGCGCAGCCTCATCACCGTAGAACAGGGCGAAATATTCAACCGGGAAAAGCTGACGGAGTCCAGCAAGGCTATCGGTGACCGCCTGGGCAACGAAGGTTATGCCTTTGCCAACGTCAACGCAGTGCCGGAAGTGGACAAGGAAAAACATACCGTCGCCTTCACCTTCTTTGTTGATCCAGGCCGCCGCGTCTATGTGCGACGCATCAACCTGACCGGCAATACCCGCACGCGCGACGAAGTGCTGCGACGTGAAATGCGCCAGCTGGAGTCTTCCTGGTACTCTGCCGAGAAAATCAACCGCTCCAAGGAACGCCTTGATCGGTTGAATTTTTTTGAGGACGTCAATCTGGAAACGCCGGCGGTGCCCGGCACTGCGGACCAGGTGGACGTGAATGTCAATGTGACCGAAAAGTCTACCGGCAGTGTCATGCTCGGCGCCGGACTGTCCAGCTCGGAAGGGGTAGTGCTGGGGATAACGCTTAATCAGGCCAACCTGTTTGGCACTGGCAATCGGGCTAACGTGTCCATCAACACTGGCAAGGTCAATACTACCTATGCGTTGTCGTTTACCGACCCGTATTTTACGCCCGATGGGGTCAGCCGAGGGTTTGACCTTTACAAGCGGGATGTCGATTCGTCATCCACATCGGTCAGCACCTACAACACTCATTCCTACGGTGCCGGGGTTAACTTTGGCATTCCAATGAACGAGAAGGACAGCATCAGTGCCGGTCTGACCTTTGACAACACTGACCTGATACTGGGAGCAACCCCTCCAGACCAGTGGAAAACTTTCTGCGGTAGCGCCAGTGGTTGCGGCTACAATTCCCTGAGGGCTGATCTGGGCTGGGCGCATGATTCGCGCAACAGCGCCATCAATACCACCAAGGGCACCCTGCAGCGCCTGACGGGTGAAGTGACTGTGCCTGGCCTGGATTTGCAGTACTATAAAATAACTTACCAGCACCAATGGTACAAAGACATTACCAAGACTTTCACGCTGATGCTGAATGGCGAAGCAGGTTACGCCAATGGCTATGGTGGTGACTTGCCATTCTTCAAGAATTTCTTCGCGGGTGGTGTTGGTTCTGTGCGTGGCTTTGATACCTCCTCAATCGGCCCGCACTTTATCGATTCCAGTACTTTGCAGAGTGTCGCGCTGGGTGGCAACAAGCGCCTGGTGGGTAACGCCGAAGTATTGTTTCCGGTTCCCGGCATGAAAGATTCGAAGCAATTCCGGCTTTCTGTGTTCCTGGATGGCGGTACTGTCTGGGGTGAGGGTGCTGGCGATTTGGGCCCCGGCGAGTATTTGCGCTTCTCTACCGGTGCTGGGGTAAGCTGGCAGTCGCCATTTGGCCCGCTCAAGCTCGTACTCGCAAAGCCGCTCATTGAGAAGACGGGCGACAAGACGCAGATGCTTCAGTTCCAGATGGGTTCGCAATTCTGATATGTTTCAGCTTTGAGTTTAGGAGAGTTTAATTGAACAAGTTATTGCAATTGTTATTAGTGGCGGGCCTGGGTGTGTTTTCCATGTCTGTTGTTGCCGCCGAGATCAAGTTCGGTTTCGTGAATGTAGAGAAAATTCTGCAGGAAGCCCCGCAAACGGTTGAAAGCGGCAAGAAGCTGGAGAAAGAGTTCAGCCCTCGCCAGCAGGAACTGGAGCGTATGCAGAAGCAGATCAAGGATACGGAAGCGGTGTTGGAAAAGGATGCCCTCACCCTGTCCGAGACTGATCGCCGCAACAAGGAACGTGATCTGTCCAACGTCAAGATCGAGTTCCAGCGCAAGCAGCGGGAACTGCGCGAGGATGTCAATCTGCGCAAGAACGAAGAGCTGTCCGGGTTGCAGGAGCGTATCAACAAGGCAGTGACTGCGGTTGCCGAAGCCGAAGGTTACGACCTTGTCGTCTACAGTGGCGTCGCCTACGCCAGCAAGAAGGCCGACATCACCGACAAGGTGCTGAAGTCGCTCGGCAAGAAGTAACGCAAACCGCTCGATGAATCCTGCATACTCCCTGCGCGAGATCGCGGCGCGTTTCGGCGGGGAATTGCTGGGGGATGGCGACGTCCGCATCTCCCGTATATCGTCCCTGGCGAGCGCGCAACGAGGCGACCTGAGCTTTCTGGCAGACTCCAAGTACCGGTCATTGCTGGACAAGACCGACGCCAGTGCGCTGCTCCTGAGCCCGCAGGAGCGGGACTTGACCTCTCTGCCGCGCATCGTGACGGACAATCCCTACGCTTATTTCGCCCGCGTTTCCGCGTTGCTGAACCCGCCTGCCACAACTCAGGTAGGGGTGGATGCCAGTGCCGTGGTCGATGCTTCTTCAACATTGCCGGCCTCGGTCAGCATTGGCGCCAATGCTGTCATTGGGCGTGACGTGAAGTTGGGCGAAAACGTGGTGATCGGGCCGGGCTGCATCATAGGCGACGGCGTGGCTATAGGCGCAGGCAGCTGGCTTTACGCCAATGTCACGATTTATCACGGCTGCGTGATGGGCAAAAATTGCCTGCTGCATGCCGGAACGGTGATCGGCGCGGATGGCTTTGGTTATGCCGAGGACAACGGTACCTGGGTGAAGATTCCGCAGATTGGACGGGTGATCATCGGCGATGATGTGGAAATCGGTGCCAATACCACCGTCGATCGGGGCGCGCTGGACGACACGGTGATCGAAGACGGCGTCAAACTTGATAACCTGATAATGGTGGCGCATAACTGCCATATTGGTGCGCATACCGTGATTGCCGGATGCACCGGTATCGCCGGCAGTGCAAAAATCGGCAGGCATTGCAAAATCGGTGGCGCTGCTATGATTCATGGCCATCTGGAGATCGCGGACGGAGTGACGGTATCCGGCGGAACCTTCATCAGCAGGTCGGTGCATGCCAAGGATGTTTATACCTCTGTGATGCCGTTCATGCCTCATCACAACTGGCTGAAGAATGCTTCCCAATTAAGGCATCTGGACAAGCTTTCCGAGAGGATAAAACAGCTTGAGACTGAGCTTGCCAAATTGAAGGTGACTGAATTGAAAGGAAAAACGCAATGAGCAGCATGGACATCCACGAAATACTGAACTACCTGCCGCACCGCTATCCATTCCTGTTGGTGGATCGCGTATTGTCCATGGAATTGGGCAAGGAGATCGTCGCGCTCAAGAATGTCAGCATCAACGAACCGTTCTTCCCGGGCCATTTTCCCAATCACCCGGTGATGCCCGGTGTGCTGATTATCGAGGCCATGGCGCAGGCTGCCGCCATCCTGTCGTTCAAGACCACGGATACCAGGCCGTCGGATGACACCATTTACTATTTCGCCGGCATCGACAATGCACGCTTCAAGAAGCCGGTGTTGGCGGGTGACCAGTTGATCCTCAAGGTGAAGATCGAGCGCACCATGCGCGGTTTGTGGAAGTATTCCGGCCAGGCGCTGGTGGATGGTGCGGTAGCGGCGGAAGCCGACCTGATGTGCGCCTTGAAAGTGATCAAGTGATTCATTCCACAGCCATTATCGATCCCAAAGCTGAACTGGCGGGTGATGTCGAAGTCGGGGCTTATTCGATCATAGGACCCAAGGTGCGCATAGCCAGCGGCACGGTCATCGGCCCGCATGTGGTGATTCAGGGGCCGACGTTGATCGGGCGCAACAACCGCATTTACCAGTTTTGCTCTCTGGGCGAAGCGCCGCAGGACAAGAAATACGCCGGCGAGGACACGCGCCTTGAGATCGGCGACAACAATACCATACGCGAATTCTGCACTTTCAACCGCGGCACGGCGCAGGATGTCGGTGTCACCCGTATCGGCAACGATAACTGGGTGATGGCCTATGTGCACATCGCACACGATTGCCAGATCGGCGACCACACTATTTTCGCCAACAACTCGTCGCTCGCTGGGCACGTTCTGGTGCAGGACCATGCCATCCTGGGCGGCTTTACGCTGGTGCACCAGTTCTGCAAGATCGGCGCTCACGTCATTACGGCAGTCGGCACCGTGGTATTCAAGGATATCCCGCCCTATGTCACCGCCGCAGGCTACGACGCCAAACCACACGGCATCAACGCGGAAGGCCTGAAGCGCCGCGGCTTTACGACGGATGCTGTTACGCGCATCAAACGCGCCTACAAGACGCTGTATAAATCCGGGTTGATGCTGGAAGAGGCCAAGCAGAGCATTGCCCTGCAGCATCAGGAATGTGCCGAACTGGGAATTTTGCTGGAGTTCCTCGACGCGTCAACACGCGGCATCGTGCGTTAACCCGGTTTCGTTTACTCCCCCTTTCCCTCAAGATTATGGCAAGAATCGCAATCGTGGCCGGCGAAGCATCCGGCGATCTGCTCGGCAGTCATCTGGTGCGTGCGCTGAAAAAGCAGCGGCCGGATCTGGAGTTCATCGGCATCGCCGGGCCGAAAATGATGGGGGAGGGCGTGGTTTCGCTGTTCCCCATGGAGCGTCTGGCAGTGCGCGGTTATTTCGAGGTGCTGCGGCACCTGTTCGGCCTGTTGCGCATGCGTCGGCAGCTGCTGCGTCAGCTGCTGCAAAATCCACCCGATCTTTTCATCGGCATCGACGCCCCGGATTTCAATCTTGGCCTGGAGCGGCAGCTCAAGCGCCACGGCATCTGCACCGTGCATTACGTCAGTCCCTCGATATGGGCATGGCGGCGGGGGCGCATCAACAAGATCCGGCATGCCGTTTCACACATGCTGACACTGTTTCCGTTCGAGGCGGAGCTGTACCAGAAGGCCGGCATCCCGGTCACCTACGTTGGCCATCCGCTGGCCGATGTGCTGCCTCTGGAGCCGGACAGGAAAGCGGCGCGCGATGAGTTGAAGATCAATGGCGACAAACTGGTCATCGCCCTGTTGCCGGGCAGCCGGCAGAGCGAGCTGCAATATATGGCCGACTTGTTCGTGAAAACTGCTCAGTACATCGCCCAACAATTGCCGGAGGTGCATTTTCTGGTGCCGCTGGTGACGCGTGAGACCCGCTGGCGCTTCGAAGAGGCAGTCTATCGCAATCAGGCGCAGGAACTGCCGATGACCCTGCTGTTTGGCCATGCACATCTGGCGATGGAAGCTGCGGATGGCATCGTCGTGGCATCCGGTACCGCCACGCTGGAAGCAGCGCTGCTCAAACGCCCCATGGTGATTGCCTACCGCATGTCGCCGCTGAGCTGGCAAATTCTGCGCCACATGAACTACCTGCCCTATGTCGGCCTGCCCAATATCCTTGCAGGAAAACTGGTGGTGCCGGAGCTGCTGCAAGGCGAGGCGACACCGGAGAAACTCGGCGAGACGCTGCTCAAGCTGGTCTATAACAAGGATGCGGTGGCGGAGATCGGCAGGGAATTTGCCAATATTCACCATGCGTTGCGGCAGAACACAGAGGAAAAGGCAGCAAAGGCGGTGCTGGCATGTCTGCGCTGAGCATGGAGGTGCTGCTGTGCGGCGTCGATGAAGCCGGGCGCGGCCCTTTGGCCGGCGCAGTATTCGCTGCTGCCGTGATCCTCGACCCCAACCATCCGATTGCCGGGTTGGCGGATTCCAAGGTGCTTTCCGAGAAAAAACGTGACCGTCTGGCGCTCGAAATCCAGGCCCATGCGCTGGCATGGGCGGTGGCGCGTGCCGAGGTGGAGGAGATCGACCGCATCAATATCCTGCAAGCCAGCCTGCTTGCCATGAAGCGGGCGGTCGAGGCGCTGCGGCAGACTCCGACACAGGTGCTGGTGGATGGCCTGCATTGCCCTGTGCTGGCGATGCCGACGCAGGCGGTGGTCAAGGGCGACAGCAAGGTGGCCGCCATTTCGGCAGCCTCCATCCTTGCTAAGACGGCGCGCGACGCCGATATGCTGGTTCTGGATGCGGCATATCCGCAGTATGGCTTCTCCCGGCACAAGGGCTATCCTACTGCTGAACATTTGAGCAGGCTGCAACGCTTTGGCGTGTCGCCGGTGCATAGGCGCAGCTATGCACCGGTCAGAAAATTACTGGGTTAAATTCATAACAATACGATAAACGCCGATGAACGCAGATCATTCAAATACGGCACACGATGACCTACCAGCCTAGGTTCGTACCCTGAAACCCCTGCCTACCTCTCCGCCTGCTGTTGTTGCCGTTGTGCTGCAGGGAGCGGCCTGCATATTGGTGCTGCTGGTAGTACGTCTGTTTAAACTTCCGCTGTCACCGATGCAATTTGCCTTGGCGTGTGGGGCAGTTGCCGCCACGCTCAGCCATTTCGCCGGATTGGCAAGGTGGTGGCTGGCTATTCAGTTATTGTTCGCGCCGGCATTGATGCTGATGCTGGCGATCGGTCTTGCGCCCGGCTATTACCTGGTGGCCTTTCTTGTGCTGCTGGCGGTTTACTGGAGCACATTTCACACGCAGGTGCCGTTGTATCTTTCCAGCCATCAGGCATGGCGGGCCTTGGAGGGGCTCCTCCCGGCAGACCGGGCATTTGCTTTCATGGATATCGGTTCCGGTCTGGGGGGTGTGCTGATCCACCTCGCCAAGGTCCGGCCGGAGGGGCGCTATTACGGCGTGGAATCGGCGCCACTGCCTTTTTTGATCAGCTGGCTCAGGCTGGGCATGGTCAGCAACGGCAAGGTAAGCTGGGGCAGCTTCTGGTCAACCGATCTGGGCCGATACGATGTGGTGTTTGCCTACCTTTCGCCGGTGCCCATGGAAAAGCTCTGGCACAAAGTACACAATGAAATGCGTCCCGGCACGCTGTTTATCAGCAATACCTTTGTCGTGCCGGAACATCCCCCGCAACAGACGATACAGACGGACGACATGCACCGCTCCACGCTTTACGTCTGGCGCATGTAAACACTTCGGCGCAGCAAGGCCGGGGAAGGCTCTATTGTTTGGAGGCCGGCGCTACCGTGGCTGCGGGCGGTCCAAGCGGGCCGACCAGTGGCGCGATCACCGGGGCAATTCCCCCGGGAGGGGTAGTTGATGAAGGTGCGGGCTTGGTCGCAGGGGTTGGACTGGCTGCTGCGGGCGCCGGGGTCGGTTTTGCCGCTGCGGCAGGCAACGCAGGGGCAACAGGTGGCGTAATTGGAGTGATGGTCGGTGGTTTCGCCGGCGCAACCGGTGCCGGCGTAGTGGCTGCAGGCGCGGCCTTAGTCACTGTTGGCACTGCGGCCGGAGGCACTGCCGCAGCCGCGGCAACAGGTTTCTCAGGCGCTTTGCTGACCACCGCAGGCGCTTTCACGGCCGCTGGCGCGCCCGGGGCTGCTGCCCCTTCGGCGCCGGTCTGCTCGAGTTTTCCTTCATCGTGCAGGATGGCATCCTCGGTTTCCTTGTTCAGCACGATGATGCTGATACGCCGGTTGACGGGGTTGGTCGGGTTTTGTTTATCGAACAGCACCGCGGAAGAAAGGCCGACAACGCGCGCTACTTTCCCTTCATCCATGCCGCCAGCAAGCAGGGCGCGGCGCGAGGCGTTGGAGCGGTCGGCGGACAGTTCCCAGTTGCTGTACTCGGCGCCCGCAAAGCTGGAGAATGGCGTGGCATCGGTGTGCCCAGACAGGCTGATGCGGTTAGGCACGTGATTGATGACCTTGCCGATTTCCTTCAGCAGTTGTGCCGCATAGCTTTGTAGCACGGGACTGCCGCTGGCGAACATGGGGCGGTTTTCCTTGTCGACGATCTGTATGCGCAGACCTTCCTTGGTGATTTCCAGCAATATCTGTTCCTTGAACGGCCTGAGCGCGTCGCTGGCATCGATGGCCTGTTCCATTTCATTTTTCAGGGCAAGCAGACGCTGCTTATCCACTTGCGTGACTTCGCCGACTTCTGCCTTTTTTTCTGGCGTGGTCTCTGTGTCTTTGGACTTCGCGTTGGAGCCATCCTTGGTTTCACCGGCGGAAGAGGCGATATCCTTGCCGCCCCCGACCTTGAGTACGCTGGTACTGCTGCCACCGGAACCCTGAACCCCAGCGGGGTTGTTGAAGTAATCGGAAATTGCCTGCCTCTCTGCCTTGGTGGTGGAGCTCAGCAACCACATCAACAGGAAGAATGCCATCATCGCCGTCACGAAATCGGCGTATGCGATCTTCCAGGCGCCGCCATGATGGCCATGGCCGCCCTTCTTGATCTTCTTGACGATAATTGGCTGGGTATGTTCTTCGGCCATGCCGAGGTTTTCCTAAAATTGGGCTAGGCGATCATTTCTTTTTGACGTGTTCTTCAAGTTCAAGGAAGCCAGGGCGAACCTCGGAGGATAGTACCTTGCGTCCGAATTCAATGGCCACTTGAGGAGAGTAGCCGTTGAGGTAGGCGATGATGCTGGTCTTTATGCAGCTGTAGAACCTGGATTCATCTTCCAGCCGGTGATTGAGCGCGGTGCCTATCGGGCCGACGATGCCGTAGGACAGCAGTATCCCCAGCATGGTGCCCACCAGCGCAGCGCCGACCTTGTGGCCAATTTCCGCAGGCGGGCCGCCGATGGCGGCCATGGTAATCACCACGCCCAGAACCGCGGCGACGATACCAAATGCCGGCAAGGCATCCGACGCGCTCTGGACGGCGGCGATAGGGGCGTGCGCTTCATTATGATGGGTTTCCAGCTCGACATCCATCAGGTTCTCGATTTCGAAGGCGTTCATGCTGCCGCCCACCATGAGCCGGAAGTAGTCGGCGATGAATTCGATGGCGTGGTGGTCTTTAAGAATGTTTGGGAACTGGCTGAAGATGGCACTTTGCTCTGGAGCGTCGATATCGCGTTCCAGCGCGATCAGCCCGTCCTTGCGGATTTTGTTGAACAGGGCATACATCAATGCCAGCAATTCCAAGTGCTTTTCCTTGCCGTAATGGGAAGCGCCGAGCAGCGTCGGGACGGCGGCAAAGGTTTTCTTCACGAGCGTTAGCGGATTGGCGATCAGGAAAGCACCGAACCCCGCGCCGCCGATAATGAGTAGCTCGACGGGCTGCATCAAGGCGCCGATATGGCCGCCTTCCAGCAGGTAGCCACCGATGACGCAGCCCATGACGAGAATGATGCCGACGATTAGATTCATAGACGAAACCTTGCTTGTTATGCTTGAGGGTTTAGAATATCGAGACTTCAGGTAGGGATTCTGCTATGAATCGCGGCCACTCGCAACCCTGATAGTGCAGTTTACCGCATAAGATGCAGAAATTGACCAGAGGGATGAATTATCGTGCCGGATACGCTTCAGGAATGGGCCAAACTGCTTGTCGGGATTGAAGTCCCGGTGATGAGCAGCACGCGTGCCGCCATTGTTGAATTGGGAAGAAAGCAAAATTCGGTAAGCGCGGCGGAAATCGCTGCCGTCATATTGCCTGATCCGATGATGACGCTGCGGCTCATGCGGCTGGCCAATGACAGGCCACGCAAGGGTTTGACGGAGACCGTCGGCATTATTCAGCATGCCGTCATGCTGCTGGGCATGACGCAAACTTTTACCATGCTGGGCCGTAACCCGGTCGTTGACGGGATGCCGGACAAGGCTGCCCGGGTTGGCCTGCACCGCGTTGCGGCGCGCAGTTATCATGCTGCCCGGCAGGCGCGCGATTTCGGAATACTGCGCATTGATGTCGATGTTGAGGAAATGTATATCGCCGCCCTGATGCATGATGTGGCCGAACTGTTGTTGTGGGCAGCGGCGCCGGATCGCATGAAGGAACTGGACAAGGCCCGGCGCAATATGGATTTTGAAGCAGCGGAACAGGAGTTGTTCGGCTTCCATTTGAGCGAACTTTCGCTTGCTCTGGTACAGAAATGGTACCTGACTGATCTGGCTATCTCCGCGCTGCAGCCGGAGGAATGCGAACGACGGCAGCGTAGCCGGCTGGTGATGCAGGTGAGCCGCCTGGCGCGCCATGCCGAACTTGGCTGGTATGATGCAGCGGTACAGGCTGATCTCGAAGGCTTGGCGCAATCGATGAAGTTACCGGTAGACGATATCACTGCGCGCGTGCATCGCGTGGCGGCAGCGGCAGCGCGCGATCAGAAATTCCCGGGAGTGGTACCTGCGGCGGCGTGGCTGCCGATGTTGCCGGGTCCGTGGCCGGAGGAAGCGGTGGCTGAGGCGCCATTGGTGCCGCAGCCGGAAAAATTGGAGAAGGCGATAACAGAAATGGCCTCGCACCGCGACGGCAGCTATACCCTGCATGACCTGGTGGTGCAGGTGATCAAGGGCATGCGTGAGGGTATCGGCCTCAGGCGCGTGGTATTCGCGTTGCTGACCAAGGATAGGGCACAGTTGCGCGCCAGGTATGTGGTCGGAGCGGCTGAAGATGAACCGCTCAAGCAGTTTCATTTCGAGATGCAGCAGCCCCATCTTTTCAGCAAGCTGATGTCCAAGCAAGCCGCGATTTGGCTGAAGGATGACAATCGTGCCCAGTTGGCCCCTTTTATCAGCGAGGAGATTCAGCGCGTGATCAATGTGGATCAGTTCTTTGCCATGTCCATCGGCGTGCATGGCAAAGTGCTGGGCATGTTCTATGCTGACTGCGGTGAGGCGGGCAGCGCATCAAATGATGCGTTGAATGCGGCTGGTTATGAGAGCTTCAAGAAGCTGTGTGGTCAGGCGGCGCTGGGCATGGGGCACCTAGCCAAGTCATGAGGCACGACGATGAATAATCATAGCCTCTGGTACATCAGACGTGAGGGGCACGTCGTGGGGCCATTTGCTGAAGCCTTGGTGTGCCGCTACATTGTGCTGGGGCGCATCAGCAAGGAGGACGAGCTAAGCCAGGATAGCCATTTCTGGCGCAGGCTGGACGAACTCCCGGAACTGGCGGCGGAGGTGTATCAGCTGATTGGGCTGGGCCGGGAAGCGTTGATTGACCCGCAATGGCGCGAAGAGCGCATCAAAGCATCGCTGCGCTGGCTGGATGAACGTGTGTCCCTGGACAGACGCAACCTGGAGAGCCCTGCAGCGACCGCAGCATGGGCGCCGCGACGGCAGGTCGCTGATAGGCGCGCGCAGCAGGAAACGGCGGAGCAGCATGCCTATCGTAAATCGCACGCAGCGTTCGAAGCCTGGCTGCATGAGCAACACCAGCGTCATGGCAAGAAGCTGATATTGCTGGCGGCCGTATTGCTGGTGATTCTGCTTGCGGCTACCATCTACCGGCCGGTGAATCCGGTCAAGGTGGGATTGTTTATCCCTTCTGCCGATTGCAACGTACCGGCTGCAGCCAGCATCAACTGGGCCGGATGCGACAAGTCGGGCATCCTCCTGATCGGTGCAGATCTGAGCGGTGCCAGGTTATCGCGTGCCAGTTTCGTTGGCGCCAACCTGGCATACAGCAATTTCAGCAGTGCATTGCTGGAAGGCGCCGATCTGAAGCAAGCGGACTTGCAGCACGCAACCCTGCGTGGCGCCCAACTGCAGGGGGCGAATTTGCGTGGCGCCAAGCTGGAAGGCGCAGACCTGGCTGAAGCCGAGTTCGATAACGCCATCTGGATCGATGGGCGTACCTGCAAGCCTGGCTCCAAGGGGCAGTGCCATTAGTCAATAATTCGCGAGGGGTATGTCGTGTCCTATGTGTTGTGGTTTGAACATATCCGCTTGAGCGATCTGCCGAAAGTCGGCGGCAAGAATGCCTCTCTGGGTGAGATGTACCAAGGGTTGACCGCCAAGGGCGTGAAGATTCCAAACGGTTTCGCGGTGACGGCCGATGCCTATTGGCAGTTTGTCGACAGCAACGGCTTGCGCCCGAAAATGCAGGCGCTGTTGCGCGAGGTGGATGCCGACAGTGACGTTCATACGCTGCAGAGCATTGGCGCGGCTATGCGCGAGTTGTTCATGCAGGCCGAAGTGCCGGCAGATGTCAGGCTGGCCATTACCGAGGCCTATGCCAAGCTGAGCCAGGGTTATGGCCGCGCCAATGTCGATGTCGCGGTGCGCAGTTCGGCCACCGCGGAAGACCTGCCTACCGCCAGTTTTGCCGGCCAGCAGGAAACCTACCTCAACATCAGCGGTGACGCGCAATTGCTGCAGGCGGTGCAGGAGTGTTACGCCTCGCTGTTCACCGACCGTGCCATTTCCTACCGCATCAGCAACGGCTTCGAGCATATGCAGGTAGCGCTTTCCGTCGGTGTGCAGAAGATGGTGCGCGCCGACCTCGCCGCTTCCGGCATCATGTTTACGCTCGATACTGAAAGCGGCTTCAAGGACGTGGTGCTGATCAATTCTGCCTACGGCCTGGGCGAGCCCATCGTGCAGGGCAGCGTGACGCCGGACGAGTTTCTGGTGTTCAAACCCACGCTGCAGCAGGGCTACCGGCCTATCGTCAAGAAGCGCCTGGGCGAAAAGGCCTTGCAGATGATTTATGAAACAGGCGGCGAAACGGGCGTCAAGACAGTTACGGTCAGCGTGGAGGAGGACCTGCGCGGCAAATTCAGCATCAACGATGACGAGGTGTTGGAGCTGGCGCGTTATGCCTGCGCCATCGAGGATTATTACTCCGCACTGCACAGCAGTTGGACACCGATGGACGTGGAATGGGCCAAGGACGGCCAGGATGGGCAACTTTACATTCTGCAGGCGCGGCCGGAGACGGTGCATGCGCAGGAATCGGCACTGGCCTACACCGAATACCGCCTCCAGCAGCGCGGCAAGATTTTGCTCACTGGTACCAGCGTGGGCAGCAAGATTTCCACCGGGCGCACACGCGTGATCCGTTCCCTGGCTGATATCGGCCAGTTCCGTGCAGGCGATATTCTGGTCACCGAGCGCACCGATCCGGACTGGGAGCCGGTGATGCGTAAATCCAGAGGCATCATCACCGACCAGGGCGGGCGTACCTGCCACGCCGCGATTGTCAGCCGCGAACTGGGCGTGCCGGCCATCGTCGGCACCGCTGACGGTTCGCGACGCTTACCGGATGGCGGCATGATTACCCTGAGCTGCGCGGAGGGCGAGCAGGGCATCGTCTACGAAGGAGAACTGCCGTTCGAGGTGGAAACCATACAGCTCGACGCGTTGCCGCAGCCGCCGGTAAAAATCATGATGAACGTGGCCGACCCCTCGCAGGCGTTCTCGCTGGCGCGCATTCCCAACCAGGGCGTGGGGCTGGCGCGCATGGAGTTCATCATCAACCACGACATTGCCATCCACCCCATGGCGCTGGTGGATTATGAGCATCTGCGGGATCGGCGGCTCAAGCGCGTCATCGCCGAGCGCACGCAAGGCTATGACGACAAGCGAGAGTTCTTTGTGGACAAACTGTCGCGCGGCATCGCCACCATCGCCGCAGCGTTCTGGCCGAATGACGTTATCGTGCGCATGAGCGACTTCAAGACCAACGAATACGCCAACCTGCTGGGCGGCCAGCATTACGAGCCTAAGGAGGAAAACCCGATGCTGGGCTTCCGCGGCGCGTCGCGCTACTCACACCCCAGATACAAACCGGCATTCGCGCTGGAATGCGCCGCCATCAAACGCGTGCGCGACGACATGGGACTGACTAACGTCAAGGTGATGATCCCGTTCTGTCGCACCATTGCGGAAGGGGAGCAGGTGCTGGCCACCATGGCGGAATTCGGCCTCAAGCGCGGTGACAATGGCCTGGAGGTGTACGTGATGTGCGAAATCCCCTCCAACGTCATTCTCGCCGAACAATTCGCCGACATTTTCGACGGCTTCTCCATCGGCTCCAACGACCTGACGCAACTGACGCTGGGGCTGGATCGCGACTCCGAAATCGTCGCGCCCATTTTCGACGAGCGCAATGCAGCGGTGAAAACGCTGATTGCTCAGGTGATTCACGCCGCCAGGAAGAAAGGCCGCAAAATCGGCATTTGCGGACAGGCCCCAAGCGACTACCCGGAATTTGCGGAATTCCTGGTGCAAGAGGGAATCGACAGCATTTCGCTCAATCCGGACAGTGTGATCAAAACCATGCTACATCTGGAGAAGCTGAAGTAACGTGGAGGTATAATTGTATTTAATTGACCCTTTGAGTAATGGAGTGAGACATGCCCGGACAGCCTGAAATCACCAATATGGCGTTGTTCTGCGATTTCGAGAACGTTGCGTTGGGCGTGCGCGACGCCAAATACGCGCAGTTCGACATCAAGAAGGTATTGGAACGTCTGCTGCTCAAGGGCAGCATCGTGGTCAAGAAGGCCTATTGCGATTGGGAGCGTTACAAGGAGTTCAAGGCGATCATGCATGAGGCGGCCTTCGAGCTGATCGAGATTCCGCATGTACGCCAGTCGGGCAAGAATTCGGCCGATATCCGCATGGTGGTCGATGCGCTGGACCTTTGCTACACCAAGTCGCATGTCGATACCTTTGTCATCATCAGCGGCGATTCCGACTTCTCGCCGCTGGTATCCAAGCTGCGCGAGAACAACAAGTACGTCATCGGCGTCGGCGTGAAGGGTTCGACCTCCGACCTGTTGAGCGCCAATTGTGACGAATTCATTTTCTACGACGATCTGGTGCGTGCGCAGGAAGCGAAGAAGAAACAGGCCACCAAAAGGGCTCCAGCCAAAGCCACGCCGGAGGCCAGGAAAACACCCGAAGCCAAGGCTGAGGAAAGCGGGCGGGAGGAAGTGCTGGAATTTCTGGTCGAAACCATCGAGGCACTCATCGCCGAGCGCGGCGAGGAGGAGAAAATCTGGGGCTCTATGGTCAAACAGACCATGAAGCGGCGCAATCCAAGCTTTGCCGAATCCTCTTACGGCTATCGCTCGTTCCGGGAACTGGTGGAGGATGCACAGAAACGCAAGCTGCTGGTCATGACGCGTGATGAGAAATCAGGCCAATATACCGTCCGCCTGCCTGCCGCCGACGACTAGCATCACCTGTACAATGGCGTCATGAACACTCAGGACGCTCACCCATTTGCTGCGCTTACGCCCGATTTCATCCTGAATGCGCTCGACAGCGTCGGCTTGCATGGCGATGGTCGCCTGCTGGCACTCAACAGCTACGAGAATCGCGTCTATCAGGTAGGCATGGAGGAAGGGCCGCCGCTGGTGGCAAAATTCTACCGGCCCGCGCGCTGGACCAACGCCGCCATTATGGAAGAGCATGCCTTTACGGGCGAGCTTGCCGAGCAGGAAATCCCGGTAGTGCCGGCGTCAGCACTTGACGATGGCAATACCCTGCATACGTCGAACGGATTCCGTTTCGCCGTATTTGCCAAGCAGGGTGGGCGTGCGCCGGAACTGGACGATCCCGCCACGCTGGAATGGATAGGGCGCTTCATCGGGCGCATTCATGCGGTCGGCGCGGTCAAGCCATTTATGGAGCGCCCCACGCTCGACATCAAAAGCTTCGGTTATGAGCCATACGAATATCTGCTCGCGCACGATTTTATCCCGCCCGATCTGGATGAGGCATATCGCAGTATCGTGCCCCAAGCGCTGGACAGCGTGCAATGCTGCTTTGAGCGCGCAGGCGAGGTGCAGCGACTGCGCTTGCACGGTGATTGCCATGTCGGCAATGTGTTATGGACTGACGACGGGCCGCATTTCGTCGATTTCGACGACAGCCGCATGGGGCCAGCCATCCAGGATTTGTGGATGCTGCTGTCGGGCGAGCGTGCCGACATGACGCGGCAGTTGTCCGATTTGCTGGCAGGGTACGAATGCTTTTGCGACTTCGATCCCCGCGAGTTGCATCTGATCGAGGCGCTGCGCACCTTGCGCTTGATACACTACTCAGCGTGGATCGCGCGGCGCTGGGATGACCCGGCGTTTCCCCTGGCGTTCCCGTGGTTCAATACCCAACGCTACTGGCAAGACCGCATCCTTGAGTTGCGCGAGCAGGTCGCCTTGATGGATGAGCCGCCGCTATGGCTGGGTTGAGAGCGAACTCCAAAATCGTGGGCGCATATATGCGTGCCAGTACCGAAATGATACATTTTTGCGCTAAATGCCTCAGATAGGGAGTGGGTCATGCGGATTATTTATAATACATGCGCAATATTGAATGCGGATTAACAATATCAAATATCCCCTTGTATATTTTTTTATCTGATTGATTATTATGTGCAGTGTCATCAATAATGTCTGCGCGCTCTACATTGATAACATAGTACTTTTAAGGATAAATTATAGCACCATGGCATCCAGGTAGTGAAATGGCGGAAAACAAGTTTAATTTCACCGAAGCAGCAATTGCAGCGCTTCCCAGCCCGGAAAAGGGGAAAAGAGCCTGCTGCTACGACTCCATGATGAGAGGGTTGGGGGTAAGCATTACCAGTGCCGGCACCAAAACATTCATTCTCTATCGTTGGGTAAGGGGCAAGCCGGAACGGGTCACCCTTGGGCGCTTTCCCGATTTGTCTGTGGAACAGGCCAGGCAATTGGCCGCCGACACCAACTCCAAGATAGCTCGTGGCATCAACCCCAACGACGAAAAGAAGCGCCATCGGGCCGGAAAAACGATATTGCTGGAAGGCGTACTCGCCGATTTCCTGACGGCAAGAAACAAACTCTCCCCACGCACCATCTACGACTACCAGCGCATAGTGAATGTCTATTTGCAGGATTGGAAAGACCAGCCCATCACATGCATCGATCAGGAGATGGTGGAGCGCCGTCATCAAGCAATCGCCAATGGCATGAAGGTGGTGGTGAAGAATGCAAAGGGGGCTTTTGAAGAGATTGAGGTGAAGAGTGAGGCCCAGGCAAATTACAGCATGCGCGTGCTGCGGGCATTGATGAACTTTGCGATGGCGCAGTATAAGGACAGTGCAGGGCGTCCGCTGATTATCGACAACCCGGTCAAACAGCTGTTTCAGACTCGCGTGGGACATCAGGCTGGTCATAAACGGGACGCCATCAAGAGCCACGAGATCAAGGCCTGGTTCAATGCAGTGGTCAATCTGAAAAGCGATGCCGCAAACGCCAAGCCGGAAGTCATCAAGTCTTTTCTGGTGTTTCTCCTGTTGACCGGCATGAAGCGCCTTGAGGCCGCAAAATTGAGGAAGACGCAGATTGACTTCAAATCCCGCACCCTGACCGTATTCGATGTGGAGAGCAAACAGCCCCACATGCTGCCGTTATCGGATTATCTGTATGTCATGTTGAAGCAATTGATCGAGACCACGGATGGGCCGTACATCTTTCCTGGGAATGGGCCTAAAGGCTACTTGATCGATCCTCGCAAGCAATTGCTGAAGATCAGCCAAGAGTCCGGCATTCAGTTCACCTTGCATGATTTACGCCGTACGTTTATTGCGATTGCAGAGGGTATGGATATCCCCGCATATGCGCTCAGGCGACTGGTCGACCACAGAATACGGAACGATACGGCAAGCGGGGACATCATTGCTGATGTGGAGCGGCTGCGGAAGCCCATGCAAATGATTACGGACTACATGCTCAAATGTGCAGAGACCAAGAAGTCTGCCGACGTGATTGCCCAGTTGAGCGGGCGGAATGTCGACCGGCTGCAGGAGAAGATCAGCCATATTATGGCAGTGCGCAGTAGCGTCGAAACCAAACCCGACGCCGGTGGTGGTAGACTGAAATAGTGACTTGCCGGCGGTATGGCTCAATTAACGGATAATGCACAATTTGACAAGTTCTCGTAAAATGCAGGAACTTCTAATGGCCGTCACGCCATTTAACCTCGTTCATAACCACTTGCGCAGGAGGAGAGACAGTGGCTACTCTATCAACAGCAGAACAACTTGCTCGGCAAATCATTGCAATCTCCATTAACCATTTCAAATGCCGACCGGGTTTCACCATTCAGAAAAGCAGTTACCTTCCTATTTTGAATGATTTGGGGTTACGTACCGACGAGTTCAATCGCGGCATGGAATACGCCGCGGAACGGGGCTGGGTTGACGTTCTTGAAAACGGAAAATTATATCGCATCACTGATGCTGGCATTTCTCGAACTTGAACCAAGCTCATAGTGTGGGTGAAGAGTTCGACAGGCCTGCCAGACAAGGAGTAGCCCACGATGGACACTGATACTCTGCTACATCCGCATATCCGCGACAGGGAATTGCTGGACGAATTCCTCGATGCCCTGACTGAGCGAATACCCGATATCGAGCACGATATCAGCCGGCTCAAACGCACCCCCGGCGACAAGGTGTTGATTTCAAATTTGTTTCGTGCGCTACATACCATTAAGGGTGACGCCGCGCTATGCGAGGTTGACCTGGGTGTCATGATTGCGCATCCCATGGAGTCGCTGCTGCAGCGCATGCGCATCGGCGAAATCGGTTTCTCCGAATTGCTTGCCGAGGCCATGCTGCTGGCACTGGATCGGCTTGAGATTGCGACCAAGGCGATTGCCGCCGGTCGGCCGATTGATCAGATGCAACTGGTTGAACTGGTTGGCGGATTCGAAGATATGGCCGGAGCTGCGGCTGGTGAGCTCGACGCTAAGGCCGCGCTCCTGATAGAGTCAGTATCAGGCTTCCGTGCGATCAATGCGCCGCACCTTGCAAAGTCCCCTGCTTCCGCCATTACGCAAACTCCGGTGAGCGTCACTTCCGACTTGCACTTCTTTCGTTCGCTGGCACTACGGTATGAGGCACGCTCGCCGCTGTTTAACGGGCGCAGCGAGCGGCAATTGAATCTGGCGCTGGAAACTAACGAAGTCGCCGGCAAGCCGATCAACCCTTTTCAGCTTGAAGCCGCTGTCTACATGCATGATGTAGGCATGTTGTTCCTGCCGGAGCCGTTGTGGCTAAAGGCCGTCAAGCTTTCTGATGAGGAGAAACGGCAACTGCAGGATCACCCCGGCATAGGCGCAGGTCTGCTGGCGCGCATGCAAGGCTGGGAGGCGGCCGCCGAGATGGTGCTGCAGCATCACGAAAGGCAGGATGGAGGCGGCTATCCGCGCGCTTTAACGAGTGATCAGATTTGCCCCGGCGCGAAATTGCTTGCCATCATCGACACCTTTGAATCAGTGACGCTGAAGCACAACCAACGCGGCGCAGGCCGCTCGCTGCTGCGCGCCATTGCGGAGATCAATGCCTGCGACGATCAGTTTGCCCCGGAATGGATTGCCTCCTTCAATACCGTTATCCGGCGCATGGTCGAGGGCTGAGCGCGCAAGCAGCGAATCGTCTATTGCAAGCGGTAAAACCGGTCTTCCAGCGTCTTGCGGTAAACATGGTCGCCCTCGCCGTCGAATCCGCCAGTTCCACTTCGAGGTGGGTGCGGCATAAGGCCAGCGGGTTGAAGAGGGTATAATTCCCACCATGAATGTCCTGACCATGGTTCTGCTGCTGTGTGTTCTTGCCGCCGTGATGGCGTTAGCCCTGTTGCTGCTGCGGCAGAAGGCCGTGCTGGCTGCTTCGCTGTCACCGTTGCTGGAAGACAAGCACCGCGCGGTGCTGCGTGATCTGCATGACGGCCTCAACAAGCTGGGCGACCGCCTCGGCACCAACTCCAATGACGCCGCCGAACGGCTGCGCACTGCCGTGGCGCAGGAGCTCAAAGCCACGCGTGACGCCATGCAGACACTGCAACTGGCGCAGACCGAAAGCCTCGCCGCCACGCGCGTGCAGGTGCTGGAAAAGCTGCACCAGACGCTGGCCGAACAAGGCAAGGCCGAGCAGGAACTGATCCAGTCCACCATGCGTAACGCCACGCTGCAGCTCACCACCAGTATCGAAACTCTGACCAAGACCGTAGATGGCCGCTTGGAGCAGATCGGCGGCAAGGTCAGCGAGCGCCTGGATGAAGGCTTCAAGAAAACCAACGAAACCTTTGTCAGCGTGATGACGCGGCTGGCGACCATAGACAAGGCACAGGAGAAAATCGACAGCCTCACCACCAACATGGTGAGCCTGCAGGAATTGCTGGGCGACAAGCGCTCGCGCGGGGCGTATGGTGAGGTGCAGTTGGAAGCGCTGGTGCGCAACATCCTGCCGCCGACCGCCTATGCTTTGCAATACACGCTGCCGAACGGCTCGCGCGTGGATTGCGCCTTGTTCTTGCCAGAACCCACGGGCACGGTGGCGGTCGATTCCAAGTTTCCGCTGGAAAATTACCACCGCATGTATGAAACCGGCATCGCCGAAACCGAGCGCTTGCAGGCGCAGCGCCAGTTCAAGGCGGACGTGAAAAAGCACGTGGACGACATTGCCGCCAAGTACATCATCGCCAATGTGACGTCCGATGGTGCAGTGATGTTCGTGCCGGCGGAAGCGGTGTTCGCCGAGATTCACGCCTACCACGCTGACGTGGTGGAGTATGCGCAGAAGCAGCGTGTCTGGATAGTCTCGCCGACCACCCTGATGGCGGTGCTCAACACCGCGCGCGCGGTGCTCAAGGATGTGGAAACGCGCCAGCAGGTGCATATCATCAAGGATGAACTGGGCAAGCTGGGCAAGGAGTTCGAGCGCTTCGACAAGCGCATGCTGAACCTGGCCACCCATATTCGCCAGGCGCATGAGGACGTGCAGGAAGTGCATACCACCAGCCAGAAAATCAGCAACCGCTTCGCCAAGATCGAGGCGGTGGAACTAGAAGGCGAGCAGGTGACTCCACTAGCGCCGCCTGGCAGCGAGGAAGAAGATTTGTAGCTGGCACGGCTTGTAGGAGCGCCGCGCCGCATGGAAGTGGTGTAGTGGCTATCACTTTATTGTTTTTGGAGTAGGCAAATGGAAGACGAAAGCATGTTGATCAGCATAGTGCAGTCCTATGCCAACCGTTTCGGCATCACCTTCAGCTCGCGCGTGATGGACAACGAGGAATTGAAGCCGAAATTGATGCAGATGATGATGGAAGCGCTGGGTGGTAAGCGCGGCCCAGTCACGGACGAGGATCTGGGCCTTTGAGCGCCAGCTTGAAACTGCTGTACTTCGCGCGCCTGCGCGAGGCGCTGGGAACGGCGGCGGAAGAGGTCGATCTGCCGGTCGGCGTGGGCGATGTCAGCGGCCTGATGGCCTGGCTCGCGGCGCGTGGTGGCCTCTGGCAGCAGGAGTTCGACGGTTGCCGCCAGCTGCGTGCCGCAGTCAATCAGGAACTGGTGCCCGACAGCGCACCGGTAAAGGCCGGGGACGAGGTTGCATTTTTCCCGCCGGTCACCGGAGGTTGAAGTGAGCATCCGGATACAGCACGAGGATTTCGATACCGGCGCGGAGATTGCCCGCCTGCGCCTAGCGCGCCCTGATGTTGGCGCGGTTGCCGCTTTCGTCGGACAGGTGCGCGATATGAACGCAGGCGACGGCATTTCCGCCATGACGCTGGAGCATTATCCCGGCATGACGGAGAAGACGCTGGAAGTCATCGTAGAGAGCGCCAAGGCGCGCTGGGACATTTTCGACGCCTTGGTGATTCATCGCATTGGCCGGCTGCAGCCGCAGGACCAGATCGTGCTGGTGGTGGTTAGCGGCGCGCATCGCGGTGTAGCGTTTGCTGCCTGCGAGTTCATCATGGATTACCTCAAGACCGAAGCGCCGTTCTGGAAGAAGGAAGAAACCCCCGGTGGCCTGCGCTGGGTAGAGGCACGCAGCACGGATGAAGCAGCGCGCCGGCGCTGGGAAAAAGGCTGAAACAGAATGCGCAAACTCGTTGCCGATGATCTGACCCTCGCTATCCCGGCCGCTGAACTGGGATTTTCTAACACTTCTGAGCTGCCGGAGACGGAGCCTTCCTGGATAGGACAGGAGCGGGCAGAGAAGGCGGCGAACTTCGGGCTCGCGCTGGATCAGCCAGACTATAACCTGTTCGTACTGGGCGAGGAGGGCAGCGGGCGTTCTTCCCTGCTGTTCCGCGTCATGCGGGAACAGGCGGCGCAGCGCCCATCCGCGCCGGACCTGGTCTACCTATTCAACTTCGAACAGGCGGAAAAGCCCATCGCCTTGCACCTGAAGCCCGGTCAGGGCAGCGTGCTGCGCCGGCAGATGGACGACTTCACGCACACTATCGCCACCGACGTTCCGCACAAACTGGACGAGGAGGGTTTTCGCCTCGACAGCGAACGCCTGCGCAAGGCCTGCAAGCATGAGACCGACCAGGCTTACGCCGAACTGGCTGCCATAGCCGCCGGCTGGCACTACGCTTTGCGCCGCGAGGAGGGCCGGCTGCTGTTTACGCTGCTGGACAAGAATGGGCAGGCGATGCAGGAAGATGCGGTATTCGCCTTGCCACCGGATCAGCGCATGGTGCTGGAGCAGACCGAGCAGGAGTTGCGCAGCGAGATCGCAAAATATCTGGGAAAAGTGCGTCCTCGCGAGCTTGAACTGGAAGAGGCGCTGGCCGCACTCCGCCGCGATGTGCTAAAGCCGCTGATCGAGGCAGCGGTGGGGCGGGTGCGCGCCGCGCTGACCGGGCAGGTGGAGAATGCCGCCAAGTTCGAGGCCTGGCTTGAACGTTTGCAGCAGAATGCGCTGGAAGCGGCCGAACTGTTCCCGGTTTCCGGTGAGGAAGCCGATGCTGCAAAGATCGCAGAGCGGCTTGTCTGCTACCGTGTCAATCTGGTGGTGGATAACCGCAATGCCCAGTGCGCGCCGGCATTGCGCGATGACGATCCGATGTTCCGCTCGCTGTTCGGCGGCGTCGATTATCAGGCGGAGGGCGGCGTGCTGGTGACGGACTTCACCCGCATCCGCGCCGGCAGCCTGTTGCGCGCGCACGGCGGTTTCCTCATGCTGCACTTGCGCGACGTTATTCGCGACGAACAGGTATGGGAAAAGCTCAGGCGCTTCCTGCGCAATGGCCGCCTGCAGATCGAGGAGCCGGCCGCCACCTTCGGACAGATTGCCACGGCTACGCTGGAGCCGGAAGCGCTTGATCTGCGCGTCAAAATCGTGCTGATAGGCACACGCGAGGAATATTACAGGATGCAGGAGCTCGATCCCGAATTCGTGCAGCATTTCCGCGTCAAGGTGGATTTCGCCGAAAGCTTTCTTGCCGATGAGCAGACGCGCCGCGCCAGCGCCGCATTTGTCGCCCATACCTGCCGCCGGCTTAGCCGGCCGCATTTCGATGCGGCCGCGGTGGCACATTTGCTGCTCGACATGCAGCGCGAGGTGGACGACAGGCGCCGGCAGAGTGCGGCATTCGGCAGACTGGAAGCGCTGGTAGCCGAAAGTGCGGCCTTCTGCTGCGCGCGACAGGGCAAGCTGGTCGGTGCGGACGATGTGCGCACGGCGCTGGCCGAGCGTAATGCCCGCCACAACTATCCGGAACAATGCCTGCATGAATCCATTGCCGAGGGCGAGGTGATGATCCGTGTGCAGGGCAAGGTGGTTGGGCAGCTCAACGGTCTGACGCAAATCGACCTGGGGGATTACCGCTTCGGCTCGCCGGTATGCATTTCCGCTCGCGCCTATGCTGGCGAGGACGGGGTGGTCAACATCGACCGCGAAGTGGAGATGACCGGCCCGCACCACGACAAAGGCGTATTCATCCTGGAGAGCTGGCTTTCCGCCTCGTTCGCCACTTTGACGCCGCTGTGCCTGTCCGCCTCACTGGTATTCGAGCAGGAATACCACGGCGTGGAAGGCGATTCTGCCTCCTGCGCCGAGCTCTATGCGCTGCTTTCGGCCTTGTCCGGGCTGCCGCTGCCGCAGGGAATCGCCGTGACCGGCGCACTTAACCAGCATGGCGAAGTGCTGCCGGTGGGCGGCATCAACGAGAAGATCGAGGGCTATTTCCGCGTCTGCCAGCGCATCGGGCTGGACGGCATGCAAGGTGTGGTCATCCCCATGCCTAATTTGCCGCACCTGCTACTCGACCGGCAGGTGGTGGAGGCCGTCAAATCTGGACAGTTCAGTATCTACGCTATCAGCAACGTGCTGGAGGGGATCGAACTGCTCACCGGCGTCCCTGCCGCGGCGCTGGATGTCGCCGGCAACTATCACCCGGACAGTGTGATGGGCCATGTGCAGCGCACGCTGGAAAATTTCCGCAAGGCCTGCGATGAAACCGGACATCGTGACAAAGAGCATCATGGCTGACACGAGGCGCATCTTTCCCATTCGCCCGATGAAATCCTGATGAAGCAGGAAGAAGAATCCCCCAAAGTCCGTCTCGACAAGTGGCTGTGGGCTGCGCGCTTCTTTAAAACGCGCAGTCTGGCCTCACAGGCGGTGGAAGGCGGCAAGGTGCACTACGACGGCCAGCGTGCAAAGCCGTCGAAGGAAGTCCATATCGGCGCCATGCTCAGGCTCACCCGCCCGGACGGCGAGTGGGTATTCAAGGTGTGCGGGCTATCGGTTCACCGGCGTGGCGCACCGGAAGCCGCACTGTTATACGAGGAAACAGAAGAAAGCCGACAACGTCGAGCGGAAATGGCTGCCGGCAAGTGCGCCGAGTTCGGCACGCGCGAGCGCGGAGAGGGGCGTCCCACCAAACGCCAGCGGCGGCAGATCAGGCAATTCACCGATAACTGGTGATAATCAAGGATGCGCATAGCAGGGTGGCCGCACAGGGTGCAGGGCACATGACTATGGCCTCTGGTATATATTTGGCGAGGTTTCCGGCAGTGTCTCTGGAGCATGTTAGCCATTTGCAAGCGCACCCCGCAAAAATCATTTGCACACTGATTTAAATTATTGCTACACTCCGTTCAACAGTTGAACGGAGTGTGTTGTTTTTCGATGCTGACCGACGAATACCGTTACAAAATCCTCAAATTGGTTTCCGATCATCCGGAGATCAGCCAGCGTGAACTTGCCCAGCAACTTGATATCAGCCTCGGGAAAGTGAATTACTGCCTCAAGGCGTTGATCGATAAAGGCTTGGTTAAAGCCACCAATTTCCGCAACAACAATAACAAACTCGCCTATATGTATTTGCTGACGCCTCAAGGCATTGAGGAAAAAGTGGCTATCACCGTGCGCTTTTTCAAGTGGAAAATGCAGGAGTACGAGACACTGCAGGCCGAGATTGAAGAGCTGCGCCGGGAAGTGGCATCAGCAGAGCGGGCGTCGGCATGAATCAACACTGCACGACCGCCCATGCTGAAAATTCCGATTCCCAACCGGCTCCGGCGGCTTGGTATGTGGTGCAGACCAAGCCAAGGCAGGAATACCGTGCCCTGGAGAACCTGGTCAATCAAGGCTATGAATGCGTGCTACCGGAATACCAGTGCGAACGGCTGCGCCAACGTGTGCGGGTGCTCCGCAACGAGCCGCTGTTTCCGCGCTACCTGTTTATCCGCCTCGATACCGTGAGCATGAACTGGGGCCCGATTCGCAGCACCTATGGCGTGGTTGGTCTGGTGCGTTTTGGCGGCGTTCCGGCAGCTATGCCCGAGGGTTTGGTGGAGGCCATGATGAATCGTGGCGCGCCTCAGCAGCATCTGTTCAGTGCTGGTGATCGGGTGTGCATTACTGCAGGCCCGTTTGCGGGCCTGGAAGGAATTTTCGATCAGGACGATGGTGTTGCAAGGGTTGTAATCCTTTTGGAGTTTATGCACAAGCAGCAGCGAGTAGGGATGTTGGTAAGTAATATCCGCAGACTGAATTAGAAAATCGGCAGGCATCCGGTGAGATCATGCCGCATGCAGATAGCAACCTGATTTTATTGCGTTTTTTGGATGTATGCGCTCAATCCAAGGGCGGTAGCGTGCCTGAAGCTAACGATTTCGAAACATGATCCTACTAAGTGTTTAGTGCTTTCTAAAAATGACCACGGCAGAGAAGCTTTTCTATTTGCTAACCCCTGGCCAGCGCCGTGCTGCCACTGTATTACTGTGGCTAATGCTCGTCGGTATGGTGATGGAGACTCTGAGCATTGGGATGGTCATTCCTGCGCTAGCCATGATGACGCAAGGAAATTTGGCTGTTAGGTACCCGTTGTTGACCCCTTGGCTGAGCGGACTTGGTAGCCCAAGTCATGACAGGCTGGTTGTTGTTGGTATGCTGATATTGGTTGGAGTATACATAGTAAAGACACTGTTTCTTGCTTTTCTGGCCTGGCAGCAAGCGCGCTTCGCCTCAGGGCTTCAAGCCGACCTTTCTCAACGTCTCTTCGCTGGATACCTGCGTCAGCCATATGCTTTCCATTTACAGCGTAACTCAGCGCAGTTAATCCGTAACACCATTAGTCAGGTTGGCGGTATCACAACCGTAATTTATCAAGGCCTCACCTTGATAACCGAGATACTGGTACTGTTCGGAATTTCGGTGATGCTTCTTGCAGTGGAGCCACTAGGTGCGATACTGGTAATGAGTGCTTTCGGATTGTGTGGATGGGGTTTTAATCGATTTACCAGCAGTCATATTTTGAAGTGGGGCGAGGCGCTGCAGCTACATGAGGGGCTACGTATCCAGCACCTGCAACAGGGTTTGGGTGGTGCCAAAGACGTAAAACTCCTGGGCCGCGAAGGCGATTTTCTCACCCAATTCCGGCAGCACAACACCGGCAGTGCCAAGATCAGTCAGCGTCAAGCTACGCTTGGAGCATTGCCTCGGCTCTGGCTGGAACTGCTTGCCGTTACTGGGTTGGCCGTCTTGGTGTTGGTGATGATTTGGCAAGGTAAACCATTGGAATCGCTCTTGCCTACGTTGGGGTTGTTTGCTGCTGCCGCTTTTCGTCTCATGCCATCCGTTAACCGCGTACTTAGTTCTGTTCAAACTGTTCGCTTTAATTTGCCAGTGATCAATACGCTGCACAGCGAATTTCGTTTGCTGGAAAATACTATTGCACCGCAGCGCGGGCTGCCTCTAGTATTCAATGATCAACTGACCATTGATAACGTCAGCTTTCGGTACCCTGCTGCTGGGGCCAAAGCTTTATGCGACGTCAGTTTGTCAATTCCGCGGGGAATTTCGGTTGGATTTATTGGAGATAGTGGCGCGGGCAAGAGTACCCTGGTGGATGTCATTCTCGGCTTGCTGGCCCCTATAAGCGGTACAGTAAAAATTGATGGTATCGATATTCAGTCTAACTTGCGTGGCTGGCAGGATCAGATTGGCTATGTACCGCAGACTATCTATCTAACCGACGATACTCTGCGCCGCAATGTTGCTTTTGGCCTATCTAATGACCAGATCGATGAAGCCGCCGTCTGGCGTGCTATCCAGGCCGCACAGTTGGAACGGTTCGTCAACGAACTGCCGCAAGGACTCGACACTCTGGTTGGTGAGCGCGGTATTCGCCTTTCAGGCGGTCAACGTCAGCGTATTGGTATCGCACGTGCGTTATATCATGAACCACCTGTGCTAGTGCTTGACGAAGCTACAAGCTCGCTTGATATTGATACCGAACGTGGTGTGATGGATGCCGTGCGTGCACTACAAGGTGACAAGACAATTCTTATTGTTGCCCACCGCCTTTCCACTGTTGAACACTGCGACCGCCTGTTTCGTCTTGGTAGAGGATGCGTAGTTGATGAAGGAGCGGTAGCAGCGGTGTTGGGGAAAGATGCTAGTGGCGTATGAGACTGGCAGGTAAAATTTGTGTAGCATGTTTCTGGAGCTTTCTAAATGGCAGACCTCTTTCGCATTGATAGTCACAAACTGATTTTCCATCCAAGTCGAGTTGCTCGGTTCATTGAAGCTGGGGAGGATTGGGAAAAAGCGAAGAGTGTCTATCCGATTTATATTGAGGTATCCCCGGTTGGTGCTTGTAATCATCGATGCACATTTTGTGCAGTTGATTATATTGGCTACAAGAGTCAGATGCTTGATGTCGATATCCTCACTGATAGGCTAGCGGAAATGGGGCGTCTCGGTGTAAAAAGCATTATGTACGCTGGAGAGGGCGAGCCTCTACTGCATAAAAAAATCAACGAAATTGTCAAGGCAACGAAAGACGCCGGGATCGATGTGTCATTTACAACCAATGCTACCGTTCTTAACGATGCCTTTGTTGAACACTCCTTACCTCTTACTTCCTGGATCAAGGTTTCCATCAACGCGGGTACTGCAGTTACTTATGCAAAAATCCACCAAACCAAGGAGCGCGACTTTGGCCGGGTTGTCGGAAATCTGAAGCGCGCGGTCGAGTACAAAAAATCACATGGCTTGAGTTGCACGATAGGCGCGCAGTCTTTACTACTACCGGAAAATGCGGAGGAGATGGAGTCGCTGGCTTTGCTTTGCAGGGACGAAATTGGCCTTGATTATCTGGTAATCAAACCGTATTCCCAACATCTGTTCAGTGAAACTCATCTCTATGAAAATGTAGATTACAGTGCTTACCTAGCGATGGCCGAGTCGCTGGAAAAACTCAATACCGAAAGATTCCATGTTGTATTCCGTGAAAATACAATGAAAAAGTATATGGAAGACGACAGTGCACGTTACAAAAAATGCAATGCCACCCCTTTCTTTTGGGCCTATGTCATGGCTGATGGTGCCGTGTATGGGTGCAGTGCTTACCTCCTTGATAAGCGTTTTGAGTATGGCAACTTGAATGAAAAGTCTTTCCAGGATATATGGGAGGGCGATGGGCGTGAAGCGAACTTCCATTACGTCCGAAATGGCTTGGACATCCATGAGTGTCGCAAGAACTGCCGGATGGATGAGGTCAACCGCTATCTCTACCAGTTGCGCGAAGATCTGGTTCAGCATGTGAATTTCATTTAATCCCTCCGAGACTTGATATGAAAGCTTTAATTACCGGCGGTGCTGGCTTTATTGGAAGTCATTTAACGGAATTATTGATCGGCCGTGGTCATGAAGTAATCGTTGTCGATAATTTGACCTCTGGGCGCCTGGAAAATTTACGCGCGATTTCCAATCATTCGCAATTCAAGTTTGCCAACGTGGATATTCGTGACGCATCTTCCCTTGCGCCGCTATTTGGTGGAGTAGATTGGGTCTTTCACCTTGCTGGTCTTGCGGATATCGTGCCGTCGATCGAAATGCCGGCACAGTATTACAGCACCAATGTTACGGGTACTTTTAACGTACTTGAATGCGCGCGGCAGAGCGGCGTGAAGCGGTTGCTTTACGCCGCCTCATCGTCGAGCTACGGCATTCCGGATGTTTATCCGACGCCGGAATCGGCACCGATTAAACCGCAGTATCCATATGCTTTGACCAAGTATATGGGAGAGGAGTTGGTGCTGCACTGGGCAAATGTCTACAAATTGCCGGCCATCTCGTTACGACTGTTTAATGTTTTTGGTACGCGCTCTCGAACTACGGGAGCCTATGGCGCAGTGTTTGGCGTATTCCTTGCACAAAAGATCAATGGGCGGCCATTTACAGTTGTGGGGGATGGCACCCAAACAAGGGACTTCACCTATGTCACTGATGTTGCAGAGGCATTTATGTGCGCGGCAGAGTCAAAAATTTCTGGCGAAGCGATGAACGTTGGTAGTGGCAACCACTATAGCGTTAATCGGCTTGTTGAATTGCTCGGAGGTGATGTTGAATTCATACCAAAACGCCCAGGCGAACCTGACTGTACTTTTGGTGATGTTGCCAAGATAAAGCGTTTGCTTGGATGGGAAGCCCGGGTTCCTTTCGATGATGGTGTACACCGAATGCTTGAGAGGATTTCTGACTGGAATGATGCCCCGGTATGGAACCTTGCTACTATCAATCAAGCTACCGCATCATGGTTTCAATACTTAGGGGACGAAAAAGATGACTCTTGATATTAAAGATATATTACTTGCTTCCCGTGCTACAAAGTTTGCGGGGGTACTTGAGCAATGCGAGATTACAGGCAGGGGCGGAGCCAAACTTTTGCTGGAAACGGGCATGGAGGCCGCCATGCAGATACTCTCTCAGGTTCGGAAAAATTGTGGGAGCGTGTATGTCATTGGTAACGGCGGCAGTGCGGGCGTCGCAAGCCATGCGGTAATCGACTTTGTTAATGTTGCAAAATTACGGGCGTTTACGCTCCATGAGTCTTCGCTTCTGACCTGTATGGCGAACGATTACGGCTATGAGAATGCTTATTCCCGACTATTGGGGCATATGGCGAAGCCAGAGGATGTGTTGATTGCGATAAGCAGTTCCGGGAAATCAATGAATATTCGCAATGCGGTGACAGAAATGGCTCGCAATGGTGGATCGGTGATTACGCTCAGTGGTTTTTTTCAGGACAATCCTTTGCGGTTATTAGGTGATATCAACATCTGGCTTGATTCCGATGACTATGGAATGGTTGAAGTGGGACATCAGTTTGTTCTGCACAACATTTCGGACAGGTTCGGGCTCGGCTACGGAATCTAATGACATGAGTGAGCAGAAAATACTTGATTTGCAGGAGTTGGCGGAACGCTCAAGACAGCTACGGACGGATGGGAAGTGCGTAGTTCTGTGTCACGGCACTTTCGACCTCATGCATACCGGGCATATCCGGTACCTGCAACGGGCGAAGCAGGAAGGCGACGTGCTGCTGGTCACTGTAACTGGCGATGCCTATGTTAATAAGGGACCTGGTCGGCCAGTGTTCAATGAGCATTTGCGTGCCGAAAACTTGGCAGCGTTGGCTTGCGTCGACTTTGTTGCAGTTAATCATGCAATATCCGCAGTCGAGGCATTACACATTATCCGCCCAAGTATTTACGCAAAGGGGAGCGAATACCGCTCTCATGGCGATGATGTGACCGGAAATATTGCACGGGAACAGGAAGCTGTCGAGGCGCATGGCGGGCATGTTTTTTATACAGATGAAATCACGTTCAGCTCCAGTAGTTTGTTGAATGAGCATTTCAACGTGTTCCCACCAGAAACAAAGAATTATCTGAGTGATTTTCGCAGTCGATGGCCTGAAAGGGAAATTCTTAGTCAGATTGCATCTCTTAACGATTTAAAGGTCTTGGTTATAGGTGATGCGATCATTGATCAGTACCATTATGCAACCCCGCTTGGGCAGACTGGAAAAGGCAATATTTTTTCTGTTCGCTATGACTCTGAGGAGCAATTTGCAGGCGGTTCCATTGCTGTTGCGAACCATATTGCCGGCTTCGCGAAGAATGTCACACTGGTTACCGGTTTAGGGGCAATTGACAGTCATGAGCAATTTATCAAGGATAAACTGCTAAAGAATGTTGAACCGGTTTTTTTTACTTTTGCTGATGCACCAACATTGACTAAGCGGCGTTTTGTAGATGCCGATCTTTCTAAAATGTTTGAGGTGTATTTTTTCCGGGAAGACCCCGCCCTTGGAGAAGTTGAGAAGCAAGTTTGTCAGTGGCTCACTACTCATGCGGCCTCTTACGATGTTGTAATGGTGCCGGATTTTGGAAATGGCTTCATTACCGAAAGTATGGTTGCGGTCTTGAGTGATAAGGCGAAATTCCTAGCCGTTAACACACAGATCAATAGTGGAAATCGAGGCTACCATGTGATTCATCGTTATCCTCGTGCGGATTTTGTTTCACTTAATGAGCCTGAGTTGCGTTTGGCTGCGCACAATCGCAATGACCCGCTCGAAGTGGTATCCAAGCAAGTTGGTGAGAGGGTTCGAGTGAAGCAGCTAGCTGTAACGCGGGGTACCAAGGGCGTGATGATGTTCGACAGGTCAAGAGGTGTGTTTCATAAAGTGCCTGCGCTGTCTACCAAGGTTGTTGACCGTATTGGGGCAGGGGATGCATTCCTGTCCTTGGCTGGATTATGTGTGGCGAAAGGACTGGACGCTGAAGTCGCTGCCTTTGTTGGCAGCATTGCTGCTGCGATGGATGTCCAGATCGTTTGCAACAGGGAGCCGATAAGCCCGATTGGTCTCAATAAGTATGTTTCTACCTTACTGAAATAAGAACGCCATGGATCAGATGAAGAAGATGCATCCAATTGCCTTATACCAAGCAATGTTACGGATCAGGCTTATCGAAGAAGCCCTAGCCGACCGCTACGCGGAACAGGAGATGCGCTGCCCTATGCATTTGTGCATAGGGCAGGAGGCGATTGCCGTTGGCGTATGCGCCGCACTTTCCTCAAATGATGTAATGTTTAGTAATCATCGGGCGCATGGGCATTATCTTGCCAAGGGCGGAAATTTGAACGCCATGATCGCGGAACTGTATGGCCGGTCGACTGGTTGCTGTGGCGGGCGGGGTGGTTCTATGCATTTGATCGATCTGAATGTTGGATTTATGGGTGCGACGCCAATCGTTGGCGGCACGGTGCCTTTGGCGGTCGGGGCGGCTTGGGCGGCAGTTCTGAGAGGAGAGCCGCAGGTCAGTGTTGTTTTTTTCGGGGATGGCTGTTTCGAGGAGGGGGTCGTTCACGAATCATTGAATTTTGCCGCCCTTCACCGGCTGCCCGTGATATTCATTTGCGAAAACAATGATTTTTCAGTCTATACCCGTTTGACGGAGAGGCAACCGGAGCGTCCGATTCACCTGTTGGCGGGCGCGCATGGTATGTCAGCCTATGCTGGTGACGGCAACGATGTTGAAGAGGTTCTGGCTATTGCCAGCACTGCTGTCGATCGTGCAAGGCAAGGCGAGGGGCCACAATTCATCGAGTTGAAAACTTATCGTTGGAGAGAGCACTGTGGCCCGAATTTTGATGACGATCTTAATTATCGCACTACTGAAGAAACGGAAAGTGGATTGAAAGACTGCCCGGTTGCTCGATTTGCGAAACATCTCGCCCGGACAATTCCTTCATTCCCGGCTGATAGCGAACGTTTTGAGACAGAAATTTACGAAGAAATATCTGCAGCCTTCGCTTTTGCTCTTTCTAGTGCAAGGCCATCTGCCAAAGATGCCGGAGGGCGGATTTATGCCTGATTCCGGCAAGCGAGATATCACATTTGCTCAGGCGGTGCGAGAAGGGCTTGATCAAGCTATGGATCTTGATCCTCGAGTGATCATCATTGGTGAAGGCGTTCCGGATCCCAAGTCTATTTTCAATACGACCGCCGGACTTCTTGAAAAATATGGAGGCAAACGTGTATTTGATATGCCTCTTTCCGAGAATGGAGTAACTGGCATTTGTATCGGAGCAGCATTGTCTGGCATGCGCCCAGTGATGGTTCATCAGCGTATTGATTTTGCATTGCTGGCGATGGATCAACTGGTGAATAACGCAGCCAAATGGCACTATATGTTTGACGGTAAGACAAGCGTTCCATTAGTGGTGCGTGTGATTGTAGGACGTGGTTGGGGTCAAGGGCCACAACACTCACAGAGCTTGCAATCCATGTTCGCGCAGGTTCCTGGCCTCAAGGTTGTTATGCCAACCACGGCATATGATGCAAAAGGGATGCTGATTGCGGCAATCGAGGATGATAATCCGGTGATATTCATCGAGCACCGCTGGCTGCATCATGTGACGGATACGGTTCCAACTGAGGCATATCGGGCTCCGTTAGATCGTGCCAAGGTGCTGCATAAAGGCAATGTTGTTACTATTGCTGCTTTTTCCTATATGGTCGTGGAAGTTCTCCTTGCCGCTCGGGCTTTGGCTGCGCAGTCCATTGATGTCGAGGTGATTGATATGAGAAGTATTCGGCCTCTAGATGTTGAAACGGTTGCAAACTCGGTACGCGGAACGGGGCGACTTCTCGTCGCGGATACCGCTTTCAAAACAGGAGGTATCGCCGCCGAACTTGTTAGCCTGATTGTTGAGCAGGAATTTAAGTCATTGAAAACAGCACCGATGCGCTTAACCAGCCCAGATCACCCCGTGCCAACCTCCCATTTCATGGCGGATGGATATTATCCAGATCCGATGGCCATTGTCGATGCAGTTCTCAAACTTGCCGAAATTGAGCCTAACGCAATTAATTACCCACAGCTACAGCAAGTGCTGCGCCGAGATGGGCCTCTTGATATACCGAATAAAAGCTTTACTGGGCCATTTTGATACTAAATTCATGTCCATTTGTTTGGTGTGAAAATAGTAAATGCGTTTTGATTAAGTTGTATTGAGTCCGAAGTAATTATTAGTTGATTCTGGGGAAATTATGACAGTCCTGATATACGAAGATATAGTCCGCCAATTTGAAAGTACGCTGCTTACTCAGCTACGAGGACATAACAATGATGGAGGAATCCTGGAAATGTGGGTTCCAGACGTTGACCCCGTAAAAAGCATAGTAAATATGATTGAATCAGCAGAATCATCTGGGGCGATTACCTTCGAAATTCAGATTCAGCAAAGCACTTTGAGTGCTCAGCAGCTTGAAGAGTTGAGAGCAGTTCTGGGAAATCTTGCAGACATTGCAGTTCGTACCGAGAGGGAGGCTTTTTTCTTAACATTTAGTCGGATAGGCAAGAAAATATGAATGTAAGCTCAATCTTGCCACATGAGCAGATGGTGAGTTTAGAGGTTGGCCATCATGGACGAACTCTGTCGATTACCCTCAAATCTGAAAAGGTTGATTCTGCAAGGTTTTCTGGCACTATTGGTGATGTCGAAAAGGCTGTGATGTCGTCAGTATGCAAAGCGATGGTAGGTTACTCCTTGCGTGAAGCCACGGAGCACTCGGCTGTCTATGCTGTGAAAGCCCTGATTAGCAACGGCATACTTCGTCGCCCGCCTGGGATTGCACTTCCTAGTGCAATGGGTCAAGAACTGGCGCTAGCAGATATCTTGATAGGAAAAATTCGCCAGGAGGCCTGGGCTGTTGGGCTGTTGGCAGGAGACGGTTGGAATTTTGAGGATCGGGGTCTGAGCCAGCAATGGACAGGTAAGGGTGGAAAGGAAAAGGTCGCTGAGATTAGAGCGCAACTGAAGAAATTCTTATTGGATAGGGGCGATTCAGCGGACTCTATTTCAATTTCGGAAATAGATCGTTATGACCGCATCAATGTGCATTTTTCCGAAACAGTACCGATAAGTAAAAAGCCAAAAATGCTCATGGATTTTGAGAGTTATATTCGGGATTGTATAGGTGAGCGTCTGGAAGTGTTTGTTACCGAAATGAAGGATATGAACCGCATTCGCAGATTGTAAGAGAAGCCGAATAATAATTGGAGTGACTGGAATGACTGGAATGACTGACCACGCAGAATTAATACTTGATGGAACCAAGATTGCGTGGCATCAAGACCGAATTGCTGCATGGGAACGTGGGGAACGCATTGCTCCGATTACCATCGATATGGCATTGACCCGAGCATGCAATTATGGATGCCATTTTTGTTATGCCATGCTACAAGAAAATGAACGTCAGTCGATTACTAAAGAAATTATTTATAACTTTATGGACGACTGTGCCGAAATTGGGGTCAAGGGCATCAGTTTTGTTTCCGATGGTGAAAGTACGATATCCCCGGTTTTCGTTGATGCCTGCAAAAAGGGGCATGATGTGGGGTTGTCTATGGCCTGCGGCACAAATGGCTTTGTATTAACTCGCCGTAAATTGGAGGAGGTATTGCCTTCTCTAACCTACTTACGTATCAATATTTCTGCGGGTGAGAAAGATAGATATGGTGAAATCATGGGCGTAAAGCCAGACTACTTTGACCGGGTTTGCCAAAACATTCGGGACATGGTCGAAATCAAAAAACGGAATAATCTTTCAGTGACAATAGGCATGCAAATGGTATTAATGCCGGAATATGCTGATCAGATTCTCCCTCTTGCTCGCCTTGGTAAGGAATTGCGTCCAGACTACTTAATTATCAAGCATTGCTCCGATAACGAAGATGGTGATCTAGGGGTAGAATATGGCAAATACAGTCAGCTATACGATACGCTACGCGAAGCCGAGGCAATGTCGGACGATGAATACAAGGTAGCCATTAAGTGGTCCAAGATTGGATCAACCGGTCAGCGGAGTTACCAGCGTTGCTATGGGCCGCCTTTCATGATTCAGATGTCAGGCTCGGGTTTGGTTGCGCCCTGCGGGATGCTGTTTAACGAACGCTATAAAAAATTCCATATCGGCAATATATGCGAAGAACGCTTTCGCGATATATGGGCATCCGACCGCTACTGGGAAGTCATGAACTATCTTGCCGGGCCTGGCTTTAATGCCCAGAAGATGTGTGGCTCACTTTGCCTGCAACACAAAGTTAATGAATTTTTGGACGGCTATCAAAAAGGAGTTGCCCAACTTCCCAATTTGATGGGTAAATCAGAGCCACAGCACATAAATTTTATTTGATTCGCCCCAGACAATTTAATCTTAATCTCAAGTCACAGAAATATCTTGGACGTTGGTTTATTCTAAATCAGCCAGTTAGGAGAGATGTATGAAAAAGTTGCTGCTTACATATCCAAACCAGCTATGGCAAAAATTCGACATTGTTACTACATGGGTTCTTAATCCTGCCACCTTGTGTGGCCTTGCTGCGATGGTTAAGGATATTGTCGACATTAAGGTTCTTGATGCGAATTATTACAATTTGACGAAAGAGCAATTTGAAGCAGAAATTCGTAGCTTTCAACCAGACTATGTTGGGATATCCGTATTGACCAGTGAATATGGCGAAACGTTGGATGTTGCAGCATCTATTGTTAAAAAAATCAGTAAAGATATTGTGGTGCTGGCTGGTGGTGTTCACCCCACCATTGAGTTTGAAGCAATAATTAAAAACCCTGACATCGATTATGTATGCCGTGGAGAAGGCGAGTATGCCCTACGGGAAATGTTGTTGTACTTAGAAGGGAAGGGGGAGCGTCCTAAAGAGGGTTGGATACTTCGGACAGCAGATGGCGTGGAAGCCCAGCATCAGACGATTATTGAGGACTTGAGAAAACTTCCATGGCCAGATTTTAGCTATATAAAGTTAGAGGATTACCTTTATACGGAACATCGGAAAGGGCCTCAACGCCCACCCGCGATGCCCTATTACAGGCTGAGAATAACTAGAGGTTGTCCTTTCCGTTGCAGCTTTTGTCAGGTAGAAAGTATTAACGGGTTGAAGATTAGAACACGTGATCCTGAAGATGTGGTTAATGAAATTGTTTACTACAAAGAAAAATATGGATTAAAAGCGTTGGTATTTGATGATGATAATTTGAATGGGGCAAAGGCTTTTTTCAAGAAAGTTCTACAACACATGATTGCACGTGAAGTAAATCTGCCATGGCAAATCATCGCTTTTGCAGTATGGTTGCTAGATGATGAAATGCTTGATTTGATGGCTAGAGCTGGATGTACCCAAATTAACGTGGCTATTGAGTCTGGGAATCAACGTGTATTAAAGGAAATAGTACAGAAGCCAATAAAGCTTGACAACATTCCCACGCTTATTAAGAAGGTTAAAGCGAAAGGGATCACGGTGCTGGCCAACTTTATTGTGGGTTTCCCAGGAGAGACTTGGGATGAGATTAGAGAAACTGTCCGATATGCTGAATATTGTGATGCTGATTACGTCAAGATTTTCGTTGCGGTACCTTTGAAGAATACCAAGATGTGGGAGATGGCCGAAAAGCTGGACGCATTTGAAATCGATCCAACTGAAATTGTTGTTGATTGGCGGAATGGACAACTCCGGAGTGATGAATGGGGCGGGAAAGATGTTAGCGTTCTTAGAACCTACGAATGGGACAGAATCAATTTTAGTACGCCAGAGAAACGAAAAAAAGTCGCAGAGATTTGGGGGCTCTCTGTCGAGGAGATGAATAAAATCAGGCAGGACACACGTAACGCTCTAACCATTTTCAATGCCAATGCAGAAATTGTTTAATTAATATTTGAGTTTCTCAGTTCGCGTAACAGCAAGTGTTTTCGAAAAGTGGACTCGTCTTGGCGTGTCCTAGATAAGCTTGATAAGTAGCAAAAGCTGATGAAACACTTTTTGTAGCCGCTAGGTATTTTGGACACCTTTTATGTCGACCCTTTACAGTAACCTTAAGTTTTTGAACTATACAGACCGTATTGATGCACTACGGGAGCAACGCGTTGTTGCTCCAGTGCATATACGTATTAAACCAATGAATCACTGCAATCATGATTGTTGGTACTGCGCATATCGTGTCAGCAATTTGGAATTAGGTGAGGATATCGACTACAAAGACAAGATACCCGAACAAAAGATGTTTGAAATTGTTGATGATATCATTGCCATGGGAGTAAAGGCCGTGACATTTTCTGGCGGGGGGGAGCCAACGCTTTACAAGCCATTACCAGATGTGGTTAGGAAATTAGCTGAGGGAGGTGTGCGTGTAGCTACACTGACGAACGGATCTAACCTTAAGGGTAAAGTGGCAGATGCCTTTGCTGAATATGGTACGTGGGTAAGAGTTTCTACAGATGCGTGGAATGATGAAAGTTTTGCGAAATCTAGAGGTATTCGTGAAGGGGAATTTACCGAGTTACTGAAGAATATGCGTAGCTTCACAGGTCGTAATACAAAATGTGTTCTTGGGGTTAGTTTTATTGTAGATGAAAATAACTGTACACATATATATGATGCGTGTGAGCTTTTAAAAGATGCTGGTGTTAGCCATGTGAAGCTTTCTGCTGTGGTTGTGAGTAATTCCGGTGAAGAGAACAATGCCTACCATGCGCGTATCAAGGGTATTGTTGCCGAGCAAATTGATCGTGCCCGCGCATTGTCCGACAGCAGATTTTCAGTGATTAATCATTATCATGAGTTGGAAAGTCGGTTTCAAAAAAACTACACATCATGCCCGTATCTCATGTTCCTGACTGTTATTGGCGCGGATTGTAAGGTATATACATGTCAGGATAAGGCATTTACCGTTCCTGGTACGCTTGGTTCGATAAAAGAAGTAAGTTTTAAGGAGTTCTGGTTCTCTGAAGAGAATAAAAAGCGTCTTTTTGGCCTGGATCCATCTAAAGAATGCACACATCACTGTGTTTCCCATGCAAAAAATCTTGCGATCACGGATTTGCTCTCGATTGATCATGAACATGGTGCCTTTGTCTGATAATAATTAAAGAGTAGGTGATATGGGACGTCTTTTAGAAATAGTTACGCCGTTACATAAGCAGACCAAGAGGGATTACTTGGGGCGCATGGTGAACAACAAAGTGCACTGTATGCTGAAGGCCAAAGAGTATGAGTATGATTTTTGGGATGGTGATCGTTGTTATGGATATGGCGGTTATAGATACGACGGGCGCTGGAAGCAGGTTGCTGAAGAGTTAATTAGTGCCTATGGCCTGAAGCCAGACGCAAAAATATTGGATGTTGGATGTGGTAAGGCTCACTTGCTATATGAATTGAAGCGATTACTGCCAGATTCCATATGTGTTGGATTTGATATTTCCAAGCATGCATTGTCAGATGCGCCAGAGGAGATACGTGACTCCTTGTTTAAGTACCGTGCACAAGACCCTTTGCCTTACGGCGATGAATATTTTGATTTGGTGATATCCCTAGCCAGCTTACATAATCTTCGAGTATTTGAGTTGAAGTCAGCGCTTGCAGAAATTGAGCGTGTTGGCCAACGCGCCTACGTAATGGTTGAAAGCTACCGTAATGAGCAGGAGATGTTCAATCTCGAGTGCTGGGCGCTTACGATGGAGTCTCTGTTCGATACAGCAGAGTGGATTTGGTTGTATTCCCTGTTTGGGTATACCGGCGATTATGAATTTATCTATTTTGAATGATGGATATTTTCAGTTGAGAAATATCCGGCGATTCTGTCAATATGCAGCAGCGAACTATTAGCGGAATAACCAGATTTCTTGTTGTCGGTGGTGATGGATTTCTGGGTTCTGCCTTATCTCAAACGATTCAATCGCATGGCGGGAATGTAACAGCGACATCACGGCGTTGTGCAGCGTCGTCAGAGAGCAGTGTTTTTCTGGATTTATATGATGAAGAGAGCCTTGCAAAGCTTGATGTGAGTGGTTTTGAGACAGCATTTATCTGTGCGGGTGTTTCAAAATATTCTGAATTCGATGCTACCCCATTAGTTTGCCAGCACGCTCTGGTTGAGAATACGATACTCTTTTGTTCCAGACTGATGGATGCAGGTTGCTTTATCGTTTATTTATCCACTTCGGCAGTTTTTAGTGGCGAACAGCCCTACGTTGCAGAAAATTCCGATACTTCGCCAACAACAGCGTACGGGCGTCATAAATGCAAGGTGGAGCAAGGACTACTCGAGCTAACTGCTGGCTCGGCTGGAGTGGTCGCAATAGTACGCATTTCAAAGGTGCTTGCACCAAATACGCCAATTATTTGCGACTGGTATGACTCCCTTTCCAGTGGTGAGAATATTTATCCCTTGTCGGATTTACGCATCAGTCCCGTTTCGCTTTCGTACGTGGTGGAAGGGTTGATTGAGCTTGCCTGCGCAAGGGAGCAAGGGGTATTTCATCTTTCTGGCGAACGCGATATAACATACGCAGACTTAGCCAGTGGCTTGGCAGACCAATGGGGGTTTCCTTCTGACCGTGTGCGTCCTGTCACCTCCAAGACGGCAGGAGTTCTTCCATCTTACACACCCAGGCATCCGTCACTTGGTATGACCCGCGCGGCTCAAGCGGTTGGTAAGAGGCCACAGTCACTTGAAAACTGTATTGCTGAGGTTGCAAAAGGGCTGGAAGGGATTGGCAAGAGAACTTAACTAGTTGTTCCGTGATTTACTGTCTTGCATTTGTTAGCGTGATTACCCTAATGCCTGGCTGTGCCGCTGAACTGTAAAAACTAATTCACCTCCGGTAAAAATGTAAATCCAAGGAAGAAGCACATTTTACAATGGCTTCCGAAATTCAGAGAGTCTGTTAATTGATAGCGTTCATCAAGCGCCAAATACTTCAGGTTAAATCAGGTGGGTGGGCAGAGCTAAGGCGTAAACTCAAGCTGGCTTTGCCATCAATGGTCACACACTCGGTTACTCTTTTAATGTCGCCACTTGTACTTCTGATCACATTGATGGTGTACGTAATTCGGCCTATTTGCGTTGTACGCTTGCAATGCATGCCCAGCAATCGTATTGGCCATCTGGCGGGAAATCTTGAGCTATATTTGTGCGAACTTGATGCAGGGATCAATGCGCCCAAGGGTAATTTTCTGGATGTTTGGTACCACAGCTGCACCCCTTGCAACGCCCAGCTTGATCGAATGCTGCAAAGGGTGCTGCATGTAGGACCTGCGTGGCTGCTAGCCCCCATAAGCTTTATAACTTCCTTGCTGCCGGGAGGCGGAGCACATAGGATCGGGCAAAATACATATACTGATCGAGACGTACACAATCTGTTTGATCGTTTTCCTGCACATCTGAAATTTATTCCAAACGAGGAAAGAAAGGGAGAGGACAGTCTGCGTGCGATGGGGGTTCCGGCAGGTGCCCCTTTTGTATGTTTAGTTATCAGAGATGCTGCTTATCTGGCTGACCAAGCTACTCGATCGCATGCCAAGCCGGATTTGTCATCCCATGACTATCGGAACTGCAACATTCAGAACTACATTCTGGCGGCACAGGAGCTGGTCAAGCGAGGCTACTATGTTGTGCGCATGGGCGCGGTAGTCAGGGAAGCGATGAACGTATCCCATCCGATGATTATTGACTACGCAGCCAATGGCATGCGCAGTGATTTCATGGATATTTACCTGGGAGCCAAGTGCGCGTTCTGTATCTCCAACGGCACAGGATTTGATGGCGTGCCCTATATTTTTCGCCGGCCCAATGTATATGTGGATATGGTCCCGATTGGATTTAGTTTTACATTCGGCTCAAATTTTTTGGCAACCACCAAGAAGCACTGGCTGCGGAGAGAGAACCGGTTTATGACGTTCCGTGAGATATTCGAGTCTGGTGCAGCATACTTTTATCGGACGAGCGAATATGATCGGATGGCAATTGATCTGATCGAAAGCACCCCTGAGGAAGCGGCGGCGGTAATACTTGAAATGGAGTCCCGATTGCAAGGCACTTGGCAAACCACGGAAGAAGATGAGGAGCTGCAACGGCGTTTTTGGGAAATATTTGATAAAAGGCCCGGTTCACAAGCTCATGGAGAAATACGGTTACGCGTTGGAACGGATTTTCTTCGCCAGCATAAAGCATGGCTGGAGTAGATGGATGACACCCTATGCTATTGAATAGGAACAGAATAAAACAAGCCGCCATGATGGCCCACCATATACGTGTGGGTAACTGGGCTTATCTTTATCCGATAATGATTAAAACGATACAGAAGCTCCAGAATTTCCTGTTTTTACCGGTAGGGCTATTGTTCGTCCTGCTTATTCGCATCATTCGCCCTTGGCTTTTAGTAAGGGTTAACATGATGTCCAGTGAGCGGCTTGGTCACTTTGCTGGAAATCCGGAAGTATATTTGTGCGGGCTCGATGCTGGTATTGATACGCCGAAAACACCGTTTGTAGATTTGTGGTATCACAACTGGCCTATCTGCAACAAACAACTCGCGCGAATGTGGCGACGGGTACTTCATATCGGCCCTGCTTGGGTGCTGGGCCCCATAAGTTATATGAACTCGCTGATTCCCGGGGGGGGTATGCACCGGATCAAGCACAACACCGCAGGTGATCCAAATGAGGATCGGGATATACACAATTTGCTTGACCGTTTCCCACCGCACTTGGAATTCCTTCCCGAGGAGGAGGCGCGAGGAGAGGCCGGTCTGCGTGTTATTGGAATAGCGGCAGGCGCCCCCTTTGTTTGTCTTAACGTGCGGGATGACAGCTATTTACAGAACCATCTTCCCTGGTGGAACTGGTCATACCATGATTACCGGAACTGCAACATTCAGAACTACATTCTGGCGGCACAGGAGCTGGTCAAGCGAGGCTACTATGTTGTACGTATGGGCGCGGCAGTCAGGGAAGCGATGAACGTATCCCATCCGATGATTATTGACTACGCAGCCAATGGCATGCGCAGTGATTTCATGGATATTTATCTGGGAGCCAAGTGCGCATTCTGCATCTCCAACGGCACAGGATTTGATGGTGTTCCCTACATCTTTCGTCGGCCTATAGTGTATGTAGATCATGTTCCTTTAGGCATTATCAACACTTATAGCTCAAAGTTTCTTGCAACGACCAAGAAGCACTGGCTGCGAAAAGAGAAGCGGTTTATGACTTTTCGTGAAATATTTGAGTCTGGCGCTGGGCTTGGCATGTCAAGTCGAGAAGATGGCTTGGGAATAGGTGTTGATGTGATAGAAAGCAGCCCGGAAGAAATAGCTGCAGTTGTACTTGAAATGGAATCCAGGTCGAAAGGTACTTGGCAAGCTACGGAAGAAGATGATGAGTTGCAACGTCGTTTCTGGGCGATATTCCCCAAGACTGGGCACCAGTTTGCTCATGGAGAAATACGGTCTCATATTGGGGCTGATTTTCTTCGTAAGCACCGTGACTGGCTCAATTAGATCATTCATGTTCCTGTTGCCAAACATGCTAAATACATTTCACATTTCGTTAAAATACCTCCTGGCTTGCATGAAATAGCTATGGGGTTTCATGCCTAAATTTTACTAGGTTCTGTTTTCAAATTGGCACGATAGCTGCGTAATTCCCATGGTACAACTCATGGGAGAGCAAAAGATGCTGCGCACAATGTTAACGGATTGGATGTGGGAACGGCTGTCGGGCTTGCTGCCAGCGGAGACTGGGCGGGTTGGTCGCCCTGCGCAAGATAACCGCAGGTTGCTGGAAGCGATGCTATGGCGGCTAAGAACCGGCGCCCCCTGGCGAGATTTGCCGCCTGAATGGGGCTCCTGGAACACGGCGTATACGCGCTTCTCCCGCTGGAGCCGAGCAGGCGTCTGGAGTCGTGTACAAGAAGAACTGAGCCGGCATGCAGACGAAGAATGGTTAATGCTGGATGCCACTGTGGTACGCGCCCACCCGCACGCAGCGGGCGCAAAAGGGGGCAGTGCCATCAGGCGCTCGGACGTTCGCGCGGAGGATTCACCAGCAAACTGCATTTCGTAAGTGATGCTCATGGCAATCCGTTGCGCTTCATGATGAGTGCCGGGCAAGTCAGTGACATCGAAATGGCGAAGCCGGTGGTGGGAATGGTGGGGCATAGCGCTCAGTTGATTGCGGACAAAGGATATGACAGTGACGATTTCCGAGCCTTCTTGCGTGAACAGCAGATCAACCCCGTTATTCCTGCAAGGAGTAACCGGGAAAACCCTGAACCCTGGTATCTGTATGCCGCTCGCCATGCCATTGAGAACCTCTTCAGTAAACTCAAACAGTTCCGCGCCGTGGCTACGCGGTATGACAAAACTATCACCAGCTTCTCTGCCATGGTGCTGCTCGCCTGCATCGTCATCTGGGCTAGAATTTGAAAACAGAACCTAGTGAGTAAACATCCAGTTATTGCTTTAATTCCTGCGCGAGAAGGTTCAAAGGGCGTGGTGCGCAAAAATATGCGGACGATTGCAGGTACTCCTCTTATAGCTTTCACTATTCAGGCCGCGTTGAATTCCAGATTTGTGGATCAAGTGTATCTATCTTCAGATAGTGATGAGATATTGGCTTTTGGTAAAAACTCTGGAGTTCGGCTGATTCATAGACCTTCAGAGTTTGCATCTGATACAGCCTCGGCAATAGATGTTGTTAAGCATTTTCTTGGAGAAATCCCGTCGCAACTAGTCGAGGAGAATCCATATATTTTATATTTGCAGCCAACCTCCCCATTGCGGTCTGCCAAGCATATTGACATGGCTATGCAACAGATGATGGATCAAAGTGCACATACGCTTGTTAGCGTAGTAGAAATGGCTAAGTCGCCATACAAGTCATTTCTAATTGATATCGATGGAAGATTGCAGTCCATTTTTGACGAAAAAATGTCAAATGCATGCCGCCAGGAATTGCCGAAGGCGTACATTCCTAATGGAGCTATCTACGTGTTTCGTGTATCGGACTTTCTCGAAAGAAACGGATTCCCTTCAAACGGGGGCATTCCGTTTGTGATGAGTGAAGCGGATAGCCTCGATATTGATACTGAAGAAGATATTGAATATTTGGTTCGTGTATTGAGAGAGAGAAATGGCTGAGTTTCAAATTGCAGATCGTTGGATAGGTGACGAATATCCCCCCATAGTGATTGCAGAAATCGGGATCAACCATGAGGGCTCGATAGAGACCGCTATAGCAATGGCGGATGCGGCTATTGATGCAGGTGCAGAAATAATCAAGCACCAGACGCATATCATCGAAGACGAAATGTCCGATGAGGCGAAGTTGGTGATTCCAGGAAATGCCGATGTTTCTATTTATGAGATTATGGAGCGTTGCGCTCTCTCAGAACAGGAAGAAAAACGCTTAATGGATCATGTCCTGCAGCGTGGTGCGATTTTTATCAGCACACCGTTCTCACGCGCCGCAGCTGACCGACTTGTAAGATTTGACATCCCCGCCTTCAAGATCGGTTCCGGTGAGTGTAACAACTACCCATTAATTAAACACATTGCCCGTTTTGGCAAACCCGTCATCATTAGTACTGGCATGAACTCCATCGAGTCTGTGCGACCGACCGTGGATATTCTTCGCAAAGCTGGTGTTCCTTATGCATTACTCCACTGTACCAATGTCTATCCTACACCTCCAAGGTTGGTTCGCTTGGGTGCCATGGAGCGTTTGAAAGAGGCCTTCCCTGATGCGGTCATTGGCCTATCGGACCATACCACCTCGAGCTATACCTGTCTTGGCGCTGTTGCTTTGGGCGCTTCTATACTCGAGAGACATTTTACGGATCGTATGGATAGGTTAGGACCAGATATAGTGTGCTCAATGGATCCGGCAGCCCTAACCGCATTGATCGATGGCTCTAAAATAATTTTTGAAGCCCGTGGTGGCGAGAAAGTACCGGTTGAGGCAGAAGCTCCCACTATCGCATTTGCATTTGCTTCAGTTGTGGCTATTGAGGATATCGAGCCTGGGCAGGTGTTAAGTGAACGAAATATATGGCTAAAGCGCCCTGGTGACGGCGATTTCTCGACATTGGACTACGAGTTGTTGCTGGGTAAAATTGCTAAGGCATTTATCCGTCGTGGTTTTCAGATCAAGAGATCAGATGTTAATTAGTGGGTCTAGATGCAGCCATTGAAGGTCATTGTCACTGGGGCCTCCGGTTTTTTGGGCGGACATGTCCTTCGGGCTCTTGCTGCACATAAAAATATTGATGTTATTGCAGTAACAAGACAAGAAATATCTGACTGGTGCAGGGTGCATGATTATTCACAATCTCCGGCAGGGGATGTATTGATACATTTGGCAGAGGACAACGATCGCGCGCTTGTTGCCAAATCCGGCAAGGCCTACGAAGAAAAAACTCAAGCTACTCTTACCGCACTTCTTGGTAAAGGCTATCGAAGGTTGGTTTACGCATCTTCGGCGGTTCTATATGACGATACTGTCCTTCGGGCACATTTGCCGACTGATCCAATTCAGGTCGATGATGCCTACACACGGGTAAAACGCCAATCGGAACTGATAGTGTTAGGATCACCTGTCGGGGTCGTAGTGCGCCTGGCTAATGTCTATGGCCCAGGAATGTCACCAAATAATGTGATGAGTACCATCCTGCGACAACTCCCTGAAGGTGGCTTGCTGGAAGTCATGGACACTAGTCCGGTGCGAGATTTTCTCTGGGCGGAAGATGCTGCTGAGGGGATCGTTGCGCTAGCGCTTGGGAATTTAAGAGAAGGCAATCATGGACAATTGTATAATCTGGGAACCGGTGTAGGTACATCAGTAGGCGTTTTAGCCAGCAAGATTCTGGAGATTGCAGGGCAGTCGGGGCGGCAGATAGAAACCAGATGCCCATCAAATCGGAGCTCCAGACTGGTTCTGGACTTTTCCGATACCACGCGCGCTTGCGGATGGCAGCCCAGGACACCGTTACAGCAGGGACTCATGCATGTGATACACAATAAAAAAGGGAGAGCATGAAGCAACGTACTATTGCTGTGTTTACTGGAAACCGGGCCGAATATGGTTTGCAATATCCCGTTTTGCGGGCTATAGATCGCCATCCGGATATGGATTACCGATTATTGGTTTCTGGGGCACATTTAGACCCGAATTTTGGCAATACCTTAGATGAGATTCGCGCCGATGGTTTCCATATAGATGCGGAAGTGAAAATTGAAATGGATGCGGCATCTTTATTCGCTACAGCTCAAGCTATTGGGTCGGGGATCCTGGCTATCAGTCGGCTGCTGAATGATTTGAAACCTGACATGATGGTAGTTTATGCGGACCGCTTTGAGGGCTTGGCGGCTGTAATTGCCGCCAGCCAAATGAATATTCCCACTGCGCATATAGAGGGGGGAGATTTAACTGAGGGTGGTGCGCTGGATGATTCAGTACGGCATGCGATGACTAAATTAGCACATTTGCATTTCACCACCAATCAGCAGGCGACCAACCGAATTCTGGCCATGGGGGAAGAGCCTTGGCGTGTTTACACTGTTGGGTTCCCAGCCATCGACCTGATTTCTGAAGGACGATTTGCGCAAGCGACAGAAGTTGTCGCGCAGCTTGGCTTAGACCTCTCACGTCCGATTATGCTGTTTACCCAGCACTCTGTGAGCACGGAATTTAGTCAGGCCGCTGAGCAACTTGCTCCTTCGCTTGTTGCGATTAAGCGTCTTGCCGCTGAAGGTGTCCAGACGATCCTTACCTATCCTAACAATGATGCAGGTGGACAGGCAATTATTGAGCGATTGGAGGCTTTTGGCATGATGGCTGTACCAGGCACCCAGGTTCGTCGCTCGCTCGGGCGCTATCTGTACCATGGCGTATTGGCATTGGCGCGTGATCCGGCACTACGGGTCGCTTGTGTTGGAAACTCCTCTTCAGGCCTCAAGGAAACCCCTGCTTTTGGCTGTCCGACTGTTAATATTGGATCGCGCCAAGAAGGGCGGCTACGTGGTGAGAATGTGCTCGACTCCGATTATGATGCGGATGCCATTGCCGCAGCGATGCGACGATGCTTGTACGATGAGGACTTTCGAGGGATATGCCGCCATGCAGAAAACCCTTATTGGCTTGGCGATGCAGGCCCCAAGATTGCCGATGTTCTGGCAACAGTACCATTAGACCAACGCATGATCCGCAAACGCATGACTCTTGAAGGTGTGACTCGCGATGGGTGGTTTAGATGAGTGAAGAACCGCTCTTGCCAGAAGCAAAGTTGATAGATGCAGTGCGCGCCATCGAGACTAGTCGTCGTCGCATGTCGGTTGTGACCGATAGTAGTGGTTATCTGTTGGGTACGCTAACCGATGGAGATATTCGACGTTGCCTGCTCGCTGGAGGTAGTTTGGAAACCCCGGTGTCGCAAGCCATGAATCCCAATCCCTTGACTGCCGAAATTGGAAGCCCTGAGGGCTATATGAAAGACATGATGCGACGCGGTAATGTGGTGGCGTTGCCTTTGGTGGATCAGAAAGGAAAATTTCTCCGTCTGGTGCACCTGCTGGATTTGGAGCAAGACGATCCTCAAGCCAATGGTGCGCCCGGTTTTAGCTTTGCAGTGATTATGGCTGGAGGAGAAGGAGCACGCTTGCGCCCACTTACTGAGGCTATTCCGAAACCAATGGTGGAAATTGGTGGGATGCCACTTCTGGAGCGTCAGGTTCAGCGATTAGCTAAAGCCGGCATTAGCCGGGCTTACATTTCGGTCAATTATCTGAGCCACATCATCGAAGATTATTTTGGAGATGGGCGCGACTTCGGGCTGGAGATTCGGTATCTTCGAGAACAAGAAAAACTGGGGACTGCTGGCGCCCTTTCCTTGCTACCTGAGTGCCCAGATGGCCCAATCATTGTTATGAACGGCGATATTCTTACTACGTCCGATTTTGAAAGTTTCTACACTTTCCATATCACTCATGGAGCGAATGTCACGGTAGCTGCCATTGATCATCGAGTACATATCCCTTATGGCGTAATACGTGCGGATGGCCCTTTTGTTACAAACTTGGTTGAGAAGCCTTCTGAGCGATTTTTGTGCAATGCAGGCATTTATGCTGTATCTCCAGAAGCATTGAGCCTTTTACCGAAAGGTAGACAAAGTAACATGACTGATCTCATTGATGCATGTCTTGCAGAAAATTCACCAGTGGCGGTGTTTCCGGTTCATGAATATTGGAATGACATCGGCACACCAGATGATCTGGAAAAGGCACGTGAACACTTCGCAAAGTTGGAAATTATAAAATGAGTAAAACCTATTTCGGTCTTCCAGAAGAAGTAGTTTTCTGCAAATACTGTGTGATTTCCAACCAACGGCCGAGCTCGACAGTGGAGTTCAGGCACAAGACGAACGAAAAAAAAGAGACTATTGGTTTCGACGATGAGGGTGTGTGTGATGCTTGTCGCTACCATGAGGTGAAAGAGAAACAGATCGATTGGGATGAGCGCGAAAAATCCCTTATTGAATTGTTGGATCAGCATCGTCGCAGTGATGGAAGTTACGATGTCATCGTTCCAGGCAGCGGTGGCAAGGACAGTGCGTATACCTCTCACATACTTAAGTACAAGTACGGAATGAATCCGCTAACTGTAACATGGGCGCCCCACAAGTATACTGAAATTGGCTGGAAGAACTTCGAAAGCTGGATCCATGTTGGAGGTCTTGACAACATACTGTTTACTCCTAATGGTCGCTTGCACCGCTATTTGACGCAACAGGCATTTCTCAATCTGTTGCACCCGTTTCAGCCGTTCATCGTAGGTCAGCGAATCATTGGACCACTGATGGCAGCAAGGTTTGGCGTGAAGCTGGTAATGTATGGTGAAAACCAAGCAGAGTATGGCAATACCTCCAAAGACAATCAGAAGCCGACTATGGATCGCAAGTTCTTCTCAGTCGGAAATCCTGAAGAGATGATTTTAGGTGGCAAGCCGGTCAAGGACATCATTGCTCAGGAGCACTTCACGCTAAATGATTTTGCACCTTATATCCCTCCTAGCGCCGATGACCTCGAGGGTAGAGGTGTTGAAGTTCACTATCTTGGCTATTATCTGAAGTGGGATCCACAGGAGTGCTACTACTACGCAGTTGAAAATACTGGATTTCAAGCTAACAGCGAGCGAACTGAAGGTACATATTCCAAGTACAGTAGCATTGATGACAAAATCGACATGTTCCACTATTTCACCACACTTATTAAGTTTGGTATCGGTCGAGCGACATATGATGCCGCACAAGAAATTCGTAATGGAAAAATTACGAGGGAAGAGGGCATACAACTTGTAAGAAAATATGATCAGGAATTTCCCCAAAAATATTTCCATGTCTTTTTGGAATATATTTCGATAACCGAAGAAGAGTTTTACGCCACCGTTGACAGATTCCGTTCCCCGCACCTTTGGAACAATGAGAATGGCGAATGGAGATTGCGCCATACGGTTTGGAATGAGGGCGGAGAAAAATCCGCGCGATGAGAAAAACACGTCTGATTGCCCGGCTTGATATTAAGGGCCCCAATCTGATTAAAGGCATCCATCTGGAAGGCCTTCGGGTAATTGGTTCACCAAATGAACATGCGCTACGCTATTACCAGCAAGGTGCAGACGAACTGATCTATATGGATTGTGTTGCGAGTCTGTATGGACGTAACAGCCTTGGCGACATAGTGCAAAGTGCGGTTCAGAACGTTTTCGTTCCAATGACTGTGGGTGGCGGCATTCGCACAGTGGAAGATGCCACTCATTTGCTACGTTGTGGCGCCGACAAGGTGGCAGTGAATACTGCTGCCGTGGCAACCCCCAGACTCATTAGCGACATTGCTCGGCGCTTTGGTAGCCAGTGCATGGTGCTTTCCATTGAGGCCAAGCAGATTGGGCCTGACCGATGGGAGGCGTATACCAACAATGGGCGCGAACGTACAGATTTGGATGTGATTGACTGGGTAAAGCGTGGTGTCGAATTGGGGGCAGGTGAGGTTTTATTGACTTCAGTGGACCGCGAAGGAACCCGAAAAGGTTTTGACATTCCTTTAATCCAGGCCGTAACACAGGAGGTTGCGGTGCCAGTGATTGCAAGCGGTGGGATGGGAAAATTAGAAGATTTGATTGATGCCGTGCAGCAGGGTGAGGCAGATGCCGTCGCCATGGCTGACATTTTGCATTACCGTAGGGCTACTATTGGCGATATTCGTCGCACTGCACAAGCTGCAGGCATTGAAGTGAGAAATTATGAGGAGGCCTGAAGTTGTAGTCATTGATTACGGCATGGGAAACATGCTGAGTGTATGCCGTGGGCTGGAACACTGTGGCGCAACGGTGATGGCGAGCGATGAGTCCGATATCATTCTTGCTGCACCGAAGGTGGTTTTGCCTGGAGTTGGGGCGTTTGCTGACGGTATATCAGAGTTGCGTCGCCAAAAGCTTGATATTGTTGTTCGAGAAGTGGCCGCCCGAGGAGTTCCGTTGCTTGGGATATGTCTAGGCATGCAAATGTTGCTGGATGAGAGTGAAGAGTTTGGTGTTACAGCAGGGCTTGGACTGATTCCTGGCCGGGTTGTTCCCGTTCCTCCGGTAACTGCCGAAGGGTATCCGCAGAAGATTCCACATATAGGCTGGAACACTCTGGATGTACCACAAGGGCGTAGGAATTGGGATGGAACTCTGCTGCAAGAAGTTAAGCCTGGTGAAGCGGTTTACTTTGTACATTCGTTTATGGCTAGCCCAAGCAACCCTGATCATCTTATTGCGGAGTGTTTCTACGGCGGAGTATCTGTTGCCGCTACTATTGGGCGAGAAAATGTTTTCGGCTGCCAATTCCACCCGGAGAAAAGTGGAGAGATTGGGCTGAAGGTGTTGCGAAGATTTTTGCAAGTATGAAAATTTTCGTTAATAGCATGCAGAGTTTGTTGAAGGGGCTTCTTGAAGAGCGTCCAACATAGTTGTAATGAGCCATAAGATCCAATGCATTTTTTTGGGCGGTGTTTGGTTGGGATGATCTCCCAAAGGGTTTTAGGACTATGGATATTAAAAATAATCTGTTATTTCAGCTAACAAAAAACGTATTAGCGAGAAACAAGAAATTCAAAAATAAACACAAAGGTGAAAGCTGTTATATCTTTGGGAACGGCGCGTCCTTGAAATCTATGGATTTGGAAAAGTTTTCAGATAAGGTTGCAATCGGATGTAATTTTCTGTGCCTCCATAAAGATTTTCGAGCGTTAGATATTCGCTACTACATGCTGGTTGAGCCATTCTTTTTATATCCTATCTTCAAAAATCCTTATACAAAACAGCTCCAAGTTAATCATCTTGGAGCTGTTTTTAAGGAGGCCATAAAGCCGCATAGGGATGTCGACGTTTTTACTAGTGTGTCAAATTATTTCGGTTTCGGAGGAAGTAATTTCTACTACTTACATCATTTTGGAGAACGCGAACCTAGTCTGAACTATTGCGAACTGGATTCGTGTTTTAGTTTCATGAAAGGCGCTTTGTACGCAATGCTTGGGGCAGCAATCTATATGGGATTCGATAGAGCGATTCTTGTCGGATGTGATTACACCTTTGCGCCCCATAAGGACAATCATTTTTATAAGCCTGGAAAGGGCGTTATTAACCTTGATACAGAAAATATTTATGCAAAGCTTTTTGAAGAAGCATCAAAGCGTATAGATATGATTACTGTTACAGAAGATGGATCTAAGTCCGAAACTCTCAAATACCAGGAGTATGGCCAATTCACCATGAGCGCGGCTAAATATCGAGATAACGACGAACTTGTTGAATTAGGCTACTTGGCTATGCTGCAAAAAGCAGCTATGAAAAGACAAATTCAGCTTGTGTAATGTACTGATGATCATATAGATCGTCTCAATAAGATGATTCCAATATTACTTTGTTTTGTATAAGGAAAACATAAAGTGAGCCAGGGTAAAATTTTGGTAACCGGCGCTGACGGCTTTATCGGCTCTCATTTGACGGAGGCACTGGTCCGACAAGGCCATGATGTGCGTGCATTTGTGCTGTATAACTCTTTTAACTCATGGGGTTGGCTTGACAGTTGTGCTCCAGATGTGGCGGGTAAGTTTGAGGTGTTTTCCGGGGATATTCGTGACCCACATGGTGTAAGAAAAGCAATGCAGGGGTGTGATACCGTAATGCATTTGGCTGCCTTGATTGCAATACCATACTCATATCATTCGCCTGATACTTATGTGGATACGAATATCAAGGGGACACTGAATATTGCTCAAGCAGCCCGTGAACTGGGGGTTAAAAAGCTGGTTCATACATCAACTAGCGAGGTATATGGAACCGCCAAGTTTGTCCCAATTACCGAAGATCACCCTCTACAAGGGCAGTCACCATACTCGGCGACTAAAATCGGTGCCGATCAGATTGCCATGTCCTTCTACAATGCTTTTGACACGCCAGTTGCTATCATTCGCCCTTTCAATACCTATGGTCCACGGCAGTCTGCCCGGGCGGTTATTCCTACGATAATTGCCCAGATTGGCAATAGTATACGTAATCTCAAGTTGGGGGCGCTACACCCTACTCGCGATTTTAATTTTGTTAAGGATACCGTGCGTGGCTTTATTGCTATTGCAGATTCCGATAAGTCCATTGGTGAGGTGATCAATATAGGCAGTAATTTTGAAATATCGATAGGCGAAACTGTGCAGATGATTGCTGAAATAATGGGAGCCGAAGTAGAGATTGAATCCGACCAAGTTCGTTTTCGCCCGGATAAAAGCGAAGTAGATCGCCTTTTGGCAGATAACAGTAAGGCTAGAAAGATAGCTGGATGGGAACCTGCTTATGGAGGTAGAGAAGGGTTTAGGCGCGGATTGGCAGAAACAGTTACTTGGTTTTCTGAACCGGAGAACCTCAGAACTTATAAGGCGGATATTTACAATGTATAAATTAACCGACGAATCTGAGCGCCATGCCTAACCTTAACCAAACAGCAATCATTAATGCGTTACAGGCTGTATTGCCCGCAGAGGGTGCACCTTTCTTCTTGCATGAGCCAAGCTTTGGGGGGAATGAGTGGGCATATGTGAAAGAATGCCTTGATACTGGATGGGTATCAACGGCTGGTAAGTTTGTTGAGTTCTTTGAACAGCAGTTAGTAGACTTTACGGGTGCAAAGTACGCTATCGCGGTGAATAATGGAACGGCGGCTCTGTATGTTTGCCTCAAGCTTGTTGGAGTCGAACAGGGTGATGAAGTATTGATGCCAACTCTTACCTTTGTCGCAACGGCTAATTCTGTAAGTTATTGTGGAGCCATTCCCCACTTTGTGGATAGTGATGAAACTACTTTAGGGCTGGATCCCCAGAAGCTGGGGCTGTATCTAGATGAGATCGCCGAAGTTCGACCGGAAGGTTGCTTTAATAAGAAGACTGGACGCCGCATTAAAGCTGTTTTGCCAATGCATACTTTTGGACACCCAGTGGATATGGATCCGCTTGTTGAGGTCTGCCGCTACTATCAACTTGAGTTGGTTGAGGATGCCGCAGAGTCTCTAGGTTCTTACTATAAGGGGCGACACACAGGAAACCTGGGCAAGGTTTCAGCACTGAGTTTTAATGGCAATAAAGTGGTTACTACTGGCGGTGGTGGCGCTATCCTAACCAACGACGAAGAACTAGGAAAACTGGCCAAACATCTGACGACAACTGCCAGAGTGCCACACAAATGGACGTTTATTCACGACCAGATTGGCTTCAACTATCGTCTGCCAAATATTAACGCTGCACTTGGTTGTGCACAAATGGAGCAATTGCCTAGCTTCCTAGAAAGAAAACGTGCACTTGTTGAGAAATATCATGGCGCGTTTTCAAAAATAACAGGTATAAAACTTTTTATTGAGCCAGACTTTGCAAAAAGTAATTATTGGTTGAATACTCTGATCTTAGATCGTGAGTTTTCAAACTACCGTGACCTTCTACTTGAAGAGACCAACAATCTTGGAATGATTACTCGGCCTGCTTGGATACTAATGCATGAGCTTGATATATATAAATCTTGCCCCAGAATGGGAAGCTTAGATGGTGCCGAAGACCTTGAGCGGCGCTTGATTAACATCCCAAGCAGTCCGAGTTTGGTGACGCTGAATGCATCAACGTAAAGTATGTGTAGTCACTGGTAGCCGAGCCGACTATGGACTCCTGTTTTGGGTGATGAAAGAAACTCAGGCCGACGCTGACTTGAGTCTTCAGCTCGTTGTTACTGGAATGCATTTATCTCCTGAGTTTGGCCTGACTTATAAGGAGATAGAAATAGATGGTTTTACCATTGATGCTAAAGTCGAAATGCAGTTATCGAGTGACACTGCTGTGGGCATTGCCAAATCTATGGGATTAGGTGTGATCGGATTTGCTGATGTACTTGATAGATTACGTCCGGATATAGTTGTATTGCTTGGTGATCGTTATGAAACCTTTGCTGCTGCGCAAGCAGCATTGGCGGCTCGTGTCCCTATTGCACATATCGCTGGGGGTGACGTTACCGAGGGGGCATTTGATGAAGCGATCCGTCACAGTATTACGAAAATGGCACACATACATTTTGTTACCCATGAAATGGCTGCGAAAAGGGTGCGACAATTGGGGGAAAACCCAGAATACATTTTCAACGTGGGAAGCCCCGGTATAGACTATATTACGAGAATGAAGCTGCTTACACTTAGTGAGCTTGAAGATGTGCTTAGTTTTAAGCTTCCGGAACAAACCTTATTGGTTACTTTTCATCCCGTTACTTTGGAGAAACAATCCTCAGAAGTACAGTTTCAAGAACTGCTAACGGCACTTGATAAGCTTGGGGAAAGTGTCGGTATTATTTTCACAAAGCCAAACTCCGATAATGAAAGCCGTGGCATTATCAAATTAATTGACAATTATGTAACAACACACTCCAATACCAGGGCTTACACCTCTTTAGGACAAGTCGGTTATTTAAGCGCCATGTCACATGTTAATGCAGTGGTGGGAAATTCCTCTAGCGGCCTGTACGAAACTCCATCATTTGGGAAACCTACTGTCAATATTGGTGATCGGCAGAAGGGCAGGCTCCAAGCCTCTTCAGTTATTAACTGTCATCAGGATGCTGGTGCTATAGAAGCGGCTATATTGAAAGCATTAGCCATGGATTGTTCTAATAC